>ERZ857745.161-NODE-161-length-102849-cov-13.940648_pt1 | contig 102849 bp, 144 predicted proteins | sample MGYA00519699_ERZ857745 | MGnify/ENA primary metagenome ERZ857745 (study PRJEB31778, sample SAMEA3449357) | human gut metagenome | biome: human gut; feature: human-associated habitat; material: faeces | place: United Kingdom | collected 2010/2012 ... | reverse complement strand
CGGATAAAAGTTGCCGCGCAATTTTGCGGCGTATGCGCTGCACAGCGTTGTCCACTGCCTTGGTGGACCGATGGACCTCTTCTGCGATCTCCCGGTAAGACAGGCCCTCTAGGTAGAGGGTCAGGACCTGGGCCTCCAGGCCGGTCAGTCCCGTTCGGATCGCCTCCTCCAACGCGCTGAGATCTTCCGCGTGGATGACAGCGTCCTCTGGGTTGCCCTGGAGAGACGCGGTGCCAAAGCCTTGGAGATCCTGGTGAGCCAAAACGAGGGAAGGATCAAGAGAAACGGATTCGTTGAGAGGGGTGTGCTTTCCGCCTGCGGCGGCCCGGACCACCGAGATGAGGCGGCGGCGGACGCAGGTGGCGGCGAAGGTGCGGAACCGGGCACCCCGGCTGGGGTCATACTCCCGGATGGCCGTGAGGAGGCCGATCATCCCCTCTTGGATGAGATCTTCGCTGTCCCCCCCTGCCAAAAAGAAGGGGCGGGCGCACATGCGGACCAGGCGAGTGTGTCGGTGGACTAACGTCTCTTCCGCGGTGCGGTCGCCTGCGGCGGCCTGAGCGCATAAACTCTCATCGGTATAACTGCTATTTTTCCCAGATTCATTGGTCATAGATTTTTCATTTTTATTATAAAGTACCAAGCGGGAAAAGTCAAGCAAATTATCAGCTTCATTGAAATTTTCAATTTTTTCCCGCGTTTTTTTGTCAATTTTCCTATCTATCTGCCATGCTTTATTTTCTTTTGCAAGCAGTTTCGCAAACGAAAGAGCCGCTCAGAGAGACAGCTGCTCCTGCCCATGGAAGGGCAGACCCAGGTGCTCGTAGGCCAGACGGGTGACGCAGCGCCCCCTGGGGGTGCGGGTGAGAAAGCCCATCTGCATGAGATAAGGCTCGTACACATCCTCCAGGGTCACAGCCTCCTCCCCTACGGTCGCGGCCAGGGTCTCCAGGCCCACGGGGCCGCCGCCGTAGTTCTCGATAATGGCGCGGAGCATCCGCCTGTCCACGTTGTCCAGACCCAGACGATCCACCTCCAGCGCCAGCAGCGCCTTGTCCGCCACGTCCTTGGTGATGACGCCGTCAGCCATGACCTGCGCAAAGTCACGCACCCGGCGCAGCATCCGGTTGGCGATACGGGGCGTGCCCCGTGAGCGCCGGGCGATCTCCATAGCGCCGTCCGGGTCGATGGGCACGTTCAGGATGCCCGCGCTGCGCGTCACGATCAGCGCCAGCTCCTCCGGCGTATACAGCTCCAGCCGCAGCGTCACGCCGAAGCGATCCCGCAGCGGCGCGGACAGGGAGCCTGCCCGGGTGGTGGCGCCGATCAGCGTGAACCGCGGCAGATCCAGCCGAATGGAGTTGGCCGAGGGACCCTTGCCGATGATGATATCGATGGCATAGTCCTCCATGGCCGGGTACAAGATCTCCTCCACCGCCCGGTTCAGCCGGTGTATCTCGTCCACGAACAGGATGTCGTTTTCATTCAGGTTGGTCAGCAGCGCCGCCAGATCGCCGGGCTTTTCGATGGCGGGTCCTGACGTGATGCGGATGTTCACGCCCATCTCCTGGGCGATGATCCCCGCCAGCGTGGTCTTGCCCAGTCCCGGAGGGCCGTGGAGCAGCACATGATCCAGTGACTCCGTGCGCCGCCGCGCCGCCTCGATGAAGATGGACAGGTTCTGCTTGGCCTTCTCCTGCCCGATGTACTCCGCCAGCGTGTGGGGGCGCAGCGAGCCCTCATTGGCGTCCTCGCTGAGGAACGTTTTGGCCACGATAGGCTCTTCATACAGATCGGCTCCGAAATCAATGCTCATGTGCGTCCCTCCCCTACTTCATCATTTTCTTCAGCGCCTGCCGGATGATATCCTCCAGCGGCAGCGCATCCATGTCGATATCCTTCAGCACAGCGGCGATCTCCGCGCTGCCGTAGCCCAGCACTGCCAGCGCCGCCTGCGCTTCGCTCCTCTTGCTGTGGGGCACGGCGGCGGCTATGGCTGCACCGCCCCTGCCGGAGGAGGCGCCCATGGCGTCCTCCCCTGCCAGCTTGTCCTTCAGCTCGAGTATCACCCGCTGGGCGATCTTCTTGCCGATGCCCGGCGCCGCCGTCAGCGCCTTGGCGTCGTCCGTCACCACGGCCAGCGCCAGCTGCTGGGGCGTTATGGCCGACAGGATCGCCAGCGCCGCTCTGGGGCCTACGCCGGACACGCTGATGAGCAGCTTGAAGCTCCGCAGCTCGTTCTGGTCGATGAAGCCGAACAGCTCCATGGCGTCCTCCCGGACGTTCAGGTATGTATACAGCTTGGCGGGCGCGCCCTTTTTCAGCTGCGACAGGGTATAGTTGGTGGTGGCGCAGGCGTAGCCCACGCCGCCGCAGTCGATGACCGCCAGCCCCTCTTCTATCTCCGCCACGGTGCCGCTCACATAGTAGAACATGTTACACTGTCTCCTTCACATTGGGATCCTTGCGCCGCAGCAGACTGGTGGCGCTGCGGGCGTGGCAGATGGCGATAGCCAGCGCGTCCGCCGCGTCGTCGGGACGCGGCACCGCTTTCAGCTTCAAAAGCCGCTTTGTCATGTCCATCACCTGCTTTTTATCCGCCAGACCGTAGCCCACCACCGCCTGCTTTACCTGCATGGGGGTGTATTCATATATGGGTACGCCCAGCCGCTCCGCCGTACACAGGATCACGCCCCGGCCATGCGCCACGGCGATGCCGGTGGTGATGTTCTTGCTGAAAAACAGCTCCTCGATGGCGATCTCGTCCGGCTTCAGCTGCCGGATCAGCTCCGTCATGTCATTTTCAATCTGCACCAGCCGGGTGGCCAGCGGCAGCCCTGCCGGGGTGGTCACAGCGCCATATTGCAGCATCCTGACGCTGCCGCGCTCCGACTCGATCAGCCCGAAGCCCACAATGGCGACGCCGGGATCGATGCCCAGTATCCGCATAGACACACCTGCCTCCCAACATTTGTTCTATTATACCAAACCTCCGGCAAAATAGCAACAGAAAACCGCCCGGTAAAAACCGGGCGGGCAGACTGTCGAAAACGTCTGTCATTGCGAGCCAGTGCTCACACTGGCATGGCAATCCGTTCCTTAAATGCCTAATTTCGCATTTTTGTTGATTTACAGCTAAAAGATTGCGGATTCCCACGTCGCTTCGCTCCTCGGAATGACAGGGGTGGGGCTATCGACAAGCTGACCGCCCGGCAAAAACCGGGCGGCACAGCCGTACTTTGTGTATGGCAAGCCGCCGCAGCGAAGTATGGGGAACGAGCGCCGTGCCTTGGGCTGGATTTTTTTGTCAAGACGAGACGCCCCGGCACAGCCGTACTTTGTGTACGGCAAGCCGGGGCAACGAAGTATTGGCAAAAAAGACGCCCAAGGGGACTCAGGCACGGGGGTGCGCCTTGTTATACACATCCTTCAGCTGCTTCTTGATCACGTGGGTGTAGATCTGCGTGGAGCTGATGTCCGCGTGACCCAGCATCTCCTGAATGGAGCGGAGATCGGCGCCGTTTTCCAACAGGTGGACGGCAAAGGAGTGGCGCAGGGTATGGGGCGTGATGTCCTTCTCGATGCCGGCCTTCTCCTGATAGTATTTGATGATCTTCCAGAATCCCTGACGGCTCATGCGCTCGCCGCTCATGTTCACGAACAGGGCATTTTCCTCCTCATCGGCAATGAGCCGGGGGCGGATATCCCGCACATAATCCTCCAGCGCCTTCACCGCAGCCGGGTACAGGGGCACGATGCGCTCCTTCTCCTTGCTGCGGCAGCGGACAAAGCCGACAGACAGATTCACATCGTTGACATCAAGGCCGATCAGCTCACTGACGCGGATGCCGGTGGCGTACAGCAGCTCCAGCATGGCGTGATCGCGGAAGCCCTTCTCGTCCACGCATTTCGGCTGCTCCAGAAACAGTTCCACCTCGCGGTTGGTGAGGATCTCCGGATATTTCCGTTCCACCTTCATGGCTACCACGCTCTTGGCCGGGTTTGTTTTCACAGCGCCGCACTGCGCCATGTACGCATAGAAGGATTTGATGGACGCCGTGGAGCGAGTGACGGTGGCGGGGCTTTTCCCGCTGTGGGTCATGTGGAGAAGGTACTCGTTGATGGTGTCCTTCTTCACCTTGCGCATGTCCGTCACGCCGGTAGATAAAAGCCAGCTCTGGAACTGGGTCAGGTCGCGGATATAGGAGCTGAGGGTGTTGGCGGAGGAATGCTTCTCCTCGGTCAGATACTCCCGGTAGGACGCGATAAAGTCCGTCATATTTCCCTCACTCCTCTCTCTTTCAGGTTATGCCCGGCAAAAGCCACGCAAAAAGCCGCGGCACCAGGGCGCATTCCGCCACCGTGCCGGTCAAAAGCACAAACACACAGATCGCCAGTCGTCGCCGGTCTCTCACCTCCGGCTTCTGGCGCTCCGCCAGCCGCCACGCGGCGGCAAATCCGTCCGATGCGATCATCAGCAGGCACGGCAGCACAAACAGGCACCGCAGCCCCAATGCCGCCAACGCCAGCGCTACGCCCTGCCGCCCCATGGCGGAGGCAAAGCACTGCACCGCAAACGACAGGAAAAAGCCCTGCGCCGCGCACACCAGCGGAATGAACAGCACGCCCCATGCCGTGAAGCCCAGCAGAAACACCGCCGCCGGGTATCGGACATACGCCCACACGATCTGCAAAAGCGCCGGGGCGTCCTTTTCCTGCGCAGCAAGCTGAGCATAGCTGGTCACATAACCGCTCAGCGCCGACAGGTCGTCCACCGGCAGAGCGCACCGCACTAAAAATCCCGCCAGTATCCCGGCGGCAAAGAACAGACACAATATGTACAGGCGCGCCTTCGGCGGTTGAAGGGCGCGGCTCCGGCGACGTTGCAGCTTCATTGGCTCACCTCGTCACCAGTCTATGCGGCGGCCAGGCCGGGTAGACATGCGCAGTAATAAATATATGGCAAAATCGCCAAAACCGCAAGAGGTTTTCACCAAATTCCATTTTTTTGTAAATTATGTCAAAATGTTATGTAAACATCTTTATGTAAACCACATTAACCGACGTTTTCCAGCCCCTTGCAAAAATGACGGAAGCCCGATATCTGGGGAAACAGCCAAAACCATGCACCACATCTTGGATAAAAAACGGCGGCGGCCAGCCCGCACGCTGTCCGCCGTCTCCGTTTATAAAAAAATGTCGGAAATCCTATTTTCGTTATTTTAACCATGCGCCGCTTTATGTTACCGCCCTCTTTCGACGTTCGCCGCTTCTCCTCCGGCGATCGGCAGGCTTCTTTTTTCTCCGCCGGACGCCCACCAGTCCCGCCAGAAGTCCGCCGCCCCACACGGCGCAGGTCAGTGCCGTACCGCCCTGCGCGAACTGCACCTCTCCATCGCCTGTCAGCGCCGCCAGCCACATGGCGCCGTACACGCAGGCCGATACAGCCAGTGCCCGCGGCAGCGCACCATCGCCACCCTTCCGCACCGCTGCGCGCCCGCCGCAGAAGCATGCCGCGCCGGCGACGATCCATACCAGCGGGCGCATGGCGCTCTCCGGCACCGCGCCCCGCAGCAGCAGCAACGCCGCCATTCCCAATCCAGCCAGCAGCACCAGCGCCGCCACCGCCGCGCCCAGCCACATCCCTCTGCCGACCACCTGCTTCCAAGACATAAAAATACCTCCCCCGTCAGCTGTGTTCCAGCTTATGCGGGAGAGGTATCTTTCTATGTGGGAAATTACTCCGCGTCGGTCTTTTCCTCGGCAGTCGTCTCGACAGGCTCCTCAGAGGTCTTCTCCTCCACGGCGGGCGTCTCGTCGGCCTTCTCAGCCTTCTTGTCCTTCTTGCCCACAGGACGCTGCTGGGCGGCGGCCTGCTCGTCCAGCGTACCCACCTGACCGATAGCGGACTTCAGGAACTCCACGCGCACGCGATCCTCGCTGGTCTCGATGACAACGGTGCGGTCGGTGATAGCCACAACGCGGCCGTACACGCCGCCGATGGTGGTCAGCCAATCGCCCTTCTTCAGGGAGTTGCGCATTTCCTCAGCCTGCTTTTTCCGCTTGTTTTCCGGGCGGATCATCAGGAAGTAGAAAATGGCGATCATCAGGACGATCATCAAAATGGTGGAACCCATACCGCCGGAGGCGGATGTGGTGGCAGCAGCAGTATCAGCGTAAGCGATCTGAATCATGGGGCATTACTCCTTCTTAAACAAATTGATACTATTATACATACTTCTACGCAGTTTGGCAAGAGCTTTCATAGCTTCTCCGCCAGTTTTTTGCTGTATTCCGCCCGGAACGCCTCAAAGCACCCGTTGTCAAGGCTGTCGCGTATCCGTTCGGTGAGCTTATTGTAAAAATACAGGTTGTGCATCACCGCCAGCCGCATGCCCAGCATCTCCTCCGCAGTGAACAGGTGGCGGATGTACGCCCGGCTGAACTGCCGGCATACCGGGCAGTCGCACTCCGGGTCAATGGGTTGCTCGTCCAGCTTGTACTTGGCGTTCTTGATGTTCAGCGTACCCTTCCATGTGAACAGCTTTCCGTGCCGCGCGTTCCGCGCCGGCATCACGCAGTCGAAGAAATCCACGCCCCGCGCCACGCCCTCGATGATGTTGCTGGGCGTGCCCACGCCCATAAGGTACCGGGGCTTGTCCGCCGGCATATACGGCTCCACCGCGTCGATGATCTCATACATCACCTCGGTGGGCTCGCCCACCGCCAGACCGCCGATGGCGTAGCCGTCGCAGTCGACCTTGGCGATCTGCTGCATGTGCCAGATGCGCAGGTCGGCGTAGGTGGCGCCCTGATTGATGCCGAACAGCATCTGCCCCGGATTCACCGTGTCCGGCAGGCTGTTCAGCCGGTCGTGCTCCTTCTTGCACCGCTCCAGCCACCGCAGCGTCCGCTCACAGGAGGCCTTGGCGTAGTCATAGGGCGCCGGATTTTCCACGCACTCGTCGAAGGCCATGGCAATATCGCTGCCCAGATTGCTCTGGATGCGCATGCTCTCCTCCGGCCCCATGAAAATGCGGTGCCCGTCCAGATGGCTGGCGAAGGTCACGCCCTCCTCGCTGATCTTCCGCAGTCCCGCCAGCGAGAACACCTGGAACCCGCCGGAATCCGTCAGGATGGGGCCGTCCCAGCGCATGAACCTGTGCAGCCCGCCCATGGCGCGCACCACGTCGTCACCGGGGCGCAGATGCAGATGGTATGTATTGGACAGCTCGATCTGCGTGCCCAGGCGCTCCTTCAGATCGATGGCGCTGATGCCTCCCTTGATGGCCGCCTGTGTGCCCACGTTCATGAACACCGGCGTCTGTACCTCGCCGCCGTGGGCGCAGGTAAACACACCGCGCCGGGCCTTGCCCTCTTTTTTGATGACCTTGAACATGCTATTCTCCTATCAAATCTTACACCATAAAATACCCGAGACACAGGGCAAATATCACCGAAACGGCGGCCAGTCCGCCCAAAATCGCGGCGGCGGTGATCCTTCGCTCTGTGCGCCGGGGCGCAAAAAGCAGTATCACCGACACAATGAGGGCGGCCGCGCCGACCGCCAGCGAGAGTATCAAAAAATGCTCCATACGCTTCTCAATGAATAAACATCGCATCCCCTATGCTCACGGGAAACATGATGCCGAACCGGTAACATCGGTATAAAATGAAGTCCAGACGGCTCAAATTAGCCTCTGAGCGCCTCTGGATTGTTCCCGTTCCCGTGCAGGGATGTAGTTTGATGTTCATACGAAAAGCCGCCCGTAGGCGGCTTATTTCGCCTTTTGTGTTGCTCTCCATTGTACCCTGCGGAGCAGCCTTCTGTCAAGAGTCGAGTGCGAACATCACACCAGCAAAGCTGTCGGCATCGAGGATGTAGTCGCCGTTCTTCCATGCGTCTTCGACTATCATCCGTGCTTCCGCCCAGCTCGCCGCTTCTACGGTCACGGTCTTCTTCAGGGTCTCGACGATCACTACGTTGTACTCCCGCATCTTCGGTGGGATAACCTTCGCCACTCGTTCCATCAGAGAGTCGAGGATGATTTCGTCTTTTCGCAGGTCGAGGATATACTCAGCATCCGTCTTCTCGCCGGACTGAGTGTCCAGCAGCAGCTCCTCGTTCATTTCCTGACAGAACTCCACACAATCCCGGATGGAGTACAGCGCATCGTTGTCGTGCTTCTCACCATCCCGACCGTCGTGCAGGTAGACCCGGAGCTTCTCATCCATCAGCAGCTCGTAGTCGTGTCCCTCCATATATCCGAGGATGATGCTGGCTTCGATGCTGCTCAGCTCCCACCCCTGTCTGGCGGACGCCGCCATCAGTTCGTTCGCTTCCTCAATCTTCCGCATTGTCGTTACCTCCTTCCATTTTCGCACCACATTCAGGGCAATACTTCTGTCCACGAACCACCGGCGCATATCCGAGCTGAACCGCCATGCGTCTGAACTCACTTACGGTCGGTTTGTGGATGACTTCAGGTGTAGCTTTTGCTGCTGCGAGCTGTGCTTTCAGGGACTCGTTCTCCCGCCGTAGGTCTTGGATAATCAGGTCTTTCTCGGTCATGTTTTTTCCACCTCTCTCGTACTCCTTATCCGGCGTTCGGTGGCTCTTTCCTCGATGCCGAGCTTGTCCTCGCAGTTCGGACAAAGGATGTAGCCGCCGCTCTGCATCATCTCGTCGTAATTCTGCCTGCCGTGCCGTTCCACATAACATTTCGTGCAGAAGGTGGCTCCGCACAGTTCACAGCTCCACAGCTCGCCGTGCTCGTCATCGTGGTCTTCCCAACCCATCTCGAACCCGCAGATGTCGCAGGAATAGGTATCGGTCTTCTCGTGGTACATCAGACCACCTCCCCGCACATGAAGTCGTCGAACAGGTCGAACCAGACCTCCTCGCCGTTCACGCCATCGCCCCACGGGTTGCTCTTATTCTGCTTCACTACTTCCCACACTTCTCGCAGGTCGTTATCGTACCCTCTGGTGTCGCACTCATAGTCGGAGTGGATGCAGAACGCTGTCCACAGGCTTCTGAGCTGCCACTTGCAGACATCGAAGAAGAAATCCGCTTCCTCCGCAAACTTGCAGATCGCCTTCAGCTCACTGTCTTGCAGTCCGTAGTCGAGCTGCCGGATGGCTTCGTCTATCGCCTTGTCCCAGCCGTCCTCCCACGAGTCCTTCTCGGCGTCGCACCCGCCGATGTCGTGCAGCATCTGCCGCACATCGTCTTTGCTGACATATCCCATGTCGTTGCTCCTTTCACGCTGTTCTTCTGCCGACAAAAATCCCGGCATAGAGCTTCCGCCCTATCATGTAGTGGTAAAATTCGTGTCCCTGCGGAACACTCTGCATCGTTCCCTCGACCGGTCGGAGTACCATCGGCAGCGGTGCTCCGATGTCAATGGCATATTCCCCGTTCGGAACCAGCTCCGTCATCCACGCTTCGAGTCGCACGGTCTGCGTTTCTCTCCCGTCCATGCAGGAAACCGCCGTTACTGAGCTGTTCGGTTTTTCCGAACAGCTCGACGAGCTGAACAGCGAAAGCTGCTCAAAGACCGCCACGCTCAATCACCTCCGATTTCAAATCCGGTTCCTTCAGTGAAGTCGTCGAGAGCTTCTTGCAGGTATGTACGGTACACATCGGCGTTGTTTTCAAACCAGACGTGCGTGTCAATGAAGTTGTGGTAGCTCTCGATGTCTTCTTCGGGGTTCAGGGTGCGGAGTGCTTCGAGTTCTTCCTCCTCGTCAACATCCAGTTCTCGCTCGTCCGGAATGGCTTCCAGTTCGCAGATGCGATCAGCCACAGCGGTCGTGAGCTGGTCAATCCCGAACTCTACTACACGCCGCATGATGTAGTTCAGCGTCTCACGCTGTCCGCTCCCATCTGAGAGCATTTCGCCCAGTGTCTTGCCATCAAGGATGTCGCACCAGTCGTAGCCGACATCATCAATCAGCTTCAGGTCCAAAACGCCGCAATTCAGCAGGTTCATCAGGAAATCTTCTCTGCTACTGACCATTGTTCTCAATCCTTTCTCTGCCTCTGACCGCCTTCACCGGGTATTGTGGGCAGTTCTCCCGGTACTCCTTCCGGCGCTGCCGGATTTCGTCGATACTGTACTCATCGAGCTCATGCTCCCAGCCGCACCCGTAATCGACGTAGAAGTGCCAAACATCTCGTGTCTTCCGCTGGTATGCCATCAGGTCCGCACCTCCTCAATCGGGTCATTCCCGTCGCACCACCACACCTTGCCGCAGTACATCTTCCGCTCGTAGCCCTTCCGCTGCATCTGATAGTCGTGTTCGGCTTCCTCGCTATGCCAGTGGAGACCACGGGCTTTGTAGAGCGGCTCCCAGTGAGCTTCGTAGAAGTCGTATCCGGCGCCGTCGATGCCGAAGAAATACCCGAACTCCTCGCTCTCGAAGATGCGGAACCCACACTCAGACATCAGCCGGATGCCGCAGTCTTCGGACAGCCACCAATCGTCGGCGCTGTCGCCGAACGACCACATCGTTCCCCACATCGGGAGCGTCTCATCGTACTCGACATCGAAGTCGTCCTCATCGACGGACACCAGCGTTCCGTCATCGAGCTTGACGCACCAGAGGTCGGTCTCCTCGTCGTAGCTCTGAAGTTCGCCGCCATGCTCCAGCGTATCCACTTCGTCCGGCAGGTTGTAGACATACACTCGGTCGCCGCTGCTCGGCAGCGTGACCTCGTGCCAGTCTTCCGGGTCTGCCTGCATCAGCTTTGCGATCATCCCCTGCGGGATAGCATTGAACTCGCCGACCCACTGATGGGCGGCTTCATTGATGGTGATGTATCCTCTTGCCATTTCAACTCCTCCTCTCAAATCGAAGCGCAGAAGTCACCGAGCTTCTGCCACAGTGCGTACGTTGCAGGGGTCATCCGAACCTCATCGGGGACGCCCTTTCCGAGCAGCCAGTTATGCGACTGGCTGAAAAGCCGTGTGGCGGCTTCACGCTCAGCTTCCGTGAACTCCATCTTCCACCGGCGCTTGCGGTGCATCGTGTTCCATGCACTCCCGTAACGCCCCATGCAGACCATGCTGTACGGGATGTTGGCGTGAACTTCCGCCGCCGTCAGGACCATCAGTATCTTTGCCATTTCATCCTACCTCCTCGTAGTATTCGTCCCAACCGATGCCGTTGGTCGGGTCGTTTCCGTCGTATTCCTCGCTGAACTGCTTCAGCATCATCTGTCTGGAGAGCAGCTCGCCGGTTTCCCGGTTCATGTAGAACGGACCAGCTTCTTGCAGCTCGTAGTTGTAAATCTGCTCCCATTCGAGCGGAGCTTCGTACTCCACATAGCCCCATGCGTTGCATCCGAGGTTCCGAACCTCCTTGCGCTCATCGAAGCTCACCACGTTCGCCGCAAATCGGGGAAAAGCCCCCGGCATCGGCGGTCGCTGAGTCAGGTAGTATCTGAACATCATCCTCACCCCCTGTCGTCGTACGGGAAGTAGGCAACCGCTCTGGCTTCCATACTGTGTGACCATCCGCCCGGATACGGCGCAAGCGTACCATCCGTAAAGGGAACCCTTGCCACAGCTTCCACCGCCACCATCAGATCGCCATAGGCATCAGGTCTGCACTTCCATGTCCGCAGGCTAACACTCTCACATTCCATCGTTCCGTGACCAGCCAACGCCGCTGCGTTCCACGCTTTCGCCGGGTCATATCCGGCAGCTTTCATGTGTTCCAGCACTGTCATCATGTCTGCCCCCTCCTCAGTCCCCGATGCTGAAGTAGTTCGAGTAGACCTTGCCATCTTCCACGCAGTAGAAGTAGGTGCGGTCGCCATAGGCTTCCTGATCGTAGTAGAGGAACGTCATCGTGTTCCCGTCAGCCTTCATCTGGAACGCCGTCGGCGAGATGCAGTAGTCGTGCTCTTTCAGGAACTCTCTCAGGGCTTCCCTTGAAGGAAGCCCCTTTTCCGGGATGTTGACCATCACTTTCCCTCCTTCCCGACCAGCAGGTCGTACAGCCGAGCCTTCAGCTCCATGATTTCCATGTCCTTGCTGTGAAGCTCGCCGTTCAGCCGGTCGATTTCTTCCTGAGCTTTCAGCTTCTCGGATGTTTCGGCGAGCCGTGCTTCGTGCTCTGCCTTCACTTCAGCTTTGCTCGCATCGAGCTTGCCTTCGAGTTGGTTGAGGTCTTTCGTCAGCTTGTCACGGATTTCCCGCATCTCCGCGAGCTCCTCATGCTGGGGATTGGTGTGCAGGTTCCAGAAGCGAGTGACTTCTTCCCAGCTCCAGATGTGACTGATGATGGAGTAGAACGTCCCCTGCGTCGGCTGGCGGTTGCTGCTCCAGCTACCCTTCGGGTCGGGCTCGCCGTTTTCATTGTTCCGACCGATGTCGTTCGCCAGTCTAACCAGCTCCTCTACGTTGCTGCGCCCGAAGATGTCAGCCACTCGGTTCAGGTCTTCCTGCGCCGTGCTCAGTCCGTGCATCCGCACTTCCTGCACCATCTCCGCTGCGGTCCTGATGCTGTCGTACTTACTCATTTCGTGTACCTCCGATTTCTTACCGTATTGGTAATTTCTTTATCATCATCTTAACTTACCGAACTGGAAAGTCAATCGGAAAATTGACCCGTTGCAGAATTTTTTTACCACAGCCGGGGCTGCGGTTTATTCCGCAGCGGTTGCTTTCCCGTAACGCTCTGAGAAGCTCTTGGCGCCGTTGGTGTCGATGGGGGATATATGAGAGTGTCCGCCATCCCAAAGCTCGAAATATGCCACGAAGAACATCCCAGATGCGTCCCGGAACAGTTCGGTGTAGAACTCATCATCCGGCGCCTTCTTGGTGGAGCAGATGCTCTCTGCCTTCCCGGTGTCGTAGGTGACTCCATCAACCATCTTCACAAGGCGAGGGCTGGCGCTGTCGGTCCTGACCTCCAGCTCGTTCCCGTCGATGTCCAGCACCTTGACTTCGTACCCGCAGAAGCCCATCATCTTGACCAGCTCCGCATAGCTCAGGCTGTCGTTCTTCAGCCTGCTGTTCAGGTTCTGCTTACTCCATCCCATGTACGCCGCCAGCTCGACCTGCATCTTACCGGACGCAGCGAGGGCTTCCCGGACCAGCTCTGCTCCAGACTTCATGCCGTCACCCCCATCACTCTGCTCAGCAGGCTGTCGTACATCTTCTGGAGCATATCACGCTCCGCCGCCGTGCGAGCCAGCTCGGTTGCAAGGTCGGTATCTGCCACCGGAACTTCTTTGATGACCGGGACTTCCTTTACGACCTCGACCTCCTTGATGACCTCACGGACTTCGGGCTCCTGCTTTTTCGCCGGTGCCGGTCCGCAGTTGATGTCCAGCGACACCATCAGTGCGATCTCGATGTTCATCATCTCGGAGTCGCTGACTCTGCCCTTGTAATTCCCGATGCGCTCAGTTGATACCGTCGTAACCTGCTCGCAGATGGCTACGCTCTCCTTCGGCGAGCTACGGATGACCACATGGGTCGGCAAGTCTTTCTTGGGAGCCGTGGTCAGATAGACCACCTCCACGGTATCACTGTTGGCGTTGTTCTTATCGTTCGAGACGATGACTGCGGGTCTGCCGGGAGCCTGTTCGCTGCCGGTGTAGTAGCTCTTGTCCACATACCAAATGTCTCCACGCTTGATTTCCATCTTTCTGCTCCTTTCAGCACGTTCAATATTCTTCATGGCGAGATATGCCGTCGGGTCTACATAGCCCTCAATGTTCCTCAGACTTGCCATCGTCGTGTCCTCCGGCTTGGCGTCTCATCTCATCGGCGTCAATGGTGATGACGGTCGTCATCGCCTTCATCTTCTCAACAAGGCTCCTACCACTGTCATCGAGCAGCGGCATCAGGCTGTTCGCTGTAATCTGCATGGCGGCGAGCACGAAGGGCAGATCGGTGAAATCGTAACTGTTGACCACGCCCATCAGCTCGTGACCGAGCGTAGCGAAGCTCTCATTGACCACCTTGTCTACCTGCTTGCGGTCGCCGCTGAGCATCGCAAGGGTCATCTTCAAGGAAATCGGCAGGTCAGGCTTCATTCGGCTTGTTCTCCTTCCTGTACTCGTGCTTTCTGCACGGCTTGTCTTCGCATCGAGCGAAGCGGTCATGCTCGTAGCACCATCCGTCGCCGCTGGCGTCTTCGTCCCCGAACAGCTCGCAGGACCCGCAAACGAAGGTGTCTGGCTCATCTACCACCCGGAGCAGATACTCCAGCGCTTCGTCCTGCTCCGCAACGAACTTGTCATAGTCGCTTACGGGTTCCCCATCCCCGATGGTGATGCGGTCAATCTCGACCCTTGCCCGAATGATTTTCAGTGCTTCAGTTCTGTTCATTGTCCACGTCCTCCTTCTTCTTCAGGTAGTCGTCGATAACGGCATCAATGGCGTAGTCCCGGTGGAATGTCCAGTCGTCACTGTTGTCGATGCACTTCCGCATCTTCCGAGCCATAGCCGGGATGAGGGCGCTCAGCTCATCACGGGTCACGCCGTAGGACTCCTTGATGTCGTCATCGTCCATGTTCTCGAACCACTCACGGATGTCCGTCTCGTCGCTGCGTTTCTGGTACTCGATGTAGAGCTTCAGCAGCTCAGCATCGGTCAGTTCCCGGCGTTCTGCGTTGCCGCAGCAGAGCAGGTACGCCACTCCCTTGCTGTGGCGTTCATCGAACCAGTGCCAGATGTCCTCCCTATCCGTTCCGGCGGGAAAATGGATGAACGGTTCCTCAATCTTCTCGGTATCCGGGTTCATCGGCACGTCTCCGAACTTATCCCACAGTGCTTCCAGCTCCTCATCTCGCTCCGTCAGTGTGTCGAACTCGCAGATGGCGTCCATCACCAGCGAGTATTCGGGGTATTCCATCTTGCCCTCCGTGGCAAGTCTGCCGCAGATGTCGATGGCATCTTCTTTGCAGGTACTCATGCTTTTCTCCTCCTCATTCCGTTTCTAATGCTGATGACTGCTGCCAGCAGGAAGAAGAACATCATCGTCCACTTACCAGTGACCCAAATGGCTACCGTGATGGCTGCTCCGAAAGCCAGCCACATAGCGGCGTTCTCGATATACTTCATCCGAACACCACCTCCCCGAACAAGGCGTACTGGATGATGAGGTCTGCCATTTCTCCGTCGATCTCGCCAGCATCAACCGTGCCGTCGCCGCTGACCGCTCCGTACCGGTCATCTCCGTTCTCCAGCCACAAACGGAAGCCCTTCGTGAAGTTTCCGATGCTCAGCTCCCACTTGTCGTCACTCTCCGCATCGTGGAGGATGAGGGCGCCGCCACGGGCGATCTGCTCATGCCCCCAGTCGGCACAACGCCGTTCCTCGACGACCTCCGCTTCGGAGCACCAGTAGTTGATGCCGCCCTCCAAAGCGCTGACCATGATGCTGTCCACATCGTCCTCCGTCAGCTTCACCACGAGCTTGACCGGAACCTCGAATACTCTTTTCTTCACGCTATATCCTCCCTCTTGATTGTCCCGCTGGTCCACGCCCCGGTGTAGCATCCGATGCTCGGCAGGCGTTCCAGCAAAGCCTTCTTCATTCCGTCGAGATACCGCTGGTAGTGCTGCTTCTGAAGACCGCTCAGGCTGTCGCTGTACGGGTCTTCCTTTTGGAGCAGCTTGACCGCTTCCGACCACTCGTTGTCCTCAATTCCGATGTAGAACAGCTTGTTTTCGAGGATTGCCATTGTGCTTCGGTCGATCCACTTCTGAGGGCTGACCCTCTCGAAGCTGGGGAACATCCGGGTGAAGCTGTCCTTGAAGCACTCCAGCACATCATCCAACTCCTCAGCACTGCCCCATTCGTCCCAGACCCAATCAGGACCGGTTATCTCGGCATAGTCGAGGTCTCCCATCAGTCGGGTTTCGGGGTCATCGTCACTCATCGGGTCGCTCCGGCGATACACATCGGTGTGGTCACGGTCGATGTAGTACAGACCCTCGTAATCCCCGGTCACGCAAACATTTCCACGTCCCATACTTACGCCCCCGCTTCTTCGAGGTAGCTGGCAGCTTCCTCGATGCTGTCATACGCCGAGTTCAGGTTTTCCAGCGCCTGCTCAGCAAGCTCGTATCTTTCCGAGCCTTGTAGGTTCTCAGGGATGTTGTCGAGGTACTCCTGCTCCTCATCCCTCAACTCCTCGACCGCCGACTGGATGTCGTACAGGTCGCTGACCACCTTCTCGATGGCTTTCCGTCTTGCTTTGTTCATGTACTCGCTCTCCTTTCATCGTCTGGCGTGTACCGCATAGACCACAAAACCAGTCTTGCTCGCCACATCTTTCTCAAACCGCTCATCGGTCATCGGTTCCAAATAGAACCTGACCTCCTCCAGCTCGCCACCGTCGCCATAGGACTTCACTCCGTACAGAACGTGGTCTGCACCAGTCTTCTTCAGCAGCTTCGCAGCTTCCTTCTCGAACCGTCGGAGCTGCTGGCTGATGTCCCGCTTTGGCATTTGTCCGAAGTCAACCATTCCGCCTGCTGTCCACTGCGACCAGCGGACCCATCCGTCGCTCATGCCTGTCACCTCCTACAATGGTAAGTTTTTGTTCGCGTCTTCATCTTAACTTACCCATCTGGTAAGTCAATCGGAAAATTGACCGGAGCGAGAAAATTGTCTGCGCCTCGCTCCGGCTTTACTGCCTGCTCAGTGGATGGGAATGAGGTCGCTTTCGCTCCATGCGATCTCGTCGTTCTCAAACATCTCTAAAGCGTAGTCTCTCCACTCCTCATCAGTCGGCTGGTAGTCGTAATCCAGCTCGTCGTCTTCTGACAGGTCTTCGTTCAGCCAGTCGATGACATCTTCACGGTCCACATATACCTTACCCTCGACACGGAAATAACGGGTATCATCGTTCATCTGCTTTTCCTCCTTTCTATCAAGCTCTGCGAGCTTGGTCCGCCCACGCCGCCGCTTCCTCGAAGGTATCGAAGAAGTCCCGGTACTCGTCGCACATTCGGTTCTCCTCCATCGTGCTCTCCGGCTTGGTTGCGGCTTCCACCGGGAAGATGTTGGTCTTCACTTTGCCGCTGTCGAAGAACTTGGTGCTTACGCCCCAATACTGCATATCTCATCCTCCTTCCGCCAGCCGCCCGACCTTCCGGGGCTGTTGCCCCGGCTGTCGGGACCAGCTATGTACTCAGGCTTCAGTCACGCTCAGGCTCTTAACGGCGTAGGCGCCGTTCTTGCCGTTCCAGTAGCCTCTCGCCCACTGCTCCAGCCACTCGACCTTCTTCTCAGGGTTATAGGTCGTGTCGTACCGCAGGTCGAGAAGCAGCTCGTGGTTGTGCTGCTCGTCCGTTATCAGCAGGTAGGTCTTGTTGCCGTACGGCGTTCTGTGGTCGATTGAGAAGCTGCACTTCAGGTTCATCGTCAGGTCGGAGCACATTCCGTCCGGCGTCTTCGGGTTTGCGATGGTCACGGTCATCTTGTAGTTCATGTCAGTCTTCCTTTCCGTCATCGGTGCAGACCGTGTAGGTCTTTACCGAGCAGTCGTCCGTGAGGACGCCCTTCGCTCTCATGTCTTTCAGGTCTTTCTCGACCTGCTCGTCGGTCCCGCAGATCTCCAGCGACTTATCGCTCTTCCAGTTGTAGATGCAGGCGTACGTCTTCTTCATCTTCACTCCTCCTCGTCGTCCCAGTCGGGGAGGCTGTCGAGATACCTCTGCACAAACGGGATGTGGGGCAAAATGTGGTCGGCGATGAAAGCCCCGATGCCGAGCACCACGAGGAAACCGCTGAGGATGAGCCCGTCAACGAGGGCTTCGCTAATCAAGTCGGGGTTCATCTCGCCACCTCCTCGTCCAGCTCCAGCCATCTGAACCCGTTCCAGACCTTGCCGGTGAAGCGGGTCACGATGCCTTCCATCGTCTCGTTCTGCTCGGTGAACGCCCGGTTGAAGGCGACTCTGACGAACACGTTGTCCATGCTCTCCATAGCTTTGCAGGCTTCGAGTAACTGGTTCAGCATATTTACCACCAGCAGCCGGTCATCATCGTACTGCTTGAACTCCTCAACGAATGGCTCATACTTTTTATTCAGCAGCTTGCCCTTCATAACGTACTTGCTTACGCTCATTTCATTACCTCTTGACTTTCTCCTGCCAGCTTGTTAGGATAGAGGGCGAGGCGGTTGGCAGGTCCACCGTCCCGCCCTCTTGCTTTTGGGGGTTTGGGTCAGGTTCTCAGTTGGTAGCTGGTGGGACCTGACCCTTTTCTTTGCTTTCCGGGGTTTGCGCTCCGGCTATGTACTTGATGCACTCAATCGCATCTTCCGCTGTGTGACCCTTGCTGGTCAGCCAGTCAGCCAGCCGAGCCATTTCCGTTGCTGTCGTCATATCACCTTCCATCAGGTTTTATCAACACCTCCCTGCCTGAAGTGGTGCGGACAATCTTGCCGTTCTGGTAAGATTTATCCTATCATCATTCTAACTTTCCGAGCCGGAAAGTCAATCATTATTTTTACCGTTTCGGAAATTTTTTTGACGGTATCTTCCCGAATTGACAAGAGCCTCTGGAAGCCTCTGAGAGCCCTCTGGTTCAACCGGAAGTTTACGGATGAAAGTATATGGGAAAGTTCTGAAAGCCGACTGAGACCTTTTTGTCAAACCCGCTTTCTGATTTTTGGCTATTTTGAGAATTGATTTTACTGCCGACGTTGTTCCGCCGGATTTTCCGTGGATTTTCCTGCATAAACGAAAAAAGCCCCTCCCCGGCGTGAAAACCGGAGAGGGGCTTCTGTATTCCGCTACTTGATGTAGCTCTGCAAAGCGGCAACAGCGTCCGCTTTCTTCTTGAACTGACTGGTGTCGATGCCGCACAGTTCTGCGACAGACTTCAGCAGTTCCATCGTGGCGGCTTTTCCTTCGTCACTGGTGATGCGTTCAATAATTGCGGTCAGTTCTGCGGTGATGGTCTCGACCGCTTTCTGGTCAGTAACCTCGCCGCCAATGATTTCTGCGAGCCGGGCGTTCTCTTTCCACTTGGCCTTTGCTTCCTGCACTGCGTTGTCGATCAGCTTGGACACGGTGGCTTCGGAGATGAACAGCCGCATGATGCTTGGCAGGCGTTCATAGACCGCCGTGACAACCTGCGACTTCTTCAGGGCGCCTGTCCCGGCGCCGAACTCCTTTTCGGCGATGGTGACGAAGCTCAGCAGCATCGCATTGATGAAGTTGCGACCGTTCTTGGTGATATACACCAGACCCAGCACCAGCACTGCGACGATGGACAGCAGGGTCAGGATGGTATCGAGATGCTGGAGCAAAAACTGGATGACGTTCATGGGTTCCTCCTGTTCTTGGAGTACCCTTCGCAACCCTCATGCGGAAACGGGCAGGTCTCGCAGTCTCCGGGGTCACAGTGGCATTTACCGTCCCACTTGATGAACGATACCATCCAGTACACGAAGGCGGCTACGCACAGCAGCACTCCCGCCACTCTCAGAATGTCCGCAATCAGGCTCATACAGGTACTCTCCTTCCGTTACTTTGTGATGTTCAGGACCTGCCCGACGGTGATGACGGTCGAGGTCAGTCCGTTCTCAGTCATAATCTGCCGGTACTTCGAGCCTGCGCCGAGATACCGGGATGCCAGCGCCCACAGTGTATCGCCCCGGACGACCGTGTGTTGAACAGTCGTCTTAGCCGGTGTGCTGCTGCCGCCGGGGACGATCAGCTTCTGACCGACGTTGATGCGGTTGACGTTCTTGATGCCGTTCAGGTCGGCAATCGCCTTCACGGTCGTGCCGTATTTGGCGGCGATTTTGGAGAGCGTGTCTCCCCAAACGACGGTGTAGACGGTGCCGCTTCCGGCAGACGGCTTCTGGACAGGCTCTGTTACCTCCTGAGAGCCTCCAGAAACGTCTTTCTCGGCATCGTAAGCCGGACGCCCATAGCCGACAATCTTTTTGTCAGAGAGCGAATATGTGCGTCTTGCGACCTTATCGCTGGTGTTGCCCTCGATGGTGTAGACCTTCGTGGCGTCTACCTTCTCCACAAGACCGGTGTGGCTGACATTGGTTGTGGAGGTTCCGAAGAAAATCTGATCTCCGGGCTTCGGGTTGCTTGCGTGATACTGTCCCTTCTGCTTGTAGTACATCAGGGAGTAGGTGCATCCGGCTCCGGCGGAGTGCTCAGGCTGGCAAAGCAGCCGCAGAGCCTCCGTGTAGCCGAAAGCGGTCAGCATACACCAGTCCACGAACATATCGCACCAAGCGAAGCCATTCTTCTTGCCGTTGTACCAAGAGGGGTACTTCTGGTCGAAGTCACGGGCATACTTGGTGTAGTTCTTATTTCCAGCGTTGGCGGTCTTGTCGTCGAGCTGGCTGTTGGACGCCTTCTCCAGATAGCCGATTTCGCCTTCAGCTACCTTCAGGACGGCGGATGCGTAACATTTACTCATTTCCGGTTTCCTCCTTCCGGGTCATTGTCATCTTCGACTGCTGGCTGCATACCGGAGAACTTCATGTCCTCCTTCTGCCACTCTCGTTCCTGCTTCCGCTCTTTGGCAGTCTTTATCCAGCCGCAGATGCCGCCCTCGAAGCCACAGGCTCCGAACACGCTCACGACCAGCGTATCAGGCACAGAGCCGCAGCGGACGAAGATGACGATCATCGTCACGGTGAACAACAGTAGGAAGCAGCCTACGAAAAACAGAACGTGCATGAGCGTCCCGCAGGTCGCCCACCATTTCTTGAACTTCGTCTTTAGCGTTTTACGCCGACGGCGTTTCTTCCTTGCCATCTGCTTCACCTCATTTCTTGATCGGCAGCTCCTCTACGAGTTCCATGAGTTCTTTCAGCTTGCCGTTCCCTCCAAGACCCTTGTGATAGCAGTCGTGCATCTCCACGAGGTCTTCGAGGTCGTTGAAGTCGATTTCGCCTGCTCGCAGGTAGGACCTGCACAGATGCTTGATACGGTCATACATCAAAAGGCGGTTTGCGGTTTTCAGGTTCTCGACCGTACTGACCAGTTCTTCGCACTCGGCTTCATCGTGCTTCTTCTTCTCGACTTCCTTCTGCGTATTATCGTCCTCCTTCTTCGCCTTGCGGTTCAGACGCCAGACGATGACAGACTCAATTAGCTTTATCCCAGCCGCAGCTACGCCGCCAGTCAGGATACATACGAGGACATCACTCATCCTCTCACCACCTTCAGTCCATAGAATGAGAGAGGGGGACCGGTTTCCCGGTCCCCCTCTTGCCCTCGCATCAGATGTCGATTTCGAGGTCCTTCAGGATTTCCTCGACCTGCGGCTTGATGATAGCCGGAACCTGATCGAGAGTCTTCTTGCCCTTCACAATGAGGGTAGCGTAGATAATCGCCATGACCTTAACCTCCTTTCCCAAAAGCAATTTCAGGATAAACTCTCTAAGGGCGCTCATTCGGCGTCCTCAGCGAGAATAGCCTCGACTTCCGCCCGAAGGCGTTCCGGGACCTGCTCAATGGTCTTCAGTCCCTTGCGGATGAGGTTGGCGTACACCTGAGCCATGCCTTACACCTCCCCCGCAGACGTAGCAGCCAGCAACTGCTCGTAGACATCGCACAGCGCGAGGTTCGTGCTGTCGAGGTCGTTTTCGAGAGTCGTGACCTTCTTCTTCAGCTCCTCGTTCTCCTGCTGGAGCTGAGCCGTGGTCTTCTGCTTCTTCAGCTCCTTAATGGAGTCTACTCGAACTCGCTTCAAGCCCATTATTGGAACCCTCCCTGAATAGAAGTGATATAGCCGCTCGTGCCGGAAGCACCACGCTCCGCAGTGACACGGAAGTTGAAGCTCCAGCCGTTTGCGGCGGTCTTGTTGGTGAACAGGTGGTTTCTGCCGTTCTTCGCTTCGGTGGTGCAGTCCTCCCAAACGGGGCTACTGTCCTTCGCATTGTTCGTGACCTCCACCTTGAAGGTGGCGTCAGCCGGGATGCTGCCGCCGACGGTGATAGCGCAGATGGTGATTTCATCATCGGCATCCATCGGGGTTTCCAGCGTGATGACCGCCTTTGTGACAGACTTCGTGAATGTCAGGGTGTGCGTGACGGTCTTCTTCCCATCGGTCGCCACAATACTGAGCGTGTGCTCGCCGTTGGTGATTTTCTGGAAATACTCGCCGGTCACGGCGAAGCTGTTGGTCGCCTGCTTCGTGGCTGTGAAGGTGCGCTTCACTTCGCCATCCAGCTTCTCGGTCACGGTCACAGCGTCGGCACTGTCTTCGTCGTTGACGGAGTAGTTCACGCTGAAGCCGCTGGACTTCGTACCAAGGTCGGAGCCGCTGGCGCTGCCGCAGGTGATGGTGGGTGCCGAGTTGTTGTCTACCGTGCGCTCCGCAGAGGTCGTGTAGCCGGACTCGGCATTGTAACTGTCGTACGCCTTGACCCGGTATCTGACCTTCGTCCATCCCTTCGTGATGGTGTCGGTGTAGGTCAGGTTCTTGCCCTTGTAGACCTGCGACCAGCTACTGCCTCCATTGATGCAGCGTTCGAGGATGTAACCGCTCAGGTTGCCATCAGCGTCAGTCGCTGCCGCCCAAGTGATGACCAGCGTTCCGCCGCCCGTCACTTCGTTCGGGACGGAGATGCTGGGGCAGGCGGAGGGCGGATCATTGTTCACAACCGTAACCTGAGAGCTGGTCTTCCAGCCGGATGCCAGACCCTCATCATCGTACGCCTTGACACGGTACATGACGGAGGTCGTTCCCTTCGCCACGGTATTCGTGGTGCTCGTCGCCGTGCTCTGATAGATTTGGTTCCAAGTGCTGCCGCCATCGGTGCTGCGCTCTACGATGTAGCCTGCAAGGTTACTCTCTGCATCGGTAGACGCCGCCCACGAGATTTTGATGGAACTTCCTCCCATGATGCTGCTCGGTACGGTGATGCTGCTGGGGGTAGACGGGGCGGTATTAGTCGAAACACTGCCGTCATCAGAGACCAAGAGAGTAGAGGGAAGTACCAAAGCCGGACGGACGCCGAGCGAGCCGGAGCAGCCGCCGTCGCCCCAGATGCCATTGGAGTACACGAGCAGAGCGAACCGCGAACCGCCGACGGAATTGCAGTTCGGGGAGCGGAGCCACCAGTAGGTGGCGGAGCCGTTCAGATATGCGACACGCTTCGTATCGGAGCCGTTCTGTGTCGTTCCACTGAAGTAGGACAGGCAGGCGCCTTCGTTGGTCGGCTCGTATCCGTGTACGAGGTTGACCTCGGTAGAGCTGAGCAGGAAAATCTTTGCCGAAAGACCGTTCGCCCCGGAGGTGACGGTCTTTCCGTAGCCGGAACCGGCACGGTACGGGAGTTTGACCTGCTTGATTGCCTTTTGAATGTTCGAGTCGAACATCGCAAGGAAAGTGCTATTGAGGTACGAATGGATAGTGCTGTTTGCATAGTCGTTGACATTCGAGCTGTGCCACTGACGGTTCTCGTAGATGTCCTTCATCAAGAGCCAAACGCCGTTGCAGCTATCGTCATAGATGCTGCTCGGCTTGCCCTGATGAACGACAATAAACTCTTTCGCCGTACCGTTCACATTCAGCTTGATAGTGCTTCCGACCGCTTTGTTGCCAAGTGCAGTTGTTGCCATGTGAAAGTTACTCCTTTCAGTTATTACATCCACGGGGGTACGTCGTTCGGTGTCGGCTCGCCCAAAGCGGGAACCGGGTTCTCATTGACACCTCTTTTCTTGCAGATTTGCTTATACTGCCGCAGCCGCCGCTTCTCACGAGCCATCGTCGTAGAGTTGATTTTGCGGTGGGGCTTTATCGTCTCGCCGACGATCTCACTCACCTGCTTGGCGTATTTCTCCCGTAATGCGTAAGTGTCACCGTGGGCTGCATGAGCATCCCACCCGTCGAAGCTGCGGAGGATTTCTTCTTTCGTGACATCTCCAGCCGGATACGCCACCCGCCAGTATTTCACCCTGCTGCGGATGGCGTTCACTTTGTCACGCCGGAGTTTCATCGTGACCTTGCCGGTGTCGCACAGATAGGTGTGAAAGCCCAAGAAATCAATCCCGTTCTTCAGAGGGAAAATTCCGGTCTTTTCGTTGAGCTCCAGCTTGATGTCCCCTATCCATTGGCGTATATCCTTCAGCAAGCCCCTAAGTTCCTCCTTGCTATCGGCGATGATGTAGAAATCGTCCATGTACCTGCCATAGAACCGGCACCTTCGTTTCTCCTTGATGAAGTGGTCGAACTCGTCGAGGAAAAGCAGCGCCAGCAGTTGGCTGGTCTGATAGCCGAGCGGAAGACCCGTGGAGGCATCAATGTAGATGCACAGCAGCTCGTAGATTTTCGGGTCTACTCCCTGCCGCTCCAGTGTCTTCCGCAGTTTCTGTTTCAGTATGTCGTGGTCGATGGAGGCGAAGAACTTTCGCACATCAGCCTTCAGGACCCATCCGTCGGCGCTCTTATGGCTTCCGTAATACTGGACCATGTGATGCTTCAGCCGCATCAGCGCATCGTGGGTTCCCTTCTGTTTCTGGCTCGCAGCGTTGTCACGGACAAAGCTGGTGCATATAGCGTCGTAGAGGATGTTATCGACTACGGCGTGTAGCACCACCTTGTCAACGAACGCCGGAGCCTGCACGAGCCGTTTCTTCGGTTCGTAGACATTGAAGGTCTCGAACTTACTGGGTCTATACCTGATTTCGTTTGTGATGCTGCCGTCCTGCTGGTGGACAACCACCGGCGTCAGCAGCCGTTTCAGCCGCTCGGTACAGGCGAGAGCGTTGGCTTCGTATTGAGCCGTGCCGCTCTTGCTCCGCTTTCCTTTCCGTGCTGTCAGGTATGCCCGGTACAAAGTCTCGAACTCGCAGAGCTCTTCATAGGTCATTCGTGTCACTTCTTCCACCGGCTGGGTTTATAGGCAAGCTCCAGCCGGTCATACTCCTAATACCGGTCCGCTTGCCCGGTAGCCACCTGCGACCGTTCCCGGTCGGGCGACCTCGGTATGCTGTATTTATCGTCCGCCCATGCACAGGCTTTCGACAGGATGCGACTCCCTTTGATGATGGTACACAGTTTTCAGACGGAGCTTACTCATCTCGTTTTCCATCAGAGCCGGACGGATGCCGTTCGAGTTGGAGCAGTTGTTGTTGTTCCAGTTGCCATTGGAGTTCACGTTCAGAGCGTTCTGCGAACCGTTGTTGGAATTGCAGTTCGGGGAGCGGAGCCACCAGTTGGTGGCGGAAACGAGTCGCACCCTAATATCAGGCGGATGCCTCCGCCGGGTATCCTTTACTTCGCCTTCGAGAAGGCTTCTACGACCACATCAGCGAGATGCCGGTCTTCCTCCTCACGCTTCGCCGCCCGGAGTTTGCTCGCTCTGGCACCGTCGTTTTTCTTCCACGAGGCTGTCATGTATTTCACGTCCGTGACCTTCTTCGTCCACACCTCGCTGCGCTTGATGTCGATGATGCTCATATCCAGACAGATCTGAATGTACTCCAGCATGAGGGTGCAACCGTCGAGTACCTTCCCGATGAGCCGGAGCCGTTCATCGTACTCCTCGTTGAACATCTTGCCGTTGGCAGCGTGGATGTCAGCCACGATCTGCTTCGCAATCAGGCGCATATCCTCGCCGTAGCAACGGTACGTCGCCTTCGTGAAGCCCTGTTTGTCCTTCTTCTCCATGGCGCCGATGGTCTGGGTGCATACAGCCTTCACGTCACGGATGTCGTCGAGAGCCGCAACCTTCTCCAAGATTTTTCTGACATCTCGCTGGGAGACATCGGAGGTCACGACCTTCGTGACCTGATTGGTGTACTTCAGCAGCTCTCTCGCCTTGTTGCCGAGCAGGTACTCTTTCTCAGCCATGCTCACACCTTCTTTCCAAGCATTTGCCGCTACGCACAGCTTCCAAATCGCTGCGGAGACCGTAGTAAAGGCAATAGTCTTGCCTGACGACCAGCCGCCCGATATTTCCGCTGTGGGTGCGACCGCAGATAGTCAGAGCCGCCGTAGGCGGACAACCACACGGCGGCTCGATTTCGGTAAACAGATTTCCGATGAGGCAGGATACCTCGTCGGGGCGGCAGGCGAATACGATTTCTTCCATCAGAAATCTACCCGCTTTGCCTTTACGTTCCAGACGCCTTCGAGGTTTACACCGTCCAGCGTTTCAAACGTGACCGTGAAGGGGTTCCCCGTCACCTGCGTGTTGAACAGCAGCTCCAGCAGAGCCAGCCTTGCGTCCACGCTCGCCACGGTGTTCTGGATGTCATGGTGGGCTTCAGGGTCATCGTCGTGCTCCTCAATGAGCTTCCTGACCTCATCTAAGAACATCGGCAGGACAGTGACGGTGCAGTATTCCGACACATCCTCTGCGGTCATCCACGCTTCGCACTTATAGTCCACGGTGACGCCCAAGTCCTCGCCGATGACGATGCAGATCGGGAAGCGCCGGACGTCAATGCCGGTGTCGGACTTTGCGCTCACATACTGTGGATAGTCGCCGAGGTTGCCGTAGTAAATCATCACCTCGCCCTTGTCGGGGTCGTAGGCGAAGACGCCGAACTCGTTCATCCAAAAGCCGTGGTCGAGACCGCCGTTCAGGTCAGAGCGGTATTCGACAATCATCGTGACCGATGCGCCCTTGTAATTCGGTTCGGTGGAGGTTCCGAGGGCAACCGGCTCTACGAGCTCGGTCAGCTTCGTCATCTCCACATTTTCCTCCACGGTGCCGGAGCCGACCATCACACGGGAGAGGTTCAGCTTCTGACCGGCTACCAGTTTTGCGATGAGTTCACGACCATCATCCGTGACCACGAACCCGTATTTCTTGCTCATGTCGTTTCCTCCTTGATTTCAGGCAGAGTCGTTTGCGTGATGTTCTGTGCAATCGGCACAGGTCTGATAGTGCTATCGTGCGGCTCGCCGGTCTCAATCTCCGGCAGCGTTGTGACCATGTACCCACGTCCCATCTTGCCGCTCACGCCGAGCATGGCGGTCATTTCTGGGTTCTCTGTGATGGCTATGACCTTGATGCCGACGCCAGCAGCTTTGATGATGGGGGCTTCGAGCAGCTTCCGGGCATCGTCTTCCGGCGTCAGGGTCTCGCTCTCCAGTATCATCGTCGCCGGTTCCTCCGGCGTTTCTCGGTAATACAGGGGTCTCGCCCAAAACATTCGGAACGCCTTCATCACGTCGTAGTAGGTGCAGTCGTTCGTGTTCTTCCAAATCTTGAACAGGAGGAAGACCCGGTACTCGTCATCGGTCAGGACATAAGTCGGCTGTGTTGCACACGCCCATGCGCCGGCTTCCATCCTTGTCAGACCTACGATGTCACCCACGCCGTCGAGCTGCTTGCCGACCGCCGTCAGGACGCTTCTTTCGTTTTTCAGAGCATCAAAGAAGTCCCGCAGGTCGTTGAACTGCTCGCCGATTGCTGCGTTCAGAGCGTCGATGACCGGCTTATCTTTGAACTGCTCCAGCAGGTCTTGCCGCAGCAGCTCGATATAATCAGCCATCAATTACCACCTCAATCCTGTTCTCATCGGTGACAGCTCGCTCACGCTCCGAGATGACGATGCTGCGGTCCTTGTACTCCGTCGGTCTGTCATCGCCGGTGGTCGCATACAGCATGAAGTCCACATAGTCAATACCGGGGACTTCGATGTGGAAAGTCTGAGGAATGACATCACGCCCCGCTTCGAGGGCGTTCATCTTCTCCAGTATCTGCTCCTTGATGAGCTCGACGTAGTTCGTCGGCTGATTGGTGCTCTTGCTGAGAGTTACGCCGACCCGGAACCAAACCTTCACATAGGTCGGTCTGTTGAACCGGATGGTGATTTCCTCGCCGTACAGCCCCGGCAGCGTCTTCTCGACAGAACCGAAGGTGCTGATACCGCCTGCTTTCTTGTTCAGGATTTGCTGGGCGATCTCCGTCTCGTCGCCGCCGTCCACCACAACCTCGATGCTGTGGGGAGGTCTCCCCATGCTGTCGGTTTCATTGGTGTCGTTCTCGTATGGAGCGCAGCTCAGGACGCCCTGCACCTTTTCGAGAATGGCGCTACGGATGCTTTCGAGCATATTGCTCGAACGACCGAAAATCTTGTCTGCGTAGGACTTTCGGAACTCGATGTCGCTCTCGGCATCCCGTCCGGCGATGTAGGCGCCTACATTCGTAACCGCTGTCATCCCGGCGACCGCCTTCACGATTTTCGTAATGACGCCGTTCGGAATGAGGATGTCCCCATCCTCCTCCGTTGCGAAGGTCAGCACCGAGCCGACCTCCTGCGTGGTCATGTTCTCGGAGAGTACCATGACATTCGAGCTGGTCTCGTCAACCGCCGCAATCACGAGCTTTTCTTCATCTGCCGCCACCGTGAAGTCTTCACTGTCGATGGCGCTACCCAGTGCCTCCAGAAGCTCACCGGGGCTCTTGGATGCGTCGAGGGGGATTGTGTATAGGGTTCCGTTCAGTGCAACCGTGAGAGCGCTGTGAAGCTCCGTGGTCGCAAGAATAACGGTTGCCTTGTTGAAGTTTCCTCTGGAAATCAGCCCATCCTCCGAGATGGACAGGTTCGTTGCCGGGTTCGTGTCGGAAGCGATTATCGTTCCAGCCGGAACGACCGTTCCGTCAAGTCCCGTGCAGAGGACGCTGTAATAGGACTTCGCTGCCAGCTCACGGGTAGAGCCGCCGAACTGAGCCGCATTGTCGAGGTTCACCCCCTGAGCGGACGCCGGATACATAGCGTAGTAGACATCCGTCCCGTACTCCCACAGCTCTGCAATCCGGTCAGCTACGTTCGTCAGCAGGTGGTTCAGCAGCGACTGCGGGTTCTGCTTGGTGTTGACGCCGAGCCGCTTCGTCATGCTCTCGTGCATCTCATCGAGAATGACATCCAGCCGTTTCGGGTTTGGACCCTTGCTGGTCAATCCGTACTGTGCCACTTGATTTTCACCTCCTCCCTAAAGGTATCTTCATCGGTCGTGAAGGTTACGGCGATGGTCGCATACCGTGTCTTACGGTCGATGTCGATTTCTATTGCCGTTACATTGGTCACTTCGTCCACATCCATCACCGCTTCCCGAATGAGATGCCGGATGATGGACTCGTTCGGGTTCTTCACCAAAACATCCTCAAAGTAGGTGATGCCGAATGACGGACCGAGCCGCCATTCGTTGAAGAACCAAAGCAGGCGGATGCGTACCGCTTGGCACACGCTATCCGTCTGACTGAAGTCACCGGCGTCCGAGATTTCCAGATCGCCGGTCTCGTCGATTTTCAGGTCTATCATCTGTTCCTCCTTATCCCGGCGGCGAGGTCTTCCCGCCGCTGTCGCCGGTGTGCGTATGGGTGCTGAGCGCTACGCCGCTGCCCGTGACCTCGCCGCTGACGGTCAGCTTTCCAGTGATGGTCACGCCGTCGGAACTGACCTTCAGCGTCGTCCCGCCAACCTTGATGACAACGGCGTCGTCGCCGCAAGCCTCCTGCATGGCGTCGTTCGCTTCCGCAGACAGACCGGGGATGCACATGGCGTTGCTCAGGTCGAACTTCAACGAGGTGTCCGTCTCCTTCCCATACTGCCAGTAGTCCAGCGCAGACTCACTGAAAATAATCATGCAGCTATCGCCTGCCTTGATAGGGAAAGCGATGGCTGCACCTTTGCTGTGCGGAAACTGGACGGGGACGCCGGAGATTGCAGGGAAATCCATCGTCTCGCCGTTCGGCTTTTTGAACTTGGTCTTCGGCTGCACCGTCGCCATACCGGAGCCGGGGTCGAAGGACACGATTTCTCCGGGAAGCGCCGTGTGCATTTCATCGGTCGCCGCCTTTGCAGTCTTGCTGATTTGCTCAATGAACTCCTGCATCATGTCAGCTCACCTCCAGCAGACGGGCGCTACACGTCCAGTCGCCCTCCATGTTGTCGCCCTCAATGGCGATGGAGTAGACCCGGAAGTATCCCCTGACCTTCAGGCTGTTCAGATACACATAGTCGTCGATGTCGATTGCGGCGTTCATCAGGAACTGCACGTCCCAGCCGTATTGCCCCTTGTCAGTGCCATTCGAGTCTGAAATCTGCACACGCTCCGGCGAGCCAATGAGCCCCGTCTCGGCGGACAGCTCGTAGACTTCCCTGCTCATCGTGTCGTTCGGCTTCTTGACCTGTAGGATGCCGTTGTTGATGGACCAAACAAGACCGCTGGTGTCACAGGCTTTCGTCAGGACGTTCCTCGCCGGTCCGACGTAGCTGTACCCATTCGGGATGTCTTTGAACTCCACATTGTAGGCGAACTTCACCGTCAGCCCCATCTGGTCGGCGGTATCCTGAATGAGTGTCTTGCAGTTGACGCTGCCGGAGTAGCTGACCGAGACATAGGTGTCTCTGACCTCTACTCTGTTGTCAACGACCTCCACCTCGGTGCAGCGGTCGCTGCCGTCGTCCTTCGTCTTGGCGTAGGTGACGATGCCGGTAAAGATGAGCGGCATGACCGTCCCGTACCCAGCCCTGAGCACGACCACGCAGTCGTCCTTGTTCAGCTCCGCAAGGTGAGCATCGTTCAGGTTCCAAATGGACACCTTCGCCGTATTCTGGCTGGTGGTGTCGGCTCTCTCCACCGAGAAGCTGATGTGCAGCGGTCTGGCTCCCTCGCCTATCTGGAAGCCAGCAGACCCCGCTTGACCGGCAGATAGGCGATACTGTCGGTCCCAATTTCGCATGGCGCAAACCTCCTTCCCATAGCCAGTGATTTGCGGCGATTTCTCATCTCGTCTTGCAAACTCTTGACAGCTATGATAAAATCAGATTGCGTGTGCGGAATTGTTCGGAGGGCTCCTTCCAACTTTCGTGCATCGAGAGCGGTATCGTGGTCGAGACGATGCCGCTCCTTTTTTTGATTTCATACGCCGAAACCGCCTATATCCTCCCTCGATTAGAGGGAGGATATATTGGTTATATAGGGTACGGTACGGTTAGGTACGGTAAGGTACGGTTACAGTGGATTTTCCACGGATTTTCCGGTGGAATTTCCTACGGAATTTCCGAGGATATTCCGAGAAAACGGTTCATTCAGCCGGAATGAACACGAACCGAGCCTTTCCGTTGACGAAATCGTCCCTCCCGATGGCGGTTCCTTCAGTGAGCGCCGCAAAGACGCCCTGCGGTGTGCTTTCGGTTCCCCAAAACAGGTTCAGGGGGAACTGTGGCACGATCTTTGTCCCGACCACCAGCGGCTGTCCGAGCGAGTCCATGACCCCGAACATCCAGTAGCCGCCAGTGTCGTTCCAAGTGAAGCGGAGCTGGTACTGCTTCCCCAGCAGTGCGATGCGGGAGATGCTGTCGTTCAGGTCGGGAACTTCGATGATGATGTACTCCATTCTCAACCTCCTAACTCAGCAGCCCGAAACTCGACGCTGCGTTATACAGGATACTGCCGTTGCGTCCGCTTCCGCTGCCGGAGCCAGACCCGGAACCGCCGGATGCACCGGAGCTGCCGGAGCTGGCTTGCGTGGTGTTTGCCGTCCCCGCAGAAGCCCCGGTCGAACCGGACTTGCCGTAGCTGTCCGGGATGCTGACCGTGGAGCTTTCGGTGACGATGATTTTTTTCAGGGTAATCGGTATCTCCCGTGCGTATCCCACATCGGCGCTCTTGGTGAAGCTGATGTTCGTGATAGCCATGCTGGTGTAAACCTCATCCGAGGTCACGACCGTGACGACCTTCTTGGACATATACAGCGCCTTCAGTTGGCGCACAATCTGTTCAGTACGACCGGGACCGGAACCGTGCCTTGCCCTCCATGTGACCGGCGTGTCGGTAACGTAGAGGGTCATGTTGAGCGAGTCGGGCTTCAGCACGATGGTGTCGCTCACGCTGAAGCCCTTCTCGGTCGGGTATTCTGGTACTTGGGCTTCGTAGTCTTGGCTCTCGTCGATGAGGGCGTCAAACTCGATGCCGTCTATGCTGACTGGTTGCTTAGCCTTTGCCATACTCTCTCACCTACCTTGCAAAAGCCAGAGCTCTTGCCATAGCGTCCACGGCGTTGTCAGATGCAGAGGACATGGCTGCTTCGCTCTTTGCCTGACCAGCCCGATCTCCGTTGAACGTGTTCGTGAACTCGTTGTACTGGTTAATCGTTCTGGAACTGGTCGAGTTCGTAATGGTGGACGGCTTGGCGGTTGCCGCCTTGCCGAGCATCGCCATAGCCCGGAAGATTTTGCCCGTCTCCAGCGCCGTGAAGACTTTGCGTCCTCGTGCGCCGGTGACAAGCTCAGGACCTTCCTCGCCTGCGATGAAGGTTTCGGACGAATTGTCCGTGCCGCCTGCATAGGCATTGACCTTTTCAGCGGCAGAGGTATCGCCGCCGCCACCGAAGATTTTATCCACAATCCAGCCAAGACCGTCTGCGACCCAGCCCACCACCTTCGCTATGGCGTTGATGATGACACCGAGGATGTCAGCGATGGGTTGCAGAATGGCGAGTATCGGCTCCAAGATGGGGAGGATTGCGTTCAGCAGCGAGACCAGTACCGGCAGCAGGGACTGCACGAGGTTCGCCACTATCGTCATAATCGGCTCGATGATGGGGAGCAGCGCCGAAATCAGCTCCAGCACGACCGGCAGGATGGTCTCGACAATCTGAACGAGTATCGGGACTATCGCTTCGATCAGCTCCAAGATGACCGGCAGGACTGCTTCGATGATTTGCATCACCAGCGGCAGCAGTGTTTCGATGAGACTGATGATAATCGGCAGCACAGCTTCGATTATCTGCATAAACAGGGGTAACAGCGTTTCTATCAGGCTGATGACCAGCGGCAGGATGGTCTCGATGATTTGGATGAGGAACGGCAGGAGCCGCTCTACCATCGAAACTATCATCGGGAGCACCGTCTGAGCCAACCGCCCGATGAAGCTGACGATTTGCTGCGCCAGCTTCAAGATGACCGGCAAGATGGCTGCTACGAGTTTGCCGAGCAGCGGAAGGACCTGCTTCAGTGCGCTGAGGAGCTGGTTTCCTATCGTCCTTGCGAACTGCTTGAAGACATCTATGATGTCCTTCACCTGTTCCCACAGGTCTTTGCAGTCTTGTCTGAAGGCTTCGACATCGACGCCATTCCGCTCCAGTATCTCACCTATCAGACTGTTCTCGCCCTTCATAAAGGCGAAGAAATCCTCGACCAGCAGGGCAAGGAGAACTATGGCAGCTATGATGGCGAGTATCTTTGCGTTGTGGGCGGTAAGCAACGACCGGACATCCTTCAGGAAGCTGACGATCTTCCCTGCATTGAGTGCAAGGAAGACCGCTCCCACCGTGATAGCGATGAGCTTCAGCAGCTTGTCGGTGCCGCCGAGCTTGTCTGCCAGCCATTCGAGCCGGGTCTTGATACGCTGTGCAAAGGTCATGGCTGTGTCAGACAGCTTCACCATAGCCCTTGCAATCGAGTTGGTTACGCCGAAGGTCTTATCCATGTCCGCCAGCCACAAGCCCCATGTATTGCGGATGTTCTTGATGGCATCCGTGACCGTGAGGTTCACGTTGGCATACGCAGCGTCGATTTCTTCGGCGGAGTTCAGGAAGGCATCTTTCAGGTCGTTGACCTTGATGGTGCCTTTGGACGCCATATCGAGGAGCTGACTTTTGGCTACACCCAAGTGCTTCGCAAGGACATCGGCGGTTTCAGGCGCATCTTCGAGCATCTTGTTGAGGGTTTCCGTGTCCATGACACCTTTCTGGAAACTCTTGTTCATGCCCTCGATGACACCTGTGATGGTAGAGTCGGAGCGCCCAGCAGTCTTCATCACCTTAGTGACCGCCGCCGCATAGTTTGCAGCGTCGTCCACGTTGAAGATGTCGCCGGTGGCTTTTGAGAGGTTTGACACGGTGGTCGCCATGTCAGCGTAGCTCATCCGGCAGTCGTTCGCCGCTTTCAGAACCGTCTGCTGAGCTTCCGCCGCCTCCTCGGTGCTATCCACGATACTGCGGATGCCGTTGTTGACAGCGCCGAACTCCTCGATCAGACCGTTGATTTTGACCAAGCTGAACCCGATGCCAATGGCACCGAGCAGCTTAGTCGCCGTGTCCTTCAGGGATTTGATGCTATCCTCAGCTTTCTTCTCCGACGCCTTATCGACATCGTAGCCGAGCTTGAAGCCTATCTCCCTGAGCGTAGTAGCCAATCACTTCACCCCTTTCGTGAGTTCTTGGGCTCTACCCGCTTCCACATCCCTATCCATCTCGTAGAGTGCATAGAGCTTCAGAGCTTCGTCCAGCGTGTAGCAGGTCTTCAGCTCCCACATGGTTGCGAGCTGTGCCTTGATGAGCACATACATTCTCATTTCGAGCTCGGAGAAGCCGGACAGGTCCAGCTCTCCGAAGCGACTTATCTCGCTGCCGTCTGAGTCAGAGCGGACGTTGCCTTGCCAAATCGGGCAGCGAGCTTCTTGAAAAAACCGTTGTAGTTGCTGCGGACGACCTCGAAGGCAAGGATGAACATTTCCTGCACATCCTCGCAGAAGATTTCGTTCGCAAGGTCTTCAGACAGCGGCTGCGCTCTTTCACCGGGCATCTCGACAGAGATGTTGCCGCCAGAGATGAGCAGCAGCCGCAGGACACGTTCGAGCTTGTCACCCGACAGGCTGGTAAAGGCTCCAGAGAGGGTCGGGGCAGCCTGCTCGACATCAATGTCGAACAGGTCTTTCCCGTCGCCAACGAACCCCGCAAGAGGGGCGAGCCCTGAGAGAATAGGCATCACGAGGTTTGCCAGTTCACCGCTGATATTTGCCGCTTTGAAGGCAGGCATGGGGCGGATGTAGAATTTGTTCTCGCCGATGTTTACTTCACGGCTTTCAAGCTGTTTCATACGTTACCTCCGTTATTCAGTGAGCGTGGCATCGCCGGTGTCGATTTCCCACTCACGGTTGTTGGTGTCCTTGCCACGAGCGACCGAAGACTTCTTCGTTACCCAAGCGGACTCGGTGCTGAATACCTGACCGCCCTTCAGGTCTTTGATGAGGACCGGGAACATACCGTTGCCAGTCTCTCGGTCCAAATCGACCATGCGGGAGAAGTAGGCGTTGCTGTCGCTCATCTGGAGCAGACTGATCTTCACCTTGTAGGTGTTGTCCGGGGAAACCGCACGACCGATTTCGCCGTCGCAGCCTACCTTCTTGGTGATGCCGTCGCCGTTCGCCTCGATGGTGACGAAGCTGTCATCGGCGATGCCGGTGACGATGTGAGAGCCGCAGGCGATGACGACTTCCTTCGGGTTATAGGTCTTGACTTTTCCTGCCATTGTCTATCCCTCCTTACAGGTTCTCGTAGGTCAGGCAACCCTTGACCTCGACAACATGGATGGCGCCTGCCAGCCGAGCGGAGAACTTGCAGTCGGTCAGAGTGCGGGATGCCTTCTGAGTGCTGCTGATTTCAGACGCCAGCGGGACAGACGTGACATAGCCGGGGTTCTCGTTGCCATCGGCGTCGTACTCGGTGGGGGCGACGCCGCCGTACTTCTGCCCGTCCTTCAGGGAGGCAAGCATCTGGTTTTCCACCAGACCGATACCGGCATCGGTGTACGGGATTTTCGGGTTGACGATCAGCAGGTTCACGATGCGGACCTGCATATCGTTCTGGAGCCAGTCACGGAAGCGGATGACATCAATCCACTCGCCGCCATTGGTCTTGCCGCCCTGCGTGATGTTCTTGGACGCCACAGTCAGGACGAAGTTGAAGTTTGCCTTCTCCAGCTTCTTGATGAAGGTGCTGCTCAGCTTAGACGGAGTGACCGTCGCCACCGGCATCAGCGCCCACGTTTCGCCGCCGGAATGGTAGTTCATAGCCTTGACCGCCTGAGCGATGTGGCTACCGTACTTATTCTCAGCGGGGATGTCGTTTTCGAGCTGGTCTTCCGTCACCTTCGGGTAGACGGGGTAGCTCCGCAGGTACAGTCCCGGCTCTGCGATGGGGCTGTCGGGGTCACGGTCGATGTAGCCGCAGATTTTATTCTGCGTCTCCGTCCACTGAATGACCTCTTTCACCTCGTCGTCGTTGATACCGACCGGGCAGATGCAGTACCAACCGTTCATGCCGAGGGCGTTGTTGAGGACATCGACCGCTTTCTGCGGTTCGGTCTCGCCTTCCTCGGTTTCAGTCTCGCCAATGATGGCGATGTAGACCTCGTGAGGTCTGGGGGTCTGAGAGAACGCAACACGAGCAGCTACGCCAACGGGGTCGGCAGCAGCGCCGGTTGCGACAAAGCCCAGCTCAGTCACTTCGCTCAGGCTGTTATACACGCCGACGGCGGGTACTTCAGCTTCCGGGTTCGGAGTGGCAGGAGCCGGACCGATGATGAGGATGTTGTCAAAGCTGGCTTCGTTGGAGATGGGAGAGTCCAGCGAAATGTCAACCGTGCAAATCCTTTCGAGGTTGCTCATAGCTATGTTTCCTCCTTCATTACGGGTTTGTCGTTGATTTCGACATTGGTGAAATAGCCGCCCTCCTCGGACGCCATTTCTTCGTTGCCGCCGCCGCTGGGCGTCGGTTCGATAGTCGGGTCAAGTCTGGTGACATCATCCGCCTGAATGTCGCCGCCGCTGACCTCCTCCGGCGTTCCGTCCGGTCCGATGGTGATGTGCTTCACGCTGTCAGGCGACAGGGTTCCGGTGTAGCCGATGGCGGTCATCGTGAACCGTGCAGAGATTTCCAGCATAGACCGGAACTCATAGTTCGTATCGTTGATGAGTCCGGTCAGGTTCTGTACCGTAGGCGGCACCACCAAAGCGAGGTCGTGCCGGTGGCACCACTGGATGACATACTCAGAGTTCAGGAAACTGGCAAAGCCCAGCATATCGTCTTCCGACGTGTCCTCCACGATAGGCGTGTACCCCGGTCCGATTTCCGTCTGCCGCCCCTGCGTGAACAGGTCGATCTGGACGGGCATCGTAGCCGGGTAGAACGCAACAGGTCGTCCGTCGATGACCTTCATCGGAGGGTTCAGCGGACGGTCAACAGAGCCGAGCGTGATGGTCACGAGCGGCTTGGTCGGCTTGACGGCGAAGCTCTGCTTCGTGTAGGTCACGGTGGCGCCGGTGAAGTAGAGTTCGGTCAGCTCCTTCAGCAGCCGTTTCAGTTCAGCAACAGTCACAGCAGCTTCCCTCCTCCCCATCTGTGCTCACATCGGGTCCGGGGAACCTCTTGGCTTCCGTGGCGGACACCTGCACGAACTCGCTGCGGCAGTGATGCAGCATCGTGTGGTCCCATCCGAGAGACGACACGCACTCGTACCAGTGACCATCAGGGTCCATCGGTCCTTGATAGAACAGCCAGTCTCCACGTCGTCCGCTGGACTGGTCTGCCGGTGTGAACACAAGGTCTCCGAACGCCTTCATCCGCTTCACCCTGCGCTCGCCCTCCGGGAGAGCCTGAAGCTCATCGGCATTGAGCGGCTGGACGTTCAGGGACGCCGTGACATCGGTGTACCTTGCGACGGAATAGCCTTCGACCACCTCGTCGGTGTCGAAGCGCCGCACCACGAAGCTGCGGCGGAAAATACCAAGTCCCACGATCTCATCCTCCCTTCTTGCGGATTACAAAGTTTACGGATTGTCTCATCTTGCCGGTGTCGATCAGCGGCTTATCAGACTTCTTCTTCCTGATGGTAGACGGGGCGTTTGGCTCGAAGCTGCCGTTCTCGATTTTCTCCTGCACCAACGACTTCCCGAAGACACCGAGCTGCTTCAGGCACTGCTCTGCGGTTCCGCCTTTGGTCAGCTCTCTCGCCTGTGCTTCACACATCTGGTCGATTTTGTCCCGGTTGTCATCGACGCTCTGCCGGAGAAACGGTCGTGCCGGAGAGCTGGATGTTCCGAGCTCGTTGAACATCGCAATCTGTGCCATGTCCACACCCCGGTCATCCGTGACCTCACCGGACTGGTAGCCGATGAAGACCTCCTGCTGCTTCAGCTTCTTCAGCTCATCGTAGAACTTCTTCCCTTCAGGGGTCAGTCTGTCGTATCCAGCCATCAGGCTTCACCTGCCGACCGAACGGAAATGACCACCAGTCTGCGGAGAGACAGGTACTCCAGACCGTAGGGGGTCAGAGCCAGCTCAGCATCCACCATCAGGTTCGTACCCTGATTGACGGTGAAGCCAATGGAGGTCTCGCCCTCGGAGTAGCTTCCGATACGCAGCGTGTCGCCGACCGTGCCATACGAGCTGTCACCGTATCCAGCCATCTTCAGGCGATGGGCGGTCAGCAGCGCCAGCGCTTGGTCATACAGTTTCCCGAAGACCTTGCGGCTGATGATGGGCTCGGTCAGCTCCATCCACGACTCTACGGTCTCGGCGTTCAGGTCAGCGAACTCGGTAGCCATCAGGCGGAAAATCTTGACGGCTTTCTCGTACATGGCTTACTCCTTCTTGGTTTCCGGCTCCTTCTCAGGCTCCGGCTGCTGCTCGCCGCCGGTCTTGGGCTCCTCGGCAGGCTTCTCGTTCACAGGCTTGCGAGGGGGCTTCGGCGTGGTGGGCTTCTCCTTGACGATGCTCAGATTACCCATCTCCACCAAACGGTCGATGGCGGCGTTGTTGGCGTAGGCATCCTTGACCTCGCTGGTATCGCCGGGGAGGATGATGTCATCGCCAACATTCACGATCTTGCTTCCGATGTTCTTCAGTTTCATAGGTCAAACCCCTTTCGGTTAAAGTGATAGGGGCTCCCGGCGAACGGGAGCCCCTTCAGGTTGGAAGTCTCAGCAGATGCCGACTGCAATCAGCAGGGACATCGGGTAGTAGATGATGGCGCCAGCGGTGCGAGCCTCGCAAGGGACGACCATCTCCAGACCCTGAGTCTGCACAGGGTACTGGGTGAAGGGCAGCGGGTTCTCGATGGTCAGCTTGCGAGCGTCGTTCTTGAACAGAAGCGCTACGCCCTGACCGTTGCTGTCCTTCGCATAGGGGTTGGTGTCGGTGCTGTCGGGGTCGAGCTCCGGGCAGGACACGATCTCCTTGATGTCAGGCAGGTTTGCCTGAATGTAGCTCAGCACGTTGGAGGCGGTGCCGTCGATGCGCTTGCTCTGGAGCTCCAGATAGGCTTCGGCAGGCAGCGCCAGCGTGTCGGGCTTCTCGACCTTCTTGGTGGTACGAGCCATCTGCTTCAGCATACCAGACACGTCGGCAATGATTTCGTCGGCGGTCTTGGACGCCCAAGTGGTCTTGCCGGAAGCGCCGTTGGCGAGAGCGTACAGCGGGATGTCGTTGTCAGTGGACAGGACGCCACGCAGACCGGTCTCTGCATCGCCGTTCCAAGCGATCTTGTTGTTCAGGTAGTCGATCTGATACCGAGCAGCTTCCGCCTTGCGGGTATCGAGAGACTTGCCAGCCATACGAGACGCTCTCATCTCCTGAATGGAATAGCCGAAGCTATCGCCGATGGACTTGATGATGGCGGTGGTGGGCTTACCCTTCACATCCGCACGAGGCAGGTCGGTGGCGTAGTTGGAGATAATCTTTGCCAGACCCACCTTGTCGTAGCTGTAATAGGTGACGGTCTCAGCGCCGGGGTCAACCTCGCTGGACATCGGGAACAGCTTCAGCGCCGTAAACTCAGGATACTCGACATCGTAGGACTGAGCCTTAACGAAGTCGAGTTCACGAGCAAAGAACACGGAAGCGTCCTCAGCAGAGTCAAAGTGCATACCGGGGGTAGACGCCAGAGACGCAGGAATGTTGCTGGCAAGCAGCGCATCGTAGTCGTTCTGGTCGTATCTCATGGATTTCTGATTAGCCATAGGTTCTTATCCTCCTTCCTTGATTAGCCGCCGTGGGAGGGGTTATCCTCTCCGCTTTCGGTGGTAGCAGCAGCGGTGTCGATGCCATACAGCTCCACAGGAGCGCAGCCGTTGCTCTCGCCGCCGATAAAGCGACCGGCAATCTCAACGCCGCCATCGGTGGCGAAGCAGCCTGCGTCGTCACCGGAGACGATGAGATGCAGGGCGTCACCGTAGGCAGGGGTCTGGCTCGCCGCCAGACGGACCCAAATGCGACCGTGGCGCATAACGCCGATGTTCTGGTTCTTGTTGATGGAGACCTTGCCTTCGAGGTCGTGCTGCTGATTGAAGCCGTTCACGGTGACGCCCTCGAAGTCAGCAGCGGTGCTGGCACTGGTGGGAAGCACCACGTTGCTGCCGGGGATGCTGCCCTTCACAACGCCGACACCGAAGCGCAGCTTGCCGTTGTCCTCCTCATTGAAGCGGGAGTCAACGGGATAGTGATACAGGTCGTAGATGCCACCGGGGATGCCCTTCGGGGTGGCATAGCCATAGCTGGTCTGAACTGCCATATTACTTCTCCTCCTTCTTCATTCTGCGGTCGATCATGCGCTGACGGGCGTCAGCAGCGGAGCCGACGGACTTGGCGGCAGGCTTGCTGTCCTTACGCATCATCTGACCACGCTGGTAGTTGGTGTCCTTACGAGCCTTCATGTCGGAAACCGCCATGTCGAAGGCGGCGCTGACATAGGCGGAGCTCTTTCCATCGAGACGCAGAGAAGGCTTCAGCTTCTTCAGCACAGCCTTCTTCGCACCCTTGACGGTCATGGACTCCAGACCGTCCATATTCAGGCGGTCGCCGATGCGAACGACACGGAGCAGCTCACGGAAGTCGGTGTCGGCAGAGTCCTTGCGGTCCTGCTTGGCGGGGGCGTCGTCCTCATCCTTGTTCTCCTCATCCTCGTCGCAGTTCTCGTCGTCGCCGTCGGTGTTCTCCTCGTCGTCGCTGTCAGCAGCGGACTCGGCGCCAGCAGCCTGAAGAACGTCGATGACACCCAGCAGGGTGTCGATGTCCTCATCCTGCTGAGCGATGACCTCCATCGCACCAGCCACGTCTTCGGGGTCACCAGCCGCATCTCTGCGGTCACGGCGGTCCTTGACGGTCTGAACGGCATCGGTATCGCCCTCGTCGGCGGCAGCGCCGTTCTCCTCGGCAGCTTCGGCAGCGGCTTCGATGGCAGCAGCCTGAGCAACCTGCTCGGCAACCTCGGCAACAGGGCTATCGCCCTCGTCGATGGCGCCAGCGTTCATCCTCTCCTCACGGCGCTTCTGGAACGCTTCGACGGCGGAGCTCAGACCGCCGTCTCCATCATGTCTTTTGGTCTTAGCCATAGTGGATTTAACTCCTTTCAAAGTATCGGGGTCACGGCTGTCGATATTGAGCCGTGCCTGTTCACCAGCCCTTGCCTTATCGACGAGGGCGAGATGATTGATTTCGATGTTCCGCTGGATGGCGTCATAGGGCTGACCGTTCCAAACGCCAGCGGTCTCCTCGGTTGTGAGGTTGTAGCCAAGAGACAGCTCCCTCAGACCGATGTTCTTGATGGCGTTCGTATCGTGGATGATAATCTTGCAGCGAACATCGTTGCCATCCTGATAGCCTTTGCTCAGGATGGTGCCGACGATCTCCTGTTCCACGTTGTCCTTGTCTACATACCCGGCATCATGCGTGATGATGATGGGCTTGCCCTCATAGGACGCAAGGCTCTCCGTTGCGAAAACATCCTCCGGCAATCTCAGCTCCCTGCGGATGCTGCCGTCCGGGTTGCGGTACTCGAAGATGCCGACCGACGTAACGATGGGGTGGTCAATCAGATAACCTTCCTCAGTGAAGTACGTCTGGTCCAGCGTGATGCTATCGAGCCGCTGCACCTTCTTCTGTGCCGGTGCGTTCATTTCGGTGTCACTCCTTTCAGCCGGTTCCGGCTGGTCTTACATGAGGATTTTCTTCATGCAGTACCACCCCTTCCTGCGACGGGCAGGTCTATGGTGTCCTTATCGAAAACAGCCAGTGCAACGCATCTGCACTGGTAGTCCTCGCCGGGATGACACCTTCGTCCGGTCTTCGTGTCTACCACCGGTGGGTCATCCCACCGGAAGCGTTTCCCGTTCAGCCGAGCGTGACCTTCCCGGACTCGACTGTCGCCAGATGTAGACCAGATATACTCCTCGACGCCTGCATCTTGCTGTTGGCGCTGGGTTATCTGACCGTTCAGCTTGGCAATCTGGTCACGAGCGAGAAGCTGGGCGTGGCGTCGGTCCATTCCGTACGCCCTCTGCATCTTCTTCACGATGGAGGTCGTGGTCTCGCCCTTCTTGTAGCCTTCCATGACGATCTCCCGCATCTTTCCGAGACTGTCTTTCGGGACGGTCTTGATGAGGTCAACATTCTCGTCAACCCATTTCTTCATCAATTCCCGGTAGATTTCCCCGGTGTAGTAGTCGTCCATCAGGTCAATTCCGAGCGTGGCTTTGACTGCCCGTTTCCACTCTCTGATACTCAGCTTCCTCGTGAGGTGAGCCATCGTCTCAATCTTGTCGTAAAGACCGAAGCTGGAGGTCTTGCGTTCGAGCTCGACAGCCATTTTGTCGAAGATGCTTCCCAACTTTGCCAGCAGGTCAGACGTGTCATCGTGGCGACTGTTCGCTTCTCGCTCTATCCGAGCTGCGTCACGGATTTCAGGCAGGTACTCTTTCAGCAGTTCGTTTAGGCAACGGATATAGGCGTTTGTAGCCCTCTGGTACTCCCGTTCCGCTTGGGCGGGGAATTGTGTTGAGGTCTTGCATAAAAGCCGCTGGTGGCTTCCGAATTTCGCTGAGAGCATATCCTGAACCATAAGTTTGTGGGCGATGTCGTTCACTGGCTGTCACCTCCTCCTTTACCGGCTCTTGCCGAACTTATCTACCCTGAAGGTGTCCTCCCAGCCACGGTACTTATCACGCTCGACGACATCCGTCGGGCATGGCTTCCCGCAGCGCTTGTTGGACGCCTTGCAGAGACAGACCGTTTTGCCATTCCTGAAGTCGATGTGGACCTTGATGTACTCGACTTCAGTTCGTCGTTTTTCCAAGCCACCATCTCCTTTCAGATAGCATGAAAAAGCAGCGGATGCACCGCTGCTTTGGGATTGAGGGCTGGATGCCCTCTGTTATCGTCTGAGCGCCTCTGGATTTGTCCGAAGACGCTGACGAGTAGAGATTGTAGGGTGTTTCTGAAGTGCGCTTGTAGGCTCGTTTAGCGGGGTTTTCGCCTACTCCCCATTCAGGGCTTCCAGCAGGGCTTTTACACCCTCCGCAAACGGCACGAACAGGTGGTCCGGGTTTTGCTCCAGCAGCTCCTCCACTTTCTCAGTCGAGATGAACCCCGGACGGGTCATTTCGACCCCATCGCAGGCGATGCTGCCATCATAGTCCGTACACACGAAAACGTGCGACGGGCAGTACGGAGCAGACAGGTCTTTCAGGAAGGCGACCGGCGTGAGCCCTTTCGGGGTTATGCCGAACTCCTCCTGTGTTTCCCTAACCGCAGCTTCCTCCGGGGTCTCACCATCCTCGATGTGACCGCCGGGTCCGCAGAGCGTTCTCTGCTTAACTCTCGTTCCGCAGAGTATCTTGTCGTCCTTGACGACGAGGACTCCAACGCCGGTATCGGTATCTCCGTCCAGACCGAGGGGTTGACCCGGTGTGCCGGAGCCAGTCTGCTCGGCGCCGCCGGGGGCTTGCTGTTCCTCAATGTTCTTGACCTGAGCTTCCAGCTCATTCACCGCTCCGGTACTCTCCGCTCCGAGTAGAGCCGCAAACGGGTCGTCGTCATCTTCTGTGATGATGTCCTCGACGTTGAAGTCTTCGTCCGACGCAAGGGAGCGCCGAACCTCCGACGGGTCAAGGGCTTGCATATCGACGTAAATCTGAGCTGTCTGAGCCTTGACCTGAGCCGTTGCTGCTCTGGTCTGGTCTACGGTCGCCTGTTCGGTATCGCTCAGGCTCCACAACGGGTTGAAGGTCAGCTTGTAGTCCGGGATTTCATCGACCTCTTTCGATGCCACGCCAGCCCGGAAAATCACGTCCAACAGATCTCTCAGGTTGCGCTTCAGCATGAGTTTCTGTATGCGCTCCACGAAGTTGTAGTAATTTTCGAGGTCAGAGTCGCCGGTGGCGTTCATTCCCGCCGGGGACCGTCCGAACAGGATGGTCTGCGGGATGTTCGTCAGGGCAGACAGCATATTGCAGGTGGAGTCGATGACATCGCTCACACCTGCGAACTGCGTGGTCTTGAAGTCGTAGTTCTCGCCTTCAGAGTCGATGGCGATGCTGTTCAGGAAGCTCCTGGCTTGGTCGATGACCTGCAAGCGTTTCAGGACTTGGTTCTCGCCTTCATCCGTGGTCAGGAGGGCGGCAAGGTTCTTCATCGAGTAAACTGCCTGCACACTGCGTTCGAGCAGCTTCACGGCGTCGCTATGAGCTGTGGTGGTCTCTCTCAGCGCCCGTCTGATACGGACATATTCAGGCATCCCCCAATACTGGTAGGTGCTGTTGGAAATCTGCTCAGGCAGGACGCCGTTCCTGAAGACAAGGCAGCGGCTTTCGTGGACTGTGAACGAGCCGTAGATGCTGGAAACGTAGTAGAACTCAGGCTGTCCGAACTTGGACGCCCTGTTCGGCTTCCCCCTCACGCCAAAGTCCTGCATATACAAGCTGGTGTAGTCGGGTTGCACGATAGCTCTCTCGTAGACTCTCAGCTCGTCGATGCTCCGCACGTTCTCCCAGTCCACCGGTTCCTCCAGCCCTCTACCATCGTCGATCAGCATGACGATGATGGCGCCGCCGTAGAGCCGAGCCCACTTGATGGCGGTAGCCGCTTTCTCCTCCCATTCGAGGTCATCAAGTGCGCTCTCAACGAAAGCGTCGAGGTCATCATTCTTCAGGTTCAGGTCGAAGCCGTGTTTCAGGGCTTCTTCAGCCGGGGTGTCGATAATCTTGGAGAACAGTCCGTTGCCCTCGTACAAGCTGGTGAGCTGCATATCCGGGATGACCGGTTCACGGTCGAAGCTGTACGACTCCGAGTTGTCCTGCGAGGTCCCATACTTGTTCATCAGGTTGACATAGCCGTCCTCCCGGTATGGTCGCACAGCCTTCCCTGCTTGCCGCTGGAGGATTTGACGACCCCGTTCGTTCAGCTTTCGCCGTTCGAGCTCATTCTGCGGTACACGCATGGGACATCACTCCTTCCTGTCAGAACTCGATGCGAGCGTCGTGGGTATTCCAAACGCCGACGGCGCTGACGCCATCCAGCGTACCGAAGGTGACATAGAACGGGTTGCCGGTGACATCAGCCTTCAGGATGAGCTCCAGCAGCTCGACTCTCGCAGCGAGGTCTGCGGCGCTCTGCGTGTTGGCGGTGATGAGCGGCTTCACGAGTCCCCAGAATGTACTCAGGTTCCCGGTCCCAACATACTTCTCGTCGCTCGCTTCGAGCGTGTTGAAGATGCTGGTAATCAGAGCCGCAGACGCCTTCTCCACGCTCTCCGTGGTGGCATAGGGGTCAAGGTCCACCTTCCCGCCGCCGATGAGCTCGAAAGCACCGTTGACCAACTTGTACTCGTCGTACATATTGCCGGTCTCGCCACCGCTCGTCTTCCGCAGGAAGTAGAGCGTGTTCGCATCTGCATCCGCCACAGCAGGAAGCGCATCGACGACCGCCACGCTGAGATGCCCGGAGTTTGCGATAGCCTGAGCCAGCTCGGTTGCGGTGGCGTAGTCCATGTCCTGCGTCAGCTCGGAGAGCTTCACAGGCACGAGGATGTTGACTACCTTATCCTTCGGCGCAACAGCTTTGCCATTTCGCTGGATGCTGACGATGACGTTCGGCTCTGCATCAGCAGGTGCGTGAGCCGACTCCACATGGGCTTCGCAGGTAGCGAGCGACGTGTTAATGTCTTCGATGATGCCCTGCAAGGTTTCCGCAAGTGCGGCGATCTGCTCTGCCGTGTACCCCTTCGCTTTCAGTGAAGCGAGCCTAAGCCCTTCGAGCGTGTTGAGTTTATCGCTCATGTTCGCTTCTCCTTTCGATAGAGAGAGGGGGCGACCTTGCGGTCGTCCCCTCATTTACGCAGGCTGATTACTCAGCGGCAAAGACCTCGTTCAGCATCTCGGTGACTTCGGCTTCGGTGGCGGCGACGAAGCCGTCCAGCTTAGCCTTGTCCTCCTTAGACATCAGACCGTCGGACTCAGCAGTCGCAACAACGTACTGGGTGTTCTCACCGGGGATACCCAGAGCGGTGATGTCCGCCTTCTCAACAGCCGCAACAGCGGTGACGTGACCCTCTGCATCAACAGTGACCTTGTAGAAGCCGGAGGCGTGAGCGTCGTGAACAGCATGGGTGTACTTATTGGCACCAGCCTCGATGCCATTCAGCTTCTCCAGCAGCTCGTTGGTGAAGTCGTTGGTAGACAGGACCTTATCGCCGTCCTTCTGGACGTAGTTGCTCAGGTCAACCTCCCAGTCGCCAACCTTCTCCAGCGCACCGTCCAGTACCATGTACTCGTCGTACTTGTCACCGGTCTTGGTGCTGGACTTCTTCACCATGTAGATGTACTGGGAAGCGTCCTCAGCGGTCAGGTCGATGTCAGCGGTGGAGTTGACGATCTTGCGCTTCATGTGGTCGGCAGCGGCGATAGCAGCAGCGACCTCAGTGTCGGTCTGGAACTTGGAGTCGTTGCTCAGGTCGGAGACCTTAGTGGGGACGGTGATGTCCACAGCCTTGTCAGCGATAGCCTGAGCAGTGCCGTTGACCTTGATGCTGGTGATGACGTTGGGCTCGCCGCCAGCGGTCACGAGGTCGTCAACACGACCTTTCAGGGTGTTGAACTCGGTCTTGGAAGCGCACTCCTCTTTGACCTTCTGAGCGAGCTGCTTCAGATGGGCGAGCTGAGCCAGTTTATTCACATCGTATGCCATGGTCTTATTTCCTCCTCAAAATTAAGTCGTTTCGTTTTCGGTTTCGCTGGGGAACACTTCATCGAGCATGGAGTCAACCTCTGCATCGGTTGCCACATCGTAGGAAGTGCCGCCACCGGCGCCCAGTTCTTCGAGGTCGCCAGCAGCGTTCTTGATCTGATACTGCTTTGCTACGCCATCAGTGACGACAGCGAGCTTCTGACCGACATAGGCAGTCGGGTCAGACTGTGCATAAGCCTGAGCTTCAGCGAGAGAAGCCCAAACCTCGGTGGGGTCGAGAGAGAAGGCGTCCTGCCTCTGGATAGCCTTCGGGAACTCCATCTTGGAGTAGCTACCCGTGGTATTGTTCACAGCCATTGTCGTCTTCCCTCCTTAACCCAGAGTGACCGTGAGCTCAGCGTCATTCTCGTACGGCTTCGCAGGCTCATACGTCCAGACGTTGTAGTTCACGGCATCGTAGCCGTTCGCACCCTCAACAGGAACGACGGACTTGACGAAGGTGTCAGTGACATCTGCGCCGAGAGCCGTTTCGTTCTTGACCTTCGTCACGCCGGTCTTGGTAGCGATGCAGGCGATGACGACCCGCTGGGTGCCAGCGGCGACGTTGATTTTGAGACTGCCAGCGGCATACGCCTTGCCGCTCTTGGTCAGACTGCGGATGTAGTCACTGTCCAGCGTGGGCTTCTCGGCGGTGGCGCCGTAGAAGTAGTTGCGGAACGGCGTGTACGCAGCGGTCTCCTTCGACTTCGTGCCTGCTGCGATAGCCACAGCGGGGTTGGAGTCGGAGCCGAGGTTGTCCTTTGCGGTAACGCCTGCGCCGTGCGTCGCAGTGACCTTGTACTTCAGGCTTGCCACAGCGTCACCACCAGCATCACCGATGACGAAACCAGCGCCGCCGTTGTTGTCGGAGCCAGCAGCCAGAGAAGCGGTCTCAGCATTTGCGACCTCGGTCGTCGCCTTGTCGGTGATGCGCTCAACCTTCCAGCCGGAAGCTACAACTGCGGTGTCAGGACCGTACTTGTAGGAACCGGGGTTCAGTTCAGCAGTGCCATAAGACGCAGCAGCGACCTGAGTACCAGCTTCGACAGCCTTCGCTCCGTTCAGAGCAAAGCCAGTGACGGAGGGCTGCGCCGTGATGGTGGGCTGAAGACGCTTGCTGAAAATCTCAGTCAGGATGTCTGCGACGGACTTGCCCTTCGTCTGGAAGGTCGCCGTGCCGTTCTGGTCCTTCGTAAGATTGCCGACCTGCGTGTAGCTGCCAGCCAGCGTGATGTTGTCACGGACGATGACCTTATCGGCATCGACGCTACCGGTCATGGCGACCCACTTCTCACCATCGTAGGAATAAGCGGACTGCTCATAGGTGGTCTCATCGACCACGGTGTTGACGATGAACACGTCTCCCTTCTTGGGGGTGGGCTTGGCTTCGCCGGTGAAGAACGCCTCGATGACCGAGCTGTCAGTGGCAGTCAGGTCAGTCTTGGTGCCTTCATACACGGAGCCGGAGCCGACGGAGTTCAGATCGTCGAGGGTGGCGTAGTTGGACAGGTCAACGGTGGTGTCGTCAAGTCTTTCCACTGCGCCGGAGACCAGCGCATAGATGTCGTAGTACCCGGTGTCGGCGTTCTTCACCAGATACATGACGTTCTCCTGCGCCGTTTCAGCGGCGGGGACTGCATCGACCTTCTCAAAACGGGCGTGAGCAGCGTTGGCGATGGCGTTAGCGATGGCTTCGTTGATAGCCGTCGCCGTCATGCTGTCGCTGGCGTCCATCTTGCCCTCAATGAGAGCCTTCAGGGTCTGAGACAGTTCCGCTTCCGAGATTTCGCTCTTTTTGGCAAGCGAACCGAGTTCAGAGGAAAGCTGGTACTTTGCCAGCTCAGCCTTCACTCGTTCCGACTGCGTTCGTAACTGAGCGAGCGTTACGAGCTTGTCTGCGGATACAGGCATTTACATACCTCCTTGCGAATATTTCATAGCAGGCTACCTACTACTATGACAACAGAAAAGCCCTTCTCAGGGCTGCTGGGGAGTGTTGCTGAACACATTGTCCAGCATATCGTTGACTTCCTCATCGGTTGCGATGTCATCTTCGTCAACGACCTTATCGCCGTCGTCCCCTCCGGGGTTCGGCTGCACCTGCTTCCCGAACACATCATCGAGCATACCGCCGACTTCTTCGTCGGTGGCTACCCGCTCATCCGGGATAGCACCCTGCGCCCACTCACGGAGCAGATCGCAGTCGCCGCCTGCGCCGGACTTCGCTACGGTGATTGCCTGCTGGATGTCCCAGCCGAGCGTGGTCTTCTTGACCGTGCTCTCGGCAAATCCGACAGCGGAGACATAGAGCTTACCGGGCTTCAGGGTTTCAGGCGGGATGTCAAAGGCTACGCCATTCTCAATCCTGACCGGCTTCCCCTTCTGACAGGCACTGTTCTTGAACACGGCGACGACATCGTAGCCGGTCCAGCTCTCATCAAGCGCAAAAATAGCCTGAACGATACCGGAGCTATTCGCTACCAGTGTATCTTTCAGGTCGTGAGTGATTTTCTGTTCCTTGACCGTGAACGTAATCAGCATATCGGTTCCCTCCTTTCATCAGGAAATCAGAGCACTGATGTCAAACGTGTTGTCGTTGTAGTACGCATTTGCCTGCGAGTAGCAGTCCACTTGGTCATCGTGGGCGCCGCTTGGGAAAGCAGCCATCTCCTCCACAAAGTCGTGGACCCACGGTGCTATGTTCGCTGCCGGGATGTAAACATTCCCCGCTTCCGCAACAGCCGTCGTTGCGTGTGCTCGCACAATCTTTCCGCCAAACGGTTCGACCGGGATGATGCCGCTGATTTCTTTCCGCAGCACTTCGATGACCGCCGTGCCGTTGGCTTTGTCTTCTACCAGCTTCCGTGTTGTTTGTGGCCACTTAGCCGATAGACCTCGCATAGCGTCGAGGGTTTCTGTAAAACTCATCCGCCCTCGCACTTGGTCGAGCAGGTAACGGTTCGGTCCCTTTCTCGCCCATACCTGACCCACAACGAAGTCAGAGGTGTCTTTGTCTTTGAAAGTGCAGTCCCACGACTGGATGAAATCGGTGAGACCCGACGGCATCGCTGTCCATCGCTTCCACCATTCTCTCTTGAACATACCGCCTGCACTCGGCGTCGGGGTCTGCATATACAGGGACGACCACGCATAGGTGCCGACGGTCTCTTTCTGCTGCGCTGCCCATGCTTCATCGTATCCACCAGCAGGCCACAGAGCTTCACCGAGGTTTCTGCCTATCAGGTCGTGCTCAGGGTCTTCGCAGATTGCAGGCAGGGAGAGGATTTTCCAGTCTTCGACTTTTCCATATTCAGGGTTCAGGAGCCGTGCAGCGAGGTCATCCTCGTGCCAGCGTGTCAGGATGATGATGACAGCGCCGCCTGCGTGAAGTCGGGTGCTGACGGTGGACTGGTACTCATCCCACAGCTTGTCACGGTAGGTCGAGGACTCGGCTTCGGCTCTGTTCTTGATAGGGTCATCGACAATCAGAAGGTCAGCACCGTAGCCCGTGATGGAGCCGCCGATACCGACCGAAATCATGCCGCCTGTTCCGTTGTCGAGGTTCCAGTTCGTCTTCGTCGCCTGAACCTGAGAGATGCTATGTCCAAAAAGCAGCGGTCCATACTCCTCAACCTTGTCACGGTTCCGCTTACCGAACTGCTGGGCGAGGTCGCCGCTGTAACTGATCTCGATGACCCGCTTGTTTGGGTTCTTTCCGAGATAGAATGACGGGAAGGTCTCTGTCACAGTCATGGACTTACCATGACGGGGCGGCATGAATATCATCAGCCGCTTGGTCTTCCCGGACATGATGTTTTCCAGCTCTCGACACACGAGGTCGAGGTGTCTGGCTCTTTTCCACCTACCCGCATGAACGAGCTGGACGTAATCAGCGTAGTACCGCTTCGCCAACTCATAACGAGCTCCAGATGCTACGGACCTGCGTTGCGCTGGCGAAGGGGTGTTACTCCTCGCCATCGAGCCCTTCGTCCATTCGGGCAAGACGCCGGAGCTCTTCTTCGGTCAGGTTCTCATACGGCGAGGTCTGAACCGCTCCATCGAGCGTGATCTTTTGCTGCTGCGAGAACTCTCCTTTGCTCCGGTTGTTGAGCCAGTACATGATAGCCATCGTGTCAGGCACAGCCTTTTTGGTGAATGTCCTGACCCGGACGGGCTTCTGTTCGCCGGTCTTTGGGTCAACGTCGATGGCGCTTTCCTTTTCCTGATACTCGAAGCCGGTGGCACGTTCAAACAGGGAGCGCTTCACCTTCGCATCGGCAATTTCCTTGCCGTGCTCGCAGGCTTCATTGAAGGACGGGTATGTCTCCCGCCACCGGATGATGGTCCGTCGGGAGACATGGAAGGCTTCTGCGATTTCTTGGTCAGTGGCACCCTTGATAGCCAGCGACCACGCCCAGTCGTCGTGGTACTTCTGATTGTATTTCAGGGGCGTAGGCATCGTCCATCACCTACTTCCCTGCGAGGTAGTCCGCAGCCCAGTATTCGAGAGCCTGCCACTTGTTCTTGGCTCCGACCTGCCCCTCCTTCACCATCTTGTCGAGCGCCTCATTGATGATGTCCGCCGCTTCTTTTGGGATTGCCGGGGACCCGAAGATGTTCGGAAGCTGTATCCACTCCTGACTCTCATCGAAGTGAAGCTCATCAAACAGGTTCTCGGTCGCCTTAATCATCGCATGGATGGCGGCGCCGGTATTCTTGACGTTGGCGAACTGCTGGTACTTCGTGATGGTCTCGATGAACTCCTCGTGTTGCTCGATGTCAGCGACGCCGAGGAAGTCGGGATTAAGCTGCCCCAGAACCTTCTGGAGCTGCTCTAAATCCCTTAATTGGTGCGGCAGGAAGGTAAAGGTTACGTTCTTCCAATCGAACTCCACTTTCGGGGAAAGCAGTTTTTCAAGCTCCGCCATAGGCTCGCCGATGATGTCCTTGCCGATGTAGCTTTCCAGCATATCGTCCACGTCGTCGATCATCTTGGCAATCTCCTTCAGGGTGGATTGGTCATCGAACCCGGAGATAGCGTTGTGGGCGAGCTGTTTCGCTGCGACCTGAGACCGGCGCAGCCCGGTGGTATCGAGGATGACGAAAATCTCCGTCAGCACCATGCTGTCCTTCGCAGAACGGATACGGTGATGACCGGAGATGATTTCTATCTTTCCGTCGATAAGAGCGCAGAACGGAAGGCTTTCAAGCTGTCCACGCTTCTTGATGTTATCGGTGAGCTGCTTCTGCATCTCGGTCTTCATAATGCGAGCATTGATGTCCTGCTCACGGAAATCGGTCAGCTTGACCTTTGCGATGACGAGACCGTGACCCATGTCAGCCACGGTTTCGTAGGTCACTGCTGCTGCGACTTGGTTTTCTCTCTCTGTCTCCGCCATCTTTCTTCGCCTCCTAACCATTCATTCAACGCCTGCTTAGCGTTTCTATCCTTCAGGGGGGACTCGTAGGTGAGCCGGAACCCCATCTTCTTATCGGGGACCTTCTTTGTCAGCTCCATGAGCCCCCGCATTTCCTTTGCTTCGGGGTACTTGGTCATCTGCACGGTCTTCAGGGTCTTCGCCTTCTCCCGTTCAAGGTCAGTGCAGATGCTCATAATCAGGGGCTTGTTCTGCGCCAGCATGGTCAGCAGCCGCCCCAGCCGGTAGGTCTTGTGCGGTACGGTCATGCCGTACATCAGGAACACAGCATCGGATACCTGCGTTCCGAAGGCGCCCATCGTGAGCGCCGACTTATCCAGCCCGAAGACCCCAGCCAGCTTGCCGTCGATGAGCAGCGCAAGGTTGATGGGGGCAGACGAGCCGACGAAGTTATGCGTCCACAGCTTCCGGTAATACTGTGCTGCGGTGCGCTCGATCTGCGTCACTTGGATGCGGGACTTCCGAGTGATTTCATAGTCCCTCGGAAGGATGCTGCAATCCAGCGGCTCCAGCTTGCCCTCGTTGGGTCGTGTGACCATCTTGCCGTTGGCAAGGGCGGTCGCTTCGTCAGGACGGTTCGATGTCAGGTAGACGTTCACGCCGTCCCGGACGCCATACCGGGCAAAGATGGGGGTGCCAGCGGTCAAGCCGGGAGCGTTCTCCTCATAGCAGACCAGCAGGCACTTGGCGTCGTTCATCTTCTCGTACAGGTCATGCAGACCGGTCGCCGGGTCGAAGATGCCGTACTCCGGCTCCTTCCATGTGACCCTTCCGCCGGTGTCATACCACTTCTCGAAGCCAGCGGCGTATGTCGGGGGGTTGGCGATGACCAGACAGTGCGGGTCATCATAACATTCTTCGAGGTGCTTCCACATATCCAGCGCTCGGTAGCTCATCCCATGCAGGGACTGCTTCGCCCTTTCGAGCTGTTCCCGGATGCCGTTGATGTGCTCCTCTTTGCGGAACTCCAAATCCCGCATGATGCCGTAGAAATATTCCTTCCCGGCGTTCTTGACAGTCTTCAGGTAGAGCCATGCGTACAGGGCGATTGCCGGGTCCAGCAGCTCCTCGTTCGTGAACCCATCAGCCCGTATCTCCAGCTCCTCCAGCGGCTGACCAGTGATGGCGTAGCCCATGATGGACGTGAACATCGCCACATCGCTCGACTCGATCTCGCTGGGCTTGTAGCCGCTCTGCACAGCGATGTGGGACATGGCGAAGGCTCCGGCGCAAGGCTCTACGAACCGTGTATAGCCCTGCTTGCGAGCGTTCTCTATCAGAGGCTTCAGGAACTTCTGCTCCTGAGCAACAAGTGTTCCGAGAAAGAACGCTCCGGGGTTCTGGAACTTTGCCATTTCTTATCACCGACCTTTCGTTCAAAGTTTGCCCTTCTGGTAGCGACTGGAGCATTGTCGAACCATAGGGTAGGTTATTTCAAGAGACGTGAGCCTCTGGAAAACGGTGGTACAAAAAGAGGGAGCCGTACCGGTCTGGTACGACTCCCTTATATGTGGTCCGCCGAGCAGGATTTGAACCGTGCGACCCCCTGATTAAGAGTCAGGTGCTCTACATTCTGAGCTATCGGCGGGTGCTACCACATTTTCATCTGGACGGCTTCAGGCTGAGGTGGAGCTTCCACCTTCGGAGGTTCCTGCGCCTTCTGCTGCGCCCATTTGTTGGGGGACGGGTCAGGAAGCTCCTCGATGACCTCTCCCGTTCGAGCCAGCCACCATTCGGCAAACACGAGCCGGTGGCACCACTCTCCGGGCTTTCGGACATCCTCGTAGCAACAAAGCACCACGGGCTTGCCTAAGCTCTCATATCCCCTGAGTATCCGAGCGATGCGCTGAACACCGATGCGGTCGATGTTCCTGAAGTATTGCGGCGTGAACTTCGCTCTGTCGTACTCGTTGAACAGCCATCCGGGAGGGGCTATCTCCATGATGTTCCCATCCAGTCTGTACTGGAGAGGGAACTTTGGGGCTCCTCGTGTGACCCCGACGACTGTGTACTTCCCGGTCTTCAACTCCGGGTTACTGTACCTGCTGGTGTAAATCATTGTCTTCGCTCCTTCCATACAGCCCCAGCAGCATCCTCACACCTTCGGCTATCTTTTCGTCGAGATCATAGCCGAGCTGCTTGTAGAACCTGCCGTGTACCATACATTCGTAAGCCAGCGTCATAGCTGAAGACTGTTCTCTCGTGATACCGAGCCGGAAGTCTTTCGCTATCCGCAGCGCTTCTTTGTACGAGCCGCACGAAACGAGCCGCCTGACTGCATCGGACTTCCTTTCCATCAGCTACACCTCCTGACCGTTTCGGTAAGTTTTGGGCTTATCTTCATTCTAACCCTTTACCGTCTGGAGTCAATCGGTTTTTCCCTGATGCTGCGGGGAAATTCTCTGCCAGCCGAGCCATCCGCCGGAGTGTCAGCACCGCCTTTTTCCGGTGTGACACATCCGACTTCACGCTTCGTAGCTTACCATACTGGTAATTGCGTGTCAATGGCGACTTTTTGGCACGGCTCTCTTTTTACCGGATGCCGTCGATGCCGAACAGCCGGGGGGTGAGCCTTTTCTCGGCTTCCTTGATGTCCTTGTAGACGGTGCTGACATCCACCACCTCGTCCTTTGCGATGTCTGCGATGGACCAGCCGTCATCGTCGATGTAGAGGCGTCGAATGGTTCTGACCCTCCTCATCTCCTCAGCCCTCCCCGTTCTCACGCAGAAATCCTCGTAATCGGAGATGGCTTTCTTGATATGCTCGATGATGAGCTTCGTTCTGCCTGCGGACTTCTTGATGGACTCCACATAAAGCTCCTGTTCATAGGGCTTACCGGACATCAGGCTGAGGATGTCGTACACATCTTCGTCGCACTGGGAGGCTTCAAAGATGGCACTCTCGCTGTATGCGAGCAGCCCACGGTAATTCACCAGCAGCAGCTTTGTGTTCCTAAGCCTGCGGTCGAACGCCGTTTTCCTCTGACGCTCTATCTCCTCCCGGTAGGTCTTGATGACAAGCTCCACGATCTCCGCCTTCAGACCGGGGGTGAGCTCGCATTTCTTTTCTTCTTTTGCCATACTTGAACCTCCCTATCCGAGCCTTGTCCCCCTCCCCCTTCGGGGGAGAGGGCTTCGGCTCTCGATTTACTCCATTCCTCTGATTTCCGAGAGCAGGACAGGAACTTTGTCTGCACGTTCCCACGCTCTCCCGTCCCGGATGGTGTTTCCGAAATGACCGTATGCGGAGGTACTGGCATAAATGGGCTTCCGCAGGTCCAGTTCCTTGATGATGCCGCTGGGGGTCAGGTCGAAGACCTTTCTTACCGCTTCCACGATGTCCTCCTCCGGCGCCGTGCAGGTTCCGAAGGTGTCAATGCGGATGGATACGGGTTCTGCCACGCCGATTGCGTATGCAAGCTGTACCTGACATTTGTCCGCCAGCTCCGCCGCCACGATGTTCTTTGCGATGTAGCGAGCCATGTACGCTGCGCTGCGGTCAACCTTCGTCGGGTCTTTGCCGGAGAAGGCGCCGCCGCCGTGTGCAGCAGCTCCGCCGTATGTGTCCACAATGATTTTCCGTCCGGTCAGGCCGGAGTCTGCCGCAGGACCACCCTTTACGAAGCGTCCGGTCGGGTTGATGAACAGATTGTAGGTGTCGATGTCGAGGTCGGGCAGGAACTCCTTCGCCTTCTGGAGCACCGGCGTGATGACCTCCTCCACCAGCGGCTCCTCCAAACTCTCCGGCGTTGCATACTCCTTGTGCTGGGTGGATATGACGATGGTGTCAATGCGGATGGGCTTCTGGTCGCCACTGTACTCCACTGTGACCTGTGTTTTGCCATCGGGCAGGATAGAGGGAATGGTCCCGTCCTTGCGCTTCTGGGCGAGCTTGTATGCCATCTGGTTTGCGAGGGAGATAGGCAGCGGCATCAGGTCCGGGGTTTCGTGGCAGGCGTAGCCGAACATCATGCCCTGATCTCCAGCTCCCCCCACCTCATCGTTTGTCCCCAGTGCAATATCCGGGGACTGCTCGTCGATTGCCACCATGACGGCGCAGGTGTTGCCGTCGAAGCCGGTTACGGGATTGTCGTACCCGATGTCCTTCAGGCTCTTGCGGACGATGCCGGGGATGTCGATGTAGGCTTTGGTGGACATCTCGCCCATGACCAGCACCATGCCGGTCGTGCAGCAGGTCTCACACGCCACTCGACCATTCGGGTCCTTCTCCATCACCGCATCCAGCACCGCATCGGAGATACGGTCGCAAACCTTGTCGGGATGCCCCTCGGTGACTGCTTCGGATGTGAACAGGTAGTTACTCATGCTTTTCTCCTTCTTTCTCGCCCTTCGGGGCGTTTTTCTTCTTGGCTTTGGGTGCGGTCTCCACATGGCGAGCTGCCGCAGCGTGGAGCAGTGCCATCAGCTCATCGAGCCGGACGGATACCATGAACGGGTCGCTGCCCCTGACCGAAATCGAGAACGTCCCAGTCTCATAGCTCGCCATCATCTTGCAGGGCAGATTACCGATGTTGCCGATGCCGACCACCTTCCCGTCCTTCTGCTCAAAGATTGCCATCGCAGTCTGAGCCATCATCTCCACCCCGTCGCTGACCCCGGACTCGGATGCCGGGACGATGCGGATGACTCCTTCTTTGGGTTCCTTATTCATGCTGTCCTCCTTCATTCTGTTTCGGCGTCCGATACCACCACTTGCCATCTGGTCCCTGAACCCCAACCTCAGCTCCGGGCGTCTTGTAGAGCCGGTTTTGCAGGCGCAGCAGTTTCTCATGCCGGTACTGTCCGACCTCGGCCTCGATGTCCAGCATCATCTTCAACTGGTCGAGCATAATCTCGACATCCGCCAGCTCCTCAGCGATATTGCCGATGTTGTCGGCTCCACGCCACCGCTTGCAGATTTCCTTCTGAAGCTCGGGCATCTCCTCCAGCACCATCTTGGTCTGGGCTTCTTCCCCGTAGGCGTCAATCGCCGCCCGGAGGATGTCTACTTCGTGCATCATCTTTCTCTCCTCCTCAGAACGGCAGATCACTGTCGTCCCCGTCGTCCATCTCCGTGAACCCACCCGCAGGTGCCGGAGATGATGCTGTGCCGCCGGAGGTGTCGTCCTTCTTGCTGTCGCCGAAGAACACTTGGTCGCAGCGCACCTCCACCGCCTTGCGCTTCTGCCCGTCCTTTTCATAGGTGCGGGTGGTCAGGACGCCGGACACCTCGATACGCTGACCCTTGTGGAAATACTTCGCCACAAACTCCGCCTTTTTGTCCCACGCCACGCAGTCGATGAAGTCCACCTTGTCCTTCACGCCCGGTCGGTCGCAGGCGATGCAGAAGGATGTGACCGCCTTGTTGGTGTTCGTGTACCGGAGTTCCGGGTCTCTGACCATCCGTCCGCTCACGCCTATCAAATTCATTGGAAAGCTCCTCTCGTCTTCGTACTGGTCCAGTTCGAGGTAGTTCTTCCCGAACTCCCGCCTGAACTCCTCTACGCTCGCCCGGTGCTGTATCATCCACCGGGTCTGCATGAACTGCTTCAGGGCATCTGCTGTCTCCCTGCATTGATGAGCTGCTCGCTTGCCGTTGCGATGGCAGCTATCCCCGCACAGCCCGACCTTCAGTCCGTACTTTTCAGACTTATTCCGCAGGGCGGCTGGGAAAACGTGATGTTCTTCCAGCCACCCCACTTTGCCGCACAGGAAGCAGGTCCCGTAATACATCAGCCAGCCGCCTGCTGGTTTTCGGTGTCGTCGGGGTCTTCGTACCCGTAGTCGTCCATGTGCTCGTTCATCGCCGGATTGTCCATCTCGAAGACGACCTCGCCGCAGTCCTTGCACTCGATGCTCACCCGTGCGACCTCGCCGTCCTGAACCGGGAAGCCCTCACGGTCATAAGCGACACAGACGAGTTCGTGGTTCTCATGCCGTGCCAGCACCTCACTGAAGCAATAGAAGGTGTCGTTCACGGAGAAGGCGGAACTGAGGACGACGTGGTTGTTGATGTCTCGGACGGTGTAGTTCCCCATCGCTTCGACGCATCTCAGCTCCTGTCCTGCGTACTTTCTGATGTAATCGAACGCAGGAGGTTCATGCACCTCGTTATCGCCGCCAGACGCTTCCTCATCGCTTTTGGTATCCTCGGACACCCCCTCGCCATTCCCTTCCTCCACGGGCTCGTAGTCAGCGTCGATGACCCCCGCCGGGAGCTGCGGCATCTCAGGCTTGGGCTGCTGTTCCACCGTGTCGCCGCTCTCATCAAACAGGGTCGTCTGCCCGTTGTCGATGTCCTGCATGACATACACGCAGTTCTCACGGTCCCAGACCATCTTCATGTTCCCACCGAGGGAGCCGGACTTCTTATCCTTCACCTGTAAGACCGTCCCGATCTCGTGCTTGAAACTGGGCTTGATGATGTCCTTCATACCATCGTAGCCGTTGCACTCGAAGTCACGCTCTTGGTCTTTCGACAGGGTGACGACCATCTTCATATTGATGGTCGCTTCCTCGCTATCCCACTTCTCCATCTCCAGCAACAGCTTGCGGAGCATCTGGTCAAAGTCGGACTTGAAGGCGTTGAAGGTGTCCCCGTTCAGGGACAGCGGGTACTTTTTGTTGTTACACATCGGATTTTCCTCCTATCATTTTTCATCAGGGATGTCGGTGATGATGACGACTACCCGTGGCGTGTCTGAATAGAACTTTCTGACCTGAGCGTCCACAATTTGGGCGTCGTCCCGGTATGCGATGCCGTTCAGCGAGTCGCAGATGACCTTGCCGATGTTGTCGAAGTCCGGCTTCTTTGTCGGTCGGACTTTATGGTCGAGCATCGCCTGCCGCTTCTTCTTGCTGATCGACTTGGGGATGGTGTAATACGCCATAACCCGGACATCCAGCATGGCGTCGTCGGGGAAACGGACGCCAGACTGGTTCCGGTACTCGGTCTTCACGAGATTTTCGTAGATGACGGTTTGGTCGGGGGTTCGGGTCTTCACATGACCGCAGACAGTGGAGAAGCGAGGACGCCCCTTCCCCTGCGGTTCCCCGTAGATGCAGACCTGCGTCCTCATTCCGCCACCCCCGCCTTCGGCTTATCGAGCAGCGAAGGGTTCGGCTCGTACTCCACGAAGTAGTCGTAGCTTTTCTGCCCCGCCCTCCGCTGGCTGGTCAGCCTGACCGTGTAGCCGTTGTCTGCAAGGATAGAAGCTACTGTCAGGCGGTCAGCTTTGTCCTTGATATTGAGTCTGTTCATCAGTCGTCCTCCAGCAGTGCTTTCATGTCGTTGAACCGGCGAGTCGCTTCACGCCGCCGCCACGACGGACCGACGAACTGCATCGGGTAGCACAGCTCGAAAATCCGGTCGTAGATGCGCCCATACCGAAGGTCTGCCGTATCTTTCATCTCATCCATGCTGAGGTTCGTGGTGAGGATGAGCGGCTTCTTTGCCCGATACCGGCTATCCACGATGTTGTAGACCTTCTCCAGCGCATAGTCGGTGCTGCGTTCTGCTCCGAGGTCGTCGATGATGAGCAGCTTTGCCCGGTTCAGCTTGGCGATCAGCTTTTCTTCCTCGTCCTTGAAGCCCTGCATGGTCTCCAGCAGCTTCACGAACGAGGTCATCACGACCGAAACTCTCCGGCTCAACAGGTAGTTGGCTATGCAGGCGGCGGCGAAGGTCTTGCCCGTTCCGACGCCGCCGTAGAAAAGCAGCCCCTGATTGTTCGCATACATATCATCGAACTTCTCAGCGTACCGCCTGCACAGCTTCAGGTTTCGCTTATTCTTCTCGGTCTCTGCGAAGGAAGCGAAGGTAGCGTCGCTCAGCCGCTCATCCATCAGGCTCTGACCTCGCAGGCTCTGAATGACTTGCAGCTCTCGCCCCTCCTCCTCACGCTTCTTCCGCCGGTCTTCTTCCTCTTTCCGGCATTTGCAGCTCACCGGGACCTTCACCAACCGGGGCTCGCCGCCGTGAGGGTCGGGCATCGAGATTTCCGTCTGCCTGCGGGTATGGCATTTTCCACAGCAGACAAAGCCGTCCTCATCGGTGTAGTCACCATCTGCTGGCGGATTGGCTTGCTGTGCTCGCCGGATGACCATATTCATCAGCTCGTCCGCTTCAAACATCGTTGTCCCACCCTTCATACGGATTTTCGGTACTCGGTACGGTCACGGACTCGGCTTTGCTTTTCTGGAGCAGTCCGGGGTACTTTTCTTTGCAGCGGTCAACGACCCAGCTCAGGATGGCACGGTAGTCATCCTTGTAGGTCTTGCCCTTCGCACCCTTGTAGTTGTCCAGCTCAGAGATACAGGTCTCGGTGAACGACTTTCCGTACGACTGGAGCAGCTTTTCGTGGCTGGCTTCCGTCATGCAGACGAACTCGGCGTACTTTACCTTCGGTGGACCCTTCGGTTTCGGTTTTGATGGCGGCGTGGGCTGCTCTGGTTGCTTCTGGTCGCCCTCTGAAGCGTCCTTTTCCCCATCGGTGGTATTGGTGGGTGGTGGAGCCGGGGGAAGCTCTGGCGCCGCCCCCTGCGCCCGGAGTTGGGCTTCAGCTTCTTTCGCCTTCCGCTTGCGCTCTGCGTCGTACTTCCGGGTCTTCTGGAGCTTATACCACTGCTCCTGCCAAGTGTCCCAGTCGTGGATGTAGATATGGGCGTCGGCTTCATCCAGCCATCCAGCCTCAAAGAGCGAGTCAACGACTTTCGTCGGGTCAATTCGTGTGACCCCAGCGAGAGCGTCCTCTATGTCTGTGCGGTCGGCTTCCAGCACCTTCCCGGTCTCATCAGCATTGACCATGCCCCAAAACCACAGGAAGTTCAGGATGCCGAGGGCTTCCGCTTTGCAGGTGGACAGCATTTTTGACAGCTTACGCAGCTTCGGTCCATCGACCTCTTGGTAGACGCTTATCCATGCCATTCCATCACCTGCCTTCTTGCCGGGGAGCTCCCCCGTTTATTCCGCAGCGCCTCCATCATCGGGTTCCTCTCCTTCCCCGGACTGCTCAGACTCACGCTTGGCATCCACCGCTTCCATCAAAGCGCCAAAGGCTTCGCTGAACTGAGACTGCTTCATGCCGGTAGTGGAGGTCAGCCCCATCTCCTCGATGATGGACTTCACGATGGCGTTGCCCTCCTCCTTACCGAACGCCGACTGTGCCGCCTTGAAAAGCGACTGACGCTGTTCCTGCGTGATGGGCGGGTCGTCATCCGTAGGCTTGTCATCGTCGATAACCTCATAGTCCGCAGGGATGGCGCCGGATGCCACCATCTCCTCCTCGGAGTAGAGCCCCTCGTAGTCCTTCGGGAAGGCGTCTCTCACGCACTGGCTGATTGCCACCTTGTTAATCATCGTCGCAGGCTTCGTCTTCCAGTTCGCCATGCCCTTGTTGTACTCTCCGAAACTGACCTCCTTGAAGGCGGTGCGTTCCTTGCCGTTCCGCATGAAGAACACCCTGCACCAACCGCCCAGCAGTGTCTCGCCGGGATACAGGCAACAGCCTTCCTTCTGCACGATGTCGTTCCCACGCTGGACGACGATGCCGTCGTTCTTGAACAGGTACTCCGGGTGGTCAAACGCCCTGCGGAGATAGGCGTCTTTGCCGACGACCATCGAAGCCGGGTCATCCTTGCTGTACTTGATGAGGTACACCTCTCCCTGCGCCAGCGGGTTGAGTCCCTGCATCTTGCAGGTGTTCATAAAGAACACGACCTCTTGGTCACTCACCAGCTCAGCTCTGCCCCGGACCAAATACTTCTTGACGAAGGCGAGGTCCAGTTCGACGTGCGTTCCGAGCACGTCATAGCTGACAGCCAAAGCGTTGCTCTCAGCCTTGCTCATCATCGTGTTTGTCATATTCTCAGCCCCTCCTGAAGCTCATCTTCGCCACCTCACGGTAGACGATGCCGGGGATTTCGACCGTCCCCTTAGAAGCACGAATAAGCCGCATCACTGCGGCTTGGTCCACAGGTCTGATCTCCATGCCAGCCACAGCCAGCGGAACCTGCTTCGAGTCGATATTCACGATTTCCCAGTCCTTCGAGGTGCTGACGCCAGCCACCTTCGGTTTCTGCACCGCAGGGGCGGTGTAGGTCGTGGCTTCGTCCATCACCACAGCGTCAGCGAAGGCTTCCTCGGCGCCTTCGGCGTCACCGGCTGCGTCCTTCTCGGCAGCTTCTGCCAGCAGACGCTCACGCTCGGCTTCGGCAGCTCTGCGAGCGGCTTCCTCAGCTTCCCTGCGCTTGCGCTCCTGCTCTGCGTAGTAGATGCTCATCGTCTTCTTGATGGTGGCTTCGGCGCTTTTCAGCGGAGCCAGCATCGCCTTCTCACGGTCGCACACCGCCCGGTGTGCCTGATACGCACTGTCCTTCATGGGTTTGAAGAACGCCGTGACCTCAGCCGCTTTCTTCTTCAGCAGGATGCCGAACTCGCCAGCGGCGGCGTAGTCCTCATCGTTCTGGATGACCAGCGACTCAGCTCTGAACTCAATGTCCGTTACCTGAGCCGTGAGCTGCTGCTCGTCAGCCGACTCAACAGGCTGCACGGTTGCCACCAAAGTTTCCTTTTCCATCAGTCGAACCTCCTATTTTTCGTTCATGTAGTTTCTTACGGTCATCAGGGCTGACAGTACCGACCAGTGCTTCGAGCTCCTGCTGAAGCCGACCTCCTGATACTGCCCGTCCCGTTGCAGGTGAAGGATGAGTCGGTCGTCAACCTTGACCCCGTGGCTCTCCCACGCCCTGTCGTATCCTTCGAGCTGCACCGCACACAGCTTCGAGTTCACCTGTGCTGAGGTCTTGTAGTCCACCAGCGTCAGCCGACCGTTGATGATGCACATCAGGTCGGAGGTCCCGGCATACCGGAGTATCTTGTGGTAGACCTTACACTCTGTTCCCAGCGCCACCGGCTTCATCCGGCGCCACCAAGCGAGAAACCCGTCCATATACCCGGCATACGCCGGTTCGATGTCTTCCACGCCGAGACTGACATAGTTCTCAATGGCGTTGTGGACTGCCGTTCCTCGGTGTGCCGCTCTGTCGAGCACCGCCGGGTCTACTGTCGAGTAGAAGTCCTCGGACAGCGGCTTCATCAGGGTCGTCACGCTCGGCACTTCGATGCCGTTCAGCCGGTAGATGTGCCGCTGTTCCTCGAAGGTCAATTCCGGGAACTGCGGGATATTCGGCTTATCCGTCATAGCCATCATCCACCTCCGCTACGCCCCTCACGGCTCCAAACTGCTCCAGCAGGATGCCAGCAGCGCAGTCCATGAAGCACTCGTCGTGGTAGTAGTCGCCGTCGATCTCGACGTATTCATCGCCCTCCACGATGTCCTCACCGCAATACTTGCAGGTGTAGACCGCCGCCGGGTCTGGTGCGTTCGGGCAACGGCTGTCGCAAGGGGTTTTATGACACACGCTGCACACGGTTCTCACATCCTCTCAGGTTGATTGCCATCCTCATGTAGTAGTCCCACAGCTCACTCTCAAAGAGTACCGGTAGGTAGTCATCGTCCTTGCCAATGACCTCGCACTTGTGGATGGAGTATTCCAGCACTTCGGCTGCGACTTCGCCGGGGATTTCAAAGCCGAGCCGTCCTTCAGCAGCTACCTTCGCCGCTTCCAGTCTTCTCACATATTCTTCGATGTCCATACAGAGGGCTCCTTTCAGCTTTCGTACGGGTTCGGCAGGCTCCAGTCCCACTGGGTTCCGCCTTGCCATTCCGTTCGGAAGTAGTTGTGCCAGCCGTCACCGGTGAAGAACAGGTACTCACTCGGAAGCGTCCGACCGACATCCGTCGCCCCACTCCGCTCCGCCACCCATCTGTCGAGAACGTCTCGCACCAGCCATTCGATGCGTTCCGTTACCGGGTGGTCTGCTTCGTACCCGTGGAACTGGCTTTTCGTGACCACTCCCGTGATGGTGTCGGGGTACTGACCGCTGGCGTCGTCTACCCGGTTCAGGATGCACCACACGACCGCCGACATCTCCATGTCCGAGTTCGTGACGAGCGCTTCTCCGTACACCGTCTTGCAGAGGATGATGATCTCATCTTCCGTGTACGGAAGTTCGCCTGCCACTTCCTCCACCGGCTCTGGTGTCGTTTCCGGTGGAGTTTCCGCCGGAACGTCCGTCGGAACTGCCGTGGAAACTATCTGTTCCGGCGCATCACCGGCTATCACGCCGCCGTTCGCTCCGGCTCCCATCAGGAAGCCTGCACTGCAAGCGATGACCACCACTCCGGTGAGCAGCATACTCGCCGTTCTCCATCGCCGCTGCCTTGCCTGCTGCGCTCTGCGAGCGGCTCTGTTCAGTACCTGCGACTCCATGACATTCACTCCTCAGTCCGGCGTTTCAGCTCAGCCAGCAGCTCATCCGTAGATACCCCCGTCAGGTCGGTCTTAATCTCAACAGAGGTCAAGAGAGCAGAGGAAAGCATCAAAGCCGGACGGATGCCGTTCGAGTTGGCGCAGCTGCCGTAGTCCCAGCCGCCATTGGAGTTCACGTTCAGAGCGTCCTGCGAACCGTTTTCCTCCGTCCCTCCCCAGCCAGTAGCCAACCAGCTCCAGCTATCCGGGTTTGGGATGAGCTCGGCATACCTGCGGGCTTCATCCATCGTCAAGGGCGCCGCCTTTACCTTCAACTTTCCGTAGCCCTTGTAACCGTCGAGGGTTGTCAGGTCGATTTCTCGCTCCATCACAAGGTCGGAGTCGATGTCGAAGTCTTCCAGCCAGTTATTCATAGCGTTGCGGAGGAAGCTCTTGCTGTAATCGTTGTTGTCGCCGAACTTGCTGTTGCCCTGATTGAGCAGTGCTACTACGAACGGGCATCCGTCGATGATGTCCAACACTGCGAACTTGACATCCGCCAGCGTGATGATGTCGCCGGGGTTAAGCGATACAGCGGGTTTGATTTTCATGTCTGTCATCCTTTCTGTGTGTCGGCGCAGCGAATACGCCGATGTCGATTTTCTTGGTCTTTGCCAGTGCTTCCAGCAGCTCCCGTTCCGTTCGTATCCCGAACTGCTCGGCAAGCAGCTTCTTCACCGCCTGAATGTCAGCCATCAGACCTGACCTCCATTCAGAACTTTGGAACCGATGAGCCGAAGCTCTCCGGCAGCTTTTATCAGTCCGTCAAGGTATTCGAGGATTTCAACGAGGTCTACACGCTCATCCTCGGTGATAACCCCATCTTCAGTGATGTCCACCAGCGTATCCTTCACGCTTTGGACTTCATCTTGTTTCAGCCACTTCAGCAGCTTCAGGGTCGTCTGCTCGACCGTGGATGTTCCCTCCGGCAGCACGTCCTTGCAGCTTCGTCCGATAGGACACTCCTGCGAGCAGTACCAGAGCTTCAGCTCCGGCGCCCCATAGAGGTCAGCCATCAGCACGATCTTGTCAACGGGTATCACTTTCGTGTTTCCGAGTTCGTAATCTGCAAGGCTGGAGACCGATACTCCGAGCAGCTCCGCAGCCCCTTCTCGACTGCTTAGCCTGTCGTTGTATTTTGCCGCCTGCTTTCTACACCGAAAGCAGATATTTTCGCCTGCTTTCATAGCGTCTCTCCCCATTTTCTTTACCTCCTCTCTGCGCTAAGATTTGCTTGTAGGATAAAGCAGTGCGCCGATACTTACCGAACCGGTAAGTTGCCATCAAAAAAAATGGAGGACACCTGCTCGGCGGTGAGGTCAAGTTCTCTCGTCACGATGACCTTCTCATCATCCGTAAACTTGACCGCCCCCGCTTCCTTCTTCGAGTAGGAGCCAACCGATTTCCCGATGGCTTTTGCCATATCCTCTTTGGACTTGCCACGGAGCTTTCTGGCGTATTCGAGTTCCAAGCTGTTCATCCCTGCACCTCCCTTCTTTTGTTCCTGCAATCATAATAGCTTACCGTTTCGGTAATGTCAATAAGTTTTTTATCTTTTCGGTAAGAAAAGTTTACTATCCGGCAAAGATGTTATAAAATTGGAAAGATGATGACAGGAGGTCCCGCCATGTATAACAAAGCCTATTTCGCACAGCACCTCAAAGCCCTGCTTGACAAACGGGGCATCAATCAGAACACGCTGGCTGAGCAGCTTCAGACTACCGAAGCCACTATCTCCCGGTATGTCAACGGCATCCGAACCCCAAACATTGAAACCGCTGTCGAAATCGCCCGTGTCCTCAATGTGAGCATGGACGAACTGTGCGGTGTTCAGACCCCAGCGCAGGCTCGTCAAGCCCCCGATGTTGGCATACTCGTGAACTGCTACGAGAAGGCATCTGATGCTGACCGGCAAGTTCTATGGACTTTGCTTGACCGGTACATGGCGCCGGAGCAGCGCATCGTCATCACCGCTGTGCTCAGCGATGAAAAAGAGGGCGCCGTATGACCGGCAAGGTCATCAATCTTTCGGATTACAGGAGGCGTTGACATGGACATCCGTCGTACCGGCGATGAGCATATCGTCTTCGAGGATATGCCGACCGGCTATCTTCTTCAGGATTTCTGGGCGTGGAACTCCTCGAACCTGCTGAACAACACTCTGCGGGGCTCATACTGTGAGTTCATCGTGTCCGCCGCCATTGGAGCCGATCTTTCCGGCGTCAACGATGACTGGACACCCTACGACATCCTCATGGAGCCTGAGAATATCCGCATCGAGGTCAAGAGCGCCAGCTACCTTCAGGCGTGGGAGCAGAGCAAACTATCCAGCATCCAGTTCAGCATCCGCCCGACACGGGCGTGGTCCCCTCAGACCGGCTACGCCGATGAGGTCGTCCGGCAGTCCGACGTGTACGTCTTCTGCCTATACAAAGAGACCGTGCGTGACCGAGCCGACCCGCTGGTGTTGGACGGCTGGGACTTCTACGTCATGCCGACCGCTCGACTGAACGAAGCCTGCGGCGCTCAGAAGACCATTTCGTTCCCGTCGCTGCTGAAGCTCAACCCTGTCAAGGCGGACTACTCCAGCATCAAAGCCGCAATACTTTCCGTGGTATAAGCAAAGGCAGCTCCCGCTTCGGAGCTGCCTTCATTTCTTGGAGGGACATCTATGCCTATTTCAAAGCCTATCTTCGACCTCGTTCAGAAGGTCGCCATCTACATCCGGGTCTCCACCCAGTATCAGGTTGACCGTGCCAGTCTTCCAGTGCAGCGTGAGGAGCTGATCGCCTACTGCAAGTACGTCCTCGGCATCGACAATTTCGAGGTCTTCGAGGACCCCGGCTACTCGGCGAAGAACACCGACCGCCCAGACTACCAGCGGATGATAAACCGTGTTCGGACTGGCGAGTTCTCGCATATACTGGTGTGGAAGATAGACCGCATCAGCCGCAACCTGCTGGACTTCGCTGCCATGTACGCCGAGCTGAAGAAGCTGGGTGTCACTTTCGTGTCGAAGAACGAGCAGTTCGACACATCCTCTGCGATGGGCGAGGCTATGCTGAAAATTATCCTCGTCTTTGCCGAGCTGGAGCGCAACATGACCTCCGAGCGTGTCAGTGCCATCATGCTGTCGAGAGCCAACGGCGGCGTCTGGAACGGCGGCAAGATACCGTTCGGCTATTCCTACGACAAAGAGCAGAAGGTCTTCCACGTCCTCGACGACGAAGCGAAGATTGTCCTCTACATCTACGACCTCTACGAGTCAATTCAATCTCTGACCACCGTGGCGAAGCAGCTCAACGAGAAGGGCATCCGCTCCCGCACCGGCAAGCCGTGGAACCCCGTCACCGTCCGCACGATGCTGACGAACCCGTTCTACGCCGGAACCTACCGCTACAACTACCGTGATGAGAGCAGCCGCACCTATGCCGTCAAGCCCAAAGACGAGTGGGTCATGGTCGAAGACCACCACCCCGCCATCGTGACCCGTGAGCGTCAGAACCATATCGCCGGTATCTTGGAGAAGCGTCGCCGGTCGAACTTCGATAGTCGCACCTACCAGCGGAAGAACACCCACATCTTCGGTGGGCTGCTACGCTGCGGCTACTGCGGTTCTATGATGTCCGCCACGTCAGATCGGGCTCGCAGCGACGGCTGGCGTCCGTCTCAGTACCTCTGCACCCGGCGTCGCCGCTTCAATGACTGCACAAACAAGTATATCACCGACATGACCATCGGTCCGTTCGTCTTCAACTTCATCGCCAATATGATACGGGCGTCCAAATCGTTCGGCAAGAGTACCAGCATCGAGACCCTCGAAAAGAAACTGCTGCGTGGCGAAGCCCTCGCCGCCGTTGACCACATCGGTCGTCCCGGTCTGGAGGAGCTCTACAACCACCTCCGCAGCGGCTTCTCAGAAATGCCGTTCGATGCCCCCAGCGCCGCTGCTGCCGAGAGCGCAGCGAACATTCAGGAGCGAGAGCTTCTACTGTCTGAGAAGCGCAGGCTGGAACGAGCCCTCAACCGCCTACGGACGCTCTACCTATACAGCGATGACTCCATGCCGGAGAAGGACTACATCGTGGAGCGCAAACAGCTCATGGACTCTCTCGACGAGGTGGACGCCAAGCTCGAAGCCGCCGAGAAGGTCGCCGCCGACGCCATCTCGCTCTCCGACGAGGAGTTCATGGCGAAGGCGAGCTACTTCATCCTGAGCCAGCAGCTTCAGGACAAACGCTTCATCGACTACGAGCGTTTCATCCGCAAAATCGACCCGAAAATCGTCAAAGATTTCCTGAACAGCATCGCCACAAACTTTTGTATAAAAGACGGGCTTACCACCTCAATTCTGTTCCGAAACGGGCTGGAATTGCAGTTTTTCTACAAACCCGCCGAGACAGCAAAAAGCCCGGAAACCTTCTGATTTCCGGGCTTTTCTGTTACTTCGACTTTTCGTCGTCTTTCATGTTTCCGATAAACATAGCATCGCCGAAGGAAAAGAACCGGTATCGCTCCTCCACCGCCTGCCGATAGGCGTTCAGTATATGCTCCCGTCCGGCCAGCGCCGAAACAAGCATGATCAGCGTGGACTCCGGCAGGTGAAAATTGGTAATAAGCGCGTCCGTTACCTTGAAGCGATAGCCCGGATAGATGAAAATATCCGTCCACCCGGCGCTGGCTGTCATGGTGCCGTCTTCCGCCGCATGGGATTCCAGCGTGCGGCAGCTGGTGGTGCCAACGCAGATCACACGCCCGCCGTTTTTCCGTGTCTCGTTGATGAGCTCCGCCGTCTCCTGCGGTATCACGCAGTATTCGCTGTGCATGGCGTGGTCGGTGATCTCCTCCTCCTTCACCGGGCGGAAGGTGCCCAGACCCACATGGAGTGTAACGTACCCAACCTTTACACCCATTGTCTGCACTCGCTCCAGCAGCTCCGGCGTGAAATGCAGCCCCGCCGTGGGCGCTGCCGCCGAGCCGTTGACCTTGGAGTACACCGTCTGGTAGCGTTCCTGATCCTGCAGCTCCTCCTTGATGTACGGCGGCAAGGGCATCTTGCCCAGCCGCTCCAGCACCTCCAGAAAGATGCCCTCATATTCGAACCGCACCAGCCGGTTGCCGTCCGGCAGCTCCTCCACGATCTCTGCCGTCAGCTCTCCGTCGCCGAAGGACACCCGTGCGCCCTTCCGCAGCTTCTTTCCCGGACGGACAAGGCACTCCCACACGTTGTCGCCCCGGTCGATGAGCAGCAGAATTTCGCAGGCGCCGCCGCCGGGCAGCCGATGCCCCAGCAGACGCGCCGGCAGCACCCGGGAATTGTTCAGGATCAGGCAGTCGCCGGGGTGCAGATACTCCGGCAGGTCGTAGAAATGCCGGTGCTCCACCGCGCCGGTGCTCTTGTCCAGCACCAGCAGGCGGGAGCCGTCCCGCCGCTCCAGCGGCGTCTGGGCGATCAGCTCCTGTGGAAGATCAAAATAAAAATCATGTGTTTTCATGTCGCATCACTCGTTTATCTCAGATTTGCATGCCACGGTGCATTATAGTATATTTCTTCGCTTAATGCAACGTTTTTCCCGGAAAAGCCGCTGTAAGGCGGGAATGGCTGCGGCTCTGTCGCAGCCATTCCCACAGCCTGTCAAAGAAACTGTACGGTCACGCATATCGGAGGGAAGGATAGTGTGAAAGGGAACCGTCAGGGTTCCCTTTCGCGTTCAATCGCCCGCCGCAGCGACCAAAATCGCAAAATAAAATACTGTTTTTTTATTTTGCGATTTTGCCCGCAGCTTGTCAAAAAAGTCCGTTCGGACTTTTTTGACAAGCTGCGAGAATGGCTGCGGCAGAGCCGCAGCCATTCCCAGATGGAGATTATATTATGATGATACCATCATAAACGAAATGGATTTCCGGCTTACACCAGAACCGCCTTGTGGAACACCTTCTTGCCCTTCTTGATGACTACGCCGTCGCCGGTGAACTGCTCGCAGCCGAAGGTGGTCTCAATCGCCGTCACCTTCTCATCGTTGACGGTGACGCCGCCCTGCTGCACCAGCCGGCGCGCCTCGCCCTTGGAGGCCGCCAGTCCGCACTTCACCAGCAGGGTCAGCACGTCGATGCTGCCGCCGCCGAAGTCGTCGTTGGTCAGCTCGGTGGTGGGCATGTGCTCCGTGTCGCCGCCGCCGGCAAACAGCGCCTTGGACGCGGCCTTGGCCTTCTCCGCCTCCTCCTGGCCGTGTACCAGCTTGGTCAGCTCGTAGGCCAAAATCTCCTTGGCCTCGTTCAGCTGCGAGCCCTCCCAGCCGGCCATCTTATCGATCTCCTCCAGCGGCAGGAACGTCAGCATACGGATGCACTTCAGCACGTCCGCATCGTCCACGTTGCGCCAGTACTGGAAGAACTCGAAGGGGCTTGTCTTGTTGGGATCCAGCCACACGGCGCCGCTGGCGGTCTTGCCCATCTTCTTACCCTCGGAGTTCAGCAGCAGGGTGATGGTCATGGCATGGGCGTCCTTGCCCAGCTTCTTGCGGATCAGCTCCGTGCCGCCCAGCATGTTGCTCCACTGGTCGTTGCCGCCGAACTGCATGTTGCAGCCGTAGTGCTGGAACATGTAGTACCAGTCGTAGCTCTGCATGATCATGTAGTTGAACTCCAGGAAGCTCAGCCCCTTCTCCATACGCTGCTTGTAGCACTCGGCGCGCAGCATGTTGTTCACGGAGAAGCAGGCGCCCACCTCGCGCAGCATTTCAATGTAGTTCAGCGGCTTCAGCCACTCGGAGTTATACAGCATCAGCGCCTTGCCGTCGGAGAAGTCGATGAACTTCTCCATCTGGCGCTTGAAGCACTCCGCGTTGTGCTTGATGGCATCCTCGGTCAGCATCTGACGCATGTCGGTGCGGCCGGAGGGGTCGCCGATCAGGGTCGTGCCGTCGCCGATCAGGGCGATGGGCTTGTTGCCCGCCATCTGCAGACGCTTCATCAGGCACAGTGCCATAAAGTGCCCCACATGCAGGGAGTCTGCCGTGCAGTCAAAGCCGATGTAGAACGTGGCCTTGCCGTTGTTGACCATCTCGCGGATCTCTTCCTCGTTGGTGACCTGTGCGATCAAGCCGCGCGCCACCAGTTCCTCATAAATACCCATAGCTTCGATTTCCTTTCTGTATTCTCATTTGTGTTTTTCTGACAGGGAAATAAAAACGCCCCCTGTCCACTGACAGAGGGCGATGCTAACGCTCGCGGTACCACCTCATATTCGCCATGCCCTCGCAGACACGACCTCGTCGGGTGCAGACACACCCTATCGCTGTAACGGGCGAACCCGACACATCCCTACTGGCTTATGCAAACGTTCGGGAGGCTGCTCCGGGATGTATTCACCCATTTCTTCCTCTCCTCCTTACACCGACCGGAGGCTCTCTTGGCAGGTCTGAAATGCGCTACTTATTCCCTTCATCGCTGTTGCGGTATCAAGTTGAGGCTATTGTAGCAGATTTTTTTCGTTTGTCAACTATTATTTTTCACGCTGCGAAAAAGCGGTCACAATTCCGCCCGGAACGCCTCTGCCTGCGCCAGCAGCTCCTCCGCGCCGTCCAGCATGGTCTGGGACATGTGGCTGCCGCCGGTGAGCCGCGCCAGCTCCTGCCGCCGCTGCTCCCGATCCAGCCGCCGCACCTCCGTGTAGGTGCGTCCGTTCCGCTCGCCCTTTTCCACGGAGAAATGCGTGTCCGCCATGGCCGCCAGCTGCGGCAGATGGGTCACGCACAGCACCTGCTTTCTGCGGCTGATACGCGCCATCTTTTCCGCCACCTTCTGCGCCGCCCGACCGGAAACGCCGGTATCCACCTCGTCGAACACCATCGTTCCCACGCGATCCTGCTCGCTGAGCACATTCTTCATGGCCAGCATGATGCGCGCCAGCTCGCCGCCGGAGGCGATCTTGTGGATCGGCCGCAGCTCCTCGCCCACGTTGGCGGACATCAGGAACCGCACCGCGTCCATGCCGTCGCTGTCCAGCGGCTTCTCCGCAAAGTCCACGGCGAAACGTATCTTCCCCATGTCCAGCTGCTGCAATTCGGCCAGTATCTGCGCCGTCAGCCGCTCCGCCGCCGCTTTTCGGGCATCGGACAGCGCCTGCGCTGCCTGCCGCGCGTCCGTCTCCGCGCGGGCAAGCTCCTGCTCCAGCCGCGCCAGTGTGTCGCCCGCGTCCTCGATCTGCGCCAGCTCCTCGGTGCAGCGGTGCAGATAGTCCAGCATGTCCTCCACCGTGGCGCCGTACTTCTTTTTCAGCCGGTACAGCTGATCCATGCGGCTCTCCACCCGGTCCAGCTCGCCGGGCGACACATCCAGCTCGCCCCGTTTGTCCTCCACCGTGGCTGCAATGTCGTACACCTCGCTGTACGCCTCGCCCAGCCGCTCATACATCTGGCCGAAGGCGTCGTCCAGGTGCCGTACACCGCCCAGCGCGTCCTGTGCCTGCCGCAGCGCGCTGAGCGCACCGCCGCCGCTGTCGTCCCCGTTGAGGGCGTAGTCCGCCCCGGCCACGGCATCCAGAAACTTCTCCGCGTTGCGGAGCATCCCCCGCCGCGCCGTCAGCTCCTCCTCCTCGCCGGGCTTCAGCTTCGCCCGCTTCAGCTCCTCGATCTGGTATTGCAGCGTGTCCACGCGGCGGGCTTTTTCCGCCTCGTCCATCTGCAACGCGCTGATCTGCCGCCGAATATCTGTAAAGTGTCTATACTTTTCAGTATACGCATTTATAAGGGCTTCCGTCTTTCCGAAGCTGTCCAGATATACAATATGCTGCTCCTCGTCCAGAAGCTGCTGCCCGTCGTGCTGCCCATGGATATTCAGCAGCCGCGTGCCCAGCGCCCGCAGCTGCGACACCGTCACCGGCCGCCCGTTGATACGGCACACGTTTTTGCCGTCTGTCTGTATCTCCCGCTGCAAAAGCAGGGTGCCGTCCGGCTCCGGCTGTATGCCCAGTGCCTCCGTCAGCCCCGGCTCCACGCCGGAAAACGCCGCGCTGACAAAGGCCTTGTCCGCCCCGGTGCGGATCAGCTCCCGGCTGGTGCGCTGTCCCAGCACGGCGCTGAGACTGTCGATCACAATGGACTTGCCCGCGCCCGTCTCGCCGGTCAGGGCGTTGAACCCCGGCGCGAACTCGATGTCTGCCGCCTCGATGATGGCGATATTCTCAATATGCAGCAGCTCCAGCATACCGCTTCCCTCCTCAGTGCAGCATCAGCCGCACCTGTTCACAGAAATCCGCCGCGTGCGCGCTGTCGTGGAACACCAACAGCACCGTGTCGTCGCCCGCCAGCGTGCCCACGATGTCCGTATCCTCCATGCTGTCCAGCGCGAAGGCCGCAGCATTGGCCATGCCGTTCATGGTCTTGATAATAGCCAGATTCTGAGCATTCTCCGCCGACAGCACGCACTCCCGGAATATGGTCTGTAATTTTTCCTCAAAGTTCAGCTTTGGTATCCGCGCCGACACCGCGTAGCGGTATCCGCCCTTGCCGTCCGGCGCTTTTATCAGGTGCAGCTGCTTGATGTCCCGGGACACCGTGGCCTGCGTGCAGGCGAAGCCCCGCTCCGCCAGCAGCTGCATCAGCTGCTCCTGCGTCTCCACCGCCGTCTCCTCAATGATCTGCAGCACCGCTGTCTGTCGGTCATTTTTCATGCTTTCTTGCCTCCGCTCCCATTTTTGAGTCCAGTATCTCGCAGAAGCTCTTCTTGCTCAGCCGCACCAGCTTCGTTACGAACTTGGACTGTCTCACCCGCACCTTATCGCCGTTTTTCAGCGAGAACGCCTTCCCACCGTCCACGGACAGATATACGAACTTCCTGTTGGCGTCCGCCGTCTCTACCACCAGGGTGTGCTCCGGCGCCAGCACATAGCTGCCCGCACGGGTGGAGTGGGGGCAGATGGGCGTCAGCAGCAGGTTGTGCGCCGTAGGCTCCACGATGGGGCCGCCCGCCGCCATGGAGTAACCCGTGGAGCCGGTAGGCGTGGACACGATGGCGCCGTCGCCGGTGATGCGGGTCAGCCGCCCCTCCTCAGTGGACACGTCCAGCCGCACCACCCGCGCCACGCTGCCCTTGGAGATCACCGCGTCGTTCAGCGCGATGTTGCTGTACACCGGCTTGCCCTCCCGCAGCACCGTCACGTCCAGCATCATCCGGGATTCCACCGCGAAATTCCACTCCTTCAGGGCGTTGAGCCGCTCCAGCTCGTTGGGCTCCAGCTCGGACATAAAGCCCAGGCTCCCCAGGTTGATGCCCAGCACCGGCACACTGTGCAGCGCCACCGTCCGCGCCAGATGCAGGATGGTGCCGTCGCCGCCGAAGGCGATCAGCATATCCGCCCGCTTGATCTCCTGCTGCAGCTGCCGGATAGGAACGCCCAGCTGGTCGTCATACCCCTCCCGGCTGAAGGGAAGGCACACCACCGTCTCAAAGCCGATGGCCTCCAGGATCTCCTTGGAGTGCTTCGCCACCGTCAATTCACCGTCCCGATAGGGGTTCGGGCACAGGATCACTCGTTTCATTCTTCTCCATGACCTTCCTTCAGTTCAGTATGTGAGGCGTCCACCAGCGCCCGCAGATCGGGGATGCGATCCTCTTCGGCGCTTTTCCTCAAATAGCCCAGATACTCGATATTCCCCTCCGGCCCTCGAATGGGAGAGTAAGTAATACCAAGCACTGTAAAGTCGTTTTCCTTCGCATGCGTGAGGAAGTTTTCCAGTACCTCCAGATGCACCTTCGGGTCGCGGACAACGCCCTTTTTCCCCACCTTTTCCCGTCCTGCCTCGAACTGCGGCTTGATGAGGCACGCCACCTCGCCGCCCTCCCGCAGCAGGGCATACAGCGCCGGAAAGATCAGCTTCAGCGAGATGAAGCTCACATCAATGGAGGCGAAATCCAGCTCCTCCGGTATCTGCTCCCGCGTCAGATACCGCGCGTTGGTACGCTCCAGACACACCACGCGCTCGTCGCTGCGCAGCTTCCAGTCCAGCTGTCCGTAGCCCACATCCACCGCGTAGACCTTCGCTGCGCCGTTTTGCAGCATGCAGTCCGTGAAGCCTCCGGTGGACGCGCCGATATCGGCGCAGACCTTGCCCTCCAGCGTAATGGGAAACGTCTGCATGGCCTTTTCCAGCTTCAGTCCGCCCCGGCTCACATACCGCAGCGCGTGACCACGCACCTCCACGCTGGCGTCCTCCGCCACCGGCGTACCGGGCTTGTCCGACCGCTGGCCGTCCACAAACACCAGTCCCGCCATAATGGTAGCCTGTGCCTTCTGGCGGCTCTCACACAGTCCGCGCTCTGTCAGGAGCACGTCCAGTCTCGTTTTTTTGCTCACTTAAGCACCTCCCGCACCGCCTGCGCCATGCCCTCGGCATCCAGTCCCAGCACATGCCGCAGCTGCGCCGTGCTGCCCTGCGCGGGCAGTGCCTCGCCCGCGTTCCGCAGTGCATATCTCTCTATACCCGCGCCCCGCTCCAACAGCAGCGCGCCCAATCGCTCTCCTACCGCGCCGGCGCGGAGCTGATCCTCCGCCGCCACCACGCGCTTCACGCCGTCCAGTGCCCGGCAAATGCCGTCGCCGTCCAGCGGCGCCACCCGGTTCAGCTTCACCACACGGAGGGAGACGCCCTCCTTTTCCAGCAGCTCCGCCGCCCGCAGCGCCTGACCCGTCAGAATGCCGTAGGTCACGATAGCCGCGTCTGTTCCCTGCCGGAGCACCGTCACCGGCTCGTCTCCGCAGTCGCCATCGTATCCGTCCTCGCCGCCCCGGGGATAGCGCACCGCCACCGGCCCCGTTGTCATGTCCAGCACCGCCCGCCGCAGCATACGCCGCAGCTCGGCGAAGCTGGCAGGCGCCAGCACCGTCATGCCCGGTATCTGGCTCAGATAGTCCAGACAGCCGTGGTGCGTCTCGCCGTCCGCCCCCACAAGGCCGCAGCGATCCACCGCCAGCACCCCGTGGAGCTTTTCCAGCGCCATATCCTGCACCAGCATGTCGTAGCCCCGCTGCAAAAAGCTGTCATACACCGCAAATACCGGTATCAGCCCCTGCTTGGCCATGCCCCCGGCCATAGCTACGCCGTGTCCCTCGGCAATACCCACGTCAAAGAATCGCCGCGGGAACTCCCCGGCAAAGCCCGTCAGTCCCGTGCCGTCCGCCATAGCCGCAGTGATGGCGCACACGCGCCCGTCCTGCCGCGCCAGCTGGCGCAGCGTCTCGCCGAACACATGGGAAAACGTCTCCTGCGCAGGCTGCCGTACCTGTCCCGTGGTGGGATCGAACGCGCCCACGCCGTGGAATTTCTCCGGCTCCCGCAGCGCCGGCTCGTAGCCACTGCCCTTCACGGTGTGTACATGCACCAGCACCGGCCTTCCGGCCTCCCGCGCTGCCCGCAGCACCGCCGTCAGCCGCTGCACGTCGTGGCCGTCCACCGGCCCCATGTAGGAAAAGCCCATGTCCTCGAACACGGTGCTCACCGGCGGCAGCAGCGACTTTTTCAGCGCCGTTTTCACGTCGTGACTGGCCTCGTACAGCAGACGGCCTACACGGGTAACATCCAGCGCCTGCCGGTACTTCTTTTTGAATTCGTAATAGCCCGCCTTCGTCCGCATTTTGGCCAGATGGCGGGACATACCGCCCACATTGGCGTCGATGGACATGCCGTTATCGTTGAGAATGACGATCAGCGGCTCGCCGGAGGCGCCGGCGTCGTTGAGCCCCTCGAAGCTGAGTCCGCCGCCCAGCGCACCGTCACCGATGACGGCTGCCACCTGATACTCTGCGCCCAGCAGCGTCCGCGCCCGCGCCATGCCCAGCGCCACAGATACGGAATCCGAGGCGTGCCCGGCCATAAACGCGTCGTGTACGCTCTCGTAGGGCTTGGGAAAGCCCGACAGTCCGCCGAACTGCCGCAGCGTACCGAACAGCTCCCGCCGCCCGGTCAGCGCCTTGTGTACATAGCACTGGTGTCCCACGTCCAGCACCAGCCGGTCGCTGGCCGTGTCGTACACCCGGTGGATGGCCACCGTCAGCTCCACCACCCCCAGATTGGATGCCAGATGCCCGCCGGTGCGGGACACCTGCTCCACCAGAAACCGCCGCAGCTCCTGACACAGCCGCGCCGCGTCCTCCTCCGACAGGCGCTTTACGTCCGCCGGACTGTTGATCGTCTCTAAAATCAAAACCTGTCTCCGTCCTTTATCTCACCGGCAGACGCCGCAGCGCCTACCGCCCCAATTTACAGTGTACCATTTTATCATACCCCGTCAGATTTTACAACCGTTTATGCAAAGTATTCTGCATATTCATGTAACCCCTTGTTACCGCACTGTAACGACTTACTACGCAGACAGTGGTATACTGTTGCCAGCTTCAAGGAAAGGACTGAGTTCCATGACAAAAAAGGAAAAGACGAAGCTCATCGTCTGGAGCTGCATCGGCGTAGCTGTGCTGGCCGCCATTCTGCTGTTCTTCTTCATGCCCCGCCGTGGGGACAAGCTCCTCCGGCTGCCCGATGCGGAGAGCGTATACGGCCTTTACATGGTGGATTCCACCGTCACGCCCTATGGCTCCAGCCATTTCTACGAGGTCAACAGCACCACCACGAACGCCGGGCTGGTGCAGGAATACTACGACCTTCTGGCCCGTACGAAGCTGTACTTTGTCAACACCACCGGCGGCGTCAAGTATTACGCCGACGAGCCGAACACCGGTGAGCTGTTCATCGTCTACATCTGGTGTGACAATGCGCTGAAGCCCGTCACCTTCCGCACGGACGGCGTGGTTTATTACGGCAACTTCAGCTACCGGATCAAGGACAGCGCCCTGCTGTCCGAATATTTGGCGTTCTTCGAGCGTGTCAAAGCCGCCTCCGACGCGGAGGGCACCACCTCCGGCGACATCCCGCAGGAACAGTTTGACGCCTATCAGCAGCTGTTCGATGCGCCCAGCTGGTACGCCCAGGCCGTGGCCTCCCCCTTCACCGACCGGGCTGTGAACCTGAACAACATGTTCTATGACGGTCTGTCCTACGATGAAAACGGCGTCCCCGTTTACGGCGGCTTCGTTACAGCGGCGGACGGCGATGAATGGGCGTGGGTGCAGGAGAACGTCCCCGGCGCCACGGAGACGGATGTCTCCCGCCTGCCCCGGGACGGCATGTATCAGGTGCTGCGCGACACCCTCTACGGCGAGACACCCATCCCTGACGATCTGGCTCCGGAGGGCTGGACGTACTGGGACAAGACTGATTGCTGGTACCACGCCCACGGCGACACGGGCATCAACTCCGTCACCCTGAGCTATGCCAGTCTGGACGGCGGCGGCACCGGTTACTTTCAGTTTGAAAACGCCTTCGGTCAGATCTGCAGCATCGGCTTTGTTCTCGGTCAGACCGAAGCGGACGCGGGACATGTCTACCTCCGCTACTGCATCGCCCAGTGAGCCCCGAAATATCGTGCCTGTCAGCTTGGCTGACAGGCACTTTTTTCGCCCCGCACACATAGGATATACCTGTAACGAACCCCATAAGGAGGTATTCCCATGAACGAACAGGACATTGTCAACAAGCTGAAAAGCGATCCCCGGGCGCTGAAGTCCGTTATGCAGTCTCAGGATGGGCAGGCGCTGCTGCGTATGCTCTCCGGCGGCAACAGCGCTGCGCTGGGTCAGGCGGCGCGGCAGGCCGCCTCCGGCGATACGGCGGCGCTGAGCGCCATGCTCTCCCGTGTGCTGTCCAGCCCGCAGGGTGCAGAGCTGGTGCAGCGTCTGGAATCAAAGCTCCAGCAGTAACGGAAAGGAGGACGCAGCGTGTCAGAACTGGACGAAAAACTCAATGCGCTGCTGTCCGATCCCGGCAGTATGGCGCAGATCATGCAGTTGGCGCAGCAGCTCTCCGGCTCCATGGGCGGTGACACGGCGCAGCCTGCCGCCGCATCTGCGGCGGCTTCTCCCCCGCCTCCTCCACCCTCGCCGCTGGGCGGCATCGACCCGCAGACTATCGCCAGATACCTGCCGCTCCTGCAGGAGCTGACCCGCGACACCAGCCAGACCACGCAGCTGCTCTATGCCCTGCGCCCGTTCCTGAAGGACGGCAAGCAGGATAAGGTAGAGCGTGCCGCAAGGCTGGCGCGGCTCATCACCATCGGCAAGCGTTTCCTGACGGAAGGAGGCGGTCTGCCTGTATAACCGCTATATCCGCAGCGACAGCGGCGCCTATACCCGCGTCCCCATGGACGACGCTCCCCCGCCGCAGGAGCCGCCGCGCCATCACGCGCCGCCCCCTCCGCCGCCTCCGCCGCAGGGCGCACCGGAGCGCGGCTTCTTCAACGACCTGCTGGAAAAGCTCCATCTGGGCGATCTGGACGCCGGCGACCTGCTGCTGTTGTTTCTGCTGTTCTATCTCTCCCGGCAGAAGGCCGACGAGGAGCTGCTCATCGCCATAGGCCTGCTGCTGATCCTGTGACTTCCAGCATTTGCATTTGCAAAATGGTTACAAAACGGTTACAATATACCCATCCTTGCAAGAGAAATCCAGACATAGGAGGTCACAGTATGTGTAATTTTGACTGCGCTTCCCTGCTGAAGCTGCTGTGCAGCTGGTTCGGCAAGTGCTGACGCACCTGCGCACGCATAGAAAAGCATCCCCCGACAGACTGTCGGGGGATGTTTTGCGTGTAAAATGAAATTACTTCACAGCTTCGGCCACCGCCACGGCTACAGCCACGGTCGCACCGACCATGGGGTTGTTGCCCATGCCCAGGAAGCCCATCATCTCCACGTGTGCGGGGACGGAGCTGGAGCCGGCGAACTGTGCGTCGCTGTGCATACGGCCCATGGTGTCGGTCATGCCGTAGGAGGCGGGGCCGGCAGCCATATTGTCCGGGTGCAGCGTGCGGCCGGTGCCGCCGCCGGAGGCCACGGAGAAGTACTTCTTGCCCTGCTCGATGCACTCCTTCTTATAGGTACCGGCCACCGGGTGCTGGAAGCGGGTGGGGTTGGTGGAGTTGCCGGTGATGGACACATCCACACCCTCGTGGTGCATGATGGCCACACCCTCGCGGACGTCGTCCGCGCCGTAGCAGCGCACATCGGCACGCTCCGTCTCGGAGTAGCGGATCTCGCGGACGATGTTCAGCTTGCCGGTGAAATAGTCGAACTGGGTCTGCACATAGGTGAAGCCGTTGATACGGCTGATGATCTGCGCCGCATCCTTGCCCAGACCGTTCAGGATGACCCGCAGGGGCTCCTTGCGGGCTTTGTTGGCGTTGCGCACGATGCCGATAGCGCCCTCGGCGGCGGCGAAGGACTCGTGACCGGCCAGGAACGCGAAGCACTTGGACTCGTCGCTCAGCAGCATGGCGCCCAGGTTGCCGTGGCCGATACCAACCTTGCGATCCTCGGCCACAGAGCCGTCGATGCAGAAGGACTGCAAGCCCTCGCCGATCTTCCGGGCAGCGTCGGCAGCGGTCTTGACGCCGGATTTCAGCGCGATGGCCGCACCCACGGTGTACGCCCAGCAGGCGTTCTCAAAGCAGATGGGCTGAATGCCCTTGACGATCTCGTAGGGGTCGAAGCCCTTCGCCTTGCAGAGCTCGCGGCACTCCTCCACGGAGCCGATGCCGTACTGCGCGAGGACGCCGTTGATCTTATCGATACGTCTTTCGTAACTTTCAAACAGAGCCATTTTGTCGTCCTCCTTCTCTTATTCCTGACGCGGGTCGATATACTTCGCCGCGTTGTCCCACTGACCGTAGTGGCCGGTGGCGTTCTTCAGCGCTTCGTTGGCGTCCACGCCCTTCTTCACGGCGTCCATCATCTTGCCGAGGCTGATGAACTCATAGCCGATGATCTCGTCCTTGTCGTTCAGAGCCAGCTTGCTGCAATAGCCCTCGGCCATCTCCAGATAGCGGGGACCCTTCTCGCGGGTGCCGAACATGGTGCCCACCTGAGAGCGCAAACCCTTGCCCAGATCCTCCAGAGATGCGCCCACGGCCAGACCGTCCTCGGAGAAGGCGGACTGGGTGCGGCCATAGACGATCTGCAGAAACAGCTCGCGCATGGCGGTGTTGATGGCGTCGCACACCAGATCGGTGTTCAGCGCCTCCAGAATGGTCTTGCCGATCAGGATCTCAGAAGCCATGGCTGCGGAGTGGGTCATGCCGGAGCAGCCGATGGTCTCCACCAGAGCCTCCTCGATGACGCCGTTCTTCACGTTCAGCGTCAGCTTGCAGGCGCCCTGCTGGGGCGCGCACCAGCCGATACCGTGGGTGAAGCCGGAGATATCTCCGATCTGCTTGGCCTGTACCCACTTGCCCTCCTCGGGAATGGGAGCCGGGCCGTGATAAGCGCCCTTGGCCACAGGACACATGTGCTGCACTTCCGTCGTATAGATCATAGTGACGATGTTCCTTTCTGCGTTATAGTAGTGCCTTTCGGCGGTCAAACCACCTGCATTATACCAAATGTCCCCACAAATTGCAAGAAACATTCCAAACATTTGGCCGTTCCCGAAAAAGCGATGCGGGCGGCGCGCCCCGTCCCTTGTGTTTTGCGGCGGAGGCTGGTATAATCACCTTATTATGCGAAAGGAGTGCCGCCCCCATGAAACGCTGTCTCGTGATCTCCGATTCCTTCAAGGGCACGCTGTCCTCCCCGGCCATCTGCCGCATCGCCCGCAGCCTTGCCGTTCCCGGCTGGCAGGTGGACGCCCTGCCGGTGGCCGACGGCGGCGAGGGCACCGTGGACTGCTTTCTGGATGCCTGCGGCGGGCAGCGCGTGACCGCTGTGGTCAGCGACCCCTTCGGCGCGGAGGCGGAGAGCTTCTACGGCCTGCTGCCCGACGGCACGGCTGTGGTGGAGTGCGCCGCTGCTGCGGGGCTGCCGCTGGCGGAGGGACGGCTGGATCCGGAACGCACCACCACCTACGGCGTGGGACAGCTGATGGCGGCGGCGCTGGACGACGGCGCAAAGCGTTTGATACTGGGTCTGGGCGGCAGCTGTACCAACGACGGCGGCTGCGGCGCAGCCGCCGCGCTGGGCGTCCGTTTTCTTGACCGCTGCGGACAAGCTTTCGTACCCGCCGGCGGCACGCTGGCGGAGATAGCTGACATCGACCTATCCCGCCGCCATCCGGCGCTGGACGATGTGCCCCTGACCGTCATGTGCGACATTGACAACCCGCTGTACGGTGAGCTGGGCGCGGCATACATATTTGCGCCCCAGAAGGGCGCAGATGCAGCCTGCGTGCGGCGGCTGGACGAGGGACTGCGGCATTTTGCCGCCGTTTTGCGGCAGCGGCTGGGTATCCCCGTGGATAAGCTGCCCGGCGGCGGAGCCGCGGGCGGCTTCGGCGCAGGGTGTGCAGCGCTGCTGGGCGGTACGCTGCGCTCCGGCATCGAGACGGTGCTGAACACCGTGGACTTTGACCGCCGCGCCGCCGGGTACGATCTGATCGTCACCGGCGAGGGACGGCTGGACAGCCAGAGTCTGGGCGGCAAGGCGGTGTCCGGCGTGGCCGGACGGTGCCGTGCTCTGGGCGTTCCCGCGGCGGCGCTGGTGGGTGCGCTGGCGCTGGAGCCGGACGATCTGGCGGCGCTGGGGCTGTGCAGCGCCCGCAGCATCAACCCCGCCGGTGTGACCCTTCAGGACGCCAAAGCCCACGCCGCCGCCTACTACCGCGATGCCCTCGTAAAACTGCTGGAGGAGATGAACTGATGCCCCACGTCATAGAGATAACCGATTTTCTTGCACCGGAGCTGGACGTATACGCCCGCGCCACCGAAAACCAGCTGGTGAACCGCGCCGACCCGTCCAACGCCCTGTTTATTGCGGAGAGCCCGCTGGTGATCGGGCGGGCGCTGGACGCCGGGTGCGTGCCCGTTTCGTTCCTGATGGAGCCGCAGCACATCACCGGCAAGGGCGCGGAGATACTGACGCGCTGTGACCCGGATATCCCCGTATACACCGCGCCGCTGGACGTGCTGACGCAGCTCACCGGCTTCCACCTGACCCGTGGTATGCTGTGCGCCATGCGCCGCCCTCCCCTGCCCACGTTGGACGAGGTCTGCGCCGGTGCGCGGCGCATCGCCGTGCTGGAAAACGTCATGAACCCCACCAATCTGGGCGCTATCTTCCGCTGCGCCGCTGCACTGGGCATGGACGCGGTGCTGCTGACCAGCGCCGGCAGCGACCCCCTGTACCGCCGGGCGTCCCGTGTCAGCATGGGCAACGTGTTTCTGGTGCCGTGGACGTATCTGCCGGAGGGTGACTGGACGGCGCTGCTGCGGCAGCGGGGCTTCACCACCGTGGCTATGGCGCTGCGGGAGGACTCCCTGCGGCTGGACGACCCGCGCCTGCTGGCGGCGGAAAAGCTGGCGGTGGTACTGGGCACCGAGGGCGACGGGCTGGCGGACGGCACCATCGCCCAATGCGACCACACGGTGATGATCCCCATGACCCACGGAGCGGACAGCCTGAACGTGGCCGCAGCCGCAGCCGTGGCTTTCTACCAGCTGGGGCTGATGTGCCAATGAACGAAAAAGAAGCGCCTGCGGGCGCTCCACCATCAGCAGGCGCCGGGCAGGGAAAACTTCTTGCATTACAGGCGGTTTTACGGTATACTATTAAGGCAACACCGCGCAATGGAAGCTGCGGCGCTTTGCGGTATTGCCTTAAAAAACACACAGGAGGGCTCCGCCTATGTTCTGGGATTTCTTATTTTATGGTATTATCGCCGTGGGTGCGATCCTGTTCGTCTCTCTGACGATCTACCGTATCGACTGGGCGCGCCATCCCGAAAAGTACAAGGATATCGCCGGGGACGAGGATCCCCAGAAGGCCGAGTACCGCAAGAAAAAAGAGGCGGACAAAAAGGCCGCCGCACAGAAGGCCAAGGAGAAGGAAAAGCAGCTCAAGCGGCAGAAGCGCGTGGACAAGCTGAACCACTACCGCGCCATCAACGGCAAGGGGCCTGTGGGCATGGACGGCAAGCCTATTGACAAGAAGAAAAAGTAAGGGATATACCACGCCCCCGGCACAAGCGAGTGCCGGGGGCGCTTTTTCATTTTCGCTTCCGAAAAACAAACGGCAGGCCGCCGATGAGTACCGCCGCGATCAGGGAGACCGCCGCCTTAAAGGGCCAGAGGATTTTCAGTGTTTCCACAAAGACCACGGCCGGCTCCGCCTCCAATTTGATGCGGAATCCGGGAATAGCAAAGCTCATGATCATGTATGCCGCGATAAAGGTAACGATGGCTAAAATTAGGGAACACATTTTACGCTTCATAGCAAGCCCTCCTCGTACATGACATACCGATGCTTCTGCCTCTCATTATAGCAAAAGTATACCAAACAGCAAAAAAATGTCAATTACAAAAGGGTTACGCGGCAGTAACAGTTGATTTCATAGAATGACGTATGATAGGCCAAACTACGGCAAAGGAGTGATGGTATGATCCCCTGTACCGATACCTGCTTTTGGCAGCAGGGCGGCGAGTGTACGCTGGACACCTGCGACAACGCCGTGGGGCAGCCCAGTGCGGCGCATCCCTGCGCCCACTATCTGCCTATTTCCCCTGCGCCAGCAGCCGCAGCGCCCCGGAGATATTCGCCACCGGAAGCAGCTCCAGACCGGCGGGGGATTTCAGATCCTTGATCTTGTGGGCAGGCACCATGCACTGTGTAAAGCCCAAACGCCTTACCTCAGAAAGCCGCTGCTCCATGTGGGTGATGCTGCGTATCTCACCGGAAAGTCCTACCTCCCCTACCGCCGCCATGGTGCCGGGCACCGGCTTATCCAGATAGCTGGACGCAATGGCCACCACCGCCGCCAGATCCGCCGCCGGCTCGTCCAGCGTCAGTCCTCCGATAATATTCAGATAGGCGTCGCACTGGCTGACCTTCAGGCTGCCGCGCTTTTCCAGCACCGCCAGAAGCATGGAGGCACGGTTGTAGTCGAAGCCGTTGCTGCTGCGCATGGGACGTGCCCCGGCGCAGGGCGCCAGCAGCGCCTGTACCTCCGCCAGCACAGGCCGTGCGCCCTCCATCACGCAGGTGACGCAGGTGCCGGAGGCATCCGCCGGACGGCCGGACAGCAGCATTTCCGAGGGATTTTCCACCTCCCGCAGCCCGGCGTCCAGCATTTCGAACACGCCGATCTCGTTGGTGGCGCCGAAGCGGTTTTTCGCCGCCCGCAGGATGCGGTACGTCATGTGCCGGTCGCCCTCGAAATACAGCACGCAGTCCACCATGTGCTCCAGCACCTTGGGGCCGGCGATGGAGCCCTCCTTGTTCACGTGGCCGATGACAAACACCGTGACTCCCTGCCCCTTCGCCAGCTGCATCAGCGCCATGGTGCAGTCCTTCACCTGTCCCACGCCGCCGGCGGGGGAATCCAGCTCCTCGTTGTACAGCGTCTGGATAGAGTCCACGATGAGAATGTCCGGCTGCTCCTCGGCCACGCATTCCAGCACGTCTCCCAGCCGGGTTTCCGACAACACGAACAGGTTTTCGCTGTCCACATGCAGCCGCTCCGCACGCAGCTTTAGCTGCCGAGTGGATTCCTCGCCGGATACATACAGCACCTTGGCAAACTGCCCCAGCTGCTGGCAGATCTGCAGCATCAGGGTGGACTTGCCGATGCCCGGCGCGCCGCCTACCAGCACCAGTGAGCCCTTCACGGCGCCGCCGCCCAGCACCCGGTCAAGCTCCCCCATACCGGTGGAGAAGCGTATCTCCTCATCCGCCTGCATCTCTGTAATGCGAGACACCTTTACAGGCGCTTTAGGACGGGAGATTTTTCCGCTTTTGGCGGGGCGCTCCGCCGCCTGCTCCACCATGGAGTTCCACGCGCCGCACACGGTGCAGCGCCCCGACCATTTGGGGCTTTCACTGCCGCACTCGGTGCAGAAAAACACCGTCTTAGCCTTCATATTTCATCCCTCATTCGTACAGTATTGGCAAAAACCCGCTGCGATGGCAGCGGCTATGTGCAGTTGATAGTCCGGCTGCTGAAGCAGCACCGTCTCCTCCGGATTGGACAGAAAGCCGCACTCCACCAGCACGGCGGAGCAGTCTGCGTGCTTCATAAGATAGATGCTGTCGTCCATGCGCCTGGCGTCCTTCTCCCGTTCGTTGACAGCGCTGTTCAGCGCCTGCTGGATAGACAGCGCCGCGGTCTCGGCTGTTCCCTTCCCGTTGTGGAACGACTGTGCACCGCGAACTGACGGGTGCCCCGGCAGGCTGTTCTGGTGGATGCTGATAAGAAATCCGTGCGGGAAGCTGTTCACCAGCTCCACACGCTTTTTCGTATCGCTGACCTTCTGCTGCCGCAGGGTACCGGTGCCGTCGCACAGGGCGTCCTCCCCCTCCCGCGTCAGCACCACCGTGTGGCCGCAAAAAGACAGGACGCCGCCCAGCCGCTGCGTAATGGCCAGATTGACGCCGCTCTCTGGCACGCCGCTGTCGGATACGGCGCCGCCGTCCGCGCCGCCGTGTCCTGCGTCCAGAATGACTACCTGCCCTGCGCTGGCTGTCGCCGATACCGTGGCCGCAGACGGGCGAGGGCTTACAGCCGCTGCGCCCAGCAGCAGTGCCGCGCCGGTCACGGCAGCCAGCAGGTGTTTTTTCCGTATCAGCAGCACCATAGCCATCCCTCCGTTCGGGAAAGTCTATGTGCCGCACTTCCATTGTAGCACAACCCGGCCAAAATGAAAACGGTTTTCTTTCCAAGCAAAGGGAGAGGGCGCTGCCCTCTCCCTCAGCGTGTCGATAAACCCACGCTCCTGTCATTCCGAACCAGTGACCGATGTCACTGGTGTGGGAATCCGTAACCTTTTAGCTGGGAATCTGCGGAAAAGTGCAGGAATTATGCGTTTTGGAAACGGATTGCCACGCCAGTGTGAGCACTGGCTCGCAATGACAGACTTTTTCGACAGCCTCAGGGAGAGGGCGCTGCCCTCTCCCTTTCTTTCGTTCATTTGTCGAAGGATGGATTCATGAAATAGACGTTTTTCTCATTCAGGCGATCCTTGGCCAACCGAAGCCCTTCGCCAAAGCGTACAGGATGGCTAAGCCCGGACTCATATACGCCATTCGATCCGGACGTGATCGCCGGTAACGCGGATGACCCGGATCAGATGCTCCACCACCTGCCGCTTGTCGTCAAAGTCCAGCATCCCCCACAGGGCGGAAGGGTCGCCGATTTCCGTGCCGCCCTCCTCCCTGCGCTGATGCCGGGAAATGCGCTCTGTAAGCTCCCGCTTTTTCCCGTCCAGCTCCTCGATTCGCTGCTTGATGTAGCGGAGCAGAACGCCGTCCGCCTCTGGCAGCCGTTCCAGCAGCGCGGCTATCTCCCGCTCCACCTGCGCAAGCTGCGCATTCTGCTCCGGCAAATCGCTGTCAACTGATTTTGCTTTACACTTGACGAGCGTGCCAAGCTGCGTCAGCTTTTGCCGTATCTCATCGCCGATGATTCCCTCGATCTCGTCGGTGTAGATCGTTCCCCCGCCCTTGCAGTCTCCGGAGTTCATTTTGCCGGAGCACTGGAGATAGCGGGAGCCGGAAGCCGGATAGTGCTTATCCACCAGCGCGTACCCGCAGACGCCGCACTTGATCTTCCCTGCCAGCCAGGTGTTCTTCGCCTTCTGGCGCGGCCTGACCTGCTGTCCCTCCGCGCACTTGGCGCGGCATTTTAACCACAAATCAGCGGGAATGATCCCCTCGTGGGGCGCCAGCACCAGATAGTCCCCCTCCGGAGGCGCATGTGCGAATTTCCTCCCCTTGTAGTGGTAGCATCCGTTGGTGCCGATGAAGTCACCGGGATCGTTGACAATGACCGTGCCCCGGTCGCGGTAGAACCTGTAAACAGCCAGATCGGCGCGGACGTAGACGGGATTGCGCAGGATCTCCGCAAGGCGCGTGCGCACCCATGGCTTCCCGTTTTTCAGCATCCCGTTGGCCTGCAAACAGCGGGCGATATCGCCGCAGGAGCACTCCGGCTTTGCGTACAGCTCATAGATCAGCCGTACCTGCTTTGCCTCCTCTTCGTTGACAGCGTACATAGAGGTTCTGACGCCGTCGACGGTCGTGGGGCTCAGACGGAAGCCGTATGGCACCCGGCCGCCCATATAGAGACTTTTCTGGCTGCGGGAGTAGTAGGCGTCCGCCACGCGCTTCTGGATCGTCTCCCGCTCCAGCTGGGCGAATACGATGCAGATATTCAGCATGGCGCGCCCCATGGGGGATGAGGTGTCGAACTTCTCCGTGGTAGATACGAATTCCACCCGGTTGGCCTCAAACCGCTCCATCATCCGGGAAAAATCGAGAATGGAGCGGCTGATGCGATCCAGCTTGTACACAACGACCCTGCGGATGGTTCCGTTTTCCATGTCGCGCATCATCTCGCCAAAGGCCGGGCGATCGGTATTCTTGCCGCTGTAGCCCCTGTCGGCGTATACCTTGTACGGCTCCCCCTTCAGCTCATAGCGGCAGAACTCGATCTGGCTCTCGATAGAAATGCTGTCCGCCCTGTCCACGGACTGCCTTGCATAGATGGCATTCATTTCCGCCCCTCCGCATACCTGACGAATACCTCAAACAGCCTGTCTTTGATGCCGCGCCGCCGCGCTGTTCTCTCCTCGTCGGGCAGCTGCGGCACGAGATTCTCCACCTGTATTTCGCCCTTCCTGCCGGGCACCGTGCGTGTATTGCTGTCGTATGTAAAGCTTATCTCCTTCACAGCATCACCTCCGGTGACGCTGCCATTATATGCCCCAAAAGCCCACTCTCAGAAGTAAAAACCTAACCATTGTGGAATGGTCGCCGCAAAGGATCCTTCGTACAATATGCTATGATTACCACGTCATAGAAAGGCTGGTGTGATATGAAGGGACAAACAGAGAAGCTGACAGATGCCCAGCTGTCTAAAAAACTGGGAAGCTGCCAGAAAGCGGAGAGCATCGGCATGCTGCTGGGGATACTCTGCGTTGTGTCCGGCTGCATCCTGATGTTTGTGAAGCGCGATATTATCCTGATCTGCGTTCTTGTATTTGTTGGTGTGGCACTGTTCCTGCTGGTGGCAAAGCCCGCCCAGACGAAGAAAAAAGCGCTGCTGCAGCAGCAGCTGGGCGGCTATTTCCGCGCGGAGCTGACCCGGATGTTTGGTGTGGAACCGGCAGCGCCGGCGCTGCCCATCGACCGGGCGTACCTGAAGGCGGCGAAGCTGTCGGCGGTCGACTTTACAGAGTGTACCGTGACGGACTTCCACGAGGGCGAGCACAAGGGGCTGCGGTTCTCCTCCGCCAACGTGGAGCTGCGCCGCACGGTGGAAGAAAAGTCCGGCCCCGACAACGACAACTGGATGACCCGAACCGAGACGCTGTTCCGCGGCATCGTGGTTCGCTGCAAGGACATCTGTGACCCGGCGCTGGACATCGCCCTGAACGATATGTTCCGGGAGCGGAAGAAGGACGACATCACCGACCCTGCCGCCTTCCGGAAGCACTTCACCGCTCACACGGCGGATGGCCGGGAGGCGGACGATCAGGTCACACCGCAGCTGCGTGACCTGGTACAGAAGCTGGAGGCATCTTCCGCCAGCGCCAAGCTGTGCGGTCTTGTCCTCCGTGTCGGCGATCTGACGCTGGCTCTTAACACAAGATATGTTTTCGCGGACGTCCCCGACGAGCTGGATCTGCGGGATATCGACGGTATACGCAAATGGTACACAGCCTCGCTGACAGGCATGGAGCGCCTTCTGACGCTCCTGCGGGAGAGTCCCGCGCTGTCCGGCGCAGGAGCGAAGGAGTGAATTATGGCTAATAAAACGAATATGACAGACGAACAGCTGGCGCAGGAGCTGCGCAAAAGCAAGGGCGGCAAATTGGGCGGTAAGCTCCTCTCTCTTTTAGGCGTGGTCGTCGCTATAGTGGGTATCGTGCTGGGCGGCAGCATCGTATTGATCGTCATTGGCGGCGTGCTTCTCGCTCTGGGACAGATGGTGCAGGGAAAGCGCAAAGAGGCCGCTGACCGGCAGGTATTCGATACCCTCGCGCCGGAGGTAGTGAACTCTGTTTTTGAAAACGCTGACCTCTCCCCTGCTGAGCATACTCTGCATGTTGAGGATTCCCACATTCCTCTGCCGGCCCACTCCTGCCACACGGGCAGCGGATATATCCGCGGGCTTTATGAGGGTCTGCCCACGGAAATGTGTACCGTCGTCCTGACGGACGTGGACGAGGTACAGCGGGAGGAAACGGGTCTGTGGGAAAAGAACGAGCGCGTAGTCTATACCGGTCAGTGGATGCTCTGCCGGTTGGGTACACAGCTTCCGACCGGTCTGACGCTCTGGCCGCGCGGGAAGCTGGATAAGCTTTTCAACTCCCGCACCATCAAAACGGAGTATGAGGACTTCAACAAGCGCTTCAATCTCAGCTGCGATGACGAGCAGTGGGCACTGCGATTTCTGAACCAGAGCCGCATGGAGCGGATCCTCCGCTTGGCGGACAGTGCCTTCAGCGAGTTCGCCGTTACGCTCTGCGGCGATGGGCGGATGTATATCGCCGCCCACAGCGGACACAGCTTTTTCGATGCCGGTAAGGGTCGTGAGACACCGGACGCTCTGCGGCAGCGCTTCACCCGTGAATTGACGTGGTTCACGGACGTGATCGACACCTTCCGTCCGGTGTAAAGGAGGTAGAGATATGCCCCTCTGGTTAGCCGTCGTACTGCTGATAGCCGCGCTGACAGGGATCGCGCTGGCCTGTAAATACCTGCAAAAGAGCAGACCGGCGCGCGTGCTCTGCATTATCGGCTGCGTGCTGCTGGCGCTGGCCTGCGCCGTTTACATCGGTCTGACCGTGTTCTTTGTTGACGCGGTCAGTCATCAGGAACCCATATTGTAACAGCGACAGCGAGGGAGGGTATGCGCACCCTCCCTCTTGTACGCTTTGCTTCGCCAAAGCGCTGGAAATGGACGATCTCGCGGGCGCGCAGGAACTTGATGGCGTCGTTCACATCCGGGTCATCGCTGAGCCGGAGGATGTTGTCGTATGTGAGCCGCGCCTTCTGCTCGGCGGCCAGATCCTCCGTCAGATCGGCGATCATGTCGCCGGTGACGGCGATGGAGCCGGCCGACCACGGGAAGCCGGATGCCGCGGTGGGATAGACGCCCGTCGTGTGATCCACAAAATAGGTGTCGAAGCCCGCCGTCCTGATGTCCTCCTCGGACAGGTTTCTGGTCAGCTGGTGCACGATGGTGCCCACCATCTCCAGATGCCCCAGCTCCTCTGTGCCGATATCGGTCAGCAGGCCTTTCAACTCGGCGTAGGGCATGGAATACCGCTGGCTGAGATAGCGCAGCGATGCGCCCAATTCCCCGTCCGGCCCACCGTACTGCGAAATAATGACCGCGGCCAGCTCGGGGTTAGGATTCTTGATCTTCACGGGATATTGCAGCTTTTTCTCATAGACAAACATGACTCAGTTCCCCTTTCCGTCCCACGGCCACGGATCGCTGAGCCATTTGTAGCTGCCCGGCGTGATATCCGTCTGCATCAGCGGCCCGCACTGCTCCTGATACTTTTTCCGGCCTTCCTGCCCCAGCCGGATGTACGACCAGTACAGCTCCAGCGCCTGCTGGTCGTCGGAATGGGTGGTCAGATACAGCCCCAGCTCGTCAATGGCGAAGTCCAGTGCCATCAGCTCCAGCAGCGCGCCGTCCACCTGCGGAAAGCGGGAGCGAAGCTCCTTGTGAAACGGCAGATCCAGGCCGGGGAACAGGGTGCCCTGCCGCAGAGCCTCCTGATCGTCGTAGCGGACGGGATCCTTGCCCTGCACCGCCACATAGGGGAATGCCAGCGCTCCGCAGGACGGAAGCTGCCCGGTACCGTCACTACAGGCCGGCTGCGTTTCGGCGCGTGCCGCCTGCATCGTTCTCTCTGTATACAAGAGAAGTTCCTCCTTTTTCGTCGGTAGTCGAACCGCTTTGCGGCTCGATACATCCTATGTCTGCGCCGCCGGCTCGGTTCCTGATAGGCAAAAGCAGAGAGGGCGTCTGCCCTCTCTGCTTTACACGTTTATGCGATGTTATCCGCGCTTTCCGCGCCTGCGCAGCCACAGAGCCGCCGTGCCCGCGCCGCTGGCGGCGCACATGGCGCAGTAGGCCAGCGCGCCCATATCCCCGGTCTTGGGCGAGCCCACCGGCTCTTCTGTCGCAGACGAGGAATAGTGATAGATGGTCACGCTGCACACGCCGGAGAAACCGGAGGCCGCCGGAATATCCACATCCGTCAGGCCGTCTACCGTGCCTACGGAGCGGGAAGCCGTCACGGTCGCTATGCCGCTCCTCCCCGCCTTCAGGGTGATCGTCCCCAGCAGGAACCGGCCGCTTTCATCGAACACCGCGCTCTCCTCGCCATAGTAGGACAGCGTAACGGCGGTGCCGTCCGCGGTGATCTTGCTGTTGGCCGCCGTACCGGCGCTCGTTGCTTCTACGGAGGCGTTATCGCAGTTGATATGCGTCTCCGCCGCCGGGAGTATGTCCGCGCCGGGCGTGCCCGTCAGAAAAACATCCACGGTGAACGTGTTATATCGCTCAACCAGTGTCTGGGATGCGGACAGCAGCAGCGCCGGCTGCGTTTCCGCGTCGGCCTGTGCCGTGACCGGCAGCAGGCACACCAGCGCCGCCAGCAGCGCCGTGAAAATACCCTTCAGCTTCATTTTGTTGCCCCTTTCCTTTTCACTATCAGCAGCACCGCACAGGCAATGACCACCGCCGCCAAAGCTACCCACAATGCGGTATGCGTCTCCCCTGCCGGTGTATCATGGGCTTCCTTATCCGCAGCGGCTGTATCTGCGCTTGCAGCTGCGTCTGTATCCCCTGTGCCCGCGCCTTCAGATGTGTCCTCCTCCGGCTCATACGCGGCGCCGGTACCGGCCACCACTGTCCCGTCGATGGAGGCGGTGCCGTCCTTCTCCACCTTGACCTCCGGCGTAACAGTCGCACCGGAAACGGCGACCGTCACGGCCTGCGGCAGCGTGACAGATACCTCCTCGCCGCCGGCCAGTGCAGCGCTGTCGCTGATAGTCAGGACAGCGTTGGTGCTACCCGCTGTAAACGTAGCGGTGCCCAGCGTGAGCGTGCCCTTCTCATCGAACACGGCCTCCTGCTCCAGATAGCTGATGCACAGCCGTCCCTCCGCGTATGTGACCAGCGCACCCTGCACAGTCACGGCAGCGTCGGTACAGACGCACCCGGCGTAGATCACGTCCACCTGCATGGTCGAGGGAGCGCTCTCCCCTGCCCTGCCGTGCAGTGTGATACCCGCGGTAAAGCTGTCGCCGGTGTGCAGCGTCCCGGCAGGCACGTCAATGGAGATGGTATAGCTCTCCGCCGCAAACGCCATTGTCATGCACAGAACAGCAGCGCACAGCAGCGCGGCCAGCGGTAAAAGTCGTCTTTTCATTCGTTAGCCCTCCTGTGGAGCGGTAAGCAGCTGGTACAGCTGCTGGTAATCCAGAATATCCACCGAGCCGTCGCCGTTGCAGTCGGCTCTGTCATGTATGTCCCCCTCGTCCGTCAATCCGCCGGACAGGTAGTCGTAAAGGAATTGCAGATCAGAAATATCGGTAACGCCGTCGTTGTTCAGGTCAAACTCTGACCTGATGTCTGGCGCAAGATGGACGGTAAGGTCGTGTACCGTCACCTCCGCATCGCCGCCGGAGGCGGTACCTATCCCGTGCCGGTAGACGGTGATCTCCGTGTCCTGCGCCGCAAGCGGGACGAAGGTCATGGTCAGCAGCACGGCGGGATTGTCCCACGTTCCCTTCATCGTCCCCATGGAGCTGTTGCTCAGCTTCACCAGCCGCCGAGTGCTGCCCCGTACAGCGCCGCCGTCTATCGCGGTCAGATCCTCATGGGCGGCGGTATTCTCCAGCCGCAGCACAGCCGTATCGTAGCTTATTTGCGTAGCTACGGCGTAGTGCTCCAGCGTCTCCCCCTCCGGTACGCTCAGCAGCAGCGAAACGGTCAGCGGCTCGCCCACGGCGGCGCTGCCGCTCATTTGCAGCGTAAGCGTGTACTCCCCCTGCGCGGCAAAGGAGGGGCGGATGCACAGCACACATAGAAGCAAGCTGCACAGCGCACATATTGCTTTTTTCACAGACTCCCTCCTCTGTCAGAAATACACCGGCGCCCCGGAGGTGCGCATCATGCGCACCTCCGGGGAACGGTCATAGCTCAGTTACCGGACGGAACGGTAAAGGCGTTGTAGTGAACATAGATTTGGATGGAATACGCATCCTTGGCATCCACCACGTTGTCGTGGTTCACGTCAGCGGCCAGCAGACCGGCCACAGACACCTTTTCTTTAGTGCCCTTGTAGACGCTCTTGCCCACATCCAGCGCGATCTGCGCGTCCACGATGTTGATCTTGCTGTTCACATTGACATCGCCGTACTTGACGGCCATGGCAGCGCCGTCGCTGACAGCGAAGGAGCTGTTCTTCAGCGCATCGACCTTGTCGCTGCTTACCAGCGTCACGGTCTTGTTGCCGTCAGCCAGCAGCATACCCTTACCGCTGCAGGTGATGGACTTGCCCTCCGGCACGTCCTTGATGTACGTGACCAGATACAGACCCGGCGCGAATTCGGTCTTGCTGACCGTGTAGATCTTTTCGACCTCCACGGCGTCGGCGTTGATCACGGTGACATCCTCATCAGAGATGATGCCGCTGATACCGGCCAGCGCATCGCTGACGGTCAGCTTCACCTCATCCGCGAAGTCGCCCACGCGGACGGTGACGGAAGCCACCAGAATGCCATTGGCGGCAGGAGCGGTGTTGCCCAAGAAGGACATCGTGCTGTTCTCGCCCTTGAACTTGCCGTCCTCGCCCAGCGCCAGACCGCTGCCCTGCTGGATGGCGGTGATCTCGCCGCCGGTGACAGCCAGCTTCATCTGGGCGCAAGCCAGCCCGCCAGCCGCGTTCATGTAGATGTGGAAGGTCACGTCCTTGCCGGCCTCAGCGCTTTCGGGAGCTGCCACACGAGCCACGATGTCGGCAGCTTCCGCCTTCTGTGTCTCGGCGCCCGCGCCGCCAGCATGCCCAGCGCCGTGCCCACAGCCACGCTGATGGGGATGCCCGCCCACATAGCGGACACCTCATTGCAGGCGTAAGGCACATACACCACGGCCTCGCGGCTCTGCCGCTGCGCCAGATACCGGTTCACCAGACCCAGCAGACTGTCGCCCACCGCCGTGTGAAAAACGGCGCAGAACACCGCCGCCGCCAGCAGCACGCCCAGCGGAAGCAGCGCCAGTCTGTCCCGCCGCCCGGTCAGCGCGGCGGCGCATACCGCCGCCGCCATACCCGCCAGCAGGAGCAGCCCGTCCACCGGCATCCCCATGGCGCTGCACACCTGCCCGGCTATGCCCGCCAGCAGCAGCGCCGCGCCCAGCGCCGGAAGCAGCCCTCCGCCGCGCTCTATTCCCTTGTGGGTGCGCAGCGTAAAGCCCGCAGCCGCCTTTGCTGTCATACGTTATCCTCTCAGTACAATTCCAACTCCGCCAGCCGGGACGCATAGTCCCCGCTGCCAAAGGTATACACTCGTCCCTGTCCCTGTGCGTCCGGTCTGCACAGCAGGCTCACCAGATGCTCCGGCGGGCAGAAGTCCGCCAAAGCCGGATCGTCCTCCGTCCCCACATAGATCACCTTCGCGCCCTGCTCCGCGCCGTACAGCCGCCGGTACAGCTCCACCACCGTCTCGCCGTCCCCGGCGGGCGCTGCGCTCAAAAGCCGCGGCAGCAGCTCATAAAAGCCCTCCGGCTCCCGCACCTCCTGCACGGTCAGCTCTCCGCCGCCGTTCCACGCGGCGCGGCAGCCCACACCCTGCCGCAGCAGCTCCTGACAGACCACAGCCATTACCTCGGCCATGGCGTCGCTCTCCTGCGCCGCGGGCGTGCCCCGGCGCTCCCACAGCAGCAGCACCGACCGCTCCAGCGGCAGTCCGGGATCCCGGACGATCATCCTGTCCAGCTTGGAGGACAGCTTCCAGTGAATCTGCCGGGGGCTGTCGCCGGGCGCGTATTCCCGCACCTGAAACGTCTCCGCCAGATCATACCCCGCCCGATCCTGGGCGTAGCGGTCGCTGTCCTCGCTGACGCTGCCCCGCATGGGCAGCAGCAGCTCCATGGCAAACAGCCCCGGCTGCACCATCAGCTCCCAGTGCCTGTCGTCCGCCGCCGTAAAGCGGCATATCCCCAGCGGGTCGCACACCCGCACGCACTCCGCCTGTATCCGGAACAGGCCGCACTGTCCGCTGTGCAGCGTGAGCGCGGTCTCGCCCGTGCCGCGTCCCGGCAGGGACAGCCGCACCGTCTCCCGCCGCGTCTCCCCTGTCAGGCCGTTGGTCATCACAAAGCGGAACTCCACCCGAGGCAGCGGCAGCCACGCGCCGTTGGTTCCCCGGAACGCGATCACCGCGTCACGGCCTTTTTCCGCGCCGCGAGGCAGTATCACCTCCACCGCCACGGCCTTTCGCGCCGCAAAAGCGCCCGCCATGCCCGCCAGCGGTACCAGCACGATCCCCGCCGCCAGCGCCAGCGTCCACACGTCCGGCGTCAGGATAAACACCGCCGCGCCGGAGGCCATCGCCAGCAGCCACACGATCATAGCTCCGATATTCACAGCTGCGCCACCTGCGGTACCGGCACCTGCTGCCGCAGCTGCTCCGTGATCTCCCGCGCGGTGATCTTGCCCAGCCGCGCCTTGGCGCTGAGCACCAGCCGGTGGGCGCACACGTCGTCAAATACCTGGTACACGTCCTCCGGCGTGACGAAATCGCCGCCCCGCACGAAGGCGTGCGCCTTTGCCATGCGGCACAGCGCCAGCGCCCCTCGGGGACTGACGCCAAGCTCCACCAGCTCGCTGCTGCGGGTGGCGTCCACCAGATCCACAATGTAGTCATACACCGCGTCGGCGATATGCACCTGCTTGGCGCTCTCGATCAGCTCCAGCAGCTCCTCGCAGGTCACAACGCCCTGCAATCTGTCCAGCGGATTCTCGTGGTGCCGCTCCCGCAGGATATCCACCTGGCTCTGCCGGTCGGGATACCCCATGGTGGTGCGGATCATGAAGCGATCCAGCTGGGACGACGGCAGCAGCTGCGTGCCCGCCGAGCCCACCGGATTCTGGGTGGCCAGCACCACAAACGGCTTGGGCAGCGGATAGGTATGTCCGTCCACCGTCACCTGATACTCCTCCATGGCCTCCAGCAGCGCCGACTGCGTCTTGCTGGACGTGCGGTTGATCTCGTCCGCCAGCAGCAGGTTGGTCATCACCGCGCCGCTTTTGTAGTCGAAGCGCCCCGTCTCCTTGTTGTACAGGGAGAAACCGATAATATCCGACGGCATGGTGTCCGATGTGAACTGCACGCGGCGGCTGTCCAGCCCCAGCGTCCGGGCAAAGGCCAGCGCCATGGTGGTCTTGCCCACGCCGGGCACGTCCTCCAGCAGCACATGTCCCTGTGCCAGCACCGCCATCAGTACCTTTTCCGTCACGGCCTCCTTGCCGATAATGACCGAATTGACCTGCTCCAGGATCTTTCTGCTGACCTCATTCATGGCTCCCGCGCCCCTTTCTTACGATCACAATACCTGCGGCGACAACGACCGCCGCGCCCGCCGCCATATACACCGCCGCCGGCACTCCCGCCGTCTCCTCCGCCGCTGCGCTGTCCGCCGTCCACTGTACCGGCGCGCCCGCGTCCGTCATATCAAAAAAACGCTTCTCTCCGGCGTAAAACCGCCGCAGCGCTTCCAGCGCCTGCAAGCCCTGCTCCGACGCCATGGCGTCGGAGGTGCCGCCCACATGGGCAAAGCTGCCGTCCTCCACCCGGAAGCCCAGCAGCGCCGTCACCGCGCTGCCGCCCTCCTTGCAGAACCGCTCGTCCGCCGCCGGATCGATACCCAGCGCGCACAGCGCCATGACCACCTGCGCGGTGCTCTCGGCATTCTCCGCGCCCCAGGAGGCAAAGCCGCCGTCGGCGCACTGCGCCGCGCTCAGCGCCGCCAGCGCCCGGTCGATGACCTCTGCCTGCCCGTCCGCATAGGGAGCCAGCGCCTGCAAAGCCATGGCCGTAATATCCGCGTCCAGCGCATCGCCGGTCAGCGAAAACCCGCCGTCCTCGCCCTGCGCCGATACGATGGCCTCGATGATCGTCTCTCTGGTATACCGAGCGCCCTCCGGCGCCTGATACCCTCCGGCATCCAGCGCCAGCAGCGCGAAGATCCATCCGTTCAGCCCCTGTGCGCCGGGGCCGCCCTCTACCACGCAGTCATAGCAGCCGTCCGCGATCAGGTCGATGGTTGTGCCGTCCGGCTTCGTGCCGAAGGCCGCGGCATCGCCGCCCAGCGCCGTCACCGCCAGCGCCATGCGGTGCCACTCCGTGGCTTTGTTGGCGGACAGGCCGCCGTTTTCCGCATAGGCGCTCTCCACATAGGTCTTCAGCGCCGCCAGGTACGTCTCATAGTCCTCACTGATGCCGCAGCGCGCCATGGCGATGGCGTACCAGTCCGCCACGGAGGACTGGCCCGCCGGCAGCACGTCCTGCCGTATCAGCAGCGGCTCGCCATCGGTCAATTGCTGCCGCTGGGCTTCCACAAGCTCCCGCTCCATCTGCGCGTAGTCCGTCTCCTGCGCCCACGCCGCCGTCACCGCGCCCGCCGCCATACAAAGGCAGCATGCCCACGCCGCCAGCCGTCTGATCGTTTTCCTCATTCCGTCGTCTCCTCGTCCTTTTTCCTGCCGCACACGGAGCATACTCCGTCCTCGTTGTATGTGTGCTCGCCTGTGGCGGGCAGCGTCACCGTGCCCTCGCACCGCACCTGCGTTCCCCCGATGCTGCCGACAGCGAGATAGGACACATACCCGTCCTGTCCGCAGGTGGCCTCCACACGGCCGTTCTCCATCAGCGTACCGTCCGCGCGGGACGCGTGCACGGTGCCGCTGTTGCCGCAGCGGGTACAGGTGAACTCCGCCGTGCAGCTCTCACCCTCCTGCTCCCACACAACGCCGCCGCTGCGGTAATCATGCCCCAGCGCCGGTATGCTCTCGGTCTTTGTTTCGCCGCATTCGCCGCAGGTCAGCGTCTTTTCGCCGCTGTCGGTGCAGGTGGCCTCCCGGGTGATCTCCTCCGTCCACTGGTGCTCGTGAGCCTCCTCCGCCTTGCCGCAGATGGAGCACTTCCCCTCCACAAAGTCGTGGTGCGGGATATACCGATCCCCCAGCCACGTACCGCAGTACGTCCGCAGGTTGCCCCGGACGTTGGCCGCGTCCGCGCCGCCGATGTCCTTGCCGTAAGCCAGCGTAAACGCGATGGTCACCACGTCGCCGTCCCCTAAAAATACGTTGCTCAGTCCCCGTCCCGGATAGTACCCGTTCACCGCGCACATCCAGCCGGAGCCTTGGGTGTAGTCAAACTCGCCCAGACTGTCCTTGTAGCCCTCCGGCTGTCTGACAGTCAGTCCGTCCAGCGTCAGCAGCGTCTGAAGCTCCTCCGGGATAGCCGCGCCGGAGAAGGCGTCGCTGCATCGGATGCGCTGCAGGTAGAAGCCCACGTCCAGCGACCCGCTGTACGATGCGGGGAAGCCGTTGTCCTCCAGAAACTCCTTCACCACATAGGAGGCCGGCTGCCCCTGCTTCACCTCATAGCCGCTGTCCTCCGCCAGAATACCCAACCCCAGAACGGTGGCGTCCAGCCGCAGCGTCACGCTGCCGATGACCTCGCCCTCCTCCTTGAAGTGGTAGTTGATGACGTGCTTTTTGTAGGCGGAATTGCCCCGGTCGTCCCATGCCCATATCTCCACCGTGTGCTTTGACACGTCACCCACGGCGCCCGCCGTCAGATACAGCCGGTATTCCAGCGTCTCGCTGCCGGTATACTGGGTGATCTCCACCCCGTCCAGCAGCACCCTGATATGGTTGTGATAGATCGTCCCCTGCGAGTTATAGGCGTGTACCGTCAGCACGAAGTTGGCATTGGACGTATCATAGTCCGCATCATCCGGCAGATTGGTTTCGATGACGGGAGGATCATCGCCCACGGTCTTGTTGTCCTCGTCGGCCATAGCCGCCTGATAGACAACGGTCTTTGTGTAGGAGCGCACCACTGTACCGTTCTGATACACCAGCAGCGTGAAGATATTCTCTCCCTGCGCCAGCGTCACCGTGAACCGTCCGTTGCTGCCGCTGCACCGGGTATTCCCCAGCCGCACCTGCAAATACGCGCCTTCCTCCGGGTTTTCCAGATAAGCGTAGAAGGAGAATTTTCCGTTTTCCAGCTCCTCGAAGGCGATGGTCTTGTTGGTAAGATCGGTCACCACCTGCATCCGTGGCTTTTCATCGTCCTTTTTATCATCATCCGCAGGCGCATCGTCCTTTTCCTTGTCCTTGTCACCGCCGTCGGATTCCTCCTTCTTCGGCGTTTCCGGCGTTTCCTGGGGCTTTTGCTCAGGCTGCTCCTGCGGCTCCTGTCCGCTTCCCTCGCCCTCACCGGTTCCGCCGGTGGATGCGGCCTCCGCCGCGCTGTCGCTGGGCTTCAGCGGCACCGGCGTCAGATTTACCCCCTGAAACGGCCGATCCGCCACGGCGACGTCCGCCGGCATGCGGTCTGCCCGCAGCAGCATGGAGCCGAGCACCGCCGCCAGCAGCGCCAGCGCGATCGCCCCGGCGCCCCACAGAATATGCAGTTTATGGCGTTTCCAGAAATTTCCCATATCTATCCCGATTTGCTCCGTTCACAAAATAAAAGCCCGCCTGTCACCGGCGGGCGCATGTATGTCCTTTCTACAGAAAAAGCGCCGCTTTCCGACGGGAAAACGGCGCACCTGTCCACAGTAAGGGATCATTTCAGCGGAGAGAGCGCCCGCCCACCAGATCCTGACAGTGTAATTCTCCTGACTCACGCCGCGGAGATCGCTCTCCCCGTTTGCAGCCTACCTTCTCGTGGGTCGCACCCACAATGGCGGACTTTCGTCCCGGCGGTTTTCACCGCTTCGGTGCATCCTTGCGTTCACAGTGCCGGTCGCGTGGGGTTTGGGTACCCCGTTCCTTTTTCACCGCTTCCTGCTCCCTCGGAGCGTTACAGACAGCGGCTACACTGGATAAACAGATCCTTGATTGTCCTCTGTGCGCCTGTCCTTGCAGCCACACAAAACCAAGTTTACATTATAATAGTATTGCCGGGGCTTGTCAACCCGCAGCCCCTATTATCTGCGGCCTGTATTCTGCCCCTTCTCCTGCTGCTTTTTCAGCTTCTCGCCCACCTTTTTCATGATCTTCATGCACAGCGCGGAACTGGCAGCCAGCAGCGCTGCACCGGCCAGAAATTCCTTCTTCTTCATAACGGTATCCTCCCTTTGCACATCCGTCCTTGATTTACAGTTATTATTATTTTATCACACCGGCGGCGCTGTTGTAAAGCGTTTGTCGCCGCCACATCACCGAACCGTTCGGTTATTCGCCCGAATTCGTCAAATCATTCACATTTTCCCCTGCTTATTGCGGAAAATTCCTTGTGGATTTGACGGAGCAAAGCCCTGAATTTTTGGCGGGTTCACCAAAAATCAACGCACTGACGATTTCTGCCCCTCCTCTTTATTTACTTTACCGGGGAAATGTGCTTTAATAAGGCTGTACGTTCAGGCGCATTTGCGCCTCAACAAAATTTGAGGAGGAAAAGTACATGGTACAGTTTGCAAGTAGAATGAACCTGCTGAAGGGCTCCGAGATCCGCGAGCTTCTGAAGCTAACGGCACAGCCCGACATACTCTCCTTTGCCGGCGGCATGCCCGCTCCCGAACTGTTTCCCGTGGAGCAGATGATGGAGGCCTCTATCGCCGTCCTGAAGGAGCATGGCCGCGAGGCTCTGCAGTATTCCACCACCGAGGGCTTCCCCCGTCTGCGCGAGCAGATCGCCGAGCGTATGCTGGCCAAGAACAATATCCACACCGACAAGGATCACATCCTCGTCACCTCCGGTTCTCAGCAGGGTCTGGACTTCTCTGCCCGCGTGTTCCTGAACCCCGGCGACGTGGTTCTGCTGGAAAGCCCCTCCTATCTGGGCGCTGTCAACGCGTTCAAGGCCTGCGAGCCCACCTTTATCGAAGTTCCCACCGACGATGGCGGCATGATCATGGAAGAGCTGGAAAAGATCCTGGCCACCACCGAGCGCGTGAAGATGATCTACGTCATCCCCGATTTCC
>ERZ857745.149-NODE-149-length-107637-cov-7.669229_pt1 | contig 107637 bp, 79 predicted proteins | sample MGYA00519699_ERZ857745 | MGnify/ENA primary metagenome ERZ857745 (study PRJEB31778, sample SAMEA3449357) | human gut metagenome | biome: human gut; feature: human-associated habitat; material: faeces | place: United Kingdom | collected 2010/2012 ... | reverse complement strand
CAGTCGTTAAAACTACTACGCTATAAAAAGTCTAACTTTTGGGGGTCACATCATTCCGCTATTGGAACAGGCTCTTTTTGTTTGTAAATTCAAGCATACCCTATTTTTACATTCCAAAAGTGCGCATTTTATGTAAAATAAACATTGATTTTTAATTATTTTTACAATATGTAAATTACTTCTTGATTTTATATTTACATTATGGTATAATATAATTAAAGAAAATCAAAGGAGTTGTTTATTATGAATATCGCTTATGTAAGAGTATCAACAGTAGAACAGAATGAAGCGCGTCAGCTTGAAGCATTAAAAAAGTATAACATTGATAAATGGTTTACTGAAAAGGTAAGCGCAAAAGATACCAACAGACCAGAATTACAGAATATGTTAGAGTTTGCGCGGACAGGTGATACAATTTATATTCACGATTTTTCAAGAATAGCCAGAAGCACAAAGGATTTACTTGCTATTGTTGAAGCCTTGCAGAATAAAGGAATATATCTTGTAAGCAATAAAGAGAATATCGACACAAGCACACCGACAGGAAAACTAATGCTAACAATGATAGGCGCAATAAATGAATTTGAGCGACAAAACCTTTTAGAGCGTCAGCGTGAGGGCATAGCCATAGCAAAACAACAGGGCAAATACAAAGGTAAAAAGGCAATACAGATTGATAATTTTGAAGAATACTATAATAAATATATGCGCCGCGAATTAAACAAGGTACAACTTGCAAAAGAATTAAATATAACGCGTCCGACACTTGACAAGCTAATAAAAGAACATGAAGCAGCTTTATAAATCCAGAAGCACAGAATACAGACCGTCATTTAATATGGCGGTCTTGTTGTTTGCGGCAGGCGCGTATCGGTAATCTTTAAGCTATCCGCGCGGCGCACGATTTTGAAAAATTAAAAAAATTATTATATTATAATTATAGAAAGTTGATAAAAAGACTTTTAAATATTAAATAGAAATGGAGATTAAATTATGAATAATTTAAGTAAATCAATCACATATCCAAATTAGAGGACAGTAAAAATTCACAGAGAAAAGGCAACTACTGATTTTCTGGGAATAAAAAATGAAAATTGGAAAGCTGCGAGCCGAGATTTAAGCGCACACGCATTAAAATTATATATGTATCTTGCTTCTAATGCTGATAATTTTGAATTAGCGTTATCGCCAGCAGCAATACTAAAAGAAATAGGAATGGCGCGGTCAACATATCACGACCAATTTCACATCTTAGAGAACAAAGGCTATATAAAACACATCAAAGGAAATACCTATGAATTTTTTGAAAAGCCTCAGCCGAGCCACGACAACACCACAAAAGAGTTTTCAGACGGATATGACTTTACGACAGACGAATTACCTATACCGACAGCCGCTAATTCTGTATTGGCAGAGGATATAGAAATAAATAATAATAAATCACAAAATAATATTATAAATAGCGAAAAAAGTCCAATAGTAAAGCCATATGAGCCAAAAGAAACAGTAATATATATTAAATCTCCAGAAGCAAAAGGAATAAACAGACCGAAGCCAATAGAAAGAAAAAAGCCTTTTAGTGATTTCTAATTGCAGCAGCCGATACGCGGATAATTCTCTATAAAAAGAAAATCGCCCTAAAACAGCATTTAAACCGTTTTAGGGCGTATCTTATAACTTGATGTCAATATTGCCATTAAAGCCTTTTAACAAGTCATTAAGAGCCTTTTCAGCGCAATCATAGGCTTTTTCTTCAATCTCTTTTTCAAGCTCTTTTTCTTGTTGCTTCTGGAGGCAGTATTCGTGCATTAAATCATTTTTTTCCTTGTAAAAATCGTAAAATTCTTTTTGACTAAATTCATCATGTGGAATTAAAGAGCGTTTTAATTCTCTTGTATGAAAATCAGCCATTTTCTAATAAAATTCCTTATCCGTCATAGAGTTTCAATCCTTTCTGTAATTTCTTCTAATTCCTCTATTGGAATAAAAGCAATAATGCTTGTTTTATAGGTGTTGCGCTGCTGCCGCGCTTTGATATTCTATATATTTTTATAATAATATTCGCGCAATTCTTCAACAGGGATTTTATATAAAATGCTATTGACCTTATCCACAAAAACAAGATACTATGCGGCAGTAGTATAAAACCAACCATTATAATTTTTTTCAACATTAGATTTTAATTCAATACAGATTTTATTTTCTAAAATACAGTTTTGCGTTTTGACCTCATAACCTATACCATCAATCAAAAAATCAATATCTTTTTGCTAATATTCCTTATCTTCACTAACATCAATAATATTGCAGCCGATACTATTATAATAATCAAATACTATCTATTCGCCGTATTTGCCTTTTGACTTGTCGCGCAAAAATTCATTTTCAAAAAACATTTGAAATACCTCTTTTCTAAATTGTTTCCTCCAGAAGCAAACGGATATAATCACCTAATTTGCGCTTGCTTCTGGTTGCTAATGCGGAATAGGTATTGTAAGTGTTTTCATCAACGCGGAAACTAATTGTTTTATTTTTTAACATTGATATTTCAATCCTTTCATTTAAATTTTAAAGAACACAATATTGTTGTATCTCTCAGGAATATATAAAAATTGTAATGAAAACATTGAAAAACTTTGTCCAAAAAGTTTGCCGAAAATTTTTATTAATTTAGTGCGGAAACAGACCGCGCAAAGCAGATATAAAGCGCGTTTTGTCTTGCTTCCCGAAATATAGCCGCCCCTATAAAATTCTTTTGTGTTAGGTTAGCCGCCGCGCAAAAGGATTTTTATACCACAGAGCTACAGCGCAAGTAAATATTTGAGAAAACACAAAAGGCAGTGCGAACACTTCCCCTATGGATAGGTTTTATTTTTTTACATATAAACCATTATATATTTCATCAGGAAAACCTGTTATGTTAAGTCCTTCTTCAACTAATTCAAATTTAAGGGTATATGGAACATTTGCCGTTTTCTCTTTTATTCCATATATTTTAAGGTCTGCTTTATACCATTTAATTTTACCCTCAGACAACCAGTCCGAATGTGAATAATATTTTCCGTTTATTTCAACAGTAGGTCTTATGTTTTTAGATGTTTCAATTTCTTTTATATATAAACCATTTACATTTTCTATGATTTCGCTGGTTTCAGATAATGTTTCTATAATATCATTGATTTTGTTTGATGTTTCATTGATTTCATTAAAAGTTTCTGGTATTTCATCGGTTTTATCTGATGTTTCTTCGATAAAAACATCCTTATTAGGCAAAGCAATAACTAATAGGTAACCAACTATACCAAATGCAAAAGACATCCATAAATATTTTCTATCTTCATAACCTTTCATTATCGCTATTTTGTAAAATTCCATTGCTATGGAATACTGAAATAAAATTAAACCGATTAACAATAAAATACTCAAAAAAACAATTATAAATTCCATAATAAACTTCCTTTCTTCTGTTTTTGTAATAGTTTACTTGTATATTGCTACAATCCGTTTTCAGAACCAAGAGAAAACAAGACTATTACTGAAAACATAATACCACCCCACCTTATTATGTAAGATATTTTCACGCAATAAAAAATGCGTGGTATAAAACCTATACCACGCACAAAAACGCGGCTTAGATTCAATGTTACCACACATCTTTACTTTCATTACAAACACAACAAATTATAGTCGTCAATATAAAAGTTATTTTCCAAGCCTACATTTTTTGCAAAAAAACACAAAACTTTTATATTAACGCCAAAAAGGAATATTCTTGTCGAATATTCATAAAACAATATTAAATGTTGTGTCATAATAATTTACACTATTATGAAAATAAAGATTGTGGTACTTATTATTATATCATATTTTATCCATAAATCAATAGTTATTTGCGCGAACGGCTTACCGTCACGCGCAAACATTTTTATCTAAGCTATTGTAAACGTCCAAGAGAAATGATATTATTTAATTATCATTATACGGAACGGAGTACACGCAATGCCAAAATCAGAAAATCAAAAGCTAAAAATTCTATATGTTGCTAAATATCTGCTTGAAAATTCAGACGAAAACAATTATGTACGAACAGTAGATATAGTAGACTACCTTGTAACAGAATGTGATATTTCCGCAGAGCGGCGCAGCATTTACCGCGATATAAACATTTTGCGTGATGTATTCGGTATGGATATAGTAAACGGACACAAAAACAAATACAAACTGATGTCAAGGAAATTTGAATTTGACGATTTGCGGCTTCTGGCACAATGCGTTTATGCTGCTAAATTTATTTCAAAAAATCAAGCTGAAACTATAATAGATACATTAGGCAAATTTTGCAGTGTTTACCAAGCGGAAGATTTAAAAGCTGATGTACTTCTGGAGGACAGAGTAAAATCCAAACAAAAGGGAACAATGCAGATTATAAGCAATATCAACGCAGCTATGGCAAAGAAGCAATACAGCAAGCCGCACACACCGCAGAAAATCAGTTTTAAATACCTTAAATACTCTATCGGTAATATGCAGCAAGTAGAGCGCAGAAAAGGCGATACATACATTGTAAGTCCATACAAGCTGATTATAAATGACGGTAATTATTATCTTTTAGCATTTGCCGACAAGGAACAGAAATTCCGCACATATCGCATTGACCGTATGAAAGACTTGAAATTGCTTGACGAACCAAGAGCAGGTGAAGATTTTTTCAAAGAAATTGATTTAACTACATACACGCGCCGCACTTTTGGTATGTATGGCGGCACGAAAGAAAAGGTTACAATGCGGTTTATAAATCCGCTTTTAGATACAGTTGTTGACCGTTTCGGAACAGATGTAATTTATATGAAAGATGATGATAACCATTTCAAAGTTGTTGCAGATGTAGAAGTAAGTCCGCAATTTTTCGGCCGGATTTGCGGATTTGGTAATCGCGCAGTTATAGAAAGTCCTCAAAATGTAGTTGATGATTTCCAGAAGCACATAGAAAAGATACAAAGTAAATACTAAACAAGAAAAGGTAGCTGAAAGTTATTATTTCAGCCACCTTGTTTTAATTTGTTCCGTTTTATTCCGTCATAATCTGATTTGTTCCGATTTGTTCCAATTTGATTTACCTTGTGCTTTTTCTATCCATTTTAATCTTGTTACTATTGGATTTTAATTGCGCCAATGGTGAAAAGCTATCATAATTCTTTACAATATCCGCGTCAAATATAGCACAGTAATGTTTAGTCATATCAAGCGTGGAATGACCTAATAACCGTTGCAACGTAAACGCATTACCTCCGCAGTCAACAAGATATTTCCGCGCGAAAGTATGACGAAAGGAATGTATGCTTGTCTTTTGGACACCGCGCCTGTTGTTGTACCTTGCTATGCTGCTTCGGAGTGCGTATTCTTTCAGTTGTTCGCCGCTTTCGTTAGGAAATAAGTATTCATCATTTCCGCCGCCGCGCACGCGCATATATTCTCTTATGATTGAACATAATTCGCTGCACAGCAGAATAACTTGCGCTTTTTTGTTTTTCGTATGGCGCAGATATATTACTTGATTATCCAAGTCAACGTCTTGATTTTGTATGTTGCGTATTGTTGCAGCGCGGCAGCCATTGTTTAAGAGCAGATTTACAATAACCCAAGACCGATATTCGGCAAAGTTACATTTCCGTAAATCTGGCTTTTTCAATAGCTTCTTAAGTTCACCGTCTGAATATGTTTCTTTTATGGTTTCTTCTGACTTGTACGGCTTCATATTCAAATTTGTTATTCCCTCTTCATTACACCAAGACAAGAACACTCTTAAAATGCGTACATAGGTACTAATGGAATTTGCGGCAAGATTTGAATTACGCATACTTGTAACCATTTTTTCTAAATCGGACTTTGTTATATCCTCTATTGGAACATTAACATCTAAATGATTATTTATTGCTCTAAATTGTGATTGATAACTTTTAATTGTTTTGTCTGCCAATCCTTGCGCCTTTTTTGCGATAATAAAATCATCAAAAAATGCTTTCATTGTCTTGCTTGTTTTCATTGTAATTTTCATATTTTTTATACCTCTTGATTCTTAATATTTTTATCAAAAATCAAGTACACAGAAAAATAAATCAAAACATCAAAAAACTGCTTAAACGTAGTGTTTAAGCAGTTTTGGTGAGCCATCGGAGATTCGAACCCCGGACAACTTGATTAAAAGTCAAGTGCTCTGCCGACTGAGCTAATGGCCCTGGCAGGGATAGCAGGACTCGAACCTACGCATGCCAGAATCAAAATCTGGTGCCTTACCGACTTGGCTATATCCCTGTATATTAAAATTAAAATGGGGTGGGTAGTGGGATTCGAACCCACGACATTCAGTGCCACAAACTGACGCTCTAACCAACTGAACTATACCCACCATATGATGGCGGTAGTTATCTACGCACACTAAACTCTTTTTGAATTCCAAAAAGAAATTGGCGTGTCTGGAGGGATTCGAACCCCCGGCCCATTGCTTAGAAGGCAATTGCTCTATCCAACTGAGCTACAGACACATATATTGGAGCGGGTGATGGGAATCGAACCCACGCGACCAGCTTGGAAGGCTGGAATTCTACCATTGAACTACACCCGCATAATTCAATCTGTCTTTCAGTGAGTTCTCTACTCACCAACTGACTTGATTAATTATAACAGACCAAAAAGCATTTGTCAATACTTTTTTCAAAAAAATTTGTCATTTTTATGTACCGGGACAGATTCCTCTATCCCGACACATTTTTACTGATTTTATACACATAATCAGTCATTTTCGCCACATCATTTTTTGAATTAAAAACTCCGAACGAAGCTCTGACCGCTCCCCTATCCGATGTACCTATCGCTCTGTGTGCGAGCGGTGCACAATGATAACCCGCTCTTACCGCCGCTTTGCCCTTAAGCATTTCAAAAACTTCTTCACTTCCGAGATTTGCCACATTAAACGCGACAGTCGCAACACTGTTATCATTCCCGTATACCGTAACATTATCCATATTCATCAAATTTTCTTTAAATTTTTCGGAAAGCATTTTTTCATGCTTACCGATTACATCAACGCCGTATTTCATAACATACTTAACCCCTGCCCCCAAAGCCTTAATTGCAGGTGTATTCATCGTACCGCTATGGAACTTATCGGGCATAAATTCCGGCTGGGAAACGCTCTCCGAATTACTTCCCGTTCCGCCCGTCACAAGCGGTGCAAGTTCTTCCGGACTTTTCACATACAATCCGCCTGTTCCAAGCGGTCCCATAAGACCTTTATGTCCCGGAAAAGCTATCATATCCGCATTCATTTTTTCCGCATCAATATTTATGCTCCCTGCCGTTTGTGCAACGTCCAGCAAAAACGGTATTTTATGCTTTTTCGCTATTCTTCCTATCGCATACACCGGCTGAATTGTTCCGCACACGTTTGACGCATGGGTACAGACAATCAGCTTTGTATCTTTCCTCACAGCCTTTTCAACATCTTCCGCGTGTACATATCCGCTCTTATCTGCTTTTACAACGGTGTAATTACCGGGCAAACAAGCAGGTCTTAAAACGCTGTTATGATCCATCTCCGTAACGACAATATGTCCTCCGTTTGACATTGTGCCGAGAATGGCAGTGTTCAGAGCATACGTCGCATTTTGCGTAAAAACAATATTTTCGGCTTTTTTTATATTAAAAAGCTGTGCAATCAAATCTTGTGTATCTACAATAGCACGCACTGCGTCCATACTCATCTTATGTCCTCCCCGTCCTGCGTTTCCGCCCGAAAACAAGGTACTCTTAAAAAGCGTCGCATACACCGACAAAGGCTTTTTCAAAGTCGTTGCCGCGTTATCAAGATACAACATCATAAACACGCTCCCCGTTTACTGTTCTTTCTATATAAATCCGTCTAATCGGAATTTCATTATCGCCGGCTATCTTTCTGATTTCATTAAGTGCACGGTCATCAACACGCACGGAATAGGAACAGCCACCTTGATTTAAAGCGGACGGCGTATGCACAACATATGCCGGAAAGCCGATAATTTTTTCTGCAGCTTTTTTAAGTCTTGTCGCAGTAGTGACCGATCCAACCAATATATACATAAATTTCACTCCCCTCAAATATTTTAAAAAGGCAAGCGAGAAATTCTTGCCTCCTTACTATATAATATTCAATCGACGATAGTTTGTGAGTAAACAAAAAAGACTGCCGACAATTTGTCGACAGTCTTAATTATCAATATACGTCAAACACACTTCGCGGTTTATTGTGATACGACACACTAAGCACCAGTCCTATTGCAATCATATTCACAACAAGTGACGTACCGCCGTAGCTTACAAACGGCAACGGAATACCCGTAACAGGCATAAGTCCGATACACATACCGATATTTTCAAATGCGTGGAACAACATCATTGCACCGACACCGACACAAATATATCTTCCGAAAGCATTATCGGCTTTTTGAGCGGTTTTAAAGCATTTATAAATTATGAAGAACAGCACCGCCGTAACAAGCAATGCACCGATAAAACCAAATTCCTCACTTATTACACTGAATATAAAGTCGGTATATTTAGTAGGCAAATAACCCATTTGGTTTTGCGTTCCCTGCAAATATCCTTTACCCCAAAGCTGACCCGAACCGACCGCAATTTTAGATTGAATTACGTTATAGCCTCTGCCCCTTGGGTCAAGGTTTGGATTGAAAAACACCTGAATACGTTTCTGCTGATATTCCGAAAGTACATACTTATATATAAAAGGCAATGACGCGACACCTGCCACACCAATCGGCAATATATATTTATATGAAAGTTTTGCAACAAACATAAGACATATAAACATAAACAAAAATACCAACACACTGCCCATATCAGGCTGTAACAAAATCAAACCTACAAGCACGCCGATATGAAGCAACAATCCTAAAATCGTAAGCGGTTTATTTATATCGTCATGCACTTTGGATAAGTGACACGAAAAAGTTACTATAAAGCAAATTTTTGCGATTTCCGAAGGCTGAATACCGATTGCACCGAATCTGATCCAGCTCCTCGCACCCCAGTCGCCGCTGACACCAAACACCAATACCAAAAGCAGTATCGCGACGGCGAATATATAAATCGGTTTGACGAGATTTTTAAGCTGTTCGTAATCGAAAAAACACGTTACAAGCATTGCCGCACAACCTATAACCATTGCACCCGACTGCACTATTACATTCGTATTCGACTGCAATGTTCGCGTAGCCGAATAAATCATCACTATTCCAAACACCGACAAACAGATTGTCGCTATAAACAAAACCCAGTCAAACTCCATAAGTATGACGGATTTTTTTGAAACACTCTTTATTTTCAAAAATATCACTCCTATTATCCCAATTATTTATATTATATAACAATATTCGATTTTAAGCAATATTTTTAAAACTTTTTCGATTTTATTTTTAACAATAAAAAAAAGGCGATTAAAAATCGTCATTTTTATGGTAAAGGAATATTTAATTTTTGCAATAATTCATTCGCACGGCGAATCTGTTTTTTACGATATTCCGCAATGTAATGCGTATCAGAACCGACGCTTACGGGAATTCCGCTTTCTTTGATTATCTGCTGTTTCTTTTCGTTGGTAAGAAAATCATAATAATATATGTAATTTCCCGAAGTATTCAGTTCCCAAAAAATATCGTTGTCACGTAAAATTTTTATTATATCAAGTCCGTATCTTTCACCGAGTTTGAAAATATCGGTATGTGCAAGACCTGCTTTGCATTTAAACAGCTTTCGCCATTCCAAAAATTCATAAAAATCTATTGCCCTTGTATCGTCAAGGCATTCAAAAAGTACATAATCAAAAATTTCCGTTGCACGCGGAAGCGATTCCGGCGGTGTCGGACGTGTACCGATTTCAAGACCGCAAAGAACTTTTATTTGATCGGCATATTTTATTTTACAATGCTGAATATATTCATAATATATAGGAAGATTTTCACCGATTGAGAATTGATGGTCGGTTATACCGATAACGTCAACACCGTGTCTGATTGCATTTTCGATTATTTCTTCGGGTGTGTTCGAGCCGTCATAGCTGAATTTTGTATGATTGTGTAAATCAACGGTATACATCGGAAAACCTCCTTTTTATCATTTGCATATATTATAACACACACTTATAAAAAATTCAATTATTATTAAAATTTAATTTATTTACAAACAATAATATTTATGATAAAATAACAATAATAAGGAAAGAATACGATGAGGAGTGATTAAAAATGGATTTTTTAGAATTGGCAAAAAACAGATTTTCGCTCAGAAAATTTTCTGATAAAAAAGTAGAGAAAGAAAAGATAGATTATATTCTTGCGGCAATGCAGGCAGCGCCTACCGCCGTAAATTTTCAGCCACAGAGAATACTTGTACTTACCGACGAAAAAGAACTTGAAAAGGTGAGCAAATGCACGAAATTTGCATTTAATCCGCCGCTTAATTTCCTTGTATGTTACGACAAAGAAACATCTTGGACGCGTGGAAATGACGGACACGATGAGGGTGAAATCGACGCGGCTATCGTTGCAACGCATATGATGTTGGCGGCAAAAAGCGTAGGGCTCGGAACGACTTGGGTAGGCTCATTTAATCCGAAGGACGTAAAAGAGCAATTCAATTTGCCTGAAAATTATGTTCCCGTTGCATTTTTACCGACAGGTTATACGTCAGACGACGCAGAGCCTGCGGCGGCTCATACAAGCAGAAAAGATTTAAACGAAACTGTTTTCTACAACAGTTTTTCTCAAAAATAATAGGCAGAAAGGGGTATGTATTATGAAAATTTGTGTATTCGGAGCGTCAAGCAGCACAATAGATAAATCTTATGTCAGCCAAGTCGAAGAACTCGGACGTAAAATTGCTGACAGAGGTCACGGACTTGTTTACGGCGCAGGTGCGTCCGGGCTTATGGGTGCGGTTGCACGCGGTGTTTATGAAAAGAAAGGCGAAATTGTCGGTGTTGTACCGAATTTCTTTGATGATGAAGATATGGGTGTTGACGGACGTATTTTCCAAGACTGTACGGAACTTATCAGAACGGACACAATGCGTGAAAGAAAACGTATAATGGAAGAAAGAGCGGACGCTTTTGTTATTGTTCCCGGCGGAATAGGCACTTTTGAGGAATTTTTTGAAGTGTTTACTCTAAAACAGCTTGAAAGACATAACAAAGCTATCGCCATACTTAACGTAAACGGATATTACAACGCAATGATTGATATGCTTGAAGTTGCGGTCAAGGAAAAGTTTTTGAGAGCCGGCTGTAAACTTCTTTACAAAGTTTTCGATGACGTGGACGAAACACTTGACTACATTGAGTCATACAAAGCACCGAAAATTAACGTATTTGAAATGAAAGACGTAAAAAACTAATCTAAAAAACACCGACACATCGGTGTTTTTTTGTCGATTTATAAAAAAAATATCTAAACAATGATATATTTTTCACAAATTATAAAAAAATTGAATAAATAATATAGACATTTCGTTTATTTATGGTATAATTAATATACAGACATATGGCGGCAGACGCCGTCGCTACTATTTTTATAACTTTAGGAGGAGAATCCAATGGCAAAAAAGTATTGTTACCTTTTTACAGAAGGTAATGCAACTATGAGAGAGTTGCTTGGCGGTAAAGGTGCTAACCTTGCTGAAATGACAAATATCGGTCTTCCGGTACCGCAGGGTTTCACAATTACAACTGAGGCTTGTACTCAATATTACGAAGACGGTCGCACAATCAATCCTGATATTATGGCTGAAATCAACGAGTACATCGGCAAGATGGAAGAAATCACAGGTAAGAAGTTCGGCGATAAGGAAAACCCACTTCTTGTTTCTGTTCGTAGTGGTGCAAGAGCATCAATGCCGGGTATGATGGATACAATCTTGAACCTTGGTCTTAACGAAGACGTTGTTGAAGTTATCGCTAAGAAGTCAGGTAACGCAAGATGGGCTTGGGACTGTTACAGAAGATTTATTCAGATGTATTCAGATGTAGTTATGGAAGTTGGTAAGAAGTATTTTGAAGAACTTATCGACAAGATGAAAGAAGAAAAGGGAGTTACTTTTGACGTTGAGCTTACAGCTGACGACCTAAAGGAACTTGCATCACAATTTAAGGCTGAATATAAGGAAAAGATTGGCGAAGACTTCCCATCAGATCCTAAAGAACAGCTTATGGGTGCCGTTAAAGCCGTATTCCGTTCATGGGATAACCCAAGAGCTAACGTATACCGTCGTGATAACGACATTCCTTATTCATGGGGTACAGCCGTAAACGTACAGTCAATGGCATTCGGTAACATGGGTGATGACTGCGGTACAGGTGTTGCATTTACTCGTGACCCTGCTACAGGTGAAAAGAAGCTTATGGGTGAATTCCTTATAAACGCTCAAGGTGAAGACGTTGTTGCCGGCGTTCGTACACCAATGCCAATCGCAAAGATGGAAGAAGAATTCCCTGAGGCATTTGCTCAGTTCAAGGATGTTTGCAAACTTCTTGAAGATCACTACAGAGATATGCAGGATATGGAATTCACTGTTGAAAATAAAAAGCTTTATATGCTACAAACAAGAAACGGTAAGAGAACTGCTCAAGCTGCTTTGAAGATTGCTTGTGACCTTGTTGACGAAGGTATGAGAACAGAAAAAGAAGCTGTTGCAATGATCGACCCAAGAAACCTTGATACACTACTTCACCCACAATTCGACGTTGCCGCTCTAAAGGCTGCTACACCAATGGGTAAGGCTCTTGGTGCATCTCCGGGTGCCGCAGCAGGTAAGATTGTATTCTCAGCTGACGACGCTAAAGAATGGGCTGCAAGAGGCGAAAAGGTTGTTCTTGTAAGACTTGAAACTTCTCCTGAAGATATCGAAGGTATGAAAGCCGCTCAAGGTATCCTTACAGTTCGCGGCGGTATGACATCTCACGCAGCCGTTGTTGCCCGTGGTATGGGTACATGCTGTGTATCAGGTTGCGGCGACATCGCAATGGACGAAGAAAACAAGAAGTTTACACTTAACGGTAAAGAATATCACGAAGGTGATACAATTTCACTTGACGGTTCAACTGGTAATATCTATGACGGTATTATCCCAACAGTTGATGCATCAATCGCAGGTGAATTCGGCAGAATTATGTCATGGGCTGATAAGTACAGAACACTAAAAGTTCGTACAAACGCAGATACTCCTGCTGACGCTAAGAAAGCTAAGGAGCTTGGTGCAGAAGGTATCGGTCTTTGCCGTACAGAGCATATGTTCTTTGAAGGCAACAGAATTGACGCATTCAGAGAAATGATTTGTGCTGATACAGTTGAAGAAAGAGAAGCAGCTCTTGATAAAATTCTTCCTATGCAACAAGGTGACTTCGAGCAACTTTACGAGGCTCTTGAAGGTAACCCTGTAACAATCAGATTCTTGGACCCACCTCTACACGAGTTCGTTCCTACAGAAGAAGAAGATATTGAATTGCTTGCAAAGGCTCAAGGCAAGAGCGTTGAGGCTATTAAGGATATTATCAACGGTCTGCACGAGGCTAACCCTATGATGGGTCACAGAGGTTGCCGTCTTGCAGTAACATATCCTGAAATTGCAAAAATGCAGACAAAGGCTGTTATTCGTGCAGCTATCAACGTTCAAAAGGCTCACGCTGATTGGACAATCGTTCCTGAAATTATGATTCCACTTATCGGCGACATAAAAGAATTGAAGTACGTTAAGAAAGTCGTTGTAGAAACAGCTGACGCTGAAATCGCTGCATCAGGCATCGAACTTAAGTACGAAGTTGGTACAATGATTGAAATTCCTCGTGCGGCTCTAACAGCTGACGAAATTGCTAACGAAGCTGACTTCTTCTGTTTCGGTACAAACGACCTTACTCAGCTTACATTCGGTTTCTCACGTGACGACGCAGGTAAGTTCCTTGACGCTTACTATGACGCTAAAATCTTTGAAAACGATCCGTTCGCTAAGATTGACCAAAAGGGTGTTGGTAAGCTTATGGAAACAGCTATTAAGCTTGGTAAGCCGGTTAATCCAAAACTTCACATCGGTATCTGCGGTGAACACGGCGGCGACCCATCATCAGTTGAGTTCTGCCACAAGATTGGTCTTGACTATGTTTCATGCTCACCATTCCGTGTGCCAATCGCAAGACTTGCAGCTGCTCAAGCTAAGATTAACGAAGAAAACTAATTCATTATCGAATATGATAAAAAGACAGGCAAAACCTTTCGGTTTTGCCTGTTTTTTTATACGAAATTCTCTCCTCCACTTAATTTATTTCAAAAAATTTTCAAAAAACTATTGACTTAGAGTAAACTCCAAGTATTATAATATACTTGTAAATAAAAAATATATGCGAGGTGATTTTAATGACTATAAAAGAAGTAAGCGAAAAATACGATATTTCGCAGGACACTTTGCGATATTATGAACGTATCGGAATGATACCGCCTGTTACACGAACATCAAGCAGTATTCGTGATTATCAGGAAAGCGACTTAGGTTGGGTTGAGCACGTTATTTGTATGCGAAGTGCCGGTCTGCCTGTCGAATCTATAATCGAATATGTCAAGCTTTGTCAAGAGGGTGACGAAACCATTCCGGCAAGACTTCAGCTTTTGGTTGAGCAAAGAAAAAATCTACTCGACCAAATGGAACAAATGAATGTCACATTAAAGCGACTGAACTACAAAATCGACCGTTACGAAACAGCCGTGAAAACAGGCGAATTATCTTGGGATTGACGTTGCTAAAGTCATTGTATCCAAAACAAAATAGGTAAATAACATTAAATAAACTTATGGAGGAATTTTAAATGTATATTGAAAAAATCAATCAACCGACAGACGTAAAAAATTTAAACAGTGAACAACTTCACATTCTTGCAGACGAAATGCGTCAAGCACTTTTGCAAAAGCTAAGCAAGCACGGCGGACACTTCGGTCCTAATCTCGGTATGGTAGAGGCGGCAATCGCACTTCACTATGTCTTTAACTCACCGACAGACAAAATCGTGTATGATGTTTCTCACCAAAGCTATCCGCATAAAATGCTTACAGGCAGAAAAGATGCGTTTTTGTACGAGGACAAGTATGATGATGTATCGGGTTACAGCAATCCCGACGAAAGCGACCACGATTTCTTTACAATCGGTCACACTTCAACTTCCGTTTCACTTGCCTGCGGTCTTGCAAAAGGTCGTGATTTAAAGGGTGACAGTGAAAATATAATTGCCGTAATCGGTGACGGTTCACTTTCGGGCGGTGAGGCTCTTGAAGGACTTGACTTTGCAAGTGAGCTTAACAGCAATCTTATAATCGTTGTAAACGATAACGATATGTCCATCGCAGAAAATCACGGCGGTTTGTATAAAAACCTAAAACAGCTTCGCGATACAGACGGTAAATCGGAATGTAATCTTTTCAAATCAATGGGACTTGACTATGTATTTGTAAAAGACGGAAATGACATTGATTCGCTTATCACCGCATTCGAGCAGGTTAAAAACAGCACTTATCCTGTAGTTGTTCACATTTGTACCCAAAAAGGTAAGGGCTACAAAATAGCAGAAGAAAACAAGGAAAATTGGCACTACTGCGGTCCATTCAACCTTGAAACAGGTAAATCCGATATGTCGCAAGACGGCGGAGAAGATTATTCGTCAATGACAGCCGATATTCTTTTAAAGAAAATGAAAGAGGACAAGACCGTTGTCGGAATTACATCTGCCACACCTACCGTTTTTGGTTTCACAGAGGACAAGAGAAAAGAGGCAGGCTCACAGTTTGTTGACGTTGGTATCGCTGAAGAAACAGCCGTTGCACTTGCGTCAGGTATCGCAAAGAACGGCGGCAAGCCTGTTTACGGTGTTTACAGCACATTTATTCAACGTACCTACGACCAGCTTTCACAGGATTTATGTATCAACAACAGTCCCGCAACAATCCTTGTATATTGGGCGTCTGTTTACGGTATGAATGACGTTACTCACCTTGGCATATATGATATTCCGATGATGTCTAACATTCCTAATCTTGTCTACCTTGCACCGACAACAAAGGAAGAATACCTTGCAATGCTTGATTGGAGTATTGAGCAAAACGACCACCCTGTTGCAATCCGTGTACCTATCAGTGTTGTATCAGACGGCAAAAAGGTTACAAAGGACTTCAGCAAGCTAAATGAATATGAAGTTACTCAAAACGGCAGTAAAATTGCAATAGTTGCACTTGGCTCATTCTATTCGGTAGGTGCAAAAACGGCTGAAATTATCGAAAACAAAACAGGTGTAAAACCTACACTTATAAACCCGATTTACATTACAGGTACTGACGATAAGCTTTTGGAACAGCTTAAAGAAAACCATAACATTGTTATAACAGTCGAGGACGGTGTTTTAGACGGGGGTTTCGGCGAAAAGATTGCAAGATTTTACGGCAATTCTGACGTCAAGGTATTGAATTACGGTTTAAAGAAAGAATTTCTTGACAGATATAACCCTGAAGAAATCGTCAAAGCAAACCGTCTTACTCCTGAGCAAATTGCAGAGGACGTTTGCGGTATAATCGGTTAATAAGAGATGAAATATTATGAAAAACTAATTTTATAAGATAACAAAAAAACTGATGTGTTTCCACATCAGTTTTTTCTTTATTGTACATTATTAACGATACGTACTATATTCGCATACGGTTTCTGCTTATTATCCCAAGCATAAACCTCTATATCCGTATACTCTTTATCAATCAAATCTATTCCCTTTAACTCGCTTGCCTGTGGCATTTTCATTCCAACAAGCTTACCATTATTCTTAAAGGCAACATACACATTAACATCATTCATATCCACATTTTCAAAATCAAGTGTGACATCAAGTTTGTTGTTGCTATTTATCATAGCTGTGATTTTGTTGTTTGCCAAATTTGGTGTCGTTGTTGGAATCACCGTTGGGATTGCTGTCGGAATTGTTGTCGGCTTTAATGTTGAAGTAACCGCCGGTGTTGCTGTCGGCTTTAATGTTGGTGTTGCCGTTGGCACTACCGTTGGTGTTGCTGTTGGCTTTAATGTTGGTGTTGCCGTTGGCACTACCGTCGGCGTCGCTGTCGGCTTTAATGTTGGTGTTGCCGTTGGCACTACCGTTGGTGTCGCTGTCGGCTTTAATGTTGGTGTTGCCGTTGGCACTACCGTTGGTGTCGGCTCTTCTCCCTCAAATTCCAAAACAAGTGTCGGTCCTTGCGCATCTGTACCGCTGTATTCCTTTGACGCGATAACCTGTTCACGTCCTGTACCTGTCCACAATGTAAACGTAATCAAATTATCTGTACACTTCTCTTTTATCACATCTGTCACATCGAACGATATTTCCTTATAATCGACATTGTATGCAGGTGACACTAGCAAACCCAATGACGACAACGGCGTATCCTCGCCTCTTGTCTTTATATCATTTATAGTAATGGTCGCCTCATCCCAATCATTTTTTGAACAATAATCGAGGTGCAAAACCGAATTTCTCTTATCTGTATTAGTAAATTTATCGTACAATTTCAATGTTGCCGAAGTTAATTTTTTACCGGCATATTTAGAAAGGTCAAAACGTATCAACCCCAAACCTTTAATATCCTTTAATCCCGGAGATGTTGACGAGTAATAATCTGTCGCCTGATTAATTTTTAATTCTTCATCAGATCCATGTGCTGTTGTACCGTCAACAAGATACGTGTCTGCGTCCGAAGTGACAGAAACCGAAACAGGTTCCGGCGTTGTCTTGATTGTCGGACGCGGTGTAATTGACGATGTGTCAGGATAAGTCACCTCAGTAAATGACGTATTCGGTGCAAGGTAGTTTAACGTGTTGCCACCCGAATCTTTCGCCAAAGCCGCCGAACCTATATAATAGCTTGTATGAGGCGACTGGTTGTATCCGACATTCTGCCATGCTATTGCGCAACGATATTGACTGTCGTGCATAAGCGTTGTAAGTCTGTAATCAGTCGGAATAGTCGAAAAATAAATTCTCACACCGTCACCGTATCTAAGCACGATTTCTTCACGCCAATCACCGAAAAGGTCGGCTGTAAGACACGCATTTGACTTTGTACTGTTATTTATTGAACCCGGCAATGTTGAATTTTTACTGTTATAATAAATTCTTTCCGCACCGCTTTTTATACTGTATTTTACAAGTTTATTTCCGTCAAGCAATTCTCGTCCCAAATCACCGTCCCAATAAACTGCAAAATTCTCCATATTGCTTCCATGGGAATTAGGTATATCTCCTACTTTTTCACCTGCTTGATTATATATACCGTCAGCCGCTACCGACCAGAACAACGAAAGATTACCGCTTGACAGTGCATATTTATCATCGACATTATCCATAATACCTCTGCCTATATCTCCCTGTGCGGCTTGTAGCATAATATCACCATTATATCTCTTTATATCTACCGCATATGGAATTGTGTCATCATTGTGCTTACCTGCCTCGTGTGCCATAAATATTTCTTGTTTTCCGTCGTTATCAAAGTCCGAAACGTGTTCCGCATCACCATGTCCTCGACCGTCATACGTCAAAACAGTTCCGTTATTGTCAAGAACCGCACTGCCGAAAATAATCTCGTCATATCCGTCATTATCCACGTCAGCTACCGATACACTGTGTGCACCTTGTGCATAAAGCGTTTTGTTTGGATTATTTTTACTTGTACCGTCTGCATATTTTACGGTACAACCTGTACCGCCATTTTCTTCTGTCGGTGTATTAGTTGAAAGCCATTGTTCTTTAAGGTCTGTGCCATCCCAAGTATATGCCGCCGCATACACATATGTATAATATCCTCTTGTCATTACAACACTCGGGTGTACACCGTCAAGATATGCCACCGCTGCAAGGTATCTTTCACTTCTGTTTGCATAGCTGTCGCCCCATTCGGAAGATGTCAAAATGCTTCTCGGCGGGTCAAAATCAACAGTCTGCATTGCCGCACCTGTTTCACCGTTAAATACAGTTAAATACTCCGGTCCGCCATCCTTGCCCATAAGCAAACCGGATGAATTTCTGTAATCTTTTTTATCGTCACCCTTGGTTATATTTTTTCCTGCTTTTGAGACATAATTACCCTCACCGTCTTTTGAGCCCGGTGCTGTTTTTAATATGACTTCCGACTTACCGTCACCGTCAAAATCATAGACCATATATTGAGTATAGTGCGCACCCGCGCGGATATTAACTCCCAAATCTATTCTTCAAAGAAGAGTGCCGTCAAGCTCATATGCGTCCAAATACACATTGCCCGTATAACCCTTAACGGAATTATCCTTTGAATTAGACGGGTCCCATTTTACGATGTATTCATATTCTCCGTCACCGTCAAGGTCGCCCACACTCATATCGTTTGCGGTATATGTATATTCTTCATCTGTTGGCGTCTTTCCTCCGTCAGGAACTTTAAATGCAATGTCTTTATATGCCACAGAACGACCTTTATATGTTGTGTTGGTTGTCCAAACATCAACTGCTGTTTTTCCGACTATTGTTTCCCCTTTCGGTACAACGATATACTTATTATCCGCCGTACCTTTTGAATCGGTATAACAAGTTGCGTCATGTTCGCCTGTTGTATATATTTTTTCGCCGTCACGGTATATGTCAAATGCTTGATTTGTCAGACTTTCCGTACCCAAAAGTCGCCACGACAAATATACACCGCCGTTTGTTTTAACGGCAACAGTGCCTCGATCAAGTTTTTCCATTACTCGTTTTTCAGTAGTTGAATTTGTGTCGGCATATGACGTCAACACCGGTATTGACGCAACTGATGTAACCATTACAGCTGCCGTCAAAAATGCGGTTAATTTTTTTAACATAGTTTTTTTTCCCTTACTCCAAACGGCTCCAATATCTCTCTTGAGCCTCTTTTTTCATTATAAACTTTAATGAATAAAAATTCAAGAAGAGAATGAAAAATTTGCTGATTTTTATACTAAAAAAGCTGAATTTGAATATATCCAAATTCAGCTTTTATGCTAATTTCCGCATTCAATACTTATTTCGTTAAACACTGTCAAATAATCATTTATTGTCTTATTATCTTTTTCCGCACCCGAAACATCCATAATAGCCTCGCCGTTATGCATCATAACAGTTCTTGTGCCATGCTCAACCGCGTGACGAAGATTATGCGTTACCATAATGGTTGTTATGTTCTTTTCATGAACAATCTTATCCGTAAGCATCATAACCGTATCAGAAGATTTAGGGTCAAGCGCGGCTGTATGTTCATCCAAAAGCAACAAATCAGGTCTGATCATAGTCGCCATAATAAGTGCAAGCGCCTGTCTTTGACCACCCGAAAGTGAGCCTGCAAGGGTTGAAAGTCTGTTTTCAAGTCCCATACCCAAAAGTTCAAGCTGTGAACGGTAAAAGTCTTTTCTCTGACGGTTGAGTCCAAACGAAAGTCCGAAATTCTTACCCTTATTATCTGCGATAGACAGGTTTTCCCATATAGTCATTGACGGACAGGTTCCCATTGCGGGATTTTGAAAAACTCTGCCTATTCTCTGCGCACGTTTAAAGTTTTTCAGCTTATTAAGCTCCTTACCGTCAAGCAAAACACTTCCGCTGTCAATCGGCATATCGCCCGAAATGACGTTTAACATAGTCGTTTTTCCCGAACCGTTTGAACCGATAACTCCGACAAAATCACCGTCGTTTACGGTTATGTTAAAGTCCGAAAAAAGCACCTTTTCATCAATAGTTCCTTGATTAAAAGTTTTATAAATGTGAGAAAGTTCAAGCATTTTTCTTCACCCCAACTTTCTTCTTTTTAAGCAAAAATTCGTCTACGCAAAGTGTTGCGATAAACAAAATCGTAATCATAAGGTTTGTATCCTGTGAACGCAAGCCTGCGGCAAGTGCGATTGAAATACAAGCCTTATAAATAATCATACCGAAAAGCACGCCTGTTGTAATTCTAAGGAATTTAATTTTCTTAAATATAGTCGAGCCGATAATAACGGCGGCAAGGCCCATAACAACAGTACCCGTACCGGAAGCAACATTAAACGCTTTGCCGTATTGGCAGTACACCGCACCGGCAAGCGAAACAAGTCCGTTTGCAATCGCAAGACCGATAATTTTAATCGTTCCCGGATTTTGTGCAAGAGTGATTACAAGTCCCTCATTATCTCCGACACTTCTTAAAAGAAATCCCGACTTTGTACGCATATACCAATCAAGTGCAAACTTTGCGATAAGCGTAATCACAAGGATAACCACAAGTTTAGAGTACAATGCAAAGTGACCGTTTCCGAAAAGGAAAGCTGTCTGTGAGAAAATAGTCGTTGTATCCATACTTAGAAAATCCGACGCTTTTCCGACTATTCCGTAATTTATCGAATAAAGAGCCGTCATAGTAAGAATACCGCAAAGAAGATTGCGTATTCTGAGTTTTACGTTGAAAATTCCCGTAAACATACCGGCTATGCACCCTGCGGCAAATGCCGCAAGCAATGCAAGCCACGGATTAAGACCGTTATTAATCATCACAAAGCATATAGCTATTCCGAGAGGGAACGTACCGTCTACAGACAAATCGGGGAAATCAAGAATGGTATAGGTGATATACACACCCATAGCCATTATTCCATATATCAGTCCCTGCTCAAGTATTCCGACTATCAGTCCTTCAATCATGATTCAGACGGAGCGTTTTTGACCTCAGCTCTGTCTGTGATTGACTGCGGTATTGTTACTCCGATTTTTTCTGCGGCGTCAGTGTTGATAGTAATTTTACTTTCTGTAAGAGTTTCGTAAGGGATATTCTTAATGTCCTCACCCTTTAGCACTCTTGCAGCCATAATGCCTGCTTTTTTACCAAGTTCAATGTAGTCGATACCGGCTGACGCGATACAGCCGTTTCCGACTTGTTCTTCTTCACTGCCGAATACAGGAATGTTTTTAGCGGTTGCCTTTTCAAGAAGTATAGGCAAGTTTTCAACAACTGTGTTGTCTGTCATATTTGAGATACAGTCAACTTCGCTTACCAAAAGGTCTACTGCCTGTGGAATTTCAGCGGCATTTGTAATACCCTTTTCAACAAGTTCAAAACCGTATTCGCCTACTTTTTCCTTATATGTTTCTATTGTAGAAACAGAATTTGCTTCACTTGTTGTGTAAAGTATACCAATTTTCTTTGCGTCAGGCAACATTTCACGGATAAGCTTTAACTGTTCGTCAACAGGCAACATATCGCTTACACCTGTAATTCCGTCCATTGCCTGTGTATCGCTTTCTGCAAGCTTTGCGGCAACAGGGTCTGAAACTGCGTTAAAGATTACAGGAATTTTTGCCTCGTAAGCCGCATTGTAGCAAGCCTGTGCAGACGGTGTTGCGATACCGCATACAAGGTCCATACCTTGTGAAACAAATTGCTGTGCGATTTGTGTATTTGTTGAGTCGTCACCCTTTGCAGATGATTCTGTAATATCATACTTGATACCCTCTGAATCAAGTCCCTGCTTAAAGCCCTCACGGCAGTTATCAAGCGACGGGTGGTCTGCGTATTGAAGTACGCCGATTTTGTATGTATCCGAAATATTTACGTCTGTTTCGCCGTCAGCACCGCCGATTTGCGAGCCTCCGCAACCTACCAAAGAAACGGCACATAGTGCGGCTGTTAGTCCCATTGCAATAATCTTCTTTAAATTTTTCATTTTACATCTTCCTTTCTTTTTTGCAAGAAAAAACAGAAAAACCTCTCAGACAGATAAGTCCGAGAGGCATAAAAATCATATTAAAATATGCTCTGTCTGTTCTAATCTCATCTAATCTGTGTTATATTATACTAAACTTTACTGCCATTTGTCAATAGTAAAAACAAATTATCTGAAATTAAGCGTAGAAAGTCCGAGCGGTGTCGAATATTCAATCAACTTATTCTCTATTTGAGTCTTTCTGTCACCCTCAGCTATTGCCGGCTGATAGTCGTTATACTCATCATGACCCGAAATTGTTGCGGGAATAAGCGTCATATTATCGTCCTCCTGCATAACCCCGTCAACAAACGTAAATGTCTGTCTGTATATAACTGTGTCCTTGTCCGCCGGATTATTGTTACCGCCGAAACAGAAGTTACCTAAGCTGTACGCTATATATTTACCGTTGTATTTTTCAATACCCTGTAAAACGTGAGGGTGTGTTCCCAAAACAAGGTCTGCACCTGCGTCAATCGCCTTGTGTGCAAGCTCAATTTGTGTATCGTTCGGAGCGGTAGCCTTTTCTTCGCCCCAGTGAATACTTACTATAACAAGCTGTGCACCAAGACTTTTAACCGAACCGATAACATTTTCAAGTTTTGCCGCCTCTGTTTCGTCAAGTGCGTCAATTCCGACAAGTCCGACCGATATTCCGTTTACATCTCTTATCGCGGTATTCGTACCTATAAAATTGGAGATACCGGCCTCATTCAAATATTTTATCGTGTCCGAAAGACTTACGTCACCGTAATCGGCACTGTGGTTATTTGCAAGGTTTGCCGCCTCAACGCTTGACGATGTAAGTATCTGCACATATTCAGGCTTACCTCTGAAAGCAAACTGCTTATCCTGTCTTGTTCCTTGATTTGACAAAGTACCCTCAAAATTTACGATAGTTAAATCGTCCTCCGAAAATATCGGTGCAACATTTTTAAAGAAATATGAATAATCGCCGTTTAAAGACTCGGCAACCGATTTAAAGCTGCCGTTTGGGTCTGCGTTTATGTCAGTTGCCAACGTACAGTCGCCGACAGCCGTCATTGTGACCGTCTGTACGGTAGGTGTATATTCTTTTTCAGCCTTTTTTTCTGCACGTTTATTAGATGTAAATGCAAGTACGGTGGCAGATATGAAAAGAATCACCGCCAAGCATATAGTTACCTTTCGTATACTCATTTATAATCTCCCAAGTTATTTTAATCAACAGTTTAATTTTATTCTAATGCAACTGTTTTGTCAATATAAAATTTAACCGTTTGGTTTAACAATCTTTTTAATTTTTTGTTTTAATGTTAAATACGCAAGTTTTGCTTTTGACGTTTGCTTTGCTACATCTGCGTTTGCATGAGCATTTATCATTTCGGTAAATTTTTGTGCCATCAAGTAATACACACGTTTTTTATAATGGTTTACACTGTCGTTAAAATCATCATCGGACGTTATATATTCATTCACATCAAACAACGTCACGTTTTTGCAGCCGTCAAATTCTTTCCGTACCGCCGCATTATATTCCTTGTGGTCATTGTGCCTGTTCACCCAAGCCTCCAGCTTATTATCCTTGTACTCACGTTCGCAGCCAAGCAAAATAACAAGTTCCGTATCAGATTTGATATGCTCATAGATAAACCGCAGATTTTCCGCCGTCTGCTTTGGTGTAAGTCTGCCCAAAAATTCATATTCTTCCGCAATCTTCTGCAAATCCTTTTCTTTAAAATCACAATTTGCGGTATAAACTTCTTTATTAATATACTTTTTCCACATAGCCTTGTCGGTAAGCGGATAAATATACTCACCAAACGCAAAAACAGCATCGTTGTTTTTATTTCGATACACGCCGAGATTAGCGTCAGTCAAAATACTTATAAAAATCATTCCGTACTTATTTTTATAAATGCTGTCCGAGTACATTTGGCTGTCGCATATCGGAAGTTTACAAATTTCGGCTGTTTCTTCGTCTGTAATCGAATAGGCATTTACAATTTGCGAAGTATGGTTCATACCCTCAATCGCAACACCGAGCGACTGTTTTTCGCGGCTCACATACGTGAACTCACAATCGAATATATCCTCATTTTTTATGAACGAAAATATTTGATTTAAGTCGCAAGGCCCTTTTATAAGCACCTTAAAACCGGTATTTTTTATGTCCTCAAATTCATTATCCGTCTTTACGTTATCTTGATTTATCCACGTTACAGTCGGCTCGTTTTTGCCGATTTTAACCGACACGTCACCTACAATATCAAGTTTCGGACAACCGATTTTTTCATATGTATATTGCTCAATCCCCATACCGAGCGTACGGCACGAAAACAGAAAATGCACAAGCGTATTATCCTTTACGGCATAAAAGCCGACAATTCCGTATTCACCGTACTTGTCATACGCCGTTATATATTCACATTTCGCATTTTCATCTTCAAACAACGCTTTAAGTTCGTCTTTCGTTGAACGCACTTTCGTAAAATTAAGCTGATTTGCACGGAATATAAGCTCATGCAATCTGTCAATGTGTTCCGCACAATCCGAATGAAAATCAACGTGGATATTGCTTTGTCGCAAAAATTCTTCATTTGAGCCGATACTCTTTTTAATCTTATTTTTCTTTTCAAGCACCTTGTAACTTTCAAGACGTGATAATTTTTCGTCATTCTTATCAAGCATTGAAACCGCCGCATAAAGTTCACCGATTTTATCGGGCAGCATTGTCATAATATCGGGGCAGAAAAACTTTGCCTCCTCCAAATTCAGCTTATTATCGTCAATAAAAAGTACATTACAAGGTCTTAAATTCATACTTTCGACAGTATCTTTAATCCTCTGACCTTTCGGCTCCCAATTAATCGAATTGAACACGAAATAGTTATCCAAATCCCATTCTTTCAGCTTATCGATACACGGCTTTTCATCATTTTTGGAACAAATCGAATTGACAATTCCCTTTTTTGAGGATAACAAAACAAGGTCGCAAGCCTGCTTAACAGGTGCGACCTTTTGCTCTGAAATAGTACCGTGCCAAAAGGTTTCGTCAAGGTCCCATATAATCAATTTGATTTTAGATGCGTCCATAACAAATTCCCCCTTGGGTTCATTTTAATTATTTCAATATAATATCTTCTCTTGAAGGACCGTTAGAAACAATCTTAATAGGCACTTCAAGTTCTTTTTCAACAAATTCGATGTACTTACGGCAATTTTCCGGTAAGTCCTCATATTTCTTGATTCCTCTGATGTCAGTTTTCCAACCCGGAAGAACTTTCAAAACAGGCTTTGCTCTTTCAAGCTTGTTTGTTGTAGGGAAATCTCTGATAACTTCACCGTCAACTTCATATCCCACACATACAGGAATTTCATCAAGATAACCAAGTACGTCAAGTACAGTAAATGCAACTTGAGTTGTGCCCTGTACACGACAGCCGTAACGTGACGCAACACAGTCGAACCAACCCATACGTCTCGGTCTGCCTGTTGTAGCACCGAATTCACCGCCGTCACCGCCGCGTCTTCTAAGTTCGTCAGCTTCTTCGCCGAATATTTCCGAAACAAATGCACCTGCACCAACTGCTGATGAATATGCTTTTACAACTGTGATTATGTCTGTAATTTCATACGGAGGAATACCTGCACCAACCGCACCGTAACCGGCAAGAGTAGATGAAGAAGTTGTCATCGGATAAATACCAAAATCAGGGTCTTTCAGTGAGCCAAGCTGACCTTCCAAAAGAATTTTCTTACCTTCTTTGATTGCGTTGTGCATAAATGCAACCGAATCAATCACATACGGCTTAATCATATCGGCATATTCCATAAGTGTATTGAAAAGCTCGTCTGCGTCCAATAGCGGTTTATGATAGATATGTTCAAGCATAAGATTTTTTACTTCGATTACGTTCTTAATCTTTTCCTTTAGTCTTTCAGGCTCGAAAAGTTCCCAAACCTGAAAACCGATTTTTGAAAATTTATCTGAGAAGAACGGTGCTATACCTGACTTTGTAGAACCGAACTGACGGTCTGAAAGTCTTTCTTCTTCGTACTGGTCAAACAACTTGTGATAAGGCATAAGAACCTGTGTTCTTTCTGACACAACAATGTTCGGCTTCGGAACACCACGTTTTACGACCTCGTCAATTTCCTTTATAAGTTCAGGAATATCAAGTGCAACACCGTTTCCGATCATATTTGTTACATTCTGATTGAATGAACCTGACGGAAGAAGATGCAATGCAAATTTTCCGTATTCGTTTATAATAGTGTGACCTGCGTTTGCACCGCCCTGAAATCTGATTACGATGTCACTGTCAGCAGCAAGCATATCTGTAATCTTGCCCTTACCTTCATCGCCCCAGTTTGCACCAACTATTGCTTTTACCATGTATTTGTCCTCCTATGCTAACCAAGCGTTTGCCTGATTTTTAATTTCATAACTTATTTTTCAATTACAAGCTCAATGCGTGTTGTTTTACCGGAAATTGTTGTTTTCGCCTCTTGAGCGCTCCATGTATAATCTGTGCCTTGGAATGCTCCGCCGAATCTGTCAACTTCACTGCCGTTTTCATCAAGGCACCTAAATTCAACCACAACCAAACCACGACCTTCAAGATATGTTTGAAGTGTGTATGTTATATCATAGTTGCCGTCCGAATTTTTTACCGCGTCAAGAATTTTAAATTCTTTCATATAACTTGCATACTGCTCATTATCGGCGTTATATTCGATTGTATTAACTGAATTGACAGGCGTTTCTGTCGGTGACGGTGTCGGCACGTCAGTATCTGTATTATTGTCAGAATTGCTTTCAATAATAACAGTTTGACTTTCGCCGTCCCACTCTACCTTACAGCCAAAACACTCCGAAACCGCACGAACGGGAACAAGCGTACGTCCGTCTATAATCATCGGAGGTACATCAAGTTCAATATCGTTTGATGTCGGCAAGTTCGCCTTAACCGACTCCTTATGAATTGTCTTGTCACCCACACGCATACTGATATAAAACAAATCAGTATCCGAACGTCTTGCGTTAATAGTCTGAGTTTCCTCTTCCCACTCAACATCTGCGCCCAATGCCTCGAATATCACACGCATAGGCACAAGTGTACGTTCGTCTATAATTTGCGGCTGAACGTCAAATTCAAGCGTTTTGCCGTCAAGTATCACTTTAATATTATCCTCGCAGTGTACGGTCACAAACGACATCGCAGCCATACAAACCGCAACAAGGCAAGATATAATTTTCTTCATATAAATACCTCTAAATTTATATTTCAAATAGATCAGACGTTAATTTCAACTTCAATACCAAGTAAATCCTTGTTCTTTTCAAGAACAGGCTCAACGTAATCCTTTAAGAAATCTTCAACCTGTTGCGGAGCACGTCCGACAAAATTTTCAGGTTTCATAACAGCATTAATTTCTTCCAAAGTCAAACCGAATGCAGGATCGCCGGCAATAAGTTCGGCAAGGTTGTTTTCCTTACCCTCCATTTTAACAGTCTTTCCCGCCTCCATAGAATATACTCTGATTTTTTCGTGTAGATCCTGTCTGTCACCGCCTTTTTTAACGGCGTCCATCATAATATTTTCAGTAGCCATAAACGGAATTTCACGCATAAACTGCTGATTGATTACTTTATCATATACCACAAGCCCGTCAACAACGTTGATGTACAAGCTGAGAATAGCGTCTACTGCAAGAAAAGCCTCAGGAACTGAAATTCGCTTATTTGCACTGTCATCAAGTGTTCTTTCAAACCATTGCGTTGATGCAGTGATTGCCGGATTAAGTGCGTCTACTATTACATATCTTGCAAGAGAGCCGATTCTTTCACTTCTCATAGGGTTTCTCTTATAAGCCATTGCCGATGAACCGATTTGCGACTTTTCAAACGGTTCTTCAATCTGCTTTAAGTGTTGAAGAAGTCTGATGTCATTTGAGAACTTGTACGCACTCTGTGCGATAAGGCTCAATGTGTTAAGCATTTGAGAGTCAAGTTTTCTCGGATATGTCTGACCGCTTACAGGGAATGATTCTTCATAACCCATTTTTTCGGCAATCTTCTTGTCAAGCATTTTACATTTTTCATGGTCACCCTCAAAAAGTTCAAGGAAACTTGCCTGTGTACCCGTTGTACCCTTACAGCCCAAAAGCTTTGCCTTTGAAAGCTGATAATCAACGTCCTCAAGGTCCATAAGCAAATCTTCAAGCCACAATGACGCACGCTTACCTACTGTTGTAGGCTGTGCAGGCTGAAAATGAGTAAATGCCAATGTCGGCAAATCCTTATATTCCTTTGCAAACTTTGCAAGCTCTCCGATAAGACATACAAGCTTTTTCTTAACAAGCTGCATAGCCTCTGTCATTATGATAATATCAGTGTTGTCACCGACATAACAACTTGTTGCACCCAAGTGAATAATAGGCTTTGCGTCCGGACACTGTACGCCGTATGCGTAAACGTGTGACATTACATCGTGACGAACTTCCTTTTCACGAGCCTTTGCAACATCATAATTAATATCGTAAATATGCTCTTTCATTTGAGCAATCTGTTTGTCTGTTATATCAAGTCCAAGTTCTTTTTCACTTTCTGCAAGTGCAATCCAAAGTTTTCTCCAAGTTGAGAATTTCTTGTCCGGAGAAAAAATGTACTGCATTTCCTTTGACGCGTAACGTGAGTTTAACGGACTTTCGTAAGTATTTGTTGCCATTTCATTTACTCCTCTGAATTTTTTATAAGACCGAAGAAAATCGCTTTGATTTCCGCTTTGCAGTCGACGGTGCCGTACATATGCACTGTCCTCGGCAAAAAGCGGTGAGCCGGGCAATTTAATTCGGTCTACACTTAATTATAGTCCAAGACGTTTAAATACCTCTGCGTATGCTTCTTCAACATTGCCCATATCACGTCTGAAACGGTCTTTGTCAAGTTTTTCGTGAGTTGTAGCGTCCCATAGACGGCAAGTGTCAGGTGAGATTTCATCAGCCAGAATAATCTGACCGTCAGGAGTTTTACCGAACTCAATCTTGAAATCAACAAGTTCTATATTAACACTTTCAAAATATGCTTTTAGAACATCATTTACTTTAAAAGTAAGGTCAGCAATAGTATCAAGATCCTCTTTAGTAGCGGCACCGATAGCGATAATCTGATAATCGTTAATCATAGGATCGCCAAGGTCGTCGTTCTTTAGACAGTATTCCAAAGTTGTGCAGTTTAATTTCTTGCCTTCTTCAACGCCGAAACGCTTTGAAAAACTACCTGCCGCAATATTTCTGATGATTACTTCCAAAGGTACGATTTCTACTCTCTTAACAACAGTTTCTCTGTCTGAAATTTCTTCAACAAAGTGAGTAGGGATACCGTTCTTTTCCATAATTTGCATAAGGAAGTTTGACATTTTGTTGTTCACAACACCCTTACCTGCAATTTGACCTTTTTTAAGACCGTTAAATGCAGTTGCGTCATCTTTGTAATCAACGATGTAAAGATTTTCGTCATCAGTTTTAAAAACCTTCTTTGCTTTTCCTTCGTAAAGCTGTTCCATTTTCTTCATATTTATCAGTTCCTTTCCTGTAAACATAATTTTACTTCTATATTATATTATAAACCGCCGATAAAATCAAGACTAATCAAAAAATATCGTAAATTTTAGAATAAAAAAGTATTTTGCAATGTGCGAAACCACCCCTCAGTCGGCTGTGCCGACAGCTCCCCTCTATGGGAGCCTTTCTTGCCTCTCCTGAGGAGAGGTGGCACGCAGTGACGGAGTGGTGGCATACGCACTCCTTATTAATCCCATCTTTTCGTAGGGGCGATCATCGGTCGCCCTACATAGCCCCTCCGTAGGTGCGATCATCGATCGCCACACATAGCCACCCCTCAGTCGACTTTGTCGCCCGCTCCCCTCTATGGGAGCCTTTCTTGCCTCTCCTTGAGGAGTGGTGGCACGCAGTGACGGAGTGGTGGCTATTCATCAATCACACTCCGTAGGGGCGATCATCGGTCGCCACACACAACCACCCCTCAGTCGGCTATGCCGACAGCTCCCCTCTATGGGAGCCTTTTTTCTCTCCTTGAGGAGTGGTGGCAACACCCAAAATTAAATTTATACAAAATTAATCTAAATTTATTTCAAAAAACTATTGACAAACAGAAAAACGTCTGTTATAATGAACTCATAAATCAGTAATGATTATCATTATTGATTTTGAAGGAGTGAAATGTATGAAGTATTCAAAACAGCGTGAGGCACTTCTAACGCTGCTTAGAAGTACACGCTCCCACCCGTCGGCTGATTGGCTGTACGAAAATCTGCGTAAGGAATTTCCAAACATCAGTCTTGGAACTGTATACAGAAACCTTGCACAGCTTGCGGAAAACGGAGATATTTTAAAAATCATTACCTCCGCAAACAAAGAGCATTTCGACGGTTTTGTCCACCGACACTTCCATTTCGTATGTAATAAGTGTGACAAAATATACGATGTTGATTTAGACGGTATGGACAAGATAAAAAATCAAGCGGCGGAAAAATTAAATGCAGATATAGAAGACTATTCGCTTATATTTTACGGTATCTGCGAAAATTGTAGTAGTAAAAAAAATAATTAATTCTAAGGAGGAAATTTATTATGAAAAAGTATGTATGTCCGGTATGCGGTTATGTTCACGAGGGTAACGAACCACCTGAAAAATGTCCACAGTGCGGTGTTCCGGGTTCAAAGTTCACTGTTATGGAAGAGGGTACTGCACTAAACTTTGTATGTGAACACGTTATCGGAGTAGGCGCAAAGGATCAGGTTGAAGCTGATGTTTACGAAGGTCTAAAGGCTAATTTTGAAGGCGAATGTACAGAAGTCGGTATGTATATCGCAATGAGCAGACAGGCAATCCGCGAGGGTTATCCTGAAATCGGCGAATTTTATATGAGAGCCGCTTTGGAAGAGGCTGAACACGCTGCAAAATTTGCTGAACTTCTTGGTGAAGTTGTAACTCCGTCAACAAAGAAAAATCTTGAACTTAGATCAGAGGCTGAGTGTGGTGCAACAGCAGGTAAACTTGAACTTGCAAAGAGAGCAAAAGAACTTGGCTACGACGCTATTCACGACACAGTTCACGAAATGGCAAAAGATGAAGCAAGACACGGAAAAGGTTTTGAGGGACTTTTAAAGAGATATTTTGGATAATCGTAGATACAAACAGATACGATTAAATACACCTTGAAAGCCGCTTGAATACTGCATTTCTAAGGTCAGAACACGAAACACGATTAGCTGATTTTAACTAATCGTGTTTTTTTGTATTTATGTGTATTTTTACTCCTTGTGGGCAAATGGTGGGCAAATGAAGAATTTTGATAAAAATGCTTGCCCACTGCCCACAAAAAAGCTCAAAACCCTTGTGTTTATGCGGTTTAGAGCGATTTATAAGATGTTAAAAAAACACTTGTTTGCTTGGTAAGGTTTTTGCAACTTAAAAGTTATAATAAGATTAGATAATATGAATTTAAGGAGGAAAATCTTATGCAAGGAAGCGTTAGAAAAAGAGGTACAACTTGGTCATACAGAATTGATTTTGGAAAAATTGACGGGAAAAGAAGGCAAATTGAAAAAGGCGGATATAAAAACAAAAAAGAAGCTGACAAAGCGCTCGCAGATGCTTTATACCAAGTCAATAACTATGGAGAATTTGTTGAAAATCAAAAAATCACTTTCTCAGAAGTTTTTGATGAGTTTATTACAACCGAAGCTCCGGCAACGAGAGCCTATGCAACAATTAAGCGATATAATTCACTTTACAGAAATCATTATCAAGGAAAATTCGGCGGATTATTTGTATATCAAATATCAGCAAATATGGTAAATGACTTTTTGAATGAAAAGAGATTGAAGTACAGCGAAGAATATGTAAAAGGATTATATAAAACTCTAAAAGTAATTATATCTTTTGCCTACAAAAAGAAATATATCAAGAAAAACATATTTGATGAGGTTACTGCTCCTCCCGACCCCCGTCATATAAGTGAAATAAGAGCATATTCAAAAGATGAACTTAAACTTATGTCGGACAGGCTGAAAGAAACAAATATCAAAACTTCTTTTTACATAGCACTAAACACCGGACTTCGTGAAAGTGAAGTGTTTGGTTTAAGATGGCAGGATATTGATTTTGAAAATAAACGCATAAAAGTAAACAAACAACTTTTGTTTCAAGATAGAAAATGGTGCTTCTGCCCGCTGAAAACTATAAACGCATATAGAAGCGTAAACATTACGGACAGTTTTTGCAACTATCTGAAAAAGTTAAAATCCGAACAAGACGAAAGCCGCAGATTATATGGTGACGGCTATAAACGAAATTTTGTTACAGACAGATTAGAAAGAAACAAAGAAAATCTTATGGAAATAACTGATTTTGTTAATGTAAAAATTAACGGTGAAATGCTTTCGACGAACAGCATAAAATTTATGTCGAGAATTTTCAAAGATGAATTACATATAGATTTTAAATTTCATAATCTCCGTCACACATATGCGACGATAAATGCTGAAAACGGTATTAGTCCGAGATATGTGCAGGAAATGCTCGGACATTCAAAGTTTGAATTTACATTGAAATATTATACGCATATTACAGATAAAATGAGTGCATTGGCAAGGGACGCACTTGAAAATAATGTTACATTTGAAGAATTTAATTAAGTTATTAAGAGGGTACACTGCGTACTCTCTTTTTTGATTGGAGGTGAAAATCAATGTCGATACAATTTGAATACTTTTACGGCAGTCAAGCAGAGCAGTTTTCATTTTACCGTATTCCGAAAGTGCTTTTTAAGGACAAAACTTTCAGCAAAATATCAACAGATGCAAAAGTGCTTTACGGACTAATGCTTGACAGAATGAATTTATCTGTAAAAAACAGGTGGTTTGACGATGAAAACCGAGTGTATATTATATATACTGTTTCTGATATTATGGACGAGTTGGGCTGTGCAGAGCAAAAAGCAATTAAACTGTTATCCGAGCTGGATATAAAAAAAGGCATTGGCTTAATTGAGCGAAAGCGACAGGGACTTGGAAAACCAAATATCATTTATGTGAAAAACTTTATATATCAGTCTACACCGCTGAATTGTGAAAATCACAATTCAAGAGTTGTGAATATCGAAAATCCAGAATTGCGAAAATCACAATTCAGTAATTGTGAAAATCAAAGTTCTGAAATTGTGAAAAACACAAATCAAGAATTGCGATTCTCACAAACAAATAATACTGATAATAACTATACTGATTTTAATGATACTGAAAAGAGTAATATTGAGTTGAACGATACTGAAATCGTATCATATCCTATCAGACAGGAAAATGAGAATACCACACCTCCCTATCCTGCACCGAAAGGCATTGATACGATACGATGGATAGAAAATCGGCGAAAGTATGAAAAGCTAATCAAGAAAAACATTGACTATGACAGTATCTCGGAAAGATACAGTAAGGCGTGGCTTGATGAAATTGTGGCAATAATGGTCGATGTGGTATGCAGCGACGAGCCGACAATCCGCATAAACAAACAGGAATATCCTCACGAGGTTGTAAAGAGCAGATTTTTGAAAATTGACTCGTCGCATATTGAATATATAGACTTCGCCCTGCGGAGCAACACATCAGATGTCCGGAATATCCGGGCATTTTTAATTACAACGATTTATCGGTCGTTTGAAACGGCAGATAATTGGTTTTCGGCAAAAGTAAAACACGATATGGCAAATGTATAGGAATCGGAGGCGGTGTATGTGGAAAATATCGAACTGCTGGCAAATGCCATAATTCTGCAAGCGGTAAAAGATTACAGGCATACATATTCGCCGCAATGCAGAGCAGAAATCAAGCGTTTTTTCCGTTCCGAATGGTTCCGTGCTTTAACACGGCTTGACGGAGAAATGCTTATAACAAGATTAGAAAATGAAAGGAATGGTTTTTATGGGTAAAATAATCGCAATATCAAATCAGAAAGGCGGAACGGGCAAAACAACAACTACCGTAAATTTAGGTATCGGACTTGCAAACGAGGGTAAAAAGGTGCTTTTAATCGACTATGACGCACAGGGCAGCTTAACACAATGCTTGGGTTATCCCAATCCCGATGAATTGTCGGTTACAATTTCAAACCTTATGGAAAAGAGTATCAATGAGCAGCCGACGGAACGCGGTGAGGGCATTTTACATCACTCGGAGGGTGTGGACTTTATTCCGGCAAACATTGAACTTTCGGGAATGGAAACATTGTTGGTGAATACTATGAGCCGTGAACGGGTACTCAAAAATTATCTTTCACAGATAAAGGACAATTACGATTATGTGCTGATAGACTGCACTCCGTCGCTCGGTATGCTGACAATAAACGCACTCACGGCGGCAAATGAGGTAATTATTCCCGTACAGTCGCATTTTCTTCCGGCAAAAGGGCTTGAACAGTTGCTTGGTACGGTTGCAAAGGTTAAACGGCAGCTTAACCCGACACTTAAAATCAACGGAATACTGTTGACTATGGTTGACGGTCGCACAAATCTTGCAAAGGATATATCACAGCTTATACGAAAGACCTACGGCGGCAATATAAAGGTTTTCAAAACAGAAATACCGCTTTCTGTAAAAGCAGCGGAAACCTCGGCGGTCGGCAAAAGCATTTACAGTTACGACAAAAACGGCAAAGTTGCCGATGCGTACAGAAATCTAACTAAGGAGGTTATGGACAATGAGCAACGGACTAAACATAAGTCTGAAATCATACGATAGTATTTTTCAGAGCGAGGAACAGCGGAACACCGAAGAAATAAAGCCTGTTCCCATATCCGAGTTAAAACCGTTTACGGAGCAGCCGTTCAAGGTGAAGCTTGATGAAGATATGGACGCACTTGTGGAGAGTATCAAGCAATGCGGCGTACTCACACCCGTAATCGCAAGACCGCACAAAGACGGCGGTTATGAGATACTTTCGGGACATCGCAGAGTTAAAGCGTGTGAGCTTGCCGGAATAACCGATATTCCTGTTGTGGTAAAAAATCTTGATGATGATACGGCTACAATTTTGCTTGTAGACAGTAATTTGCAACGAGAACATATCTTGCCGAGCGAGAAAGCATTTGCCTATCAAATGAAATTAGAAGCAATGAAAAGGCAAGGTGCGAGGACTGATTTAACTTCGTCGCAATTTGCGACGAAGTTAGAAAAGGGTCGTTCAGATGTTGAACTCGGCGAGCAAGTCGGTGAAAGCAAAGACCAAATACGGCGATACATACGCTTAACAAATCTCATAGACCCTATATTGAATATGGTGGATAACAACCAAATTGCAATGAATGCCGCCGTTGAAATATCTTATCTCGGCTCAAAGGAGCAAGCGGCGGTTATGCAGTCCATTGAAAAAGAGGAAACCTCTCCTTCTATCGCACAGGCTCGGAAGATGCGAAAATTTCATCAGGACGGAAATTTAAGTAATGCCGTAATTGACAGTATTATGATGGAACAGAAACCCGAAACGGTTAAAATTACGCTTGGCGAGGAAAAATTAAAAAAATACTTCCCGAAAAGCTATTCAAAAGCAAAAATGGAGGAAATTATCTTGAAGCTGCTTGATAAATGGCGCAGGCAACGGGAAAATGAAATGGAGCGATGAATATGTTAAAACTTATACTTATATTTCTTTTGGGAGCTTTAATGGGTGGAGCGTTGAGCGTTATATTTATGTGTTGTTTTATATCTGCCGGGCAAGCTGACAAAAAAGAAACGGAGTGATTGATTATGGAATGGCGAAAAAATCAAGGTTTTATTATTGTAAATCAAATAACGGTCGGCAGTGCTGAATTTGTGCTTGGCGTTCACGAAAAGAATCCGAATAGCTTTGTAACTTGGCAATGCAAAGGCAAAGACGATTATTTTTGGGGACATTATTTTACAAATCTGCTTACGGCACAAAAAGATTTTTGCAGACGGGCGCTTGATGAAATCAAGGCTATTGAGGTTATGAAGAAGCCGCCTAAAACGAATGAACGGTGAGGTGAAGTGATTGTGCGAAAAGATAAACGACAGACTTAACGGCAGCGGTTGTGCTGATATTACCGCCTATGAAGCAATGAAAGCCGTGCGGCGTGAGGAACGGCGAAATCTCATAGCTGAATTAAAGGCTCTTGCAAATAGGCACGGATACAGAATTGTCAGTACGATACGCCTTAAAGATATGGAAGGTGATACACCAAATGACGAATAAAGATTGCTTTGCATACCGAAATGACCACTACTGCACAGTGCTGACTGAGGTTGTGTGCAAAAGCAAGCAATGTAAATTTTATAAAACTCATAAAAAGTACCGTGATGACCTTAAAAAATATCCGCCCTGTGATTATGCGGACATTTACGCAAAACGGCACAAAAACGATATGAAAGGATACGGATAAAATGGAACAGAAAGAAATACGCTTCATAGATAGCCGTTATAACGAGCTTTTCCGAATAAAAGACGGCGAAAGCATTACGGTTAAATTTTCGGACGGCTCTATGTCGGACAGGAAATGCACATATATTGACGATTATCATACAAAAATCGGATATAATGTTTTTCACATCTGTGAATTTGCCGAGCTTATGGAGCGTGGCAAAAGTACATACCGCCCGAAAGACACACCGGGATATACGCTTGAAAAAATTGAACAATCGGAATTTGAATACACCTTTGCACCGAGCAAAAATGAAGAATTAAATCGTGGCTGCGTCTGCTATATCCGCTGTTATTTTGATAATTCCGTTGATGAGCGTTTGCAGACCGATTCCCTGCTTGAAAACAAAGAGAATTATGAAAAATATCATACTCCCGATTTTGCTCTTGAATGTGATAATGTTGTAAACTACCTCAGATTCCAAGCAGACACGCCTATTCTCAAAAGCAGGGTTGCAATGCACAATGCGGCATACGACTTAAAAGCTGAAAGGCTTGCAAGCGACAAAGATGTCTGCGGCTACAAGGTAACAACAGATAAAAATGTATTTTACATACGGTGCGATCCACGCAAAAATACATATAACGCATATATCTATTGCTATGATAAACAGGCATTGCAAACCTACAAGGACTTAAAATTTATTGAGCAGAATTATGACGCTATCGACAAGGATAAGTTTTTTAAGACAACGAACGGCGTTACGGAAATGTACTATAACCCCGATGCAAATGCCGGAGGACAACTCGTTGAACTAACCATATATAACGAGGATATTTTGGATGCGGCAAAGCTATATAAGAAACCGCAGGACTTTTTCTCTCACATTGAGGGAATGTCAAAAGGAGCTTTGTATGATGTCGGCACCGAAACCTTTATGGAAGCGGCGAAGGATTTTATCGAAAGCAAGGCGGATTTTGAGGGTTGTTCTCTTAAAACAATGAACGCACTCAAAAAATATGCTGCTCCCGAAAAATCAAAAACCGATAAAGAGCCGGAGCGATAATTTTTTGCAAGGTGATATAAAATACAGTATAATAAAATTACAGAAAAAGAGGAGCGTGATTTTTATGATGACAGCAAAAATAAACTTTATAACAAATAACTTGCTTGTGGATATGACTTGCAGAGAAAACGAACTTCGCAGCAGCTTGCAGAACATCGGAATACTTATTGTGCCGAATATGATATACCTCGATAACCGCCGCACACTTCAAATTCAGCTTAACGCAAATGATGAGGTCGGCGAAATCGTGAAAACGCTTATCAATACCGAGCGTGATACTCTCGGAACGGTTCAAAGGCTGTGCCGGAGCGTGTATTGCTTAAATGCAAAACACCGTGCGGAGCTTATCGAAATGATAGAAAACGGCGAAATCACAACCGCCGCCGAGGGCATTGAAATGGCAAAGCGGCTTCGTGAGCCTGTGCAGATGTGCAGATAAAATCTAATAACAAACACGATAAGAGCATTGAAACCACAATTTCAATGCTCTTTTTCTATGCAAAAAATCAAAAGGAGCGATATAAAATGAATGAAAATAAAAAACAATTATGCCCGAACTGCAAAACAGGTGCGGACGCATTGAAACTCGATCCGCACGAGCCTATGTGTCCATATATGGAATTTCATAACGGAAAGGCTTGCACAAAGTATGTGCCTATCGAAAAAGATAAATAGCATAGTCAAAAATATATTTTTGGAGGTGAAATCAAATGGCAAGCAAGCTGCAAAACATCTGTGCTTTATCAGATGAAGTTGGCAAAAGCTTATCCGATTATGAAAAATGGACAGCGTTTTTGAAAAGTGCGGCGTGGCAATATAAATACTCCTTTCAAGACCAGCTATTTATTTATGCTCAACGCCCGGACGCAACGGCGTGTGCAAGCATTGATATTTGGAATAAACGGTTAAAGTCTTGGATAAATCGTGGTGCAAAAGGTATTGCCCTGCTCCGTGAGGGCGACAGAGGACAATATCTTGACTATGTTTTCGATATTTCCGACACGCATAGTAACAATGGTCCGATACGGCTGTGGCAGTACAACAGCCGCTTTGACAATGCCATTATCGAAACGCTTGAAAATTCGTTCGGTGGGCTGAAAAAGAAAAGCAGTATCACGGACGCAATTCTTTCAGCGGCAGAAAATGCGGTCGAGGACAGTAAATCAGACTATCTATCAGAACTTAAATACGCAAAAGAAAACAGTTTTTTGGACGGCTTGGACGAGCTTAATATTGATGTGGAATTTCAGCAGACTGCGGAAGTGAGCATTGCATATATTGTACTTCAAAGACTCGGAATTAACGCAGATAATGTTTTTGAGCGTGAGGACTTTCCGCATATTATGAACTTTAACACAGCGGAAACGCTTTCGGTTTTGGGTAATGCGGTGTCAAGCATTTCGGAGGAAACTCTCCGAAACATATCCGAAACTATCAGAGCCGAAGTGCGTGAAGAAATAAATGCCCGAAAAAATTTTGCGGAAAAGGAAAATGCGGTGTATAATGAAGTCAAAGAAAAAGACGCACCGACAATAAATAATGAAAGGACGGATAATTATGACAGAGATAACATACACGGAAGTAAACGGGTATCTGATACCGAACTTGACAGCACCGCAGACCGAAGCACAGATAGGCAAATACGGACAGATGCGGAGGAAATTCCTCAAAAATCACAGACCGAGCCTATACACGAGCTTGATGATAACAGGCAAGATAACGGAGCATCTGCTGGAAGTACAGACATCAGCGACCGAGCAGATACAGAAGATAGTCCGGAAATTGGCACAGACAGAGGGCGTGAACGAGGAACTGAAAGCGAAAGACCCGATGATGTGGGCAGGACTGATGAACAACCTACTCCATTCAGCGGAAGAAGTCGTACTGCCGGAGGTAGTTTACAGTTAAGTCTGTTCGACCTCATTCCGACAGAAGAACAACAGCGAGAAACCGTACAGAGAGCAGCACACGAAATTTTCGGTGCTGCTTTTTCTATGCCCCGGCAGATTATTGACGAAGTTTTATGCGATGGCTCATTAAACCCTCAAAGCCGTTTAGATATTTGCATAGAATTTTCAAAGAATAAATCTCTTGCGGATAAATCAGAATTTCTTAAAAGCCTTTACGGTACTTCCGGTAAAGGCTTTGTTGTTGACGGACGGAATGTGTCTGCTTGGTGGAGTGAGCAAGGTATTCGTATTTCATACGGTAATACGGCAAATATAAACACTGCTCAGCTCATTTCTTGGGAGGATGCGGCAAAACGCATTGACGAGCTTTTGGATTTGGGTAGATATGCACCGTCAAGTGTGCTTTTACAAATGCGGAGTTATGAACTGAAAAAGGCAGCAGACGCATTTTTGTATATGGAGAAAGACCTTGATTATGACGAATTTCCCGACCTAAAAGATATGTTCAATGAGGAATGGTTTAAGGGCGGTTTTCCCGACAGCACAAAGCGTATCGCAGAAATGCTTAATAATCCGGAGCAGTTATCTGAGCTTACGGAAATAACGGCGGCTCTTGCCGAGCGAAACAAAAATGAGGATATAATGCGTTTTCGTATGTATCGACCGGAGCGTGTGTATAAACAGCTTTCCGATTTACAGCTTGAGCGTAAAACATATACTTCGCAAAGGCTTACCGATACGGCTGCTGACAGATTTATCACAGAGGACTTTATCGATAAATACTTTATTGACGAGGGTATTTACAGAAAGTATGATACGGCGGAGTTTTTCAGAGAGCATACCGACCGCAAGGAACGGGTTGACTACTTGAAAAAGCTGCACGGTACTACCTATGGTGGTTCTCATAATTATATTCACTTTCAAAACAGCAGAAAAGGTATTGAATTCAGTCTTGGCGATTATTCAAAGCCTTACGGGAAAACACTTGTCAAATGGAATGACCTTGAAAAGCGTATCACCCGTCTTATTGACGAGGATAAATATTTCACCGCAGAGGATAAAGAGAAAAATATTCCCGACCTTTTGAAAGAACGGGAACAACAGCGTATACGCAGTGAACAAATAGCGTTTGTTGAAAGTGTTAAGGATATGTCTGATAAAGAAAAGGCGGCTACTTTGCCGAAACGCATTGTATATTTTGTAAACACCATTGACAAATATGAGAAAGATATATTTGCGAATAACGGTGCTTCAATGCTGCTTGATGCCAATGAATTTGAAGTTTATGATATGCTCCGTGATGAATACGACAGATATGTTATTGCAAATGCAATGAAAAAAGTCAGCGGTGCGGCAGTGAGCGTTTATGACAGAAACGGCAGTTATCATTTTGAGGAGGAAATATCCGCTATAAAATGCGTATCCTTTGAAAAACACGGAGATACCTATGAATTGCACGAAGATGAAGCAACCGCCGTGTCTGAAATTCTCGGACTTTCCGTGTCGGATGGAGCAATCAGCTTTCCGGCATACGCTTTGGAGGAATATGCAGGGATACTTTCGGATAACGGATATATTTACGCTATACACGATGCCGACGAAGAAAATACGGTTGATAAATTCTTGAAGTCTGTGTCCGATGATAATAAAGCATTTTTTGAAGGAAACACTTTGAAAGCGGAAATCGGCAGAGAGATATACAGCGGTGATGAAATATACCGCCATATACTGAACGATATACTTTCCTTTGACGAAAACGGCGGTCTTTCAACAGGACTTGCATATGATGCGGAAACGGTTGAAAATCTGAAAAAATATGCAGCTCGTTACGGTGTGAAAATAACCTCGGTTAATGAAAATATACAAACACGAATTTCAAAAATGTCCGATGATGAAAAGGAGTCACATATCGGTTATGTTGAAATTAACCTTGATTACAGTCGAAACGACCTGTTGACAGATGATGATATGGCTTTATACAGAGCTTTAATCGAGGAACGGTTTGAAAAAGAAAATCAACCGCAGCAGCCGTTCTCCGAATATCTTGCAGAGCTTCACAAAGACGATAACGGCTCAAAAACCGTCGTCCTTATTCCTCTCGGTGATTTTTACGAAAGCTACGGCGAAGATGCGGAAAATGTGGCACAGGTGCTTGATATAACCGTAATCTCAAAGGAAATTGACGGAATACGCTATCCGATGTGCGGCTTTCCGAAACACATTACGGACGAATATGTCAACAAACTGCTATATGCCGGGTATGATGTTGTCATTGCCGATGAAAACAGAAATTCGCACAGGCTTTTGTCGGCAGATAAAATTATACCCGAACAGGCACAGCAAGCGGAAAATGAGCCGAAGCAAACAGAAACACCGCCGACGGATGTGCAAACATCAGAGCCGACGGAAACACCCGAAAGCCTTGTCGGAACGGAGCTTACCATTGATGACCGCAAATTTGTTGTAGACAGCGTAAATACTGACTTTAACAAGGTGTCATTAAAGGATATAACCTTTCAAAACAGTACGGGTTTTCCCATATTCCGCAGTGAGAGCATAGATTTTGTCAAGAGCATAATTGCGGAGCAGGCGAAACCGCAGCTTACGACGGAATTTCAAAAGGCAAAGCCGCAGAGAGTGCAAAACACGGTTATATATCCCGAAATACCGTTGGCGGAAAGACGCAATTTCCAAATTACAAATGATGAACTCGGTTACGGTACACCGAAAGAGAAATTTAAGAGGAATGTTGAAGCCGTAAATCTTTTGCATCAGCTCGAATTTGAACACCGTCTTGCCACTCCAGAAGAACAGGAAATATTATCACAGTATGTCGGCTGGGGCGGTCTTGCAGACGCATTTGATGAATCCAAAGAAAATTGGTCGGAGGAATTTAAGGAGTTATACACCACTCTTTCCCCTGATGAGTATGAGCAAGCGAGAGCGTCAACACTTACCGCACACTTCACTCCGCCTGTTGTAATCAAGGCAATGTATAAGGCGCTTTCCAATATGGGATTTACGCAGGGTAACATCTTGGAGCCGTCGTGCGGAATAGGCAATTTTATGGGTCTTATGCCGGAGAGTATGAGCGGCAGTAAAATGTATGGCGTGGAAATCGACAGTATAACGGGCAGAATTGCCGGACAACTTTATCAGAAAAATTCCGTTGCGATACAAGGCTATGAAAACTCCGAGCTTCCCGACAGCTTCTTTGATGTGGCAATCGGCAATGTGCCTTTCGGAGATTTTAAGCTGCTTGACAAGAAATACAACAAGCATAATTTTCTTATCCACGATTACTTTTTTGCGAAAACTTTGGATAAGGTGCGACCGGGCGGCGTTATCGCCTTTATTACCTCCTCCGGCACTATGGATAAGCGTACTTCAAAGGTGCGCAGATATATAGCTCAAAGAGCCGATTTAATCGGCGCTGTTCGCTTGCCGAATAACACCTTTAAGAAAAACGCCGGAACAGAGGTTACGGCAGATATTCTGTTCTTGCAAAAAAGAGAGCGTATGACAGATATAATGCCTGAATGGGTTGAAGTCGGTGAGTTTAGCGAGGGGCAGTTTGTAAATAAGTATTTTCTTGATAATCCCGATATGGTTATGGGCGAACTCAAAGAAGTCAGCGGTCCTTTCGGTCCTACGCTTATCTGTGAGCCGAATGATGATATTTCACTTGCCGAGCAGCTTGACGGAGCAATTCAGAACATACACTCACAGATTACCGAATACGAATTTGACGATATTTCAAATGATGAGGAGGTAACTATCCCGGCGGATCCCGCCGTGCGTAATTTCAGTTTTACGGTTGTTGACGGAAGTATATATTTCCGTGAAAACAGTATAATGCGGAAAGTAGAGCTGAACGCAACGGCAGAAAACCGTGTAAAAGGTATGATAGAGCTTCGGGACTGCGTGAGGACTTTAATCGAATATCAGACGGAAAACTATTCCGATGATGAAATTAAGGCACAGCAGGCAAAGCTCAACACTCTTTATGATAACTACACAAAGAAATACGGGCTTATCAATTCCCGTGGCAATTCTCTTGCCTTTTCGGAGGACAGCAGTTATTTTCTGCTCTGCTCTCTTGAAATTCTCGATGAATATGGTGAGCTTGAGCGCAAAGCGGATATGTTTACAAAACGGACTATCCGTGCCAAACACGAAGTAACAAAGGTTGATACGGCTGATGAAGCATTGGCAGTGTCGCTTGCGGAAAAGGCAAAGATAGACATTGCTTTTATGGAGAAATTATCGGGTAAAACCGAACAACAGCTATATGAGGATTTACACGGTGTTATATTCCTAAACCCCGAACACGAAATATCGCCGGAATATGAGCCGAAATATCTGACTGCCGATGAATACCTTTCGGGCAATGTTCGTGAAAAATTAAGTCAAGCGGAGCAGTTTTCAAAAGACAGCTCCGAATACCGTGTCAATGCGGAATATTTGCAAAAAGTACAGCCGAAAGACTTAACGCCGGGTGAAATTTCCGTAAAGCTCGGCACGACTTGGATACCCGAAAAGTATATCGAGGAGTTTGTGTTTGAGCTTCTTTCGCCGAATTATTATGCGCAAAGCAAAATCGAGGTCAAATATTCAAATCTTACGGGTGAGTGGAATATTCAAGGCAAGAGTGCCGATAAGGGCGTTAAGGCTACCAACACCTATGGTACAAGCCGTATCAGTGCTTACAAAATTATTGAGGATTCGCTTAATCTTCGTGATGTGCGTATCTTTGATTATATTTACGACGAAAACGGTAACAAGGTTGCAAAGCTGAATATCAAGGAAACCACCATCGCCCAGCAGAAACAGGCGTCAATCAAACAAGCCTTTGAGGATTGGATATGGAAAGACCCTGCAAGGCGTGATGAGCTTTGCAAAATCTACAATGTTCGCTTTAACTCTATCCGACCTCGTGAATATGACGGCGAGCATATCACCTTTAACGGCATTAACCCCGAAATAACCTTGCGAAAGCACCAAAAGGACGCTGTTGCAAGAATTATGTACGGCGGCAATTCGCTTTTAGGTCACGTCGTGGGTGCCGGAAAGACTTGGACAATGGTTGCCGCCGCTATGGAATCACGGCGGCTCGGACTTTGCAATAAATCGCTGTTTGTAGTACCCAACCACTTGACCGAGCAATGGGCAAGCGAATTTTTGCAGTTATATCCGGCGGCAAATATTCTTGTTGCAACAAAAAAGGATTTCGAGATGAAAAACCGCAAAAAATTCTGCGGCAGAATTGCAACGGGCGATTATGATGCCGTTATTATCGGGCATTCGCAATTCGAGAAAATACCGATGTCGGCAGAACGGCAGAAAACCATACTGCAAAATCAGCTTGACGAGATTATTAACGGAATAATCGAGGCGAAAACCGAAAATGCGGAGCGTTACACCGTAAAGCAAATGGAAAAGACCAAACGAGGACTTGAAGCAAAGATAAAAAAACTCAATGACCAAGAACGCAAGGACGATGTTGTTACCTTCGAAGAAATCGGCGTTGACAGAGTGTTTGTGGACGAAGCACATTATTACAAAAACCTTTTTCTTTACACAAAAATGCGAAATGTCGGCGGCATCGCACAGACCGAAGCACAGAAATCAAGCGACCTGTTTATGAAAACACAGTATCTTGACGAGCTTACGGGCGGAAAGGGTGTCATATTCGCAACGGGAACTCCGGTGAGTAATTCAATGGTTGAGCTTTATACTATGCAGAGATATTTGCAGTATAAATCACTTCAAGACAGAGGTTTGCAGCACTTCGATAGCTGGGCGTCTACCTTTGGCGAAACCGTATCGGCAATGGAACTTGCACCCGAAGGCAGCGGCTACCGTATGAAAACAAGGTTTGCAAAATTCTTTAATCTGCCCGAACTCATTGCAATGTTCAAAGAGGTTGCCGATATTCAGACGGCGGATATGCTGAATCTGCCTGTGCCGGAGGTTGAATATCACAACGAGGTTGCAGAGCCGACCCAATTCCAAAAGGATATGGTTGCAGACCTCGGAGAGCGAGCCGAGGAAGTGCGTAAAAGGACAGTAGATCCGAGTGTTGACAATATGCTGAAAATAACAAACGACGGCAGAAAATTGGCTCTCGACCAGCGAATGATAAATCCAATGCTTCCCGATGATGAAACCTCAAAAGTGTCGGTATGTGCCGAGCGAGTATATGAAATATGGGAGGAAACAAAAGATAAGAAAGCAACGCAATTACTCTTTTGCGACCTTTCCACACCAAAGAATGACGGTACATTTTCGGTATATAACAGCATACGGGAAAAGCTGCTCCAAAAAGGCATACCCGAAAATGAGGTTGCTTTTATTCACGACGCAAACACAGAGGTTAAAAAAGATGAATTATTCAAGAAAGTGCGAAGCGGTGATGTTCGTGTGCTTCTCGGCTCAACCTCAAAAATGGGTGCCGGAACGAATGTGCAAAAACTGCTTTATGCCTCGCACGACCTTGATTGTCCGTGGCGTCCGGCAGATTTGGAGCGTGCGCCCGTAAAGGCGATATAATAAATCTACCTATGGCAAGGTAGTAAACAAGTATCTCAACACCGTTAAAAGGAGGTGGAAATTAAACGGTGTGTTTATCATCAACCGATTTACCTGTGAGGGAAACCAAATATCAGGGAACATAGCACGTCGGTAAAGCCATAAGTCAGCTAACTACCAAGCTGCGACTGAATGGGAAGATGAAAAGTTTGGTATGAGGATAAAGCCCATACTGGTTGAACGATAGTCCAAACGGTCAGTGTCGGGACTGTGACGTAAGGTAGTTATAAATCGTCATATCGCAGTACCGATGTTCCGCTGTTCAGGAGCATTGGCAGAGATAGACTGCGACGTATATGCAATAAGCATAAAAGGATGGAAGTCGTATCCGACAACCAAACGCGCCAAACAGTTATTATATTGCTAAACGGGGATTACCTAAGTCAAAATGCTTGTAAAATTATACAAGCTATTAAGCAGAAGACTTATGAATATTTGATATGGTAACGGAGTTTCCATAGTAGTCAGAGATAGTTAACGGCTATTACACGGCGAAGGGAAACAGTTTATAACATTAACATTATAGAAAGGAAAATGTGTGATACATTATGAGAAATCCTGAAAATGTGTTAATCAGTCTAATAAAACACAGTAATAAAAAGGACTATAAATATGAACGCTTATATCGTTTACTCTATAATGAGGAAATGTATTTAATTGCGTATCAAAACATTTATTCAAATGACGGAAGTATGACAAAAGGTACTGACCATAAAACCGTTGACGGTATGAGTATGGAAAGAATACGAAAAATCATACTTTCGCTCAAAGATGAAAGCTATCAGCCTAAACCTGCAAGAAGAACGTATATACCAAAGAAAAACGGAAAAATGCGTCCGCTTGGTATTCCGTCTTTTGATGATAAATTACTTCAGGAAGTTATTAAAATGATTTTAGAAGCAATTTATGAGGGATATTTTGAACATACCTCTCACGGCTTCAGACCTAACAGAAGCTGTCATACAGCTCTTACTAAAATTCAAAAGACATTTACAGGAGTAAAATGGTTTATCGAAGGAGATATAAAAGGCTTCTTTGATAACATAAATCATAATATTCTGATAAACATTTTGAGTGAGCGCATAAAAGATGAAAGATTTCTGCGGCTTATACGAAAGTTTCTTAATGCGGGATATATGGAGGATTGGACTTTTCATAATACCTATTCGGGTACGCCGCAAGGTGGAATAATCAGTCCAATATTGGCTAACATTTATTTGGATAAATTTGATAAATATGTGAGTGAATATATTAAAGGCTTTAATAAAGGCGAAAGACGTAAGCGTACAACAGAATATCGCAAAAATGAAGTTAATCTGCGTAATGCACGAAATGCATTGAAAAATGCCGCAGATGATACGGAAAAACAAAATGCTGTTGCGCTTATACGGCAGTTGGAAAAAGAAAGAGTTAATATTCCTCATAGCGACCCTATGGACAAAGATTACGCACGCCTGTTTTATGTCAGATATGCTGATGATTGGCTTTGCGGAGTTATTGGTTCAAAGGATGATTGTAAAAGGATTAAAGAAGATTTTAAGAATTTTCTCTATGAAAAACTACAGTTAGAGCTGTCAGAAGAAAAAACTCTTATTACCAATGCTCAAAAAAGCGCAAAATTCCTTAGTTTTGAAATCAGAGTCAGACAGAGCAACCTTAGCAAAAGAGACAAAATAGGCAGACTTGTAAGAAATTACACAGGACGCGTAGTATTAGAAGTATCAAGCGATGTAATCAAAAAACGATTGATAGATGCGGGTGCAATGAAATTCATATATCAAAACGGAAAGGAAATATGGAAACCGCAAGCAATTTACAGATTAAAGGATTGCGATGACTTAGAAATTCTTGATTGGTACAACAGTAAGATACGAGGGTTTTATAACTATTATTGTATAGCCAACAACAGCTCGTTAATAAACAGTTACAAATATATTTTGGAATACAGTATGTACAAAACCTACGGTACAAAATACAGAACATCAATACACAAGATTATCAACAAATTCAGATATGGTAAAGACTTTGCTGTTAAGTTTGTAAATTCTAAAGGAGTTGAATGTGTCAGAGTGTTTTACAATCAAGGTTTTAAGCGGCAGGAAAAGGCGTTTTATCCAAATGAGGACGAAATTCAATGCGATATTAAATATTTTAGCAGCACAAGTCTTATAGACAGGTTGAAGGCTGGAAAATGTGAAATCTGCGGCAGAACAGATACGCCGATAGAAATACATCACGTTCACAGGCTTAAAGACCTTCAAGGCAAGAGCTTCTGGGAAACGCTTATGATAGCAAGACAAAGAAAAACACTTGCCTTATGCAGAGAATGTCATAAGAAATTACACTGTGGGAAATTAGACTGAGTTTATAAATGGGGAGCCGTGTACATTGAGAGGTGTAAGCACGGTTCCGGGGCGAGTATTCGGAAACCTATCATAGAAATATGACAAGGCGCCGGGTACTTAGCCTACAGCGTGCCGGGCGTATCATCAGACAAGGCAATACAAACGAGAAAGTGCATATCTACCGCTATGTAACCAAAGGAACCTTTGACACTTATATGTGGCAGACGGTGGAGCAAAAGCAGAAATTCATATCGCAGATATTTACTTCAAAATCTCCCGTCAGAGTTGCGGACGATATTGACCCAACCGCCCTGTCCTTTGCGGAGATAAAGGCGCTCTCGACAGGTAATCCGCACATCAAGGAGAAAATGGAGCTTGATATGGAAGTGTCCAAGCTGAAGCTGATAAAATCGTCCTTTATGTCGCAGATTTATGACCTTGAAGATAAGGTTGTGAAATTCTACCCCAAACAAATTGCGGAAATCGCAGCAAGAATTAAAGGTCTTGAAAAGGATATTGAAACAGTCAAGCAGTATCCGAAGGCTGAGGATAAATTCAACACAATGACGATTGACGGGTTTGGATATTTTGAAAAGGAAAAAGCGGGTAACGCACTCATTGAACGCTGCAAGAAAATGACCTCGGAAGAGCCGGTGAATATCGGTGATTACCGAGGTTTTTCTATGGAGCTTTCCTTTGACAATTTTCAAAAATTATTCTATGTAATCCTTGTCGGGAGCTTGTCGCATAAAGTTGAACTCGGAACAGATGTGTTCGGCAATATTCAGCGTATCGACAATGCTTTGGACGGTTTTGAAAAACGGCTTGAATTTGAAAAAGAAAAACTTGCGAACACCAATACGCAGTACGAAACCGCAAAGGTTGAAGCAAAACGGGCGTTTCCGCAGGAGGCGGAATTGCAGGAAAAAACAAAACGCCTTGCCGCAGTCGAAGCGCTGCTCAAAATGGATAAAAAGGACGATAATGTTATCGACACCGATGTTTCCGATGCGGAAGTGCCGCAGCAAAAGCGTGAATACGCTATGGCGAGGTAAAAAATCATAGTGCATATTGATGAAAAAGCTCCGTGCATATTGACAAAAGGTCGGTATTCCGATATACTATATGTGTAATAATATTGAAAGGACGGTGCTGAAAATGACATTACAGAATTTACTCGACAGCGAAAATATTACGAAGTATCAGCTTTCAAAGATGAGCGGCGTACCGAAAACAACCGTTATAGATATATGTTCGGGGAAAACCTCAATTCAAAAGTGCAATGCAAAAACCGTACAGCAGATAGCAAAAGCCTTGAACTGCTCTATGGAGGATATAATGGAGCTTGAAAACGGCGAATACAGCTCTGAAACAGGTATGCCGACGGACGAAACGCACTTTGAGTGCGGACTGCCGAAGAACCTTGCAGAATCGCTTGAACGAATGAAAAAATCGTGGAAAATTGTAGACAGCGGCAAAAAGGATTATCATTGGGATATATGCTGGTGCGAGCTAAACGCCGATATAAATTCCGCAGAGGTTGAAAACCTCATTTCAAGTGAGCAAGCGTGGTACTTACGGCGTAAATATTTAAGAATGGAAAGGCAGGATGATATATGATAGACTTTACAAATGCGGTGCAAAAAAACAAAACTTATGCCGGAGCCAACGGCGGTAAAATTTCGGTTTTGTATAACGGCGAGCAATATATGCTGAAATTTCCGCCGTTCCCTACAATAAATAAGGAAATGAGCTATACAAACAGCTGTATCAGCGAATACATCGGCTGCAAGGTTTTTGAGTCTGTGGGAATACCCGTACAGGAAACGGTTATCGGAACCTACACAAGCAAGGGCAAGGAAAAGGTTGTTGTTGCCTGCAAGGATTTTACCTCACAAGGGATAACACTTCAAGATTTTGCATCGCTCAAAAACCGTATCATTGACTCCGAAAGAAACGGTTACGGCACGGAGCTTGCAGATATTTTATCAACCATTGACGAACAGACAGCGATGGATTCCGAAACACTTAAAACAAGGTTTTGGGATATGTTTATCGTGGACGCTCTGATAGGAAATTGGGACAGACACAACGGAAATTGGGGATTTTTATATAACAACGCTACCGATGAAGTAACGCTCGCCCCGGTATTTGATTGCGGCAGCAGCCTTTACCCGCAGGCGGACGAGGACTTAATGAAGAAAATATTAAGCGACAAAAATGAGCTTAATCACAGAATTTTCGATATACCGTTATCGGCTGTAACCTATAACGGCAAAAAGATAAATTACTTCAAATTTTTGTCGGAGGGTAAATTTCCGGACTGTAACAAGGCTCTCAAACGGATAGCAAGCCGTATTGATATGAAGAAAATCTATGAAATTATAGACAATACGCCTACCATAACAGAGCTTCAAAAGGAGTTTTACAAAACAATGCTCACGTCAAGAAAAGAGCGTATCATTGATTTTTCCTTAAATAAATTGAAAGAAAAGTCAAAAAAGCACGATGATATGCAAAGATAATAAAATCAAATAATCGGCATAACCGGCAGGAGCAATCTTGTCGGTTTTTTTATGCCCGAAAATATGAAAGGAATGATGATAAATGAATAACAAAAAACCAAAACCCATAGGAAGAACGATAAAGCTGTGCAGACAATATAACGGCTTATCGCAGTCGGAACTCGGCGAAAAGGTCGGCTTTGCGAAAAAGACTGCCGGGACACGCATAGGACAGTACGAAGGAGAGCGAATTTACGCAAAACCGCAGATCACAGCAAAGCTGGCAAAACAACTCGGCATACACAGGCTTGCAATATCAAGGCTGTCTGTCGATTCCGAGCTTGAAACGCTCCACACAATTTTTAAGATTGATATGCTTTACGGACTTAATTGGAGCAAAAACGGAGATGTCGTATCGCTGTCGTTTCCCGATAACTGCAAGACCTTAAACCGACACTTGAAAAAGGTGTATGAAGCTCGGCAGGCGTTAATGCGTGGAGAAATCACCTATGATGATTACAACCACATAAAGAACGCCTGCGGAACATACAAAAAACGCAAATAAACACACGCAAATCAGTCTGCCCCATATGGCAGGCTTTTTGATACAAAAATTTATGAAAGATGAGGTAATCAAAAATGAACACCAATTACAACAGAGAAGCGTTTGTGCGCTCGCTTGAAAAGCTGTGTCTGCTGCACCTCGGCGCAAGCTCCTTTGCACAGGATGTGGTTTATGATGCGGAAAGAATTGTGCCAAAAGGTTTTGATCCGCTTATGCACTTTCCCTTTAAGCCCGTTTATGTATTTGAAGCATACGGAATCAGCGGCAAATATTTTGAAAGCGGATACGGTGAAAAACCGATATTCGGAAAAAACGCATATCTGCTCGACAGAACCTTCACGGTGAATACGGCTGAATTGTGCGAGATGTCGGAGGGTTACGAACTGTGGCTGCTTGACGATATGACGCTTGCGGCAACATATTATCACAGAATGATAGTCCGTTCCGATGACAAATTTGAAGCCGTGATATATCGCCGATATATGAAAGACGGGTTATATAAGTACGGAGAGGAATTTGAATCCGCCGCATTTTGGGAGTTAATTCAATATCTCATTGCCAAGTATCTCTGCGGCTATGAAGAATGCGATCATAAGTGCAGCTTTTGTGAATACGGCGAGATTATATCGGAATATGAAAACAAAATTAAAGCTGATGATGAGGACGATTGCGCTGATTTTGAGTATGAGTGCAGCGAGGACGAGTGCAAAAACTGTCCCTGCAAGGACGAATGCGGAATGTAAATGAAGCTTTCCCGGCGGAAAGCACAGCGCCGAAGGCGGACGGGGCAAATGCGGAGCATTTGTATTAGCAAGCACGGCATTTTGCTATCAAAATGCCCACTTGTTAGTGGCAATGCCCCTAATACCCCGCCGCACGGCTAAAAGAAAAGAGGTGATTTCTAATGGATAGAAATACTGCTGTATTGGTGCGTCTTTCTCCAAAAGAGAAAGAACATTTGAGAGCACAAGCTGCCGCTTGTGCCTTAAAAATGGAGCCATATATTCGCAAGCTGATTATGGGCAATATTATTCGTCCCCGTCCGCCCGATGAGTATGTAAGACTGCTTCGTGAGATAAACGCTATCGGAAACAACATAAATCAGATAGCACATATCGCAAATGCAGAAAGGCATATTTCAAAAGATAAAGTTGAGGAAGTGTTAAATCTGCAAAACGATATTATGCGTCTTGTGAGGAGCGTCCGATAATGGCAATTACGAAAATATGGACGGTTAAATCAAGGCTCGATTCAAGTCTTAACTATATCGCAAATCCCGATAAGACAAGTATAAAACCCGACATTGATGCGGTAGAGGGTGTAATCAAATATATCAAAAATGAGGACAAGACCGAAAATTGCCTTTATGTCAAAGCATATAACTGCACGACAGATAACCCATACGCAGATATGATAGACACACAGGAGTTTTTCGGAAAAGCAGGACATAAAAATGCCGTGCTTGCGTATCATTTGGTGCAGTCGTTTAAGGATTTTGAAACAACACCGGAGGTCGCTCACAAATGCGGACTTGAACTTGCGGAGCGTTTGTTTGCGGATAAATACGAAGTGGTCGTTGCAACGCATCTTGACCATAAGCACTTGCATAATCATCTGATTATAAATTCCGTATCCTATGCTGACGGCTACAAATACCGAAATAATTTCAAGGACTATTTCATAGACATTCGAGGAATATCGGACGCTATTTGTATTGAAAACTGTCTTTCGGTAATCGAGCATCCGCAGCGGAGAGGTATGCACTATGCGGAATGGCTTGCGTTAAAGGAAGGCAGACCAACCATTCGTGGAAGTATCCGCCGTGATATTGACGAAATCATAAAATGCTCATACACAATGGAGCAGTTTTGGCAGAACTTAAAAAAGCGTGGCTTTATCATTCATCGCAAAGGTCCGAACATAACGCACACCTCAATAATTGCACCGAACGCAAAACGCCCGATGAGGCTTGATAATCTCGGCAAGGGTTACAGCGAAGCAGAGATTTTGGAAAGGATAATCGCAACCCGAAACGGAATTATCACGGCTGCACCGTCCGAAATGCCGAAAAGGCAATACAAATTCAGAGGTAGCATTAAAGATGTAAAGGGCAAAAAGTTAAAAGGCTTTGTTGCCCTCTATTTCCACTACCTCTATTTGTTCAAAAAAATTCAGCGTAAGCAGACACCTCAAAGGGTGTCATTTTTTATGCGTGATGAAATGATTAAGTTTGACCGCTATCAAAAGCAATTCAAATTTTTATTCACGCATAATATCGAAACGGGCGAAGATTTGCAGAAATATCAAAAGGACAAGGAAGCCGAAGTTGAGATTTTAATTACACGGCGTAAAAATTTATATGAAGAAAGGAATGATGAAAATTGTGATGAGGTCAAAGACCAAGCGAAAGAAATCAATACGGAGCTTAACGAACTCCGAAAAGAAATCAGACTGTGCAAAGCGATATTTAAGGATTCGTATAAAATTGCCGAGAAAAAACGGCAGGCACTCGCTTTGCAGAAACAGGCAGAAAAGGAGATGAGAGAAAATGAACACAAGCGGCGAAGTCGCTGATTTAATGGCGAAAGAAGCTATCCAAATGACCGAATCGGCGGTCAAGCTAACCGCCCTCGGTGTAAAAAACCTTGCGGCAATCGTTATGGCGCTTGCAAATGACGACGGCAAGACGGAGGGCGTTGCAAAATTAAAGCAAATGCTTAAAACGGGAAAACAGCTTTGTATTATGCAGATAAAAGAAGCTGACCTCAAAAAATTTAATGCTGAAGCGAAAAATTACGGGATAATGTACCGTCCTGTTGCAGACAAGACAAACGATAACGGCTTATGCGATGTTATTGCCTTTCAAGACGATATACCCCGGCTTAATTACATTATGGAAAAGCTCGGATATTCCGCAACGGAACACGATATAGAGCCGGAAGCACCCGAACAGGCAGAAGCTCCGCCGGATAAGGCAAAGGACGAAAACTCAAAAAACCGTCCGTCCCGTGCGGAGAGAACAAACGAAAATCCGCACGGGAGCAAATCTATCTCATTAGAGGGTACGGCAAAAACGGACAGCGGTACTAAACCCTCGGTCAGAAAGAAGATTGAGGACATAAAGGCTGATTTAGAAGAAAAGAAAAAGCCTGCTCCGGAAAAGGAAAAGGCTATACAACACAAGCAGCCGCAGCAGAAAAAACGCAAAAAGAAAAACCGGAAAGGCAGAGAGTAAATGAAAATTACATATCCACACTACAGAGAGCCGCCGTAAATTATGGCGGCTTTTCGTAATATATAAACCAAACTATAAATTTGTAAAGGAGAATTTTATTCTATGAAAACCAAACATTTTTCTATGAAATCGGTTATTTCAATGCTGCTTGCAGTTATTCTTGTTGCAGGCACACTCCCCGTGTCGGTCTTTGCGGCACAGAAAAGCGATTACGAAGATCCTGCGGATAATTGGCTCAAAACCAATAACCGCACAAATGAGTTGGATATGAACGCAACCGTAACCTATGAAACGCAGTGGTGCCCGGTATGCAATAAGGACACAACAGTTTTAACTTACCGTGTACCCGAATACACCAAATCGGGACAGACGGCTATGAATCACGGTGTTAAGTGGTCAGACGGTTATGACCTTGAGGGCAAGAAAAAAGGTAACACCGACAGCGGCACTCCGGGCGTGGACGCAAGCTATACGGGGTATCATTACACAAAGTCTGTGTGTCAGACTTGCGGCACAATTAACTCCGTTGACGGTTCGGGAGCATATAACTTTAACAACAATGTTTATGGCTTGAACTCCTGCGACCACAACTTTTTTATCGACTTTGATAATACAACTTACGAGTTGTATGACGAACATCAGCACACAACCGTATTAAAGAAAGGCGAATACTGCCAATTTTGCAAAGGTACTTATGCAAAGGCAACTATCAAGAAAGAGTCGCACGACCTTTCAAGTACGGTTGACGGACAGATCGGCAACAACCGCTTTTACCTAACGGAAAAGTGCAATGACTGCGGTTATACCACAAGCGAATATGTTGCGGCAAAGTCGGTTGTATCTTCATATTACGGAACGGCGGACGGTGACGCACATACGGTAAGCGTATCTGATTTATCCGACAGCGGTGTGCATACAAAAATCCGTTACGGCAAAACCGCCTCCGACTGCTATATGACCTCCGCACCGAATTACACCAAAGCCGGATATTACCCCGTATATTATGAAATCAGCTATAAGTACGGCGGTGAAACAATGGTTGAAAACGGCGTAAGCTATGTGTGGCTGTTGGAGGACAAAAAGGACGATAACAACGGCGGAACGGTTATTGTGCTTCCCGAAAAGCACGAACACGATTACAGATATTTGGAAACCATTGCTCCCTCTTGTGATAATCTTGGTTATGAAAGATGGCAGTGCGACGGCTGCGGTAATCTTGATAAGAGAAATTACACAAAGGCAACCGGGCATAATTACAAGGCAATCACCATAAGAGAAGCTACTTGCAAGCAGGGCGGTTTGAAATTAAATCTTTGCGACAAGTGCGGCAGCTTTTATGAGGAAACCACTCCTGTCGGCGAGCATAAATATAAGACAGAAAAGGTGCAGCCTACTTGCAGAAATGTAGGCTATACAAATCATACTTGTGAAATCTGCGGCAACTCATATATAACCGATATGACGCCGATTATCTCACACGCTTATGAGCGTATCACAAAAGAGCCGACTTGTACCGATAAAGGTTATGCAACATCGACTTGTACTATGTGCGGGCAGACATTTGTATCGGATTACACAGAACCTACCGGACACGATTGGGACGAGGGACACACAATCACATCTTCCTCCTGCACCTCTGAGGGTGTTATTGAATATAACTGCAAAAACTGCTCGGAAAAGATGATTAAGGCAGAAAGTGCAACGGGACATACGCCGGGCAAAGCAGCTACTTGCACGGAGCCGCAAACTTGCGAAAAGTGTGGTACGGTGTTAGCACTTCCGAAAGGACACAGCTATTCCGAAAAGATAGTTGCTCCGACTTGCACAGCTATGGGCTATACGGAATACAAATGCGATAACTGCGATGACAGCTATGTTGGTGATTACATTGATAAAGCAGAACACGATTACAAAAAGACCGTATCTGCTCCGAGTTGTACTGCTATGGGATATACGGTGTATGAGTGTAAAAACTGTGATGATGAATTTATTTCAGACTACACGGAAAAGAAGCCTCACAATTACAAAGCAGAAATCACAAAACCGACTTGCACAGAGTTCGGGCATACAACCTATACCTGTGCCGACTGCGGTGATAGCTATGTTGCGGATTATACCGACAAGACGGAACACAATTATGATAAAAAGGTTATTCCGCCGACTTGCACCGAACACGGTTATACCGTTTACACTTGCCCCGACTGTGGCAAAGAGTATATCGGAGATTTAACCGACTGTGAAAAACACACATACAAGAAAACCGTAGTTCCACCCACTTGCACAGAAATGGGATATACAATTTACACCTGTGAAAGCTGCGGCGATAGCTACAAGGCTGACTATGTTGACAAAGCTGCTCACGATTATACAAAGACTGTAACTGCTCCGACTTGCACGGCTCTCGGATATACTGTGTATGAGTGCAAAAACTGTGATTATAAATATATCAGTGATTACACCGATAAAATCAATCACAGCTATATTGCCGATGTAACCGAGCCGACTTGTACGGCTTCCGGATATACCGTCTACACTTGCGAGAACTGCGGTAAAACCTATATGGCAGATTACAAGGATATGACAGGACATAAACCGTCTGATTGGATAATTGACGAGCCTGCTACTATCGAACACGCCGGAGAAAAGCACATTGAGTGCTTGACTTGCGGTGAGGTACTTTCAAGAGCAGCAATTTCGCAGCTTGTAGAAAAAGACCGTACCGATGAGGACGGCAATTCCAAAGTCGGAGATTTTTCTATTCTTGTAACCAACGCAAACGGGAAACCGATTTTTGACAGTGAAATCAGCATTGACATAAATGACAATGTAACTATCAAATTGCCAAGCGGCAGACTGCTTGATTATGCTGACCAAACTATTATAACTGCAATTAACACAGATTTACAGACACCAAAAGCTGAATTACAAATTTTTATCTATGATGAAAACAATAACGCAGCAACGGGTAAAACAGATGAAAACGGTCAGCTTAAAGTGCCGAACAACAAAACCTCTACCGGTGATAACAGCGGTACGGTCGGCAAAGATGATGAGGATAAGAAAAACACATTTGTCGTAAAGGCTACCGATAAAATGAATGTCGTTATTCCGAATTGCGAGGTTTACATCGGCGAGAGCAACAATATCGTTGTAGATTTGCCGGAGGGTATTAAGCCGACAAGCGAATATCCTGTTATTATAACTGTTACCGACCAGCACGGACAGCCGCAGCAGGGCGTTACGGTAATTGCCATCGGCAGTGCCGATTATATTGAGAAAGGCAAAACCGATATTTACGGAAAACTCACGCTTCCTACTGCTTCTGACGGATTTACAGATAAAGACGGAAAGGTTAATGTTGATAATATCAATGTTATCGTAAATGACGAACTTGGTCTTATTTCAAATGCTTATGTAAAGCATAATGAGGACGGCTCTATTTTTGTAACGCTACCGGACGGAAAAGTTGTAGGATATGACAACAGGACAACAGTAACCGTGCTTGACAGCATCGGAAAACCTATGGCTGAAATTTCTGTTACTGTGAATGATGTATCAGAAAAAACATATACGGCATTAACAGACGAAAACGGAAAAATGGTTGTTCCGCCGCTTTCGGAGGATATTACCGACAGCGAGGGTAAAGCAAAAGTCAACGGCTACAATGTTTTAATTACAGACGAAACAAAGCCTATCGAAAATGCTTTTGTTACTATCGGCGAGGGACAGATAAATGTTATGCTTCCCGATGGTGTTATGATTGACATTGATAATCGCATAACGGCTACAATTACCGATAGCGAGGATAAGCCTGTTAAAGATATGACGGTGATTTTTACAGATAAAGCCGAGAGAACAGAAATCAATGTTACGGACGAAAACGGCAGAGCAACCGTGCCGCCGACAAACATTGATGTTACCGATTTCAACGGATACGGTGAAGTTGACGGATATATTGTAGTTGTGAAAAATGCTGTCGGAGCTATTGAAAAGGCACATATCACACATAATACCGAAGTAAAAAATGAGGACGGCAGCGTTAAATCGGCAGAAAATATTTCTGTTGAATTACCCGAAAATATTAAATTCGAGTATGCGAATAGGATTACAATATCAGTCAGCAAAAAAGCAGACAACACGGCAGTTAAAGGTATGACGGTTGTTACTTCCGAATTTGTTATTGAAGGAACAGAAACAAAGTCTTTGACAGGTGTTACCGACAAAGACGGAGTTATTATCCTCCCTCCTGCAAGCGAAGGCGTAACGGATAAAGACGGAAAAACTGATATTTCCGAAACCACACCGGGCAAAGATACCGACGGCGACGGTAAGGGCGACACAGAGGAAACCAAAACGGAATACAACATTACCGTTGAGGATACCAAAGGGAAAATCGAAAATGCGTATATCGAAATAAAGGACGGCAAAATTACCGTTGTGCTTCCCGATACGCATACGCTCACAACTTCAAATCAGACAACCGTAACAGTTACCGACAAGGAAAATAAAGCTGTAAAAGGTGTGTCGGTTACAATTAAAGATAAAACGACTGAAAAGACAGCAACAACCGACGCAAACGGCAAGGTTACACTTCCTGTCAAGTCAACAGGTGGCGGCGGCTCATCTTCCGGCGGTGGCGGTGGTCGTGGCAGCAGCGGCGGCAGCTATATCAGCTCTAATGTAACAAACATTACCGTAACCAATAAAAACGGTAAAACTTTATCCGTTTCAAAAACAACTGATAAAGACGGTAAAATCACACTGACACTTCCGAATGGTGCAGATCTCACAGGCGACAATTACTACACCATTAAGGTAACTGACAGCAAAGGTAACTCCAAAGCTGATGTTGCCATTACCTTAAAGGATAAAAAGAACAATTCTGCAAGCGGCACAACAGATAAAAACGGTGTTGTAACACTTCCGGGCAAAACGCATACGGCGTACATTTTCGGCTATGAGGACGGAACTTTCAGACCGGACAATAATATGAGCCGTGCTGAAGCTGCTGCTATTTTTGCAAGGCTTATTTCCGAAAAGAAAAACGAAAAGATAAGCGGCAAGTCAAACTTTAATGATGTATCCAAAAATGAGTGGTATTCCGATTATATCGGCTATCTTTCAAAGTACGGCATTATTAAAGGTTATTCGGACAACACATTCAGACCGAATGACAATGTTACCCGTGCGGAATTTGTGGCTATGACGGTACGCTTTGACGCATTGTTTAATGAGGTTAAAAAAGACGGCTACACCGTAAAATACACCGATGTTGCAACAAATTATTGGGCATATTCCGATGTTGCCTACGCAAAACACGCAGGCTGGCTCAACGGATACGCTGACGGAACATTCAAAGGCGATAACGCTATTACCCGTGCGGAAGTGGTGACGGTAGTCAACCGGGCAACAGGCAGAAAAGCTGATGAAAGCTATATTACAAAGAATGTATCCATACTCAACAAATTTACGGATATTCGCAACAATTCTATGTGGTATTACACAGATGTGTTATCTGCAGCGAATACCATCCAATGCGTAAACTGTCCTCATATTGATTAAAAACAGTGATATTACAAGGCTTTCTTGGAGGTAGTTGTGTAGTGAAATAATTCTCAAATAGTGCTTGCTGTTTTAGTTATTCGTAAGTTATGTGCATATCATAACAAATCCTCTTATGGTAGAATATTATTGGTATGTTACGTTGTTGACATATACAATATGATGGAGGTGTTTGTTATGGAATTATCCGTAATAAAACAAGGCGACAGAGGTATTGTCGTTTTGCTTGATGATGCTATGAAAATTGTCAAGCCGGTATATGCGTATTTGAAGCAGCAAGCACGACTTGAACGAAGCTTTAATACCATAATTGCCAACGGTAGAGATTTAAAGCTCTATTGGGAATTTTTGAACTACAGGGGCTATGAATACACAGAGGTTACTCCTGTAACCATAGGTGAATTCATCGAGTTTTTACGCTCGTCAGAGGAATATATGGATGAAAAAATCATAATTCTTTACGGAACGAGCAAGAGAACGGGAAAGACAATAAACAGAATTTTATCAACAGTTTACTGCTTTTACAAATTTTGTTGCTTGATAACGGAGATTAAAAATCCTATCATAATGGAGGAAATAAACCGTCATCAGAATATGTTCCGAAGTTTTTTGCACCACGCAAGGAATAACAACCGAACAAACAAATCGATTTTTAAGATTAAGCAAAGCGAGGCAGTAATAACAATCATACCCGATGAGCATATAGAACTTTTAATGAATCACTTGCAAAATCAAAGGGACAAGTTGATATTGAAAGTTTTGTACTTGACAGGGGCTCGCATTGGTGAGGTTTTGGATTTAAAGATAGAAAATATACCATATCCAAACCCGGACGAAACTTTTGGCGTGTTAAAAAACATTAAATCAAAAGGTAAATGCAGGGATTTATTCATTCCGATGAAGCTGGTTGAAGAGATTGATGACTACATCATAAATGAACGTTCTATGATAATCACTGAACATAGCAATATATTCGTGGCATTGCAAAAGCAAAACAAAGGCAATCCGTTAAGCTATCGCAGCATTTATGATGTTTTTGACAGAGCAAAGAAAACCCTCGGACTAAAGTTTAATTTTCATGATATTCGTCATACTTTTGTGACACACTTGGCGGAAACAGGCATGGATGTCAGTATCATCAGTCTGATTGCCGGGCATAAACATATTCAAACCACAGAAAAATACACCCATTTATCAGATAGATATGTGGGAGAAACACTTTCAAGGTATTGGAAAAACAATGCCTTCCTTGGAGGTGGTATGTGATGAATGATATGCCTAAAGGAAATCAATGGGACTTTATTGATAGAGACGATAAATCAATGTATTATGGTAAAAATTTCAGATTTGATTTTAATATGTTTGAAGCTGAACAAATTCGTATGCTGATTAAATTTTACGTATGGCAAAATTACAAAACCGGTGCAGTAGCTTTGAGAACTATTCATACACATTGTTCGAGTTTTCGATATTTTAATACTTTTTGTATTGAGAACAAAATTGAAAGTTTAGTCAATATTGACACTAATACCATTGATGAGTACATGACTTTTTTGCGCTTGTATAAGGCATCTCGAAACGGACGCACCTTAAAATATGTTACTCAATCAGGAATATTTTCAACGTTTAAAATGCTTGTTCACTGGGGACAAATGTATGTCCCACATTTAGTGCCTCATAGAGAAATATTTTCGGGTAATGAATATTCTATGATTAATGTTAAACATAAGATAGAATATATTCCTGATGATGTTCTTGTACAAATTCAGGATGCCTTGAAGGTAGAAGAAAATCCATATATAAAATATGGTCTCATAATTTTAATGTCAACAGGGCTACGTCGTAGCGAGCTGATGAATTTAAAGGTGAATTGTGTTACTCCCCACGCTTTAAAGGGATATACACTAACATTGTATGATTTTAAAAATCGAAGAGATGTAAGAAAATTGCCAATACCTCCAATGTGTGCAGAAGCCATCAGAATGTTGGAAGAAGTAACGGCAGAAATCAGAAAAGAAGCAGGTGATGAATTAAAACCATACTTGTTTTTGTATCGAACTTCCAGATGTGGTATTGCTAATGAAATAAGAGTTATCAGCGGACCTACATTTACAAAGTGGATGAACGGATATCTTCAAAAAGGAAAATATTATAGTGGATTTATGAGCAAACACAATATTGTTGGTTCTGATGGTGAGATATACAAAATTAAGATTCACCAATTTCGCAAGACTGTGGCAACAGATATGTTTAGCAAAAACGTTGATTTAAAGGTTATTCAGGAATTTTTAAGGCATTCAGACCCCGGGACTACGAAAAAGTATTATGCAGACAGTAAAGATATTGACCGTGCCAGACTTTTTGAAAAGATAAATATAATCGGCAATATCGACAATATCGACAGTGATGTTTTTGAAAATGAAAAAGAATTGTCTTGGTTTAATAATAACAAACATAAGGCTGCAAAAATGTGTGATGGATATTGCACTATGCCGTTAAAGAAGGGTAAAATTTGCGAGCGTTTAATAAAGCATCAAAAGTGCTATACTTGCAGTCGGTATATAACAACTCCGGAGTATTTAAAGGCTCACAAAGAACATTTGGCAGAATTGGAAGCTGAACTGGCAAATAATATTTATGGTTCTCATTATGCAAATCATTTGCTGCCTACCATTTCAGTGTTGAAAATAATAATTGAAAAATTGGAGGCGATAGATAATGCAGAATGAAGCTATGGCGATAATTCCGATAGACAAGACTGAAGATAATGAAATTATGGTTGGAGGAAATCGTTTTTCTGATGATGTATGGGATTTTAATGATTATGTTTTAAACAGAACATTTGCAAGAACATTTAAAAAAATAAATTTTACGTATATTCATAGCGAAAACATAAAAAATGTTGTAAAATTGTACGCTCAATACAAACTTGGAAAGGTGAAACCGAGAACCATCTCGTCGTATGTCGCAAGAATTCGTCCATTTATTAAATATTGCGAAGAAAAAGGGTTAAGTAGTTTGCGTGAAATTAAATCACCTTTATTTATGGAGTATTTGCTATGGTCAAAAAACACTCTAAATCACAAAGATAGTACACTTTACGAAATTGCAATTATTGTTTCAGAAATAGTACGGATTGGTCAAATTAAAGGTTGGGATGTTACGGATGAGATGTTTTTTTCTCAATATATGACAATGGGGCTGATTAAAAGCAGAAGGAGTTTGGCTTATGCCAATAAAACAAAACCAATACCCATAGATGTATTTAACAAAATTTTGTATTATGCCTTAGAAAAGGAAAAACGAGTGCCTACCAAGGCAGGGATAATAATACAAAGTCAAACAGGGCTTAGAATAAATGAGGTTTTATCGATTCAAGAAGGTTGTTTGTCCACAACTTCTGATGGCTATACATTTTTGGAAGTTGAAATAAGCAAAACGGAAAAAGGAGAGCCTATCAAGCATAAGGTCTATGCAAATGAATTAGTAATTAAATGTGTTGAGAAATTAACCGAAGATACTAAATGTTTGCGTGAGGAAAGCGGATTAAAGGAACTCTTTTTGGTAAGAAATCAAGGTATTATCACAAATTCCAAAACTAATAATTGGACGAGAAAACGTCTTACACCATTTATGCGGAGATGGGACATAAGAGGAGAAGACGGCAATATTTATCCTTTAAAGTCACACCAATTCAGAGCTACATTTGTTCGTGAGTTAATAAAGCAAAATGTCCCGATAAACCATATTATGAAGCAGTTTGCTCATGTTTCTATAGAAATGACGATGCACTATTTGACTTTGCAAGAGAAAGAAGTTAAAGAAATATATGCAGAAATGGTTTTGAGTCCGGATTCAAAAATTGCAGGTATGCGTGCAACCGAAATAAAGAATGAATTAAAAAAAGAGTTTAAGGGTAAAACTCCTGTTGAAATTGATGAAATTATCAGTGATTTAGCCGATTCTATGAGTTTCAATCCACTTCCTAACGGTATATGCCTTTATGATTTCAGGAGAGGTAACTGCACTGATGGAGATGGTTGTTTCTTCTACAACTGTCCAAACTACATAACAGAAGCAAAGTTTTATCCGATTTTGAAAAAAGAATTGGATTTAATGGAGCTTGAAATGAAACGCCTAAAAAAATTGGGACGTGAACGAGATTGGCAACGACAGCATATAAAGCATATACATTTAAAACGACTTGTAGATGAACTGGAGGCACAGGAAAATGGCTAAAAAGAACACAATGGGACTACATAAATATGCTAAGGCAAAAAATGATGAAACGATAGAAAAGGTGAATATGGCAATAGATAAACTAAAACGGTCAAAAAACACTGCAATAAATTTTAGCACCGTTGCCAGAGAAGCCGGAGTTTCAAAGGCTACACTATATAATAATGCGGTGTTAAAAGAACGTATTTTGGGCTTGAGGACAAGCACAAAGGGTGTGCCAAATCTCGAAACGGTTGCTAATACAGACGATAGAGCAACTAACAGGAACTATCTTGACGAAATCAGAAAGCTGCGTAAAGATAAAAAGAATTTGATATTGCAGTTGGTTGAAATGGAAGAATTGCGAGAAGAAAATGCGAGACTTAAAGAGCAGGTTCAAAAGTTGCTTGGAAGGGGTGATTAAAGTGTACATATAATTTCATCGTATTATACGATAAAAAAAGTACACCACGTAAGAAAGGAGGTGTCAGCGTATGTCTATCTGTTTAGATGGTCGCCACGCTAAAGATAAGCAATCATGGAAGCAGCCAATACACATCTTGCAAACTCAGCAAACAACACTGAAACTTGGGTGAAATAATCCTTTGTGCAAATGGGAGAAAGCAGTCGGAAACGATTGCTTTCTCGTTGTTTCTGTGGTATAATATTTGCAAGATAAATCGGGATTTAAAGAGGAGGAATAATGCAATGAACTTCTTTGAAAATACTCGTAAGCCACAAGGCTTCGGCGGAAAATTGATGACGAAGATGATGAACATCGGTCACGCCAAGTTATCACAATGGGGATTCTCAAATATCTCAGTGAATCCGGACGCTGCGGTACTGGATGTTGGTTGCGGAGGCGGTGCAAATATTGTAGCCTGGTTGGGCAAATGCGGAAATGGACATGTGACAGGAATGGATTATTCGAAGGTCAGTGTGGCAGAATCTCAAAAACTGAACGCCGCCGCCATTAAACAAGGGAAATGTTGCGTGGTTCAAGGTGATGTATCTGCTATCCCTTTTCCTGATGCGGTTTTTGATTATGTTTCTGCTTTTGAGACAGTTTACTTCTGGCCGGGATTGAAAAAATGTTTTTTTGAGGTAAATCGAGTTCTGAAAAACGGAGGGACATTCCTGATTTGTAACGAATCTGACGGAACGAATGACGCAGATGAAAAATGGACAAAGTTGATTGATGGTATGAAGATTTACACATCTGATCAACTCATTGCTGCTTTGAAAGAAGCAGGTTTTACAGAGATAAAAACGTATTCAAATACAAAAAATCATTGGATAAGTATTGTTGCAACGAAATAGCCAATTTCCGGTTTATATAACCGCTTTTAAGGCAACCTACGGGTTGTCTTTTTCGTTTCAGAAAATTTTTTGACGGTCTTTTTGTATGATGATACAATAAAGATACCGAAAATAAACTATTGAAACGGAGGAATTTCAAATGAAACGAACAGTATTTGCAGGCTTAACAGCAATGCTCATTTTATCAACCGCATTTACCGCACAGGCGGCACACACGCACGAATATACAAAACAAAATTCAAAGGTTTATGTTTGCGAGTGCGGAAAAGAAAAGCCGCTGTATTCCTTAAAAGGCGAAAGGGTTATAACTTTCAACTGCAACGGCGGCTCGTTATACGGCGGAATTTACAAGACCGACATCACAGAAGCCGTTACGGAGCAGAACAAAATCAAACTTCCGTTGCCGTATCATAACAGCGACTATCAGTTTGAGGGTTGGTTTACCGAAAGCGGCGAAAAGGTATCGTCTAATACAGAGTATTATTCCGATACAACACTCTATGCACATTGGAGCTTAACAGGAACACGCACTCTCACCTTTGCCGCAGAGGACGGCTCATACATTGAGTCTGTTGTAAAACCGCTTGGCACTGCAATATCGCTTGCGGAGTTTATTCCGACAAGATACGGCTATGACTTTGACGGTTGGTATTCAGATCCGCAAACAAAGGAAAATCGGGTAATGGAGTTTACTTTCAATGAAAGCGATACCGTTTACGCAAAATGGATTCCAAACGGAACGGTGATATATAACGCTCCGGCGGTGCAGAGAGTCTATGCGACTGATGATGAAATACTCGCTTTTGGCAATTACATTGACGAAAAGACGGGTGTACCTGTCACGGCACAATGGGTAGAACAGAATAAAAGATTAAATGAGCTTATGGAAATTTACAACGAAAAATTCTGTAAGTAACGCCTATCACACTTTTGGGGGCAGCTTTTGTATAAGGGAACTTATGCAGGGGTTGCCCCCTTTTTTATTTATTTTTAGAAAGGACTGATAACAATGCTTCAAATTTTAATGATAGTAAGGGATACCTCGTGAACAGACAGGAAAATCAAAAGACAATATATATCCTGCTCGGAATACTCTCGGTATTCGTTATATGGCTTGCCTTAATGGTTGCCGGGTGCTATGAGGAGGACATAAAGCTGTTTGAATTGCTTGACCGTTTAACTGTCGCTATGAATAACCCTACGCACATCACATTTAATGAGTATAGCTTAAAAGCCGTACTCATTTTCTTATTTTTTTATGCAATGGCTATCGGCGTATATTTTTCGTCAAGAGAAAACCGCCGACCGGGTGAAGAACACGGCTCGGCTCGTTGGGGCAATGTCAAAAGCGTTGTCAAACGGTATATGGATAAGGACAGCTATAAAAACATTATTCTATCTCAAAATATGCGGCTTGGCTTAAACGCAAAAAAGCACAGGCGAAACCTTAATGTGCTTGTGGTCGGCGGCAGCGGTGCAGGAAAAACTCGGTTTTACGCAAAACCGAATTTAATGCAGTGCAATACTTCTTTCATAGTCGCAGACCCAAAGGGCGAAATGCTCCGAAGCATTGCACCGTTACTAATCGAAAACGGCTATGATATTAAGGTGTTCAACCTAATTGAGCCGGAAAACTCGGACGGATATAATCCGTTTGTGTATATCCGCAAAGATGAAGATGTTATAAAGCTGATTTCAAACCTTATTCAGAATACAACACCGAAAAACGCATCGCAGAATGACCCGTTTTGGGAAAAATCTGAAATTGCGCTTGATTCTGCTTTAATGCTCTATCTTCTGCACGAAGCTCCGCCCGAAGAACAAACCTTTGAAATGCTGATGTTCTTAATCGAAAATGCTGCAACTGTTGAGGACGAGGACGAAAGCGGATACCAAAGCCCTGTGGATATTCTTTTTCAAGGCTTGGAGGACGAAAAGCCGGAGCATATTGCAGTAAGGCAATATAAAATTTTCAAACAGGCAAGCGGCAAAACTGCGAAAAGTATATTGATTTCAGCAGCAGTGCGGCTTGCAGCGTTTAACTTGCCGGAGATAGCAAAAATGACTTCATACGATAATCTTGACATAGGCACTCTCGGAGAACGCAAACGAGCCATATTTTGCGTTATTCCCGACAATGACAATTCCTTTAATTATCTTGTCGGAATGTTATATACACAAGCCTTTCAAGCGTTGTATTTCAATGCAGACAATAATCACGGCGGCGAGCTTCCAATCCCTGTGCATATCGTGATGGACGAGTTCGCCAATGTCGCTCTGCCCGATAACTTTGAACGCATACTTGCAACAATGCGGTCACGGCGTATTTTCGTATCAATTATTATTCAGAATATGGCACAGCTAAAAGCACTTTTTAAGGATAGCTGGGAAAACATCACAGGTAACTGCGATACGCTGCTTTATCTCGGCGGCAACGAGCAAAGCACACACGAGTATATTTCAAAAATGCTCGGAAAAGAAACCATTGACACACGCACAAGAGGTATTACAAAAGGTCAGCACGGCAGCAGTAACACCAATTATCAAAACGCCGGGCGTGAGCTTTTAACGCTTGATGAGGTGCGTCTTTTGGACAACAGCAACGCCCTTATCTTTATTCGTGGCGAGCGACCGTTAATTGATAAAAAATTCGATATACTGTCGCACCCGAATATTGCAAAAACCGCTGACGGAAAAGCTGTGCCCTACAAGCACAGCAAGTCGGAAAAATATTTACGAAATGATTTATCCTTTGCCATAAACGAGGATTTATCAAATATCAAGCTATTGGAGGTTGACGGGGACAATGTAAAAACATTTGATTTTGCACACCCACAAACAAAACAAACTGAAATTTTGGAGGTAACAGACAATGAAAAATCAGAACACAATTCAGAAAATAGCGAAAGCACAGAAAATTCTCCGCAAGGCTAAACTTGCACTTACGGTGCTTGCGGTTATGATGACCTCACTCACGGGGACGGTTTTTGCCGCTGACCCGCTTGGAACGATAAATAGCCTTTCAGACTTTATCTTCTCGGCGATTAAGGCTATCGGACTAATCCTGCTCGGCTTCGGTGTTGTGCAGATAGGTCTGTCGCTTAAATCGCACGACGCATCACAAAGAGCCAACGGATTTCTGACCTTCTTCGGCGGCGTCATCATTGCATTTGCGAAAGATATTTTGGATATGATAATGTAAGTGGAAAACTCGCACGAATTATAGTGTATAAAACCGTCAAAATATGCACAAGTTGAAATTACAACAATAAAAATCATTTATATATTTCCACATAACTTGACAAGTGGAAATATAGATGATATAATAAACATAGAAATTTCAACTTGTGCGAGGTGAATCTTATATGAAAAACAGAGCCGGAGAGCTTGTATCAAATCTGTCGGGCAAAATGGCATATAAATCATTCAAACCAAATCCGCTTCCCCCGATACCTGCTATCGAGCAAGACGACGAAATGGTGGAATACTTGGTAAAGGCAAATAAACAGATAGCAACAATAGAAAGTATTGCAAAACGAATACCGAATGTTAATCTGTTTGTATCTATGTATGTGAGAAAGGAAGCTCTTTTATCCTCTCAAATTGAGGGCACTCAATGCACTTTGGACGATGTGTTAAATCCTCTTATTACAGAAAATGCAAACAGAGATGTTTCAGATGTAATAAACTATATTAAAGCTACCGAATTTGCAGTTGAACGGTTAAAAACCTTGCCGCTTTGCACACGGTTTATCAAGGAAACACACGCCGTATTGTTATCCGATGTCAGAGGCAGCGAAAAAAATCCGGGCGAACTCCGTTCTTCACAGAATTGGATAGGCGGCAGCGGCAGTACACTTCAAAATGCCAGATATATTCCGCCGAATGTAGAGGATATGAAAATTGCTATGAGCGACCTTGAAAAATTCATTAACGGCGACAGTAATTTAGATCCTCTAATCTGTGCTTCGCTCATTCACTATCAGTTTGAAACAATACACCCGTTTTTGGACGGCAACGGCAGAGTCGGAAGACTGTTAATTACTCTTTATCTTATGGAAAAGAATGTGTTGTCAACTCCGGCACTATATCTGTCCTATTTTCTAAAAAAGAATAGAATCGAGTATTATGACCGTATGACCGAGATTCGCAGAAATGGGAATTACGAACAATGGATTAAATTTTTCCTGTTGGCTCTTTCAGAAGCAGCAACAGATGCCATAGATACCATTGATAAGCTGATAGAACTGCACGACAGAACTACGGAAACAATAAATGCTTTTGGAAAGGCAAAAGCATCGGCACAAAAACTTATTACCTACCTTGAGGAAAATCCTATCATTGAAATCGGAAAGACGGCACAAGCCTTAAATATGGCATATAACACCGTGTCAAGAGCTGTGAATTTATTGATAGATACCGGTATTCTTGTTTGTTCCGATAAGGTGGGAAAAACAAAAATTTATTCTTATGAAGAATATCTGAAAATACTTCGTAAGGACACATAATAAACATATTAAGCAAAGACAGTCATAGCTGCATAAAGCGGTTATGGCTGTTTTTGCGTTTTGGGACAGGAGGTGAATTACCTTTGAGCGATAATTGGATTGTAGCCAACCTTGAAAATGCGTTTTCCACTTGGAATGACAAAATGACGGAAATATGGTCGCTTATCACAACCTCGCCGCAAGACTTCAAAGGCGGTGCTATATGGGGTGTTATATCCGGAATAAACGGAGGACTGCAAGCCATAGGACTCGGTTTGTTGGTCCTCTTTTTTGCTATGAGCATATTCAAGTCAACGGCATCTTTCCGTGACTTTCAAAGACCGGAATATGCCTTAAAGCATTTTATCCGCTTTTGTGCGGCAAAGGTGGCAATTACATATGCAATGGATTTAATGACGGCGATTTACTCTATATGCGGAGGAATTGTAGAGCAGATTGCAGGCTCTCTCGGCGGTATCGGCGGTGCGTCGGTTACACTCCCGGCGGCAATCGAGCAAGCTGTGGAGGACACAGGCTTTTGGGCGAGTATTCCGCTATGGCTTGTAACGATTTTGGGAAGTCTGTTTATTACGGTTTTATCGTTCATAATGATTATGACCGTGTACGGCAGATTTTTTAAGCTGTATATCTATACGGCGATAGCTCCCGTTCCCCTTTCCTCATTTGCAGGGGAAACAACATCGTTTATGGGGAAATCGTTTTTGAAGTCGTATGTCGGAGTTTGTATGGAGGGTGCTGTTATCGTGCTTTCGTGTATCATATTTTCGGCATTTGCGTCAAACAGTACGCCAACGCTTGACACAAGTATTACAACCGTCACAATGATATGGAAATACATCGGCGAGGTGATTTTTAATATGCTCGTTTTGGTAGGTCTTATCAAAGGAGCAGACAGAATTGTGAAAGAATTATTCGGAACATAAGGAGGATTTTTATATGAGTTACAAAAATAACGCTATCAGCAGCGACGATCCGAAAGCAATCGAAAAGCTGACTGAAAAACTGCATAAATGCGAAACAGAACAGGAATTTATGAAAAAGGTAAATGTCTACTACAAGAAAAACGGAACTTGCGTAGGCTGTGAGGGTGTTTCGGACGAGCTTGCGGCAAAGCTTGATGAAAATATAAAACAGGCGTATTCGTGGGATAAACAGCCGTTTCCGTCATACCGCCTTACAAATAACAATGCCGAAATACGCAGACTGAAAAAGCGTATCGAAAACCTTACGGCAACGCAGAATACGGAATTTGTCGGTTGGAAATTTAACGGCGGCGAAGCGGTCATAAACGAAGATAAAAACCGTTTGCAGCTAATATTTGATGAAAAACCGAGCGAAGAACAAAGAACGATATTAAAGTCTAACGGTTTTCGCTGGGCACCGAGCGACAAGGCTTGGCAAAGGCAGCTTAATCATAATGCCTTTTATGCGGCAAATCGGATAGATTTCATAAAACCCGAAAGTGGCGAAAAACCGACCGACTTGCAACCCAAAACGCAAAAAAAGACCGAGCCGGAAAGATGAGGTGTTCTATGTGAATAAAATATTTTGCGGCAACGCACTTGATATTCTAAAAACATTTCCACCCGAAAGCGTGAATATGTGCGTTACAAGTCCGCCGTACTACGGTTTGCGTGATTACGGCGTTGAAGCACAAATCGGAAATGAGCAAACACCGTATGAATACATACAAAATCTATTGCTTGTTTTTGAAGAAGTAAAGCGTGTATTAAAGCCGGACGGAACACTTTGGGTTAATATTGCGGACAGCTACGCAGGAAGCGGCAGAGGTGCTTGGAACAATCCGCCGAAAGATTGGAAAGCAAAAAATCTTAACCCTGTCAATAGTAAAAGCCTGTTTGCTATGCCTAAGCTGTGGCACGGCATAAAGCAAAAGGATATGATAGGTGTTCCGTGGCTGCTTGCATTCTCTCTGCGTGAAAACGGCTGGTATTTACGCTCGGACATCATATGGCACAAGAAAAACTGTATGCCGGAGTCTGTCAAAGACCGCCCCTCAAAGTGCTATGAGCATATATTTCTGCTTTCAAAATCATCAAAGTATTACTATGATTACAACGCAGTAAAGGAGCCTGCGGCACAGAGCAGCATATTAAGATATAGCCGTGGGGTGTCGGATAAAACAAAGTATAAGGACAGAAAACAAGGTATATTTATGCCGAGGGATAAAACGGATTTTCCGGATATGCGAAACAAGCGTGATGTGTGGAGCGTGGCGATAAATGCGTCGCATATTCCGGGGCATTTTGCGGTATATCCCGAAAAACTCATTGAGCCGTGCATTATGGCAGGGGCAGCGGTCGGCGATGTTGTCCTCGATCCGTTTTTCGGCAGCGGTACAACAGGTGTTGTTGCGGTGAAAAACAACCGAAAATTTATCGGTATTGACATAAACCCCGAATACTGCAAAACGGCACAAATGCGGATAAACGAAATATCAAATGAAACGGAGGTAATCAATTTTGGAAATACGAATCAATAAAGAAATCAAAGACTATCACGAAAGCCTGTTTTTCGGACTTTCAACACGGCAATTTATCTGTTCGGTGGCTGCGGTCGGAGCCGCTGTCGGGATATACTTCGGACTTAAAAACTATATCGACAAAGAAACGGTATCTTGGCTTTGTATTGTGGCGGCAGCGCCTATCGCCATTGCCGGCTTTTTCAAATACAACGGTATGAATTTTGAAGAATTTGTCGGTGCGTGGTTTAGGTCTGAATTTCTCGCTGCCGGAGTGCGAAAATTTGAAAGCACCAATTACCTATATGAAATGATAAAGGAGGAACTTGAAAGTGGCAATGCTAAATCTGTTCGGAAAAAATCGAATAAAAAAGCAAAAAAGAAAAATTGCAAGGACTGTTCAACAGTCGATACCGATTGATGCGATATACAAGGACGGTATTTTTCGGACGGGACGGCTGTTTTCAAAGTCGTGGAAATTCTCGGACATAAACTATGCCGTAGCTTCAGACGATGACCAGCTGCAAATGTTCCTTGCCCACTCTGCAATTCTTAACGGACTTCCGACAGACGCTATGGCTGAAATCACGATATATAACCGACAGCTCCACAATAAGGTGTTTGAGCAAATCACAACGCCGTCCGATAACCCGAATTACAAGAAATACACACAGGAACTGAACGGCATACTGTGCGATAAGATGTCGGAAAGCAATAACATTGTTCACGAAAAATATATCACGGTCGCAACCGAAAAGAAAAACATCGAGGAGGCTCGGACATTCTTTACCCGTGTGGGAAACGATTTAACTGCCGATTATGCGAAAATATCGTCAAAAATAGCGGAGCTTGGTTACAAGGACAGGCTTCGCATTTTTAATGACTTTTTCAAAACGGGCGAAAACGAAGAATTTGATTTTGACCTCAAAAAAGCTATGGCGAAAGGTGCGGATTTCAAAGATTACATTGCCCCCGACAGCTTGGAATTTAAGAAAGACTATATAAAAATCGGTGATAAATTTGCCCGAACTGTGTTTTTGAAAGAATACCCTTCTTTCTTAAAAGACAGTATGATTTCGGAGCTGACCGATTTTTCACGAAGTATGATGCTATCCATTACCATTCAGCCGATACCGACAGATGAGGCGGTTAAAATTGTTCAGAAAAAACTGCTTGCCATTGAAACGGATATTACAAAATGGCAGCAGAAACAGAACGAAAACAATAATTTTTCCGCCAATATTCCGTATGAAATGGAGCAAATGCGAAAGGAAATCAAGGAATTTTTAGACGACCTCACCACCCGTGACCAACGAATGATGTTTGTAACGGTTACGCTTTTGCATATTGCCGACAGTTTGGAACAGCTCGATAACGATACCGAAACGCTGATGTCGATAGGCAGAAAACATCTCTGCAATTTTGCAACGCTGAAATATCAGCAGGAGGACGGTATGCAGACGGTATTGCCTTTCGGAACGCTGAATATCAAAGCTATGAGGACACTCACAACCGAAAGTACGGCGGTATTATCTCCGTATAAGACACAAGAAATAATCGACAAGGGCGGTTTGTATTACGGCATAAATGCAATATCACACAATTTACTTATGTGTAATCGCAAGCTGTTACTCAACGGAAACGGCTTTATTCTCGGTGTGTCCGGGTCGGGTAAATCATTTGCGGCAAAAATGGAAATTCTGATGTCGGCTTTGTTTTCAAATGACGATATTATCGTCATAGATGTTGAGCGTGAGTATGGCTCGCTTATACGAAATCTCGGCGGCGAGGTTATCACGCTTTCAGCTTCATCGAAAAACCATATCAATGCACTTGAAATAAACAATGATATTGATATGGACGAAAACCCAGTGTCGATAAAATCGGAATTTTTAATCTCTCTGTTCGACCAATTATTAAAAAGCAATGATTCAAGGCTCGGCGGCGGTGTCGGTGCAAAGGATAAATCTATCATTGACCGCTGTGCAATTAAAGTTTACGGTGAATATTTAAGCGGTAAATCAGAATATATGCCGACTTTGGTTGATTTTAGAAATGAGCTTTTAAGACAGCCGGAGGACGAGGCACAAGACCTTGCACTATCGCTTGAAATATTTACAACAGGCTCACTTGACGCATTTGCACATCAGAGCGATGTCAATACAAATAACCGCATTGTTGCGTATGATATTTTGGAACTTGGCGAACAGATGAAGTCTATCGGACTTTTGATTATGCTCGATAATATTTTTAACAGAGTTATGGCAAACAGACGGCGTGGCAAATACACTCGTGTATATGTCGATGAAGCACACTTGTATTTCAAAAATCCGTACAGTGCGGATTTTCTTTTGAAGTGCTGGAAACGGTTTAGAAAATACGGCGGACTGCTCACGGGTATTACGCAGAACATTTCCGACTGCCTGTTAAACGAAACGGCAAGAGGTATGCTTTCAAACAGCGAATTTCTGCTGCTCTTAAATCAAGCACCGTCCGACAGAAAAGACTTGTCGGAGCTTTTATCCATATCCGATACGCAGATGAGCTACATCACCAACGCCGGAGCAGGACGGGGACTTATCAAGGTTGGCGGCTCTATTGTTCCATTTATCAACGAATTTCCGACAGATACGGAATTGTATAAATTGATGAGCACGAAGCCCGGCGAGGGTTAATAAAAAATATCACATTAAATACGGCGGACTTCTTAATCGGAGATCCGCCGTTATCATTTACAAGGAGGACACTATGAAAAACAAAATGACTGAAAAATTATTTGAGCTTGCCTATACCGACAGTATGACCGAAGTGCCAAATCGCAATGCCTATGAGGAACGCTTGAAAAAGCTCCGAAAGCCTAATGCAAACATTTCACGCATTACGGTTATTGTCGTTGATGTAAACGGCTTGAAAGAGATAAACGACAACTACGGACATTTCAGCGGTGATGACGCAATAAAGACCGTTGCAAAGGCTCTCCGAGATACTATCGGAACAAAGGCAGATATTTACCGTATCGGCGGTGATGAATTTGTCTGCATATCCGAAAGTAATGTGCTGCCGTATATATCGCAATTTAAGGACACGATATATTTTATTAATAATGAAAAGCTGTATAACCTATCTGTTTCAATAGGCTATTCAAGATTCCACGAAAAATACAGTAAAAGCATTGACGATATAATCTGCCGTGCCGACGAAAAAATGTATAAGGATAAAAAGAGTAAAAAATAACGCCGGAGGTGATATACTTTGAGCGAAAAAGATATAAAAACAAAGCCGAAAACAACCACTAAGGCTGTTCAGAACGCTCCGAAAGCCGCAGACCGCTCTGCAAAAGAAGCGGTAAAGGATATAAAAACCGTGTCAAAAGATGTGATTATCAAAAATACCATAGATAAGCAACTTGACACACGACAGTCGGAGCAGCCGCAGCGAGCCGAAGTTGAAGCAACCGAACAGGTTGAAAACACCTACTACTCCGCCGTTGATACTGTTTACCAAAAAGGCAAACATTTTGCGGAAAACAAGTTAAAGCAACACCGTCAGCAAGTGAAAACACGGCAAAATCAAAATGCAGATACACCGCCCACACCTCAAAATGACAACATTTCAGAGGTGCAGAACACACCCAAGCAGCCTGACAATGCTCCGAAAACAAAAGAGAGCATACAAGCGGAGAATAAACCATCTGCACACGAAAATGCTCCAAAGTTGCAGAGCAAATCTACCGCACAGGTTAAGACCAAAGAAGCATATATAAAGTCGCAGAAAGCGGATATGTCGGAGAAATCAGCGGATACGGTTAAAACAAAGGCTAATTACATAAAACAGCACAAAAGCGCCGATGTTAAGGACGGTATCAAGCAAAAGCCGACCGAAATTGCACCGAAAACAAGAGAAAATACCTCTGTTTCCTCTGCTCCCACTCCAAAAACCAAAGAGCAAGCCATAAAGGACGCACGGAAAAAATATGTTTCGGAGAAACTGAAAACAAAAGCTGAAGCTGAAAAGACAGCTCGGCAAAATCATACTTCGGATATGCCGATACATAATGAAAACTTGCCGAAAACAAATACGGAGTTTATCAAGAGTGATATATCAACACCAAATGTCAATTCTGAAAATATGCTTGATACTGCCTTTTCCTCAAAATCTATGCCGAAAACAAAGGAAAACTACATACGCTCGCACGGCAAAACACCGTCCGACCTCATAAAAACACCGGACAGAGCAAAAACAATGCCAAAGCAAAATACCCACACCGTTACCCGAAATGTATCGACCGGGGCGAAAAAAGCAGTTAAAACAAAGGAAAGTCTTTTGAAAGGCACAAACAAAGCCGTGAAAACAGGCAATTCCTATGTCGGCAAATCTGCAAAGAAAAAGACCGTTAAAACAGCAAAACGGGCGGCAAAGACGCAAAAGGAAATCACGAAAAAGGCAGCTAAACAAGCCGCAAAACAGGCAAAACAAGCGGCTCAAAAGGCGGCACAGGTTGCAAAGGCAACCGCAAAAGCGGCAGTTAAAATCACAGTAAAGGTCGCTCAAATGGTAGCGGCAGCAACCAAAGCCGTTGTTTCAGCACTTGCCGCACTCGGCGGCTGGGCGGTACTGTTGGTCGCTTTAATTGTTGTAATCGTGGTTGCGGCTATTGCCGCAAGCCCTTTCGGTATATTTATTTCAGATGAAGCGGCGGATAATGACAGTATCCCCATTTCCGCTATCGTTGCAGAATGTAATATGGAACTTTCAAACAAGCTCGATGACATAGAAAATGCCGCAGCCGCCGACTGCAGTGAGATTATCGGCGAACAGGCAAATTGGGACTTGGTACTCGCCGTATTTGCGACAAAGGTTGCAGGCGTGGAAGACGATACAGTCGAAGATGTTGTTGTCATTACTGAGGATAAAAAACAAAAGCTCAAAGATGTGTTTTGGGATATGCACGAGATAACCTCCCGAACGGAAACGGTTGCAAACGGTGATACTAATGAGAAAATTGTATATATTACAATTGCGGCGAAAACAAAAGAGGAAATGATAGAAAAATATCATTTCACACGCAAGCAACAAGAAGCGTTAAATACTCTTTTGGAACAAGATGAAGTGCTGATTTCAGCAACGCAGTCACTTGCGGTATCAGACGCAACCGCACAGGATATTTTGAAAAACTTACCCGATACTCTGTCCGCAGAACGAAAGAAAGTTATAAAAGCCGCCTGCTCGCTTGTAGGCAAGGTAAATTACTTTTGGGGCGGTAAATCGTCTGCTATCGGCTGGGACTCAGAATGGGGCAAGCTGAAAACGGTATCGGCGGAAGGCAGTAAAACGACCGGTACAAAAAGACCTTTCGGACTTGACTGTTCGGGGTTTGTTACTTGGAGTTTTATCAATTCCGGGTTTAATGCATCTGCAATAGGACACGGAACGCAAGGACAAATCGCAAAATGCAGCCGAATATCTTGGGGTAACGCTCAAGCCGGAGATTTAGCCTTTTACGGTGATTTATCGCACGTCGGAATCATTGCCGGAAAGGACACTGACGGAAATGTTCTTGTTATCCATTGTTCGAGCGGCAGAAATAATGTCGTTATTACAACAAACAGCGGTTTCGGTTTTGCGGCAAGACCGAATTGTTATTAAAAAACACAAGACAGCGATGAGCATTTTTATATGCATTCGCTGTCTTTTTCGTTTCGTAACTGATAGTTATAATACTTGACTGTCAAAAACGCTCCAACACCTTGAAAAATAGGGATTTGAGCTATTTATAAAATAAACAGTCAATGTTAAAATTATTATAGTCAATTATATCATAAATGGCGTAAAAAAACAAGTTTTTGAGGAAAATTTATAAGAATTGTCCGTCAAAAATTTAAGGTCAAAGGAGTGATTTTCTATGGCTCGCAAGGGCGAAAATATTTACAAAAGAAAAGACGGCAGATATGAAGGTCGATATATAAAAGACTACGATTTGCAAGGAAAAGGTATTACCGGATATGTTTACGGGAAGTCATATAAAGAAGCAAAGGAAAAACTTTTAATTGCAAAAGCAAAGGTTAAACAGCAGCAAAACAAACCTCCCTCAGAAATGTTTGTGAAGGATTGGTTTGAAAAGTGGCTGTCAACGCAAAAGCACATCAAAAAATCATCATACACAGTGTATTCATCACTCGTTGAAAATCATATTGACACGGAACTCGGAAATATGCGGCTATGTGATATTACAAAACTCACAGTGCAGGGCTTTATAAACGGTCTTGTTGCAAAATGGGAGCCGTCAACAGTTAAGCTGATTTATACCGTGTTAAAGCTCGGATTGGATACTGCTGCCGATAACGGTTTAATGCCTACCGTCTGCAAGCGTATAAAGCTGCCAAAGCAGAAAAATAAAGAGGTTATCGTGTTCAGCAAAAACGAGCAGAAAGCAATAGAAAAGTACATTGAAAGCTCGGATAATCCTAACGATATAGGGATTTTGATTTGCCTTTACACAGGTATCAGAATTGGAGAACTATGTGCATTGGAATGGAAAAATATTGACTTAAAAAGAGGTGTTATATCTATAAAGCAAACGCTTTACAGAGCAAAGTCCGACAAAGGTAAAAAGAAAACTGAAATAGTGATTGCCCCACCGAAAAGCGATACATCTGTGCGTGATATACCACTTCCGAAGTTTTTAACCGCAAAGCTCAAAGCGATTGAACACGGAAGTGTTTTTTTAATTAACCGCAAAGGAAAATTTATTGAGCCGACTGTCTACGCTCGGAGATACAAGGCAATATTAAAAGAAATCGGTCTCCGTGATGTTAAATTTCATACGACCCGACACACATTTGCGACAAGAGCGTTGGAAATCGGAATGGATATAAAGACGCTGTCGGAAATACTCGGGCACGCATCTCCGACAGTTACGCTGAATATCTATGCTCATTCCCTGCCAGAGCATAAGGCAAAGGAAATGGATCGGCTGGGAAAAATGTATAATCCGTCTTAATAAGCCGTCAAAATTCATAAAATGCTTGAAAAATCAAATACTATAAAGGATAAGTCGTATAACTATCAGTTTTACGATTTTTTATTTTGTCCAAAAATCGCAGTAATTAAACATTTGACGGAGAAAGGAGCTTTTCTGTATGGAATATAACGAAGTTTTAGAGCATTTCAAAAAAATATTCATGATAACTCCGATATTGAGATTATTCAGCTTAAACACGGAATTATGATTTTTTATTGGGACGAGGTGGAACACTCATACTATCACAGCAGCGAACTTATACAAACTCCCGAAAAATTGTATGAGATATTAAATGAAGAATTTAGAAAATAATTTATTTGTGTTGAATTGCCAACGAAAGAAGGAATTTTCATAATGGAAAATGAAAAACGATTACACTGCTGCTTTACTGGGCATCGCCCCGAAAAATTAAGCATTTCCGAAACAGAGGCAAGACCTCTTTTGGAAAAAGCTATTGATACAGCGATAGGAAACGGTTTTACAACATTTATAACGGGTATGGCACAGGGCATAGATATATGGGCGGCTGAAATTGTGCTGCAAAAAAGAAATCATAATGCGGCACTGCACCTAATCTGTGCCGTGCCGCACCCCGGTTTTGAAAACAAACGAAGCGAATATGAAAAAGAACGATATATGCACATAATTCAAAATGCCGACTATGCAGCAACGATAAGCGACCATTATTTCAGAGCTTGCTATCAGCGTAGAAACGAGTTTATGGTTGACCACTCAAATCTTGTTATAGCCGTTTGGAACGGAACACCATCAGGCACAAAAAATACTATTGATTATGCTAACCGTAAGGGCGTTAAAGTGGTTAATGTTTTTGAAGCAATTATGCAATGAAAATAGGCTTTGCATATATATATATTGATAGTGTTGCAATAAGTGACGAAAAGACTGTTATGATTATAATAATGAAAAAATGATATGCACATACCACCCCGACAAAAAAACAACATCTGCTCAACACTCGGGCAATGTGATGAATCAAGAAATGTGAAATATAATAAATATCAAATAATAATGTCACACAAATATAGTTCATTTCACGAAAACGGCATAGTTTTGCTTTTGGTTTAATAATAACTGCATTTCGTTTAAGACTTGTTGATTTTGCTTTTTAAGTATGATATAGTATAATTGTATTTTTGTGTAAAGAAGGTGATGAAAATTGAGAATAGAAACGCAAAGAAAAATTCTTGCCCTGTCGCAGAGGATAATTTCAGAATGGTATAAAGGAAGAACCGACGAATTAATACCTTTGCTTGACGACAAAGCAATGTGGATAGGCGCCGCCGCTTCGCAGTTTTACCGCGGAAGAACGGAGGTTGCAGCTGCGCTCAAGAAGGTTTCCGAGGATATTCCCCCTTGCACTGTTTCAGAGGAAATGTGGTTTCTGGAGGAATGCGGTTCGGATTGGGGGCTATGCACCGGAAAATGGATATGCACTGTTACGAGCGAAAACCATTATCTTCAGCAGCCGCAAAGAGCAACCTTTCTCTGGCGAACAGACGGGAAGGCTCTTAAGGTAGTGCATATTCATGTGTCGGATCCTATTTACACAACCGAGCCGGACAAGGAATTTCTGGAAGCCGCAAGTGTGCGAAACTACAATTATGTTCAAAGCAAACTTAATGACAAGCGAAGAATTATTCAAATCATGACTACCGATTATCAGTACAGTTTGGTAGACCTTGATTTTATCATTTATATTGAAGCGCAAAAAGAATGTCTCTTAATACACACAAGCGAAAATGACTACCGCGTACATGAGGGCATTGGCAGTTTTGTCGAAAGAAATTGCCCGGATTTTATCTTTATACACAGAAGCTATGCTGTTAATTTGGATTGGATCAAAACCGTTACGCCGACAGAAGTAATTCTGATAAGCGGTGAAAAGCTTTCAATATCAAGACAGCGGTATAAAACAATTTGCGAAAAAATAAAAGAAAGATTCTGTTAAAAATTTTAAGGAGGCGCAAAAATGCAAAACAGATTAAAACGATTGTGTGCGGCGGCTTTGACGGCGGTACTCATGATGACGTCGGTGTATATTCCGGTCGTTCATGCGGAAACGGACACAGGCGGCACCGTCAGCGTAAACATGGCGGACCCCGGAGTTCCGCTCCTTAACAAGGAAAGCTATATGGACCCTGTCGTGAAAGAGAATTATCTTTATAAGACAAACGGAGAGTTAAACCCCGGATATAAGTTTGACAGGGTGAATTACAGCGGTATGAATTATCCCGGAAGCAATCTCGCACAGGCATACAAGACGGAACACAAAAAGAAGAATAACGGCTCTTTTTGGAATTGCACTTACGAGTGGGTGTTCGATAGCGATACGGTATTCCGCGACCTTGCAACTAAGAGAGATTTAAGAATGGAAACCCGTGGAATGTTAAAGTATGACAGCCATACAAACGGCCGTCATTGGACTAATCGTAATGACTTTGCAATGATGACTTTTCAGCAGATGTATCAGTGGGACGGCTGGCAAGGCGTCAAGTGGTACGACCGGAACAAGAAGCAGTATGTAAGCAAAAAGTCGGACGGCGATGAAATATACACCGAATACGGCAAGAATAACTGGTTTTTTGTCACAGATCGTACCGGTGAGACGGATCAGAGCGAAAGTGTCCTTTCACAAGCGTTCCGGCTTACACTCACTCATCAGGACTGTGCGTGCGGTTCCTCCGGCATAAAGAATGTGACGGTCGGTCTTGCGGACGTTGTTGCACCGAAAATCAAGTCCGTTACGGTGAATGAGGAAAACGGGAAAAAGTATTACAACAGCGGAAGCTTTGACATAAAAATTGACTTTGACGAGTACATTCGTTTTGCGGACGGCGGCACAACCGGAAAAATCGCAGACGAGAGCAATCGGCTTGTATTAAAAGCCTATGACAGACAGACCGGTGTGTATTTAAGCGATGTTACGGCTGAGCTTGTAAGCCTTGACGAAAAAACGCTTACATACAGATATACCGTTCCCGACAATAACACGACCGACATTGTTATTACCGGCATTGCAAGCGCCGATAAGCAGACGATGTTTAACGGAGATAAGCCTCTTTATATGTATACAAGTGACGGCACATATAAGCATCTTTCCGATTCGGACGGCGATATGAAGATTAATGCACCGTTCTGCGACCTTTCGGGAAACTCGGTGGAGATTGATTGGCAGCCGCTTTCTTTTTTGGGCGGAAACATTTATGTTGATACGGTTCCGCCCAAATATGCGGCGACCAACATAAGTGGAAGTATGATGACAGAGGAAGCCGTTACAAGCGATCCGGACGAATGGCCCGAGGATATCGACAGAAGTCAGGTGTTTGCAGGTGCAGGCGATACACTCACATTCTCCGTCGATTTTAATGAAGAACTGAAAATTTCTGATGTTTCCGAAATAAAGGCGACTCTTAATGTGAAAAATGCCGGCGGAGAAAATGTTGTTCTTTCGGGTGTAAAAGCGGAAACGGTTAAAACAAGCGTTAATACAAATATCGGTGTAACGCGTGTTACCTTTGGTACGCTGACCGTTGCCGAAGATATGATTCCGGAGAATGACAGCAAGGCAATCAGAATTAAAAGCGTTGAAATGGCAGACGCGGCGGATCTTTGCGATAACGCTTTTTCGTCCAAAGTGATTGAAGGTCTTGCCGTTCCGAAGCAGCAGGAATGGCTTGACACATTATCCCCGACGGTAAAAACCAATATTACGCCTATAGATGACATATACACTCCGATTTCTGAAGATTCTACATACGAAAGCGGAGAAACTGCGCAGGGGTTCTATTTTCCTGTTGTTATCAACGAGCGGCAGTATGAAGACGGAACCGTGTCATCACCTTCAAAATATGCGAGCGGCACGAATGCGGTAGGCGACGGAGATGCAGCACAGGAAAGCGGATTTTTCAGACTGCGCGATGCTGTTACAAATACCGATGCGGCGATGTTTGAATACTGCGTCACGGCACTTCCTGACCTTACCGGAAACGAGGAATGGAAAAAAGGAATCGGAAATACGGATATAGGATTTATTCAGAATGACAACGGAAACTATATTCATATAAGAAAATCAAAAGAGTCGAAAACGGCATTCGCCAAGCCTGTTCTCTGCGTTACCGGATGCGATTATGCAGGCAACCGCACGACAATAAGCTACAACCTTGATTTTCTAATCAGTGAAGACGATAAACCGACCGCCGAGGCTTCGTTCTCGTCTGAAGATGCTTCTGACGGAAAACCCGCTGTGATAAATGCGGTTGTGTCGGACAACAGTGCGCTTTCCGAAGTGAAATACAAGGTAGTTCTGAATGCGACGGACGAAAACAATGACGACAATGCACCTACAGAGGCCATTGTTGGAGATGATTGGGAAAATGCAACCTTCGATTCGTATGCTTCTTCTGTTACGATAAACAAAGAGGTTTCGTGCAAGGACTCAACGAATAATTTCGTTTATCTTTTGGTGTATGCAAAGGACATCTGCTGTAACGAAATGACCAAAATTTTTAACTTTAATTGCAATCTGAGTCTGCCGGGCTACACGGTCGGCATAACAACCGACAGCATAACCACCGCCCCCGTTTCTGTAAGCGGGCTTGATAAGGAAGCAGCGGCAAAGCTCGGCTGGACGCTTGAACATAACGATGACACTACCACAGCCTATAAGTCCTACGGTTCGCTTATTGCGGTGGTGCGTGCAGGAGATTATGTCCTGGCGAGGTTTATAGATGAGCTTACAGACTCTGATCCGCAGAACTTTGATACAGGCAACTCTAAGGATGTCAACAAGCCTGTGAGCAAAGCGGCTTATAGCGAAGAAATTACTGACCTTCTTTCGCAGATGGCGCCGGCGGACACCTTTGCGGTGACTTCCGAAAGCGAAGGCGCGGCATTTGTCGGCGGTATGTGGTATAACACAATCGGTATCGACACAGCTACCGGCAAGGTCAGCACAGATGCCTATGGCAGACCGGCGATGTTCAGCGCGAACTCGAATTTCATCAAAAGTGAGGTGGAGGCATCTGCAAACAAGATTAAAAATTATTACGGTGAGGTTGAAATATACTTCCTTGAGCTTGATGCCAAGAGATACAGTTTTTTAAATAGCATGTATGCCTTCGGCAAGACTACAGCCGATATTGACGATCTTATAGCCGAAAAAGGAGGAAATGCGCGAAAGCCTGCGGGGCTTCGGAAGTATGTACTGAAATCGGGACGCGATGACGGAAACACCGATAAACCAATCAACAAAGCAAGCTTTGGCAGCGTATATATGTCGGATGGAACGGCTCTTGCAAATGATGATTTGCGCCTTAACTCCGACAGTCGATTCGGTTCGGGCGCTGACCCTGTAGAGGCAACGAAGTTTGCAACGCTTTCCGGTATGAAAATAAGCTTTGAGGCAGCCAACAACCGTGTACCTGAATGGGGCGCTGACGATATTGATTTTGAAAAGAGCTTCTATACCGTTTACCGTGACGGCGTTGAGTTTTTCACAGGAAAGCTTGAGAGCGGTAAAACGGAGCAGGCAGTCGTTTTCCCCGATGACAAAATCTACGAAAACGGAAACTATTCCGTGAAGGTAACTCTTATCGCAAAGGCAAGCGGACGGGAAGATACATTTGAATGCCCGTATATTCTCGGCGTTTGGAACGGCGATGAAAACACAACCGCCTTTGACAAGCTTACATTCAGTGATTATTCGGTAAGACCGTCAACTCCAAATGTGTGGGCGCTCGAAGATACACTTATTGACAATTCAGAGAATCACGGCGCAATAGAAACAATCGTCCTACCTTCCGCTATGGTGGAAGAACAGAGGGGCGAAAATATGATTTATGAACAGAATTACTTCAAACTGAATCTTTTTACAAGCAATCCGAGAATGGAGTATTATGAAGGCACAGATGGACGCTCATATATCAAAATCTGGAATGCCGAAGCTCCGAATAAGGTTACATATACCGCAAAGGAAGAACTAAGACCCATGTTCCACAGAACGGCAGAACTTATCGGAGCGATGAACCTTTCGGGCTATGTTCCGCTTATCGAAAGGAAGACAAATACGATATGCTATCAGGAGTTCACAGCCAACGGAAAGGTTTCATCGGTTAAACAGCTTGAAATAAGCTTTTCGGACTATCTGCCGGAGGTAACGGTTACACAGATCCCGAAGAGTACACCGGCTCAATCGGTTGAACTGTATGCTGACGCTTACAGCTTAAACGGTGATATTAAAAAGATATTGATTGCAAAAGGCAATTGCCTCACAGACGAAAATGCATCCGGATATGAGTGGACAGAGGTTGTCATCGGCACCGACGGTATTTTGCGCTATGCGGACAGCGGCGAAAAGGTGATTGCAGAAAACGGCACATATTCTATCTATGTTCTGGACGAAATCGGCGCATTTACCAAAACGATATTTGAGGTCGGAAATTCCGATAAGGAAGCACCGACGATTGAAGTAAGTAATTCAAATGTGAAAAACGGCGATTACAGCGTAACGCTTAATCTTTCGGAAAATATGAGTACGGCGGAAAAGACTTTCCTCTATATCACAACCGAAAAAACGTCGGCAGAACCGACAGAGTCGGAGAGTGAAAGCGAAAATGTCGGCATGATGTTCACTGACTGGAAATCAGCTCTTGATAATTCATTCGGAAACTCTAAAAATGATGTCGGTGTGTATAAAATGGAAGCAAAGGCAGCAGAAGAAGGCAATGCACTGACCGTTACTCTTGAAGGTACTCTGCCTGAAAGTGGACATCTTTACGCATACTGTGAGGACGAAGCCGGAAACCGCAGCGAGTCTGCCCTGATTATCGAAGGAACTGCGACAGAACAGCCGACCGTAACAAAAATTGAACGCGCAGCTGACGGTGGTCTTAAGCTTACTTTCAGCACAGCTGTAAAGATTACCTCACACACAGAGGATAAACCAAGCTACGCAAAGGAAAAAATCGTTCCGATATATAATGACGGAAGATACACAATTTCCTATGAAGATATATTCGGAAACGAATACTCACAAATGATAGAGGTTGCTCTCTCGGGTGATTTCACCATAAACGCTGAGGTTACACCGTCGGCGGCAACCAACGGTAATGTAACATTAAATGTTGTCTCCGCAAGGAATGATGATTTGTTAAAACTCGGCAGTGTAACCGTTTCGGATATGAACGGAAACGCTCTTTCAACTGAAAACTATGAATATACGGTTTCTGCTGATAAACAGTCGGCGTCGGTAACCTTAAAAGAAAACGGAATCATTAAGATTTCAATGTCTTACGGCGGAAAAACAGATACGAGAACCTTTGTTGTAAACAATATTGACCGTGCGGTTGACGCGGCTGTTCGGTGGGAATATGAAGCCGGAGAGCCGAAAGACGGCGAAACTGAAACCCGAGGGACTGTTACCGCAGTGTGCTATCCGACAAGCGATAAGGAAGAACTTATCGGTATAAACGGCGGCTTGAGATATACATTTGCATCGGGCAATATCGGCGATACATATACCTTTAAAGTAAGCGATATGGCAGGAAACACCGCCGAGATTACGGCAACGCTTCCGGTATCAATCAAGCAGGCGGAGGCTGTGCGCCTTGACAGCTATGATATGAAAGTATCGTTTGTGTCAAATTCGCGTCTTTCGGAATTTGACAGCTACAGCGGAGTTTATGCAGACAGTGAAGCTTATGACTTTGCAGAGTTTAACGCTACCCCCGCGGTAAGAGATATTTTAAGCTTTAATACCAACATCGGCGCAAAGCTTTTGGTTCTGCCAAAGGGAATATCGGAAGGCAGCATAACGAATGAAACGCAAAGCGTGGAGATCGACGGCGTTACCCTTTCGGGTAAAAGCATTACGGTTACTCAAAATGTCGAGTTCACCGCAGCGCTTGTTGAAAACGCCGAGTTTGCCGAAGGTGGCTCGCCGAGAGTTATTCTGATTCCGGTTAACATAACGAACATACAGGAAATTGACAATGTTGAGCTTATTTACGCAACACTGAGCCGATTTAAGCGCAGAGTATATTTTGAGCCTAAGGGACAGTCGCTCACACTTACCAATACCGACGGCATTTCACTTGAAACAGAACATCAGCAGTATAACGGCTATTGGTATCACGACTTTGACAAAAACGGAGAATTTGTATTCTATTACAAGGACTCCGTCGGTAACACGGGAAGCATTACCGCAAAGGTGACGGATATTATGGATGTGGACGTAAAGCCTACCGAAAAAAGTCCGATTCGCTGGTGGCCTTATAAGTTTAACCCCGATAACCCCGATGACCAAAGCACACTCACAAATGAGCCTGTAAACTATAATGTTACCGCTCAGGTTCGCTTTAATATGAATGTCACAGAGGCGGCGCTGTATTATGCCGAAAATGGTAATGCAAATAAACCGGACACGAATAATCCCGTTTTGGCTGACGATGCGGCACTCAACATTACGATGGATCTTGTGGATATAACATTTAAGAAAAACATCGGAGAAACGGTGCTTGTGATTGCTGGTGAAAACGATACGGATTATACGCAGCCGATTCCCTCTGTCGGAATTATCGACAAGGACGCACCCGTTGTTTTACATAACTATGAGGGTGGTGCAGCGGCTCAAAGCGTAACCGTAACCTTTACGCCGGACGAAGATGTTCTTTGCGCACAGAAAGCTTCCAAACTCTATTACAGCAAGACCAACCCGATGAAAGTCACGCTGACGGAAAACGGAGCGTACAGCTATACCTTTACCGATAAAGCCGGTAACTCATCGGAGGTTAAGATAGAAGTTACCAATATTGATAAAACAGCTCCGACAGTTTTCTATAAGCTGACTGAGAACGGAACAGAGTATGCAATCTGGGATGATGTATTAAACGGCAATAACGATGTAAAGGCATTGAGTGAGTTTTACATTAAAGCCGATGAAGCGGCAAGCTACAGCTTCCAGAAAATCAAGGGCAATATGGAGGTGGACACATGGACGAAAATCGAGGTTGAGCGCAACGGTTCATATCCCCTGTTCGTAACGGACAAAGCCGGAAATCAAACCTTTAAGGCTCTTTCGGGAATTGAAATTCCCGATACCGTGCCGCCGGTAATTCGTATCAATCCTCTTACGGTGAATGTCAATGCCGGTATCGGCAAAGATGAGCTTGACACAATTTTGAAAGACGGCGTGTATGTAAGCGACAATTTCACAAAGAGTGAAGATATTAAAGTTACATGGGTTTTGGCAGACGGCGCAGATACAAACAAAGCAGGCGATTACAGAGTAATTTATACCGCAAGGGATAATGCCGGAAATGAATCAAAATCGGAAAGATTTATCCATGTAGTCGGAAGCGATGACATTGTTCTCACCGTAAACGGAAACAACACATCGTATATGGGAACACTGATACTCGATACCGGAAACTTGACCTTCGATGTCGGAAATCTTGCGAATACAAACGGCATCTATGAGCCGTATTCAATATATGTAAAACGCGGATTTAAGACAGCGGGGCAAATGAAGAATAACTCGTCAAAAATACAGGATAACAAAGTGACGCTTGACGGTACGGGATTTTATACCGTATATATTATGACGCAAAGCCGCAAGCAGTATATCACTTATCTGTATATCGAGCAGTAACGGAGGGCTTAAATGAATAAAATATTAAAACGGTTTGTGTCCCTTATCCTCACCGTTGCAATCACCGCAGGGGCATTGCCTCTGACGGCGTTTGCGGCGGATGATGATAATGAGATTTACACACTCTCAAACGAATTTATCAAGGTGGAAGTCTCGGGCAAAAACGGAGGCTTTCACATTGATACCGTCGCCGGCGACAAGCTGGAAAAAGACGACGATAACAAAATGCTTCTGCATAACAGCAGTGAGTATGATACCTCCTTTACTTCCTTCCGTATAACTGCGGACGGAAAATCAAAGGATTACATTTTCGGAAGAAGCTACGGATTTTTGGGGCTTTCGGGCACCGATATAAAAACCGTAAAGAGCGACAGCCGCATTACTTCGGTATGGACGGTTGAAGGAATTGAAATCACGCAGAATATTGAACTTGCGAACAGCTCTTCTGCCGAAAACGGTATGGTTATTATAAGCTATACTGCGAAAAATTCCGCAGGCAAAAAGGCGGATAATGTAAGCGCAAGAATTATGCTTGATACCGCGCTCGGCTATCAGGATTATGCTTATTACAAAATTCCCGATAACGGCACATACATAACCGTGGAAAATGAACATATTGTTGACGGAAGCACGGTTGGACATATGATGTTCGGTTATGACGATGAAAACAAGCCGAAAATCACGGCATACACGGTAAACGCTTCGGTCGACAATGAGGAATGTGTTCCAGAAAAAGTTGCTTTCGGACACTGGAACAACCTTGCCGCTACGGTTTATGATTTTGAGCCTAATAAAGATTTGACCTTTACGAACCCTTATAATGCTCAGTATCTTACGGCGGACAGCGCATACGCTCTGTATTTTGATATGGGTGCACTTGATGTTGGCAGTGAAAGCACCTGTGCGACCAACTATGGTGTTTATTCAAATGCCGGCGTCGGCAGAGATGCGAAGCTTGCAATCAACATTTCGGGTTCCAATCCCTTGACTCTCAATGCGGACAAAACGGCGTATGTTTCGGCAAACGCAGGCGACAAAGAGGGTGAACTTACCCTTGGTGCAAGCATTAAAAATTTTGCGGCTGATTCCTTTGCCGATTTGAAAAATGTTAAGGTTGCCGTTTATCCCGATAGCATGATGATACCGATTGACGAAAACGGCAGCACAACAAACGCAAACGGGGAGCAGTATGGTACCCAGGCGCTCTACAGCGTTGACTACAACTCAATTGCCGCAGGACAGACAATGAATACTGATTTCAAATTCAAGGCTTTGACTGCCGCAAATGCCACATACAGAAAAATCGAATTTGTGGCATATCAGACGGACGAGAATTCTTCTGTTCTTACGGATAAAAATATTATCGGCAGACAGAGCGTGTATATTCTCTGCCCCGGAACGGACAACGGTATTCCGGAGGTCGTTTTAACGGGCTGTACCGAATATATCTATTATTCGGGGAAACAGCGTATCAGCGCTACCGGTATTAACATGATTATGCTAACCAACAAAAGCGATTATAATTTTGCGTTGAAACAGATAACAGAGAACGGCTACGGAGAAACAATAACAATCGATTCCGAAAACGCTGTTGTGGATACCGATAACAACACGATTGACTTAACCGTTCCCGAGGTCAAAGATGAGAATACCGGCAATTATAAAAAATGGCCTCTCGGAACATATCAGCTTGTGATAGACTATAAGGACGAGGCAAAAAAAGATGTCGTATCCTCAGCGGCAAAGGTTATTGTAACCGATGACGCAAAGTATGCAAATTTCGGCTACGGAATTATCACGGTTGAGCAGATACATCCCGAGAATGAGGATAAGAATACAAAACCCCGTTACGAGGTTAAAACCTACCTGACAGAAAAGGATTACAAAAAGTATATCGAAGACAACACAAAGGAAGTCGGCACCGGAAAAGATGCAAAAAAGGTAGAGCCGGAAATCCTTGTTGAGTTAAAGGGTGATTTTTCCGCAGAGAGATATGACGAGGACGACAAAGAGAAAAAGAATCCGTATTATGAGGCAGATGTAATAACCTCGCGCGGCGTGGCGCAGAATCCCGTTTTGCTTAATTCCTCTATGGAGCTTCATTCAGGCTATATCAAGGTTACTGTTCAAAACAAGGGTGATGAAGAAAAGCAGAGCATATTGGTTGACATTGACGGCGATATGAGAATGGCGGGAACCGGCACGGTTATTTATGATGGTAGCGCCGCACTTACCGCAATCGAAAACGGAACCGACTATGATTTGAGAAGATACACAAAAGACGGTATCCGCTGTGATTCATTAGGCGATAACGACAAGCGTCAACAGAATATGGCAGAGGGCATAAACTATATCTTTGCAAAGGATTTTGAACGCTTTGTCAGTCTTGCCAATGTCGTAAATGCAGACCTTACCTTCGGTGAGCTTGGCGTTATGGTAGATGATGACTGCCGTGAGCTTACAAAACTCGTTTCCTTCAGCGCTATGCTTGACTTGGGATTTTTGATTCCCAAAGGCAGCAAGGAGTATAAGCAAAAATTCAGTTCGGCATGGACTTCGTATTTTAACGGAGTGAAAAAAGCGGCAAAGGACACTCTCGGCAAAGCTATGGCGACTGACCAGATTAAGATCAGCAGTGCATATTTAAGAAGAGAATGGAATACCTTCAAAAACAATGAAACCGTTAAAGAACAGGCAGCAAGAAAATCGTCAGCTATGTCGCAGGCTACGGCAGAGGTTGAGGATATTCTTTTCGGCGGAGGACAGTTTATCGGTATAAACTTCAGTGTTGAAATAGGCGTTCCGCCGCTTTCCAAGGCAATGCCGCCTATTTCCGGCAAGCTTTCGGTAAATACAATAGGTAACTGGCGTTTCGGTGTCGAAGGTTCGGCAGACTTCAAGGGTATGAGTGTGGAAGCAAAAATCGAGATTATTTATTCGGATAAGCTGAAAGCGCCGTTCCCGAACGAACTTTATCTGTATATTGAGTTTCCGCCTCCCGGACTGAACGTTGACGGATTTTTGATTACATATCTGCGTGGCGGCGGAGGCGGTATCAAGAATTTGTATGAGGTTGTTTACACGCCGAATTCCATACCGTCAACAAGCATTATTCTTTCCGTGGGAGCTTCAATCTTGCAGGTTATTATGATGAAAATCAATCTGGAAATGAGCCTTACGGGAATAAGCCTTGAAGCGGAACGCGGAACTTTGAGCGAAACGGATGTTACGGTGCTCCGCAATTCCGGAATACGGTTCCAATGGGCGCCGAGCTTTAAATTCACGGGTAATGTCAATGTCGATTTTCTCGGAATATTAAGAGGCAGCGGCTACATTGTGGTCGATCCGTCAAATGCCTCGTATGAATTTTATGCGATGGTTGCACTGATGTTACCGTCTATTCTGCCGCTTATCGGCGGTGTAACGATAGGCAGCGTCGGTGTCGGAATCAATCAGGATAAAATATGGGGCAAGGTTAAAGTCATCGGATTGCAGTTTGGTATTCTCTACTATTGGGGCGGAGACTTCTCATTCAATTCCGGAAATAACAAGGCTATGGAGCCGAGCTATCCGGAGCTTTTGAGTGCGGATGATGTAGCAGTCGGATATGATGAGGAAACAGGACGGACGCTTTATGCACACGTTGTTCCGAATTTTGCAATGTTAAAAAGCACTGCGGCGGGTGATTCTGTGATGACGATGTCGGAGGATTATTCGGATATTTCCTTGTATTCCAATGCCAACAAAACAGAGCATAAGCTAAATCTCGGCGCATATAAGAGCGACAGCGGCGCTTTGAATATCATGTATGATGCGTCTTCAAAAGATGAAGCCTATAAGCTTGCAAATGAAATTGCAATTACAGATGCAAGCGGAAATGCGTATACGCTTAACATATTAAAAGATGATGAATCAAATGCCGATACCGCAAACGCATTTGTGGTATATGAAGAACCCGAAAAGGAAGGCGAAAAGGGCAAAGCACGCTTTGTTGTAAGCTTTACCGAAAAGGACAGCTTTAATAAAGACTGGAACATTAAAACCGCGGCTGCGTCCGTGCTTGAAATCTATAATGTAAGCAGTCTGCCCGAGTTTGCAATGACCGAAAGTAAAATTTCGGGCAACAAAGCGGAACTTAAATGGGATATAAAGTCCGGCACAAATGCCTGCCTTGACAAAATCTCGGTTTATGCCGCAAAAGACTCCGAGCCGATTTCGGAAGGAACGCTTATCGGTATCATTGAGGATAAGACGACGCTTGAAAGCGGTAGCGCAGCGCTTGATATTCCAATGGATCTTGCATCCGGAGAATACTATATCCGTGCCGTTGCAACGATGAACGAAACACTTACAGATACGGCGGTTTCGGATAAAAAGTACACATTCACAAACAGCAATCAGCCGGTCGCTGCAAGTGAAGTAACTGCTGCCAATGCCGGAGATTACAGACTTCGTGTATCGGCAAAAGAAGACGGAACTTGCGACGGCTATGTTGTAAATCTGTATGAGGTAAGCAAAGAGAACGGAAAAACCGTATATAAAGAGCTTGAAAATGTCTCGGGAGCAACTTTCTCTGCCGGAGAAGATATTATTGTCGGCGGAAGATATGAGCGCAAGGCGGAAGATACAGAGGAAACAACAGAAGAAAAAACGGAATATATCGGACTTGAAGCCGGAAAAACCTATGCGGCAGGACTTCGCAGAATCAACTATATAAAGGATTCTGAGGGAAATACCGTTGCCGGTGTTATGTCTGAGGAAACTCTCTCGGAAGGCGTTTTGGTAAACGAGCCGAAAACACCTGAAATTAAAGCAACAGTCACCGACGGCGAAGGCAATATAGCAGTAGATCTGCCTGTCGGAACCGTTGCGGGACAAAGCGTGACAGCACCGACTGTGAAAACGGGGAATGTTGTTATATCATTTGAAAGCGATATGCCTGTAAGCGGCACATGGTATCTTGATAATACCTCATTTGAAGCCGCACAGGAAAGCGGAAAGGGCTTTGGAATATTTGCTTCAAAAGATAACACTTTTGTGATTTCGCTTGATAATCTTGACACACAGGAGCACATTCTCCGTCTGGACGGAACCAACTCCGTCGGCGACGGTTTCAGCAAAACCGTAACATTTAAGGTTGATGACATTGCCCCTGTTCTGGTCCTTAACAGTCCGACTGCAGGCTCGGTTGCCGCAGACGATAAGGTTACGATTACGGGAAGAACAGACGCTGATGCGAAATTAAAAGTTGAAGTGAATGGCACCGTTATAGGCGAAAAAATTCCGCCTGTGTGGGATGCGGATTCAAAGGACGGAAGCTTCAGTATTACTGTTCCGACTGACAAATCTCTTATGAAAAATAAGATCACCGTAACGGCGACGGATGCTGTCGGAAATACAACTCAAAAGACCGTCAGAGTAGTCAACAGCCGTATGACAAACTTAGAAAAAGTGAAGATTTATCTTGGCGAAAATGATATTACGGGCATACTGAACGATACTTCAAACGATATGAGCGGAAAGCTTGCGCTTTTTGGCGTATCAAAAAGCGGCGAAGAGTTCCGCATAAACGATTCATCTATGACCGAATGGAACACTTTCGCAGTAGACGGAAATATAAGCTACAACGAGGAAAGCGACACTCTCTTTGTTAAAAAAGGCAGTAACGGTATGCTTACCGGTATGCTTCGTCTTACGGAGGATGCCGGAATGTCGGCAGCTGCGGCATTCGGAGAGTCAAACTTACACCAGATTCTTTTCAGCGCTTCGGAAAACGGCGTTATTACTGTAAATCCCACAAGCGCAAAGCAGGGTGAAACGGTTAGTATATCGGTTGTTCCGAATGACGGATATATATTCAAGGGCTGGAAGAGTAATGATGTGACATTTGCAGATTCAAGCTTGCCTTCCACAACATTTACTATGCCGGATTCCGATGTTTCGTTGAGTGCAATTATAGAGCGCGCCGAGTTTACACCGGATGTCGTGCTCGAATATAACTCGACCGGCTATGACGGAACGGAAAAACGCCCGTCGGTTACAGTAAAAGACGGAACAAAGGTTATACCTGACAGTTATTATGATGTAGCATACGCCGATAACACAAATGCGGGTACGGCTACCGTAAAAGTCACTTTGAAAGATAAGTACACCGGTTCGGCACTGGCGAACTTTGAAATTAAGAAAAAGACGCCTGCAAAAGACGATTTCGACATTACTCTGCCGGAAAGCAAAGTTTATGACGGCAACGAGAGAACGGCGTCTGTATCGCTTAAAACACCCTATACAGACTGCGGCGCAGTAACGGTCTATTACACAGGTACGGGCAAGACGCAATATGCAAAAACGAAGGAAGCACCGACATTGCCCGGAAGTTATAAAGTAACCTTTGATGTTGCAGGCGGACAAAATTTCAATTCCGTACAGGGACTTGAAGCCGGCAGCTTCACAATTGAACGCAAAACCGCACAGAAGGAAGACTTTGTCTTTACCGCACCCGAAAACCTCGTTTACAGCGGTACAGCAAAGGTGGCGGCAGCGAAGCTTGAAGGTTCAAAGAACATCACGCTTAAATACTACAAGGACGGTGCTGAAACCGAGCCGAAGAATGTAGGAACATACACAGTAAAAGCAACCTGTGCCGAAAGCACATACTATGGTGCTGTAAGCGAAATGGAAATCGGTGAATTTACAATTAACCCTCTCCCGATTGAAATTGCATGGGACGGAACAGAAAATCTCATCTATGACGGTGAGATAAAAACCGTTACTGCAAGGGTTGCAAACGCTGTGGCGGGCGATACTGTAAATATTACGGTAAGCGGAAATTCCGGAACGGAAAAAGGAACTTATACCGCAACAGTTACGGCAGTAGATAATACGAACTATACGCTTGAAAACGGTATCAACACTACAAAAGAATGGGTAATCGCGGCAGGCACAAATGAGATTACTTCTCTCGCGCTTGACGGCTGGACATACGGTGACACTGCAAATGAACCGAAAGCCTCCGCGAAGTTCGGTACTCCGACCTTCACCTATTCCGATAAGGAAAACGGCGCATACAGCGAAGAAGTGCCGACAGATGCAGGAACCTATTTTGTAAAGGCAACCGTACAGGGTACAGAAAACTACGCCGAAGCTTTCAAAACAGCAGAGTTTACCATTGCCGAAAAAGTACCCGTAAAAGATGATTTCGACATTACTCTGCCGGAAAGCAAAATTTATGACGGCACAAAGAGAGCCGCATCTGTATCGCTCAAACAGAACTATACAAACTGCGGTGAAATAATTGTCTATTATGAAGCCGAGGGTGGCTCAAAGACAACTGAAGTTCCTGTACTTCCGGGCAATTACAAAGTAACCTTTGATGTTGCGGGCGGACAAAACTTCAATTCCGCACAGGGACTTGAAGCCGGCAGCTTCACAATCGGACGCAAAACCGCACAGAGAGAAGACTTTGTATTTACCGCACCCGAAAACCTCGTTTACAGCGGTACGGCAAAGGCGGCGACAGCGAAGCTTGAAGGTGCAGATGACATCACTCTTAAATACTACAAGGAGGGTATTGAAGCCGAGCCGAAGAATGTAGGAACATACACAGTAAAAGCAACCTGTGCCGAAAGCACATACTATGGTGCTGTAAGCGAAATGGAAATCGGTGAATTTACAATTAACCCTCTCCCGATTGAAATTGCATGGGACGGAACAGAAAATCTCATCTATGACGGTGAGATAAAAACCGTTACTGCAAGGGTTGCAAACGCTGTGGCGGGCGATACTGTAAATATTACGGTAAGCGGAAATTCCGGAACCGAACAGGGAACATACGCAGCAACGGTTACGGCAGTGGATAATCCGAATTATACGCTCATCGGCGGGCTTGACATCAGAAAAGAGTGGGCAATTGCGGCCGGTACGAATGAGATTACCTCTCTTGCGCTTGACGGCTGGACATACGGCGACAAGACAAACGAGCCGACAGCCACCGCAAAGTTCGGCATTCCGACTTTCACATATTCCGATAAAGAGGACGGAGCGTACAGCGAAGAAGTGCCGACCGATGCAGGAACCTATTTTGTAAAGGCAACCGTACAGGGCACCGAAAACTATGCTGAAGCGTCGAAAACATTGCAGTTTACCATTGCTCCGAAGACTTTTGCGGGAACAGTTGAGGATATTGGCGAACAAATCTACAACGGCGCTGAAATCACTCCCGAACTCACTGTAAAAGACGGTGAAACAACGCTCTTGAAAGATATTGACTATACCGCTGAATATGTATCCAACAAGACAGCCGGAACAGCAAAGGTTATAATCACATTTAAGGGCAATTATGCAGGCAGCATTGAAAAGGAATACACGATTGCAAAAGCTGATCCGAGTATTTCGGCAATGCCTCTTGCAGGCAAAATAAAGCGTGGTAGCAAGCTCTCGGAGTCAGCGCTCACAAACGGAAGTGCTGTCGGCGTTGACGGAGCCGAACTGAAAGGTACATTTGCTTGGAAAGACGGCAGCGAGGTTATGAATACAAACGGCTCATTCAAAAAGCTCGTTATATTCACACCGGAGGATACCAACTATAAGCCGTATGAGTTTGAAGTTGAAGTTACCGTTTATTCTTCCTCATCGGGAGGCGGCAGTATCGGTACCACGCCCTCCTACCGTATCAGTGTAACTCAGACAAACGGTGGTAAGATTTCACCGGATACTGTTTCTGTTTCAAAAGGAAACTCGCAGAAGTTTACCGTAACACCGGATGACGGATATGAGATTTCAGATGTGTCGGTTGACGGAAAGAGCATCGGCGTCGTGACAAGTTATACCTTTGAAAAGATTACTGCGGCACATACAATTACAGCCGTATTTAAGAAGGTAAACGAAGGCAATAACGAAAAAGATCCGTCAGAGGTCACATGGAAGAACCCGTTTACAGACATTAAAGAAACAGACTGGTTCTATGATGCTGTAAAATATGTAAATGAAAACGGCTTGATGAAAGGTATATCCGATACGGAATTTGCACCGGAAAACAATATCACAAGGGCAATGTTTGTTACGGTTCTTTACCGTATTGAAAATGAGCCTCAGACAATCGCATCTGCTTTCAATGATATAGAAAGCGGAAGTTATTACGAAAAAGCGGTTGCATGGGCAAATGCCAACGGTATTGTCCTCGGCGTTTCCGAAGACCGATTTGCTCCGAATGATAACATAACCCGAGAACAGATGGCGGCAATCATTTACCGCTATGCAGCATTCAAAGGGTATGACATGACAGCGAACGGTAATACGAACTATAAGGACAATGACGATATTTCCGATTACGCAAAATCCGCTGTAATCTGGGCGTCTGAAAAGGCAGTTATGACAGGCAATACAGACGGCAGCTTTGCGCCGAAGGCAAATACTACAAGAGCGCAGGCAGCAGCAGTATTTATGCGTGTACTTGAAAACCTGAAGTAACAGCAAAACAACAAAAATAGGGCTACACTCATTTCGGTGTAGCCCTATTTTTGTCTTGTGTAGGTAGTGTTGTCCTGCGTGATTACTAAAATAAGCACTGAAACAGTTAAAAAAGCAATAGAAGATTAGTATAATTATGTTAGGAGTGATACTACAATTATGGATTACGAAAAATTAGGTGATAATATTCATAATTATAGAGAAATGCGAGGCTTTACACAAGAAAAATTAGCCGAACTATCTAACATATCAGACAAACATCTTTCTAAAATCGAAAGGGGCAAAATCAATATAAAAGTCGATACCTTAGTTAATATTGCTTCAGCATTAAGTGTTTCTGTTGATAAGCTGCTATCAGATACTTCACCATATGCAAAGCCAGATTATATATCTCAAATTACATATCATATATCAAAGTTGTCAGAAGAAAAACAAGCAAAGATTTTATGGCATTTGGAGCAAGATGATATATTTGAAAACAGAAAAAAGCCTTGCTTAAACGATAAAAGAAGTTAGTTACCGATGGAAGTATGGTAAGGTGATGAATATGAAAAAAAGATACCAAGAATTAAGTTGTCAATTAAAAGTTAGAATAAAGACCGTAGAATTATAGTAATTCTGTGGTCTTTTTTGTTTTTTACAGTTTAATAACATCGTTGTTGTAACGAAATTCCAATATAACTAATACATTTTGGCGTGGCAATCTCGCACGCACTTTGGTATTCGCTTTTGTATTAAAGCGGATTGCCGTGCGGTTAGGAGTGATCATACAATGTGTAGTTGTCCAACACCAATTATATTGTATATTAGAAGACCTCGCTCACATCAGCATAAAACAAGCAGCAAAAATAATAGTGGTTCAGACTCAGATGGTGGAGCGAAAACTCACTTATACCGTACAGCCAAATTTCCCCGTGTTTATCAAGCGGGCAAGTTTGGCTGTTTTTGTTTTCTGTGCCATGTTAAACATAGCCGAGCACCACCAATCCACGCATTGAATATTCAAAAAATCAATGCGGAGGATTAAAATGAAATACCTTAAAAAATTTTTTAAGCAGTTGGTAAGGTTTTCGCCTCAAATATGCTTTAATACATATAGGAGCTGTTTCATAACAGGTTTTTTCAAAATGAAAAAGTCTGGAGGTGAAACAGATGTATAGCTATTTTGAAGATATTTTCAAGCGTGCTTTTTTGAAAAGCATAGTACATACGCATAGAGAAATATCGGCGGATTTATCAAAATTTGATGACAAAGATATAACGAGGGAATATCGAAAAATTTTAGACAAGGTGGCGATTGGAATGATTAACGAAACTTTTGAAAATGAAAAAATAATAAAATCAATGATGATGCTTTCAACACTCGAAAGGGTTATTATTGCTTTTCAGACAATTTTAGATATGGAATTAGGCGAAATAAGCATACTGCTTGATTCCACGCCGGAAAGTGTCTATTCGCAAAAGAGCAAAGCATTAAAGAAACTGAAAAATGCTCTAAAAGATGAGAATTTGTAAGTTTATTATTTGGAATAGAGGGGATTTCCCCTCTATTCCATAAGCTGATTATCATTCTATCAAAAGATATTTTTAACAGTATCTTTTGATAGGCTGATAATAAAATGCCTTTAATGTTCTTTGATAAAGAAAGCACGCAAGATAACGGCGGTGCAGTATAACGGCAAACAGATACATTCCGGTATGGACGAGCCAAGCGGCAGATACGCAAAGACGATAGTTTTGCTTCTACTTCATCCTTCTTTCTAAGATGAAAAACTATCCGAGCGAGAAATATCAATGCCACAAAGCAAGGCAGCTACCTTGCAGGCGATGACTTTATATCGGGACAATGATACTTCTACCCAGCCACAGTCCGAGCGTTAAAAGCGTCGCAGGCAATGGGGGTAGCTTGGTCGGATGGCGGAGAGGTGAAATTCCTATGGAGTGTTTTTGCAAAACACCGTCTGATTTGCTATTTTTATTTATAATGTCAGACATTAGCAGCTTGAATAATGTTTGATATTTAAGCTGCTAATTTGTGATATTATGAAAGGTGGCTTTTCTATGAATGAAAGTAAAAAAATAAACAGTGAAATAATTGACATAAACGGTGAGTTGTTATATACTATAAGTGAAGTTGCAAAACTTCTAAAAGTAAACCGAAATTATGTATATGCTCTTATAAACGGCGGATATATTCGTTCTATAAAACTTGGATGCAGAAAAATTACAAGGAAAGCACTGCTTGAATTTTTAGACAAGTATGACGGAATTGAATTTGATGAAAACATTAACATAAAGAACGAATAACGCTATTTTCAAATCATTTGTGGGCAAAAAAATTCTGTGGGCAAATGGTGGGCAAATAGAAATGCGTTTATGCCGAAAACCGCATAAAATCAGCGTTTGAGGAACATTAAAATCAGCAAATATGTGACGAGGCAAGACACGGAAAAGGCTTTGAAGGTATGTTAAAGAGATACTTCGGTTAATCTCTAAAGCCGCGTAAAACCTAATAAAATTGGATATTTTACAAGAGCTTGTTCAATCACGAACAGGCTCTTTTTCTTTGCTTTTTTAACCTCAAATTGTGGCGTGATTGTGGCGCGAGCCTTAAAAAATCATTGAAAAACTTTGTCCAAAAAGTTTGCCGAAAATTTTTATTGATTTAGTGAGGGAATAAACCGCGCAAGGCAGCTGTAAGGCGCATTTGTTTTCGTTTTCCCGAATTATCGCCGCCCCCCTATGCAGATATTATGCCGCCACAAATATCTTTTTCTTCTGGAACACAAAAGGCGGCATATTGCCGCCTCGTGAAATTTATTAATATGCAACACCAAAATCACTAAGTTTTACATCAAAGTTATTAATTTTTAAATACTCATCAATATAGGATAGTCCTGAATTTAAAAGAGAAATTGCATTTTGTTCTGAATTTGACGGTACGTTTCCTCCTGTTTTATAAAACTTATGGTCGGTGTTAGAAAACTTGCCTATTAATGATTGTTCCCCTGTTTTTGTCGATAACGTAATTATGCCTGTTGGCTGTCCATCTTCATCAAGCATTAAACTTGCATGTGTTGTATAAGTTCCAAAATCAACAGTATACATCATACTAATTTTGTTTGATTGTGTAGGCATATAAGCTATAAATATATCAGAATTGTTGCTTATTTGCTCTAAAACCGCATAAGTATCACGTTCTGCTATATAAGTACCATTGGCAATTATTTTATTTTTTAAATATTCATATCCTTTTATTCCATTCCATGTTTTGTTGCTTGTACTTGTAGATTGAGATGTCGTATTCGTATTCGTATTTACATTTGTATCAGATAAGTCTATATAAATACCTAAATCATTTAAAGTAGCTCCAGTGTTGGAAAGTAAATATCCCATGCCGAATAATTTTAAGTAAGAATTAAAAAGATTATGTTCTGTATTACCTAATTTTGCAGTCTTACCTAAATTCTTCGTTTCAGTTTCTACAAACTTATTAGTATTCTTATCAAAATATCCATAAATTTCAAATTCACTTAAACTATTTTTAACCATTTCACCAGCATAAAATTTGAGTGTCGGTTCGGTATTTTCCTTTATATCAATGTTTATAGTAGCTATGCCCTCATCATAAGTATCATTAGAGGACTGTCCTAAATACATATTTATTGTATTAGTATCTACATTATAGCTTAATTTTATTATTAAATTCTGTTTTAGCAAAAGATCGCCGTTATCTATAAAAACATAATATTCTTCGTCCTCAGTTTTTACATTTTGTGTACCATTTGTTAGTATATAATTTTTTACTTTATTAAAAGCATTTTCAGATGTAACTATATCAGAAACAGGTGTCGACACTATATTATCGGAAGAAATGGTAACAGTCCTTGTATCTCCATTCCAATCTACTTTTGTTTTATACGCTTCTGAAATTGCTCTGACAGGTACAAGCGTTCTATCGTTTACAACACAAGCAGGAGAATCAAGTGTAACAGCGTTATCATTTACATACATTGTATTACTATCAATAGTAAGTTTAATGGTTGTATCACCTTTTGTTGATGTAACGGTTTTTGTTTCTTGATTCCACTCTACACTTGCGCCGAGAGCTTCAAATATAGCACGCAGAGGAACCATTGTTCTGTCATTTATAATTTGCGGCGGCACATCAAAAGATAATATGTTACCGTCAAGTTTTACTTTGATGTCTTTTTCTTTTACATTGTTATTGCTATCATAAAAACTTTTTATGCCATGATAGTCAAATAAACATCTATGTATAAGCGTTACTGGATGTCCTTCTACTGGCTCAACATATTGTATATTTATGCCGGCTGTTGCACCATTTAAAACACTATATTTTCTTGTTGATAAAAATCCCTCATCAGAGCTATAAAAAACAAGATTTTTTTCTTCATTAGCGGCTACAGTATATTGTTTTGAACCGTCCGAAGCATACCAAGAATGATTTTCACATACCATATTACCTACTATTATTTCTTTTCCTGTTTTGTTTTTTACTCTTACTATAAGACGGCTAACTTTTTCTCCTGTATCATCACCCCTCAAATATAATTCAATATTATTTTCATTTATAACATCATCTTCCTCTAATGTACCTGCGAATGAAATTATAGTATTAAATGATAAAATAATTGATAAAATTAATACTATGCTTAAAAATCTCTTTTTCATTTAAAATTACCTCCTAAATTTTATATATTGATTTAGTTAATTGATAAGCGATATTTCTTCCGAATTAGTAATCGGTTGCATATCGTTTATCCATACAAATATCTTTGCATATTGTGCATTGCTGTTTTTGTCTACTGAAATCACTGTATTATTATATAATTCTAATGGCACTTTATTTGCATTCAGTAAAATACCACTATTATCATATATGGCTACATAAACATTACAGCCTATATATGGTTGTTCAACATCTATTGTAAAATTCCATTGGTTTTCTGTTTCTTTCTTTGTTATTGTCGGGTTTGTAATCGTTATATCTTCAGGCGCAAATAATGGCGAATTATAATTAATAGCGTTTATTAAATTTTCATTGTCTGTTCCGATATAAACTTCTTCTAAATCTGTTTCACTTCCTTCATATTCAGTTGTTGCTATTGACGAACAATTTTTAAATGCTCCGTTTTCTATTTCTACTATGCTTTTGGAAATAAATACCTTGTTAAGTTTATAGCAATCAGAAAAAGCATTTTCTAAAATATTTTCAACTTTATTTCCTAATATTAAAGTTTGTAAATTTCCGCAATTACTAAATAAACTGTCAGGTATTTTTGAAGAATTATAGTTTATTAGCGCCAAGTTTTGACAGCCTGTGAATACATCTGTTCCAAAATCCTGAATATTGTTGCCAACTGTTAAATTTTCTAAATTACTACAGTTGTAAAATGCTTGATTTCCTATTTGTACAGTACTATCTGGAATATTTATATCTTTTATATTTAGACAATTCTTAAAAGCAGATGTATCAATACTTTCTGTATTACTCGGAATATTGACTGCTGACAAGTTTGTACAATTTTCAAACGCATTGCAATTGATTTTTTTTACGGAATCAGGTATGTATATTGTTTTTATACTATCGCATCCGTTAAACGCATAAGGAGGTATTTCAGTTATTTTGTTTGAAATATCTATTGATATTACTCTTTTATTATTTTCATATAATTTAGACGCATAATACATAGGGCATGATGTGTAATCATATATTCCGTTTGAATTCTGAGTTTCAAAATCTATATTTAAGTATGAATTTATATCAGCAACAGTTACCTTATCAAGATTTGAGCAACCTGAAAAAGCCTCATATCCTATTTTTTTAACACCATTACCTATTGTGATATTTTTCAAGTTGCTACAGCTTTTAAACATCTGATAAGAAATCTCTTTAATACCATTACCTATTTTTATATCTGTTAAATTTTTGCAATTATAAAATGACTGTGCCAAATTTGAATTTACGCTTGTAACGCTGTCTGGAATATCAATGCTTTCCAAATTTACACACCCTGAAAAACTGCCAATAGCTTTTACGCCATTAGGAATAGTAATATTCCTTAAATTTGTCGAATTATTGAATGCACTGCTATGAATTTTTATTACACTTGCAGGAATTGAATATTCTGTATTTAATCTTCCTCTTGCATACTGTAATAATTCTGTCTTATTTTTGTTAAACAAATTACCTTCAAGGGAGCAATAAACTTTATTTTCTGCGTCAACGCTTATATACGATAAATTGTTACAGTTAAAGAATACACCGTCAGGAATAACATTAGTATCATCAAAAGGAGAAACACCAAATTTTTTAACTCCTTTTCCTATGCTTACATTTTTTAAATTAGTACAATAGTCAAATGCTCCAAAACCAACAGTCATTACGCTATCAGGAATAGTAATATATGATAGATTGGAACAATATGAAAAAGCGTATGCGTCTATTAATGTTACATTATTCGGTATATTTATATATTCCAAATTAGTACAGCCTTCAAATGCAAAGCATCCTATGGTTTGTAAATTTTTAGGCAATACAATCCTTGAAATATTTTTACAATACTCAAACGCACTTGAATCAATAGATGTTACACTATCAGGTATTGAAACTTGCTTCAAATTCGTGCGTCCGCTGAATGCTCCTTGCGCAATAGTTGTTACAGGAATACCATTTATTTTTTCGGGTATTGCTATTGCAGTTGAATAAAAATCGCTGTTTGTAATTGTAATCGCTGTTTTACTGTCATTTATTGTATATAACAGCATTCCTCGATAGTCATATTCTTCTGATTCTGCATTTGCGATAAGTGGCATAATAAATAATGCCGTTAAAATAAAAATAATACTTAAAAATTTCTTTTTCATTTTGGTGGGTTCCTTTCTATGTAATTTAATTTTTTTCGTTATAATGTTCACATTTTTGGGTACTACATTTTGTTTTATAATTACAGCTTTTGGAACATTTACATATGTAACTTCCACGTTTCCCCTCTACATAAATACATTTTGAAGGGTATCTGCGCTTATTATCCGTTGGTAAAAATTCTAAATGTGCTGATATTCCCTGCATTTGAGATACTTTTGTCATAATTTAAATTTCACTCCTCGCAATATTGCTAATTCCAATATTATTATAGTATAAACCTATCGCAAAGTCAAGCATTCCCAATATAATTATTTGTATAAACAATAATTATGGAGGGTAGTTATGAATAGAATTGCTGAATTACGAAAAGAAAAGCATTTAAACCAAATAGGGCTTGCAATGAAATTAAACATATCTCAATATATGGTAAGCGCATACGAAACAGGCAGACATCAGCCCGGTATTGATACCTTAATTCAGATGTCAAATATTTTTGGTGTTTCTGTTGATTATATTATAGGAAATACCGATATACGAACACCTGTTGAAAAATTTTTAAAGGATGGATTGACCTCTAATGAAATTGAATTATTAGATATATTCAAAGAATTAGATAATGAGAAACAACAAAAAGCATTAGGAATATTATTCGCCCTTAAATATTATGAAAAATAATCAAAAAGCGGTGGAATTGGAGGTGCGGACATATTCTTGGACTATTTTATGCTTATAATCCAAGGCTATGTCTGTACTCTACCAGAGAGATTTTTTATTCGTTTTGCGTTATACCAATTAATATAGCTGTTAAGCTCATTTATAAAATCTTCCATCGTAACACCTATCCACGAGCGTCCATAAATTTTAATCTATCGAAAAATCCTTCGCAAGCTGCATTATCAGGTGAACAGCCTTTTTATTAATTATTTAAGTATTCCGGTGTTTGTACTATAAGCAAATTTTAAATAAAAAAACATCATTGTCTATATTTCTATAAACAATGATGTTTTAA
>ERZ857745.147-NODE-147-length-108500-cov-10.430661_pt1 | contig 108500 bp, 97 predicted proteins | sample MGYA00519699_ERZ857745 | MGnify/ENA primary metagenome ERZ857745 (study PRJEB31778, sample SAMEA3449357) | human gut metagenome | biome: human gut; feature: human-associated habitat; material: faeces | place: United Kingdom | collected 2010/2012 ... | reverse complement strand
AATGCTTACAAGATCCTTAGTCTTGCTCGTCTGCCAGTTCCGACACTTCCGCATTCATCTTTGCTCTCTCGCGAAGACAAGATATATAATACATGAGAATTGTTATTCTGTCAACAGTTTTTTTGAAATTTTTTAATTTTTTTGAACTATTGCATAAACTGTTAATATTTCTTCTGTTTCAGCAGTACATGCTTAATGTATGAAAAAGTTTTTTCTTCTCCTTCTTCGGCCAGCATCTCTAACAATTCATGCAAAAGTTTTGCCGTATCCGGATGAATCATTTTTCCAAGTCTTGCCGCACCCTTTTCGTAATATTCCAATGGATGCCAGTTTCTGTATGCTTCTCCCTGGTAAGTCTTTGAAGCTGCAATACGATCCATGAACATCTCTACCACGTACCGAAGCGGCATTTTCAAACCAACCATGCCTTCTCCCGGTGTCACACTATAATCAATCCAGTATTCATAATGATGCTTATTCCGTCCTTTATGATGAAGCCATGCCCGGGAATATCCGGTTGCTTCTCTTTCCGCATTATTCGGACTTCGATTTCCCTGATAGTACTTACATCCCACAAGGAACTCCGTCGGAGAATATTTTGACATATCATGAAGAAGGCCCTGCTTATAAAGTCCTACTTCAAAACATTCTTTCATAACAAGATATTTATGATGATTGATCGTCTGTAAGTGTTGTAATGCTTTCATTTTTCTTCGTCTCAACCTCCACAATCCGGTCCGCCGTAAACACCACGATCGACCTCTCTTTTAACTCTGCTTTTCTCTGGTCTTTTAAAAGTTCCGGGTAATCCAGAATTCCACGATCTGTCGTTGCTCTTACATACCACCCATATCCCTTAGGCAACGCCGGCAGCGCAAATACGTGCTCCAGCCAGTGCATATTATATGCCACATAGCAATCCGCATTCTTCGTCCGGGCTCCACTGTAATATACTCCAAGCTGTCTGCTTGATACTTCTTTCGGCACCTGCCAAGCTTCCTCGCCATGATACGATACATCAGGAACGCCACAGCAACTCAGATCAATCCCCTGAAGTTCCCTCTCGGGTGTCAGAAGATCATGCTCTTTTCTAAATAAAATCAGTTTTTTAACAAAATCATGTAACGCCTTTTTCTTTTCCAGCCCCCGCCAGTCCGTCCATCCGACAGAATTGTCCTGGCAGTAAACATTATTATTGCCCTTTTGGGTGTTACCGAATTCATCTCCTGCCAGTATACATGGTGTTCCTTGTGAAAGAAGTAACAGGAAAAACGCATTATAAATCTGATGTTTTCGAAGTTCTGTAACAGCTTTTTTCCTGCTTGGCCCTTCCGCCCCACAGTTCCAGCTGTAATTATAATCCGGTCCGTCCTGATTCTTTTCTCCATTTTCCTCATTGTGTTTTGAGTCATAGGATACAAGATCATTTAAAGTAAAACCGTTCTGATCTGTAATACAATTAAATATTCCCTGTTTCTCTGAATGATGCTTAAGCCAGTAAATCACATCCGGAATCATGCCTTCATCGCCTTTAAGGAAACGACGCATCACTGTCTGGAATCCCAGTTCGTGTTCCATTATCTTTGTTTTTTTCAAAACCGGATCTGCATGAACACTTTCTATCGGAATGACCAATGGGTTCAGTATAAAACCATCTATATGATATTCCATCACATAATACCGCAGGCATTCCAGCATCATCATCTTATCTGCACCTGTACAGAACGGCATTTCAAGCACAACCTCTATTCCGGCTTTATGGCATGCTTTGACCATATCCTTAAGTCCTCTGGCCCCATCACCATCCGAAGAATATGCACTCTTAGGAGCAAAATAGAACCCTTCTCCATATCCCCAGTAATTTCTATATGTCTGGCATTCCTCAAATTCATACACCGGCATACAATGGATCTGATTAATTCCAAGATCTGTAAGATAATCTATCTTTTCTATAATCCCCTGAAACGTTCCTTTCGACTTTACCTTCGACGAAGCATGTCTTGTAAATCCCCTTACATGCAGACTGTAGGCAATTACCTGATGATAAGGGATCTGTAAAGTGTGGTCTCCCTCCCAGTCATACTCCTGTGACAGAAAACGGCCTCTGATTTCATGTCTGGCGGTCTCTTTTTTTACACCCCAATGCTCTCTTCCAGCCAGCGCCTGCACATAAGGATCCACAACAACCTCACCATCAATCAAATAATTATACTCATACTCTGCCGGTTCGATATCCGTAAGTGCAATACAGCGTACTTCTCCCACTGCCGTCTCCATCTCAAATTGTCTGTACAGTCGTTTTCTTCCTGCACGATATATTAACAGCTGACATTTTTTCTCTGTCGGAACTGCAATCGAAAAATTTATTTTGTTCTCACTGATCTGAACCCCCAGCGGTAACGGATATCCCTGAACCTCTCTCATATTATTTCCTTCCCATTGTCTGCTGACGCCTATTGCCATCCATCTGCGCCATACATTTCAACATTCTCTTTATTGATCATAAATACATCTACGGATGTCTCTTTTTCAAAATCTTTCCCCTCCAGAATATCCAATGCAATATCAACCGCTTTCTTTCCGATGTTGACCGGCGACTGTGCAACGGTTCCTGCAATCTGACCATCTGCCTTTTTTAATTCTTTTTTTATATCCGGAGAGCCGTCTATACTGTATACAACCGTCTGATCATTTCCAGCAAGATTCAATGCAGTCTTAGCTGCCACGGCCATCTGATCATTTCCACACATAATCGCAGTAATATCCGGCTGTTCATTCAGAATCTTTTTTGCAGCTTCCAGTGCACTGTCGAACGTTCCGTTGGTATCTTCTCTTGCTACGACTTCAAATCCTTTTTCCGCTTTGGCAATTGTCTGCTCAAATCCCGTAATACGGTCATTGATCGAATTCTGCTTTGTTGCCTCCAGAATCGCCACTGTCCCGCCATCCGGATACTTTTCAATCAGGTCATTACCACAGAGCTTACCCGCTTCGCTGTTATTAGAACCGACATAGGCATCTATATAGTCTGTATCTTTCACCTGTGAATCTATATTGATGATCTTCACACCAGCCTCTTGCAAAGCCTGTAATGACGGAGTAATCTTTTCCCAGTCTACCGGGCAAAGAAAGATTGCATTAATCCCCTCATCGATCATCTCCTGTATCTGCTCCGCCTGCGTATCCGCATTCGATGACGGGTCTTTTACTACCATTGTGCACTCTTCTTTATCCACGACCTGCTGTACGGCCTCTTCAAGTGTTATAAAATACGGATTCTGCATATCAATTACAGAAAAGCCAAATTTGTACTTTCCTGCATCATCTGTCTGATCTGTATCCTCCGAATCATCTGTTGTATCCTCACTGACTGCATTATCCACTGGTTTTCCTGCTTCCTTTTTGCATGCGGATAATGCGAAAATGCATACGAGTAATACTGCGATCACTCCTAACATTCTCTTCTTCATCATGTTGTTATTCCTCCTTATTATTGCGTTACATACAGCTACATTCTACAACATTTTTGTCTGTTTGACTACTATCATCTTGCTTTTTATCGCTTTCTTTGTTAAAGTTAAGATAAGTTTTAAAATTAGTAAAGGAGACTATGATATGAGCGACACAAAGGAAACAGAAGGCTACACCACAGTAGAGCTTACACTTGACAATGACGAAGTCATCGAATGTGCAATCCTCACAGTATATGAAGCTGCAGGCAAGGAATACATTGCCCTGCTGCCTCTGGACGAAAATCTTGAGCCGAATGAAGCTGGTGATGTTTATCTTTATCAGTATAATGAAACCGAGGACGGCGAACCTGACCTCGGCAACATTGAAGACGATGAAGAATATGAAATTGCAGCGGATGCATTTGATGAATGGATGGATTCTCAGGAATTCGACGAATCAGACATTGAGGAGTAATTCGGATACAAAACGGGAAGGGAGAAGATCTTTCCCGTTTTTTTCTTTTACATAACTGATAACCAGCTTTCTCTTCGCTCTTGTCATCGCCACATAAAAAAGCCGGCGTTCTTCTTCTATTTCTTCGTCGGTAGTTGCTTTCTTGTATGGGCAGCTTCCCTCATTTGCTTCAATCACGAATACGGTATCAAACTCAAGTCCCTTTGCAGCATGCATTGTCATCAGGTTTACCCCTTCTTTTTCTCCGTTTTTCTTATTCTGTTCTTTCAGCATTTTTCCATAACTTTCAATATGTTCAAACCATTCTTTTATGGTGCCATACCCCTTGGAGTTCTGCCAGATTTCTTCGAGCACTGCAAAAAGATCTTCCGAAGAAATCTTTCTGTATGCTGCATATTCCTTCAGGAACTCATCATATCCCATGCGTTTCCGTATATATTGAATGGCTGCATACGGTGTCTTGTCACAGATCATCTTCATGTCCCATTCCAGCTGATCGATTCTGTCAACCATCCAGTCTTTATCCCGGTAATATCTCCGGAGTGATTCATAAGAAACATTTCCTGTCTTCATACTCTCTCTTGTAAGATAGCGGTTTGGCCGGTTCGCAATCTGGAGAAAATATTTTCTGTCATATTCTCCCTGTGACAAACGGAGATAACTGATCATATCAAGTGCTATAAAATGCTCATAAATGTTATTCAGATGTTCTTTCATCACAAACGGGATCTGATACTCCGTCATCAGTTCTGACATTGCCCTTGCATCCACATTTGTCCTGTACAATACAGCCATTTCCGTATACGATACACCTTTTTCCCGGTATTCGCGAATCCTTTCCAACACATATTCCGCTTCCTGCACCGGATCTTTTACTTCCTGAACATGAACTGTCTCATCTGGTTTCCTGAATGCCTCTATCTTTTTTTCAAACCGGATTTTATTATTTCCGATCACACGCAAAGCCCCTTTTACAATATATCCGCTGCTGCGATAATTGACATCCAGAAGGATCTGTCTGGCCTTTGGATAATCCTTCATAAATTCCATCATGATTCCCGGCTTTGCCCCTCTGAATCCATACACTGACTGATCATCATCCCCTACCACAAACAGATTGTCCTGAGGCGCCGCCAGCATCCGTACCACATCATATTGTGCCTGATTCACATCCTGAAATTCATCTACAAGAATATACTGAAATTTTTCCTGCCATTTTTTCAGGATATCCGGCCGTTTCATAAAAAGATCTCTGCACTGTATCAGCATATCCTCAAAATCAATTTTACGATATTTCTTTTTTGTCTCCTCATAGGTTCTGTACAGTTTGCGGAATTTCTCTGTCGTATATTTCACCGGCTCATATTCTTCAATATCCATACAGTTATTTTTTACATTTCCTATCTCGATCGCCAGTTCCTGCAGATAATCTTTTTCTTCATCTGCCTCCGGTTCCTGATCCCAGTCAATTCCGGGTAAAATTTCTCTTAATATCCTGTACTTTTCTTCATCCGATAAAAGATTCGACTGATTCAGGCGATACGCCCATTTCAAAATTCCATAATATATTCCATGAAATGTGCCGAATGTTACTGCATAAGAAGAAGGGCCACATATACTTCGGGTCCTGTTTTTCATCTCCCAAGCCGCATACTTAGTAAAGGTAATGACCAGAATTTCTTCTGGCCTTACCTTATGCTTCATGATCAGATATTCTATTCTCTTTGCAATGGTTAGAGTTTTCCCTGAACCGGGACCGGCAAGGACCATACATGGTCCTTTATTATGGGCGACTGCCTCTGTCTGAGCATGATTTAAACTCATAGAATCCCCTTACTTGCTTAATAATTCAATTCCGTCTTTAATACGTTTTACAGATTCTTCTTTTCCAAGAATTTCCATAATCTCTGTTGCACCACCCGGCGTGCTCTGTTTTCCGGAAACTGCAGTACGGATTGGCCACATTACATATCCTACTTTCACGCCCTTCTCATCAACATACTTTTTAAGAAGTGCAAATAATGCATCATTACTGTAATCTTCCTGAGCTTCCAGCAGCGGCAGAACTTCTTTTAATACTTCCAGTGAATTTTCTTCATTCGTTTTCATCTTTTTATGGCAGTACATAGCTGTATCATATTCCGGTACTGCTTCAAAGAAATCAATCTGTTCCTCGATATCCGGGAAAATCTCAATTCTTGATTTTACCAGTGCTGCAATCTTCTTCAGATCATAATCTTTTGTAATAACATCGCGGACATACTTCTCGGCTCTTTCATAAAACTTATCGAAGTCCATAGCCTTGATATATTCCCCATTCATCCACTTCAGTTTTCCAAGATCGAATACAGCCGGTGACTTGTTCATTCGATGGAAATCAAATGCTTTTACCAGTTCTTCCAGTGAGAAGATCTCCTGATTTCCTTCCGGTGACCATCCAAGAAGTGCTACGTAGTTTACAACTGCCTCTGTCACAAATCCCTGCTCGATCAGATCTTCGTAAGAAGAGTGTCCGCAACGTTTACTCAGTTTCTTATGGTTCTCATCTGTAATAAGCGGACAATGAACATATACCGGTACATCCCATCCAAAAGCTTCATAGATCTTATTATACTTCGGTGCAGATGACAGATATTCATTACCGCGCACTACATGTGTAATTCCCATCAGGTGATCATCGACAACATTGGCAAAATTATATGTCGGATATCCGTCTGACTTGATCAGGATCAGATCGTCCAGTTCCTCATTCGGCACTGTAATATCTCCGTAAATCTCATCATGGAATGTTGTTGTGCCTTCTGTAGGCATGTTAAAACGGATAACATGTGGTTTTCCCGCTGCGAGATTCGCCTCAACCTCTTCTTTACTTAAATGCAGGCAGTGCTTGTCATATACAACAATCTCTGTTCCGCCATCTTCATCTGAAACTTTACTCTTCAGCGATTCCAGACGCTCTTTATCGCAGAAACAATAATAAGCATCCCCCTGTTCAATCAGCTGTTTTGCATATTTCAGATAAATTCCCTGTGCATTACGTTCACTCTGTACATATGGACCTACTCCTCCATCTTTATCCGGACCTTCGTCGTGAACCAGTCCTGTTTCTTTCAGAGTATGATAAATAATATCCAGTGCTCCTTCCACAAAACGTTCCTGATCTGTATCCTCAATTCGGAGAATAAAATCTCCGCCTTCATGCTTTGCGATCAAATAAGTATACAACGCTGTTCTTAAGTTTCCTACATGCATTCTTCCTGTAGGACTTGGTGCAAATCTTGTTCTTACCTTACTCATAACTATCATTATCTCCTGTTTCTTATTGTTTTTAAATGTATGAAATCTATGTATTACTACATACATTAGAACACTATTCGTCCTTTCATTGTAGCACAAGTCTGTAACTGACAGCAACCTTTTCTATCATATCTTTCCTTTTTGCTGTTTTTTGAGTTTTCTCTCGATCCAATATTCTTTCTGGAAAACTTCTCTCGGAATAGACACGATACACACAATTCCAAGCACGATTGCAAAAGCCACTTTTACCGCTCCCAATCCTTTTACCGCTGCCATAGCAAGCTGATTGGTCACCAGATAATATGCCGTAAAATATATTCCGGCACCCGGTACTAACGTGATAATTCCCGAAATCAGGAAAATTGTAATAGGACACTTAAGCCGTACCGTCAACATTCTTGCCACCAGCACAGTACACACTGTTCCAATAAATGATGCTACCGCAACAGAACAATATACAGAAGCGAGCTTATATATCATCCAGCCCACCGATCCCGTAATTCCACATCCTATATAAAATCTTCTGGGCACCTGGAACATGACCGCATATGCTATCGTCCCGATAAACGAACACGCCAGATTTGCTACAATTTTTATGACCATCACAAAACGCCTCCCAACACATGATGATAAACCGTCAGAGCTGCCCCGACTCCGATTGCAATATATACAAATACCATGACCGCATCAATCATCTTCACTGTACCCGCCAGATAATCACTGTCCGCCAGATCACGGATTGCATTTACAAAAGCAAGTCCCGGTACCAATGGCATGATTCCGCCTGTTACAATTCCTTCCATCCGCAGATTTCCAAATGCCGGTATCTGCATTGCTGCCAACGCCATCGAAGCAATAATAATTCCTCCTACAATGTGAACCAGGATTTTGGAAATTCCGTGTTTTCCTGCAAACAATGACCACGCAAACACGACACAGCCGACAAAAATCGCCACAAACGCCTCCATCGGTGTTCCTCCCAACAGATATCCCAGTCCCCCAGCACTCAAACCTGCAGCTGCAATCTGATAGGATATCCTTTTTGTCGGCATTTTATTTATCTGTTTTAATTTTTTCCAGGCCTCTTCTATCCCTACATGCCCTGCTGCAATTTCTCTGGAAAGATCGTTTACTTCCGCTACGATCCCCAGATGTGTAGAAGAAAGCGGTACTTGTTTAACTTTTGTATATAATTTTTCTTTATCAGTTCCTGCACAAATAAAGAGTCCGTGACTCAATGTGAATAAATCTACATATTTCACTCCAAATCTATGACAGATCCGCATCATCGTCTCTTCCACACGAAAAATTTCTCCTCCGTTTTTCAGAAGCATCCGTCCTGCTTCCATCGCGAGATTGATCACACGTTTTGTATCAATCTCAGACATCAGTTCTTTTTTCAGATATTTCTCATCTTCATCGGAAAATCCGCATTTTTCGCAAAATTCCATGATGTCCAGGCAACGTTCCTTCTTCATATATACCCAGTCATACTGCGCACAGTAATGTTCACATATATAATGTATCATATATCTGCCGTAACCTTTTCCCTGATCCTTTTTTATGGTTACGATATTCTTAATCTCACATTTCTTTTCTTCTGAAAATATCACTATACAAAGTGTGCGGAGCTTTCCGTGTTCTTCCAGTAAGAACAGTTCTCCTTTTTCCAGCAATTTTCGAATTCTGGATTCATCCGGGTCACCAGCTCGAAGTAATTCTATATAATCTTCTTTCCCGTCTGTCACCTGTCGAATATTCATTTTTCGTTCTGCTCCTTTTTTGATTCTTGACCCTGCCTATTATAACACCTGTCATTCTAAAATCCTAGAGCATTTTTTCGCAAAAAAGATGTGCTTTTCGCACACCCTTTTTACCCCAATTATATCATCTTCCATTCGGCCGGCTTATAAGTTCTCCTCCCTTGTTGTAAAGCATCCCATCCCGGCTTTCATACACCGGATTATCCGGTGCAACTTCAATATACATAAGTCCGCCTATCTTCTCCAATACTCCTGGTGCAACAAAAGTAATATTCGCCGGAATATAGACTTCTACCGCATCCGAAATTCCATCCAGTGCATGTTCTCCTATTCCGCTGCATCTTTCATCTGCCGGAAAGATGATCATCCCATCACACAGAATCAGATCCAGATTCTCATATCCTTCTATCACGCCTTCTGAATTCACCTTAAAGCCTTCCAGGTTCAACAAGTCTTCTGTCATTGGTTCTCCTGCAGGTTCTTCTGTTATTTTTCCTGTTATAGATTCCGGAACACTCTTATCCGTAACTGTTTCCTGCGTTATGGTCTCTGTTTTCGCGGAGTCCATATTTGCCCATGCAGCTTTCCCGTCTTTTGCTTCCGGAACACCTTTTACTTCCGGAATTATTTCTTCTGTTTCCGTCGGTCTTATTACATCCTGCATCGTTTTCTTTATCGTCACAGACTTACATACACTTTTCGCAGTTTTCTTTACATCCAAAACCTTCTGAGTTCCTAATTCAAAACAATCTTTTACCATATCCACGCCATGACTTTCCGATACTGCTTTGCAGAATCCTTCACCGGATCCTGTATAAGCATCCATCTTCTCCACATTCATTATTCCTGCGACAAGACGGGTACAAATTGCCAATATAATCAACATAGCCACATCCATTCGGATCCATCTGTCCATGTTATTACGTTTTAATATAAATGTATCTGCTTTTATACCGGCACTCTTTTGTATATTCATTCCCATCTATCCACCTTCTTCCCTGACATTTCACTTATAGTTTATATATATGATTATAAAGCACGTACTTAAGGAAAGAAAGTGGCATCTCGCCACACTCGAGATACCACTTTCTTTTTAGCAGTTTCTTTATATCCTTTTATACGTTGATTTCCGCTGTTACGCCAAGGATTTCCTTATTTGCTTCCAGCATCGGATTTACCACATTATTCAGATATGCCTCCACCTGTACCGGTGCACGTCCTACATATTTGGCAGGATCCATTGTCTTCTGCAATTCTTCCAGTGAAAGGTTGAATGCCGGATCTGCTGCGATCAGTTCAAGCAGGTTATTATCCAGTCCTTTTTCTTTTACATTACGTCCTGCTTCCATAGATAATTCACGGATTCTCTCATGAAGTTCCTGTCTGTCTCCACCGGCTTTTACAGCGTCCATCATGATGTTCTCTGTAGCCATGAACGGAAGTTCTGACATAAGTCTCTTTTCAATAACTTTCGGATATACAACCAGTCCGTCTACTACATTCAGACACAAGTCCAGAATACCGTCAATTGCAAGGAATCCTTCTGGTACGCTGAGACGTTTGTTTGCTGAATCATCCAGTGTTCTTTCAAACCACTGTGTCGCAGAAGTGATTGCCGGGTTCATGGCATCCACCATCACATATCTGGAAAGTGAAGCAATTCTTTCACTTCTCATTGGGTTTCTCTTATATGCCATTGCAGAAGATCCAATCTGTGTCTTCTCAAACGGTTCTTCAATCTCTTTCAGATGCTGAAGGAGACGGATATCATTGGACATCTTATGGGCACTTGCTGCGATACCTGCAAGTACATTCACAACCCTGGTATCCACCTTACGTGAATAAGTCTGTCCTGATACCGGATAGCAGGTCTCAAATCCCATCTTCTTGGCGATCATCGGATCAATCTTATCGATCGTCTCCTGATCTCCGTCAAAGAGTTCCAGGAAACTTGCCTGTGTTCCTGTCGTTCCCTTAGATCCAAGAAGTTTTAAGCTTCCCTTCACATATTCCAGATCTTCAAGATCCATCATAAATTCCTGCATCCAAAGCGTTGCTCTCTTACCTACTGTAGTAGGCTGTGCAGGCTGGAAATGTGTGAATGCCAGTGTCGGAAGATTCTTGTGTTCATCTGCGAACTTTGCAAGTTCGGCGATCACATTGATCAGTTTCTTTCTGACGATTTCCAGTGCTTCTGACATCAGGATGATATCTGTATTATCACCTACATAGCAGGAAGTTGCTCCAAGATGGATGATTCCTTTTGCCTTCGGACACTGTTTTCCATATGCGTATACATGAGACATTACATCATGGCGGACTACTTTTTCTCTTTCTTTTGCCACATCATAATTGATGTCATCTGCATGTGCTTTTAATTCCTCAATCTGTTCATCTGTAATATCAAGTCCCAGTTCTTTTTCCGTCTCCGCAAGAGCGATCCAGAGTTTTCTCCATGTGCGGAACTTCTTATCCGGCGAAAAAATGTACTGCATCTCTTTACTTGCATATCTTTCTGAAAGTGGACTTGTATATCTGTCGTTACTCATACTCATAATCTCCTTCATCAATTCTTCTACCTGACTATTTTAACCTGTTTTTTATTCAAACGCCAGTGAAATATCTCTTCCCGGTACTTCCATCGGGTAATTTCCCGTGAAGCATGCATCACAGAATGCCAGATCTCCAACCATATCTTTCAGCTTTTCAACTTCCATATATCCAAGCGAATCTGCCCCGATCATCTCACAGATCTGTTCCGTTGTATGAGAATGTGCGATCAACTGTTCATTTGAAGGCACATCTGTTCCGAAATAACATGGATGCAAGAACGGTGGGGAACTGATTCTTACATGCACTTCCTTTGCTCCGGCCTTCTTGAGCATCTTAATGATATTCGCACAGGTTGTTCCACGTACAATAGAATCATCCACCATAACAATACGTTTTCCTTTTACAACCTCTTCAATTACATTCAGCTTAATCTTTACACTGCTTTCTCTCTGGCTTTGTTTTGGCTTAATAAATGTTCTTCCGACGTAACTGTTCTTATGGAATGCCATTCCATACGGGATACCAGACTGTTCCGAATATCCTTTTGCCGCAACCAGTCCGGAATCCGGCACGCCAACAACCAGATCAGCGTCTACCGGATACGACTCTGCCAGTGCCTTTCCCGCAACAATTCTTGCATGATAGACATTAACATTATCAATCACACTGTCCATTCTTGCGAAATATATATATTCAAAAATACATCTTGCCTGCTTCTTCGGATCGATCGCCATGGATTTATCCGATTTCATTCCATGTTTTGTGAAGCTTACAATTTCTCCAGGCTCTACATCTCTTACGAATTCTCCGCCAACGGCAGCAATCGCACAGCTTTCGGAAGCAAGGAAATATGTATTATCTCTCTTTCCGATACAGAGCGGTTTCAGTCCGAACGGATCTCTTGCTCCGATCAATTTTCTCGGCGAGGTAACAACCAGCGCATATGCACCTTTGATCTTCTTCATCGCATTTTTCACCGCGTCTTCTGCCTTCTTTACATTCAGACGTTCTCTGGCAATATGATATGCAATCACTTCAGAATCAATCGTTGTCTGGAAAATTGCGCCTGTGTACTCCAGTTCATGGCGAAGCTCGATTGCATTGGTCAGGTTACCATTATGTGCGATCGCAAGAATTCCTTTCACATAATTAATAACCAGCGGCATCGCATTTTCTGCTCTGGAACCGCCCGCCGTCGAATATCTGACATGTCCGACACCAAGATTTCCCTTCAGTTCCTGAAGCGACTCTTCATCGAATACTTCATTTACCAGTCCAAGGCCTTTCTTGGAATGTACTTTTCTCTCTCCATATGTATCCGTCACCGCAATACCACAGCTTTCCTGTCCTCTGTGCTGCAATGCAAAAAGTCCATAATAAACGGATGGTGCAACATCTCCGCCATCCATATCATAGGCTCCAAACACACCGCATTCTTCACCCAGTCCTGTTGTTACTTTTTCAAATTCACTCATAAATGCAGACTCCATTCTTTTCAAATTTTTCATTTGTCAAAACTGTCTTTAAAAAGCATTTTGCTATATTAGTATAATACAAGGCAGAAGGAAAAGCAATATTTCCACCTGCCTTGTACTCGTACCGATACATTATTTATAGCGCGTCTTTTAATAAGTTCTACTTATAATCGTGTTTTATTCATTAGAATTTTAACATACAATCTCTTTTGAACGCATGACGATTAATCATTGAATTTCCCCAGAAATTCTTTCATTCTTTCATTCGATGAATCAAATACTTCCTCCGGAGTTCCTTCCACTGCGATCACTCCCCCGTCCATAAAAATCACATGATCAGATACATTTCTCGCAAAATTCATCTCATGGGTGACAATTACCATCGTCATATGTTCCATTGCAAGTTCACGAATGACCTTCAGAATCTCTGCAGTAAGTTCCGGATCTAATGCCGACGTCGGCTCATCAAAGAACAGAATGTCCGGATTCAGCGCAAGTGCTCTCGCAATCGATACACGCTGCTGTTGTCCGCCCGATAACTGACATGGATATGCATTTTCCTTATCGGAAAGTCCCATCTTCTTTAAAAGCTCTCTTGCTTCTTTATAAACCTCTTCTTTCTTACGCTTCTGCACTTTGATCGGCGCATCTGTAATATTCTTCATCACCGAATAATGCGGGAACAGATTAAAGTTCTGAAATACGAGTCCGAATGTTCCTTCGTAATGAATCTCTCCCGCATCCGCAGTCTCAAGTCCTGTCGCACACCGAAGAAGTGTCGATTTACCGGAACCCGACGGGCCGATAATACCCAGAACTTCTCCCTTTTCTACCTTTAGAGAAATGTCTTTCAGAACTTCTACTCCATTAAAGCTTTTTTTAATATTTTTCATTTCAAGCAGACTCATGGTCTATTCCTCCTAATGGTAATAATTCAATTTTTCTTCAATCTTCTCCATGATCATCGCAACCAGCAGGTTGAACACATAATAGAAGATACCGGCCGCGATATATGGAACCATAGAGGTCTGTGCCGCTGCGATTTGCTTTGCCATAGTAAACATCTCAGTTACCGCCAATACAAATGCAAGTGAAGTATCTTTTACCAATGTAATGATCTCATTCGTCACGGCAGGCAGAATATGTTTACACACCTGTGGAAATACAATACGGAAAAATGTCTGACCTTTCGAATACCCAAGCACCTTTGCCGCTTCATACTGTCCCACCGGAATTGCTTCAATTCCGCCTCTGTAAATTTCTGCAAAATATGCCGCATAATTAATTGCAAAACCAATCAGTACTGCTGTCATACGATATCCTGTGGAAATTCGCATTCCAAACAGATAATAAGGTCCGAAATACACCACCATAAGCTGCAACATCAGCGGTGTTCCTCTCATAATTGATATGTATAATTTTGAAATCCATCTGACCGGTGCGATCTTCGACATTCTGCCAAATGCAACTACTAGTCCAAGAGGCAGAGAAAAGAGTAATGTCAGGATAAATATCTCTGCCGAGATCCACATTCCTCCACCAAGCTCTCTTATCAGTGTTCCTATCTCCATCTGTTACATCCTCCAGTTCTTTCAAGCGAGTAAAAAAGAGCCAATCCCCTCCGGGGTTGGCCCCTTCATTTTACTTACCGTTCTTTCCTATACAAAGAGCTCCCGGAACTCCGTAATCTGCATATTTTTCTGCAATCTTATCCACTGTTCCGTCTTCTGCCATTTCATCCAGTGTCTTCTGGACTTTATCTTTCAGCTCTGTATTTCCTTTTTTGAATCCAACCGCATACTGTTCAGATGAAATTTCTTTATCCAGGATCTTATAATCATCCGGATTTTTTCTTGAATTCACCTGATAGTTCGCAACTCCGATATCCATTGCAATTGCATCGCATGCACCAGATTCCAGATCCATGAATGCTGTATTATATTCAGCAACCTGATTCAGATCTGCAAATGTTGCCGCCAGATCTTTCTGATCCCCTTCCAGTGCCGCAAGTGCGGAAGAATCCGTCTGTACTTCCACATGCTTTCCCTTCAGCCCGGCAAAATCATCAATACCGGAATCACTTCTGACTACTACAACCTGCTTGTTATCAATATATGGATCTGACCACGTGTAATCATCTTCACGACCGTTCATAGTAAATCCATTCCAGATACAGTCTATCGTCCCAGAATTCAGTTCCGCGTCCTTGGAATCCCAGTCAATTGGCTGTTTTACCAGTTTCCAGTTGTTTCTGTCACATACCTCCTGTGCAAGATCGAGGTCGAATCCAACATATTCTCCGCTGTCGTCTTTATATCCATATGGCGGGAAAGAAGCATCAAATCCAACGATCAATGTATCATCATCATTCTCTATCTTTGCTTCTTTTGACGATTTCTTCCCATTATCAGATGAACCGGAATCTTTACTTCCACATCCTGCCAATACCGTTGTAGCTGCCATTGCCGTAACAAGGAGCAGTACTAATCTCTTTTTCATTACATATATCCTCCTGTATTCCTTTTACGTGTGCCAAACAGCCACTACACTCTTTTACTAGTTTAGCAGTTGATTACTTTATCACACTAAAATCTTTGGATATATTATCATATTCTGCGGTGTTTGTCAATCCTGCGGTATTCCTTTTTCCATTCTTCCAGCTTTTCTTCCGGAATATCCAGACCAATTTCTTTTTTAGTCTGGTCTATTTCATTCTGTATCACAGTATCGAGACTTAGAAGCACCGGATTTCCCGACAACAACTTAATATATTCTTCATGAGGAAGCGCTCTGTAGCAGCTATAGAGATATGCTTTTAACATATCCGGCTGTTCACATATCTTATACGCTTCCTGATAAGCTTTTGCAGCCTCTTTATACAAAAACTGATGCCCGTATGCTGCCCCCATACTCGCATATACACGCCCATAAAACTTCTTATCTACCGATTCATCCCAATCTCTGTTAATAATAGACTGATATACAAGAATCGCCGATTCATATTCTTTACTGTTCTGTAAGCTGTCCGCCTTATATTTTTCTTTTTCTACATCTCTCTGTGACTGCAGCTGCTCCAGAACACTTTGCATTTTGTGGATCTCAGCTGTCGCATATATATTAGATTCTTTCAGAATCGTAAGTACAAATTCTTCCATGGAACCATTTTCCCGGAGAAGTCTTCGAAGTTCGGATGACAATTCCGGAAGTTCCAGTTCATCACCGATCCATCTGCATAATCGTTCGTTCACAATTGTATAATCAATCAGATACAGATTATTGCAGATGTAATAGCACAATTCTTCGATTGTATAAATCCGCATGTGCACCCTGGATATTTCGAAAGGTCTTTTGGCCCGTTTTTTATGACAAAGAATTAAACTGCCCATTGATACCTCCTAAATGTAATTCCTTTTCTACAAAGAAGTCTGATGCCGGATAGAACTCGCCAAATCCCACATCTTTGAAACGAAGTCTGCACGTACGCTCATCCAGAAACATCACTTCTATCTGAAGCCTCAACGAATAATCCGTACGTTCCGGAAGTCCTTCCAAAGAAACAGTTTCCACTTTAAGATCTTCTCCATCCAGTGACTCTATATGAATCTCAATATCAGATGTATCTTCCAGTATTACTTCCCACTGTCCATCAGCTTCATACCAATGTGTTCCCCATGCAACGATCGGATACCAGCCTTCCTGCCCCGCAATACGCATGCGCAGACAAATCTGTTCTGTCATCTTCGTCCCATCAAGATAAATCGGTCCATCGTCATAAGGGTCTGCATAACGCATGGACGAATAGCAGGCACCTTTACTGTAAAGATTATTTCCGAGAAAGGCCCTTCTTCCGTTACATAACACCTTCAGAGAATTCGGATACCAGTTATTTTCAAACCCCTCCCCTGTCAGATAAACCGACGATACTACTTTTTTATCAAACACATTCTGAATAAATGATTTAAAGCTTTCATCGGCATCCTTCGCCTTGTCCACATTCAGCACAGGATAAATAGCCTCAAGTTCCCTCATATGTGCATTGGCAACTTCTTCTACTGTTACGAACATGTCTCTGCTTTTTGTGCTCACTGTATTCAGACGTCTGAGCATATATGCACGTATCTCCTGTGCATCGCAGTAGAATAACGCCGATTCATACTGCCACAGTTCTTTTGGCTGATAGAACATATACTGGCAAAAGCTTTCCTTATAATCCTGTACGAACACACACTCTCCGGGCACACCTATATGTTTACCGATCCCCTTTAACATCTTTGACATATCCACATTCGTATATGGAACAGAAAATGTAATATAATCAATCTTTTCAAACTTTTTCAGCATCAGACTGACAAATTTGGCAAGGAGCCATACTCCGTCATGTATCTTTTCTCCTACACGTACTTTTTTTCTTTTCACGGCCTTCCGGAACAGATGTGTGACAATGTCTCCTTCTCCTGCTTCTTTTAACCGTTTTGCTTCCTGTCCGTAAACCCATCGGTCTTTATAATATCCCAGTATCAGAGGAATCTGATAATTGTCTACTGCTGCCTCCATCGTTTCCGGCTCTTCTTTATTCTCATCATAGTAGCTGATCTGACAGCTTTTTTCATTCAGATCAACTCCCAGAATACTTCCTTTTTTCATTATCATCTCCTCCTTTCTTCATTAATATATCTTAAATATCTGATTCGCCATCTGTTCTTCTTCCTCGAATTCCAGCATAGCTTTTTTGCGTTCTGCCTCAGAGTCCATACCTGTCATTTCATTCAACTGCTGATATTTTCCCGCGTAAATGCGTTCTTTATCAGTTTCCAGTGTCTTCTTATCTGTAGTGATCATTTCTCCATTTCCGGACTCCTGGAAATAATAGCTTACAGACTCATCATCATAAAGCACAAACTGCTTTACATAAAGATTCTCATATACAGGCATCATGGCTTCTGCTCTGTATCCAAGTTCTTCTCTTTCTTTTTGCTTCATCTTATAGTACAGCCTTACCTTTCCTCCCGGCTTACAACGATATGCTGCCATAACCTTATTATAAAGCTGTACTTCTCTTAACCATTCTTCCGGATATTTCAGGTAATATGGGAATACCAGCTGTTTTTCACACATTTCTCTTATTACCTGATGAAGGACCGCCGCCATTTCCTCAGAATATTCTTTATCTGAATAATACTTCAAGAGTGCAATCTTACATACATCCGGCAGATCTTCTTTCTCTTCACATTCGTTTGCAATTATTTCAAATACACATTTTTCCAGATTACGTCCGTATACGATATATTCTCTGGATACATATGCAAGATATGCCTGCTTCAGACGGAAATATACATTATCCGACAGATAATAATCTTCAAATATATGCTCTTCTTTATATAACGTCTCTGCAAATACCATCTGAGTGATAATTCTTTCGCTGACCTTATATGATGGCACACCATACTGCTTCAGCACTTTCCACAGCCGTTTCATATCACCGATTGCACCGCAATAATACTCCGCCAGATATGTCAGTGTCACTTTATCATACTGGCCGCGTCTGAACATCTCAAACGCAAGATAACTTAGAAAATCATCTTCTGTATAATTTTCTTCTCTGATCCTCCGGCTGCATACCAGAAATACATCTTTATCATCAAATGCATCGATTCCTTTTGCCAGGATCTTATCATAATCTGGTTTTTCTTTTTCCGGCTCCTGATTCCAGAATCCCGTAGATGCCGCATACTTTCGGCACATATCTACAAAACGTGGTTCATAGAATAGACGCTTGGTCTCATACGGAATCGAATCCGTATAGTGTCTTCCCTCCACAGACTCCCAGACAATTCTTGATTCCTTGTCATACAGATATATAATTGCCCCATTCTTCTCGTCATAAGGAATACGCTGACGGACAGAGCCGTCCTTTTCAATAACCAGAACGCACTTCATACCACGTACTTTTGTTCTTACTTCATAGGAATAACAAATGTCACGCATCGCCTCCATACGCTCCGCAGACATCTCATCTTCTTTGCAGAAGCGTTTATATAAAGTGCGCAGTGATTCTGTAATATGGCGCTTCATCAATTGTTCCCATGTAAATGCTACCATCTGTTCCCGGTAATTCAGATACAGATCTCCAGCCTGTTCCTCATGAATCACAAGACTTGCATAGAGATATGCCGCTTTTTTATAATCCAGTGCATTTCCATGCATAAAATACAATACCAGTGATTTTGGAAGCGGTCCGTGTGCACTGTCCTCATCAATTGTCATCATATAGTATTCATAAAGCTGTGCGATCTTAAGATCCGAATCTACTGCCTTCTGATACCAGAAGAAATACTTTTTCTCTGTTTTATTTCCTTTGATCAGAAGTGTACAGATTGTATTAAGGATCATCGGTTCATCGTACATCTTATAGATTCTTTCCAGGATTCTGAAAAGATTATCACTGTATTTCTTCTGCTGGCTGGCAAAATTTGAAATATAAAGGGCCAGTTCTTTTGTCATCATCCGGTATTTTGTAGCAAAATTCAACACCTGTATCTCGAATGTTCCGAGCTTTTTAAGAAGCGTTGGCTTTTCCTGATAACACAGATATGCTTCCAGATAGAACATAACCGAATGAATTCCATATTCAAACTGTTGTTCCAGAACTTCCAGACGTTTGTACGGATTTTTATAGCGTGTATCCAGATTCAGGATCATATAAAGCAGCCACCAGGAATCCTGATGACGCATATATGTCTTTCCAACCTCATCCAGTACCCGTTCTTCATAATTCACGTCTCCACGGATTTTTGCAGTCAGGTAAAGATAATAACAGTTTGTCAGTGGATCTTTCCCGATTGCAAACCGGTTATAATTATAATTCTCCAGAATCCATTTGGCTTCTTCTATCTTCTCTCCAAGCAGATAAATATTAGCCAGCATGAGCTGGTATACCTCATTGAGTGGTTCTAATTTGCGAAGTGTAACCATCTTCTCGATCGCACTGTCCACCCAATGATCTCTGCTTACTCTTCCTGCCATATAGCCTACATATTCTTTTACGATCTGTGCCATCAGAAGTTCCGGCATCCTGTGATCTTCGTCATATTCCTGATTCTGCAGTACTTCCACTTCATATGTCAGTGTCTCATACGGTGTCACAAATTTCAGTGCTCCGTAATTACGTCCTCCATGAAGCTTCTCTGCTCTTACCACATATTCTATCTCATGTGCATTTCCCACAAAATCTTCTGTACTGATTTCCGGTCTTGATACCCGGATAAAATCTCCTACTGTCTCAATCTTGATCGGCATATATCCCCAGGTATTCTTCATCAGAGTCAAAGTTCCTTTCGTTGACTCAGTCAGATCTTCAAACAGCATTCCTTCTCCCTGCAATGTCAGGAAAATGCATTCTTTCTGCTTGATTCCCACCATGAATTCTTCCATCGCCTGCTCACTGAGAGACCATTTACGCATATTGTCATAAAGATAGAAAGTACGTTCATTTTCATATTTTAAAATCTCATAGAATTCTTTAGACCGGAATAATCTTCCTGCTTCCGAAAAATCTTTGATCGCAAGTTTTCGGAAATCATCTGTGCTTTGTACTTTTCCATACGTTGTCATCACATATGGTTTTTCTATAATAGCTGTAAACGACAGTTCATATTCACCACCGCTGCATACGATCGTAAATTTACCTTCTTCTACATGTCCCGGACGAAGCCCACGTCCGTCATATGTAAACTCAACCCTCGACGGATTTCCCTCGAATCCCTGGTCCTTAAAATGAACACGAAAAGAAGACGAGTAAACGAGTCCTCGTATTCTGCCTTCATTATTCGCCCTCATTGTAAAACTTCCCCTGTATACTTCCCCTTCACCTATAATGAGCACCAGATTCGTCTCATCGAATATAACATCAGGTCGTATCAACTGAAAGTCGCCTTTTGAAAATTTTTGGATTTTATTTTTCAAGTCCTACACCTGCTTCTTTCGTTGCTTTTTTCTTAAAACATACTATAATAAATTATAGCATTGTTTGTCAACGAATGGCAATGCCGGAAAGAGAAAATATCAAAATTGTGTCGATAGGATGGAAAATTATGAAAAAAAAACCAGAATTTCACGGAAGCGATCTGGAAAAGATCGCAGATTATTATCACCTTGATAAGGAAAAGATTGTTTTGTTCGGCGCCAATGTAAACCCGCTCGGATTATCCGGACAGGTAAAAAAAGATCTCGCAGAACATCTGGATATCATCAGCAGTTATCCAGACAGAGATTATACAGATCTGAAAAAAGCAATTGCTGCATATACCAATACCTCGCCGGAACATATTGTTGTCGGAAATGGTTCTACGGAGCTTATCTCACTCCTGATCAGCCAGCGCGCACCAAAAAGGGCGCTGCTTCTGGGACCGACCTATTCCGAATATGCAAGAGAGCTGAATCTGGTCGGCGGCACACTGGAATATTATAATCTGAAAGAAGAACAGGATTTCAGACTGGATATTTCCGATCTGACCGATACACTGAAAAGTGATATTGATCTTCTGATCATCTGTAATCCGAACAACCCGACCTCTTCAGCCATCAGTACCGCTGATATGAAAAAGCTGTTAACCGTATGCCGGTCACTTGGTATCTTCGTTATGATCGATGAGACTTATATCGAATTCGCACCGGAAGGCACTTCCCTCTCTGCAGTTTCTCTTGTACCGGAATTCGACAACTTCATGGTCATCCGCGGTGTATCCAAGTTCTTCGCCGCACCTGGACTTCGCTTTGGTTATGGTCTCACCAGTAATCAGGCATTTCTTCAGACACTTCTTACCCACCAGAATCCGTGGAGCCTGAACAGTATCGGGGCTTACGCCGGTGAACGGATGTTGAAAGATACCGATTATATTCAGAAAACCTGGTCTCTCATTGATTCTGAGCGCACCAGAATGTGCACAGAGCTTTCCGGACTGGATACCGTAAAGATTTACCCGGCTTATGCCAACTTTGTTCTTGTAAAGATCTTAAAAGAAGGACTCACTTCTTTCGATGTCTTTGAAAAAGCGATTCACCAGAATCTCATGATCCGGGACTGTTCTTCTTTCGAAAGCCTGAACGGAGAATATGTACGGTTCTGCATTATGAATCCAGAGGATAATGACCGGCTGCTGGATGTATTCCGTTCATTATAATCAATACAGAGAACCTGCCCCCGGCAGCTTCTTCCGAATGCATGGCAATACAAACACCTGTCTGCGGCCCGGTATCATTCCTGAAATAATCCAAGTTACAGACAGGTGTTTTTCATATTTTCCAATATTATTTTTTTAAGATCAATGCCATAAAGGTAAGTTCTTCATCACCGGTGTTCTTAATTCCATGTGCATCTCCGTCTTTACACAGGAACAGATCGCCAGGATTTGCCGGCTGTTTTTCGCCGTTATCGTCATAAGTTCCGTGTCCGGTCAGAATGAAGTAAGACTCCGTCTCACCATGATGATAATGGTATCCTACTTCACATCCCGGATCCAGATGAATCTTGGCATACATCTTACAGGCTTCTCCAACTTCTTCCGAAGTAACCATTGCTTCTCTTACAATATAACCGTCTCCGCCATTTACATGTTCCACTTTTACCAGTTCTCTTTCGCCTTCTCTTGTCATTTTTAAGTTCCTCCTTGATTCGTAAAACATTCTAAAACAACAATACAACCTGAAAGATACAAAGTCAATGGTAAACCCTTAATCTTAATTCACGATCCGGTAATATTCTTTCGCGGTTATACTGTAAACGATGATATAGAATACCGCAAACACCGCTATCGTAATGATTGTGCATACCGCAAACAACGATACATTCGTAAGATTTAATACTCCCAGAATTTTTGTCATTACTTTAAAGGCTACTGCAACATGGATCACTGCTACAACCAACGGCAGGAAGAATACGCTTAAGACCTGGCTTCTTATGGAACGCTTCACTTCTTTTTTACTCATGCCAACCTTCTGCATGATCTGGTAACGCTCCCTGTCATCATAGCCTTCCGATATCTGCTTATAATAAATGATCAGTACCGTTGCCATAATAAACATACTTCCCAGATAGATTCCAATAAAGAACAGTCCGCCGTACAATTCATAAAAAGAAGAACGGCTTAACATACGGCTTTCCATCGTTCCATCCGGAAACTTTTCATAAAATTCGTTCTGTATCTGTTCCAGTGTCTCTTTTTGTTTTCCGTCATCTCCCTTCAGGTTGAATTTATCTGCATAAGAAAATGACTCGATACGTTCAATCTGCTCTGCATTTGCAAATACAATGTATAATGTCTTATACATTTCTGCCGTGCTCTTCGGCTGGCTCGTCATCTCGGACAGTTCTTTTTTCACCTGATAGTTCTGTCCTGCAATGTTTATCTGTTTTTTTCCACATTTGCCGTTCGTGGTATAGGTCAGTATCTCCTGTTCCTTTAACGAAACATTCTGTTTTTCTATCCGGTTATACTCTTCCTGTGTGATCATCTCTACATAGTAAAAATGATTGTCCGGATAGTACTGCTCTACCTTTTCCAGATTATTTCCTTTCAAAACCGCATTCATACTGCCATATCTGTACCGGACTCTGTCTGTTATTTTTACCCCTGCTTTCTCACATTGTTCTTTTATCAGTCTCTGAAGAGTCTCTTCATTATTTGTATCGGCTTCATTGCAGACAATTGAAACATCTCTCGGAAAACGTGAGTCCAGAATATCTTCCATTCCCGCATACAAAGATACCGTTGTGGATACCATAACCAGCACCATCGTACTTAACACACAGATGTTCGCAAGTCCCGCTCCGTTTTGTTTCATACGATAGATCATGCCTGATACACTGGTAAAATGCTTTGGATTATAATAATAAGCTTTATTTTTCCGGAGTATTTTCAATACCACAATGCTTCCGGCAATAAAAAGTGCATAAGTTCCAATAATCACACAGACCACTGCAACAAAGAATTTCAAAAGTGCTTCTAACGGTGCCTCTGTTGTAAGTGCAATCCAGTAACCATTGCCAAGTGCCGCCACACCGACGATCACAAGCAGCCATCTGCTCTTCGGCTCTTTCTCCCCCTGATTGCCTCCGTGCAGAAGTTCCACCGGATTCACCAGCTGTATCTGTAAAATGTTATATAAATACGTCAGAAGAAAAATTCCTGCAAATAATATGACAGTCTGTACAATTGCAGTCCCATTAACCGAAAACTGCATATCTACGCTATTGTGCAGAATCTTAAGGAGCAGCAGATACATCAGTTTCCCAAATATTATTCCAAACACCAGACCGCCAAGAATACTGATTCCCGCCGTCAGGATCGTCTCAACTGCCATCATTCGTGCAATATGCCGCTTTCCCATTCCAAGAATATTGTATACTCCGATCTCTTTCTTTCGTCGTTTGATCAGGAAACTATTCGTATAGAACAGAAAAATCACTGCAAATACAATGATCACACCCGTTGCATACTGAAGACATATCTTCAATGTATTCTGGGTAATACCTTCCCCCTTGCTCAGTGCGTCAATGATATAGAACATCATGACGGTCAGAACACCTGTAAAGATATAGGGTACATAGGTCTTACGGTTATTCTTAAGATTGGTCACAGCAAGTTTTTCATAGATGAAATTATTCATCCTCCTCACCTCCTGTGGTAAGAATCTTCAGCGTATCTGAAATTCTTTCATACATTTCTTCGTTCGTAAGATTCCCCCTGTAAAGCTGATGGAATACTTTTCCGTCCTTGATAAAAAGCACCCTTTTCGCACTACTCGCCGCTTTCACACTATGTGTCACCATAACAATCGTCTGACCTTCCTGGTTAATCGTTGTAAAAAGATTCATCAGACTGTCTGCCGCTTTCGAATCCAGTGCTCCCGAAGGTTCATCGGCAAGAATCAGCTGTGGTTTCGTGATCAGCGCTCTTGCAATTGCAGCTCTTTGTTTCTGCCCACCGGACACCTCATATGGATATTTCTCCAGTAGTTTTTCAATTCCAAGTTTTTCTGCAATCGGTTTTAATCTCTTTTCCATCTCCGGATATTTCTTTCCGGATAATACCAGTGGCAGGAATATATTATCCTTTAATGAAAATGTATCTAACAGGTTAAAATCCTGAAATACAAAGCCGAGATTCTGACGTCTGAACGTTGCGATCTCTTTTTCTTTTAATTTTCCCAGATCCCTGTCTTTTAAATAAACCTTTCCTTCTGTCGGTTTATCAAGTGCCGCCAGAATATTCAGCAAAGTCGTCTTTCCCGATCCAGACTCTCCCATGATTGCAACATATTCCCCGCGTTCTACCGTAAAATTCACATCTCTTAAAGCCTCTACCTGATTGCTCCCAAAACGAGTCGTATATATCTTCTTCACATTTTTTACTTCCAGTAATGACATAAGTTTTTCTTCCTTTCTTTTTAAGATTTCTTCTTTACGGTATCTATTATAAAAAAAGAGGAAATATCCTGCCATCGAAGCATGTGACATTTCCCCTGTTTAATCTTACATTCCTGTAAGGTTTTCTCTTTTTATCTGATCGTTATTCCGGATTCCATTCTTTCCTTGTCAATTCCAGATATACACGGGTTCCTTTTCCCACCTCTGAATCAATCCATATCTTATGTCCCATCTTATCCATGATCTTTTTGCAAAGATACAGTCCAATCCCGGTAGACTTCTTATCTGCTCTTCCATTATATCCGGTAAACCCTTTTTCAAATACTCTAGGAAGATCTTCTGCCTGAATACCGATTCCATTATCCTCGATCACCAGACACTCCCGTCCTCTTTTTTCTTCCAGACAGATTCTAATCTCGCCGCCATTCTTTGTGTATTTCAAAGCATTAGACAGAATCTGTTCTGTCACAAACTCCAGCCATTTTTCATCTGTAAGAACTATTCGTTCCACCGGCCGGTAATCCAGACGGATCTTCTGAAGAATAAACATCTGAGAATATTTCCGGACAGATTGTTTCAGAATCTTATCTAAAGACACCTTCTCAAACTGCAGATCCCCAGACATATCTTCCATGCGGAGATACGTCAGCACCATCTCCACATACTGTTCCATTTTAAAAAGTTCCATCTTCATCTCTTTTAATTCCGGCAGTGCCGGGTTTTCATCTTCCACCGATTGCAGCAATATGTGCATCGCAGCGATAGGTGTCTTGATCTGATGCACCCACATACCATAATAATCACTTAAGTCCTGGCCTTTGATTCTTGCCTCTGATTTCAACTCCAGAATCTTTTCGTCAAAGATCCCCAGTAATTCCTGATAATCCAGTTCCAGAAGATTCCTGCACTCTGGAAGTTCTTTTGTGCACTCCTGCGTGCTCTTCTTAAACCGTTCCAGCAGAAGATGCTTCTTCCGGAAGCGATGATATTCCGTTATTACATAAAGGAGCAGCCACAATATCACCAGCAGCAGTGCATATTTCAACGCATCCATCCTGATATTATAAAGAAATGCTACAACAATAAATATTCCGACCGTTCCGGCATAAAGGCTGATCTCTCTTGTTTTATCTTTAAAAAATGCTATTAACAGTTTCATGCCTCCACCATATATCCTATTCCTTTTTTTGTGATGATCTTTCCGCCAAGGCCAATCTGTTCCATTTTTTTACGAAGTCTTGCCACATTGACCGTCAGTGTATTGTCATCAATAAATTCATTGCTGTCCCAGAGTCTCGTCATAATACTTTCACGGCTTACGATCTTCCCTGTATTTTCCAGAAGTATCTGCAGAATCTTGAATTCGTTCTTGCTCAGTTCCAGTTTCTGGTCCTGATACAGAACTGTCGCATCTGCCAGATTCAGGATCGCACCGTTCCACTCCATGACATCTGCCGTTCCACGAAATTCATAGGTTCTTCTTAACACGGCCTGCACCTTTGCCGTCACCACATTCAGGTCAAACGGTTTCTCGATGAATTCATCGCCGCCCATATTCATTGCCATCACAATATTCATATTATCATTCGCCGATGACAGGAAAATGATCGGCACCTTCGAGATCTTCCGGATCTCCTGACACCAGTGAAATCCATTAAAAAATGGAAGCACAATGTCCAATAACACAAGCTGCGGCTCAAATTCCACGAATTTTCCCATTACGTCTTTAAAATCCGTCATACATTCTGCCTGATAATTCCATTTTTCCAAATGGTTTTTCAGTCCGCCTGCTATTGTTTCATCATCTTCCACGATTAAAATCTTATACAATCTTTCTTCTCCCCATACTTCAAACTCTGTCCTTATCTGCGTAAGTTACCATCGTCATCTTTTCTAATGCGCGGTGACAAAAAGGACAAAAGTTTAACACTTTTGCCCTCTTATCGTAATACATTTGTCATGCAATTGTCAATTCCGGCTTTCTTAAGATTTCTTTCGAATTTCTGAAGAACTCCGGCTCCATTCCATATGCATTTCTTTCTATATTATTTCTACAAATGTTAGTGGAAATAATGTGCCCCGATCTTCATTCCGGCACCGCCTTGATCAAAATACAGACAGTTTCCAATCGGATTCGAGCCATTCAACGCATCTACAGCAGCCTGCAGAGCTGTCTGTGAATATCCCTTTGAACTTCTCACTCTGTTCAGCCATCCGGTCGCTGCCGGTCCGAACTGCCCGGACTGATAGATGACTTCTTCGATGGAATTCGGATAACTTCCACTCTTTACACGGTTCATGATCACCGCACCGACGGCAACCTGTCCTTCATACGGCTGGTTTCCTGCTTCGCAGTAGATGATGGATGCAAGCAGTTCCTGATTGGCTCTTACGTATGCTTCTCTTGCTTCGCGTTCTGCTTTTTCTTTTGCTTCCTGCTCTGCCTTTTCTCTTGCGAGGCGTTCTTCCTCTTCTTTTTTCGCTATATTGTCTGCAATTACCTGCTGGCTTGCATCCGTCATTTCCTGTGCAGATGCCACGATATTCTGTGATATCGCCTGTACAGCAGTGTGTGTATTCGTATTTTCCCCTTTTGTTTCTGTGATTGTTGTTACTTCCGGCTGTTCAGAGGCTGCCTGACTGGTAAAACCAGTTGCCATTACTGCGCATGCTGAATACAGCACGAACATCGATTTCAGTCTCTTCGCTTTTAACATAATATAAATACCCTCCTGATTTTGTTGCAATGATTTACATTTCTTTTAATAAAGTATATTCATTTTTTTCAACTTTATTACAAATATTACAAATTTGTTACAAGCAACGATTGGTATCATATCATGTATGTCTCGTTTTGTCAACTTTTTTATTTACTTTTTTAAAGTCTGCAGATTATGCTACTCTTTTTTCTTATTTTTAGCGTTCATTTTTCTCCGTTATTTCTCTGCTCCTTAAGCTTCTCTTTTACAATAGCTTACTACTGTTACAATTAAAAATACCGGGATACAGATTACTGCCGCAATCATGATAATATACGGTGTCCAGTAATATCCACTGCCGATTTTCACGCGTCAAAATTCTTCCTCCTGAGGGCGTCCCCTGTATATAGAACGTATTACATGATGTAAATAATCACATATTTTAATGTTTGGCAACAAAAAAGCAGCATACTGCAAAATAATCATGCTGTATGCCACTTTTTATTTATGTTTTTACAAACATTACAAATATTAATTATTCAAATTCTGTTACATAAAATTCATTTACGCAAAATCCGATTGTCCAAACTCTATTTGATCTTAGCAATGTCGATCAGTGTCAGTTTCTGGATATCTGTATTCTCAAGACTGGTGATCAGAGCTTTTGCTGTATCGATCGCTGTCAGTACATTGACACCTGTCTCGATCGCATTTCTACGGATCACGAATCCGTCTCTTGAGTGATCAGCTCCCTGCGGAGGTGTGTCGATAACCAGGTCGATCTTATGTCCGAGGATCAGATCCATAAGGTTCGGAGATTCCTGCTCAATCTTATTGACTGTCATCGCTTTCACGCCTGCATCTGTCAGGACCTTGGCAGTTCCTTCTGTAGCAAAGATCTTGTAACCGATCTTCTCGAATCTGCGTCCGATCTCTACTGCTTCTTCCTTATCTTCATCACGAACTGTCATAATCATGTTCTTGTGTTTTGGAAGTTTGACTCCGGCACCGATGAATGCTTTATAAAGAGCCTCATCAAATGTCTTGGCAATTCCCAGACACTCTCCGGTAGACTTCATCTCAGGTCCAAGGCTGATATCAGCACCGCGGATCTTCTCAAATGAGAATACCGGCATCTTGATTGCAAAATAATCTGCTTCCGGCTGTAATCCAGGTGTATAACCAAGTTCTTTGATCTTGTGTCCGATGATCACTTTTGTTGCAAGTGGTACGATCGGAATACCTGTTACCTTACTGATGTATGGAACAGTACGGCTGGAACGAGGGTTAACTTCGATTACATATACATCTTCTCCACATACGATGAACTGGATGTTAATCAGTCCGATTACATGTAAGGATTTTGCAAGTCTTCTTGTATATTCGGCAATCGTCTCTTTTGTCTTCTGAGAGATGCTCTGTGCAGGATATACAGAGATACTGTCTCCGGAATGGATTCCGGCACGCTCGATATGCTCCATGATACCTGGAATCAGGATATCTTCACCGTCGCATACGGCATCTACCTCAATCTCTTTACCCTGTAAATATTTATCAACCAGGATTGGATGATCCTGTGCGATACGGTTGATGATTCCGATGAACTCATCAATATCGTGATCATTGATCGCAATCTGCATTCCCTGTCCGCCAAGTACGTAAGAAGGTCTTACCAGTACCGGATAACCCAGTCTGTTTGCAACTTTCTTCGCTTCTTCTGCTGTAAATACAGTTCCACCTGTCGGTCTTGGGATCTCGCACTGCTCAAGAATCTCATCAAACAGCTCACGGTCTTCGGCTGCATCTACATTTTCAGCAGATGTTCCAAGGATTGGAACGCCCATCTTCATAAGAGATTCTGTCAGCTTGATCGCTGTCTGTCCACCGAACTGTACAACTGCTCCGTCCGGTTTTTCCAGATCTACGATACTTTCTACATCTTCCGGTGTCAGAGGCTCGAAATACAGCTTGTCAGCGATATCGAAGTCTGTACTTACTGTCTCAGGGTTGTTATTTACAATAATCGTCTCATATCCTTCTTTGGCAAATGCCCATGTACAATGTACAGAACAGAAGTCGAACTCGATACCCTGTCCGATACGGATCGGTCCGGAACCAAGTACCAGTACTTTCTTCTTGCCGGAAGTTTCAACTACTTCATTCTCACTTCCGAATACAGAGTAGTAATATGGTGTCTCTGCTGCGAACTCAGCCGCACAGGTATCAACCATCTTATAAGAAGCTGTGATGCCATTATCATGACGAAGGTCATGGATCTCACGCTCTGTCTTTCCTGTCAGTTCTGCGATCACATTATCCGGGAACTCTAAGCGTTTTGCTTCTTTTAATGTCTCTGCTGTTAATTCTTCTGTCTTTAATTTCTGTTCCATCTCTACGAGAATTGCGATCTTGTCAATGAACCAGTTGTCAATCTTTGTAATTCTGTGAATGTCTTCGTAGCTGATGCCCTGACGGATTGCTTCTGCGATCTTCCAGATACGACGGTCATCTACAACTTTCAGTTCTTCTAACAGTTCTTCTCCTTTTAAATAAGAGAAGTCATAAGACATAAGGCTGTCTACATGCTGTTCCAGAGAACGGATGGCTTTCATAAGTGCTCCCTCGAAGTTATCACAGATACTCATAACTTCTCCGGTCGCTTTCATCTGTGTTGTCAGTGTACGTTTTGCACTGATGAACTTATCAAATGGAAGTCTCGGGATCTTTACAACACAGTAGTCAAGCATAGGCTCAAAACTTGCGTATGTCTTCTTTGTTACTGCGTTCTTGATCTCGTCCAGTGTATATCCAAGAGCGATCTTTGCTGCAACCTTGGCAATCGGATATCCTGTTGCCTTAGATGCAAGTGCAGAAGAACGGCTTACACGAGGGTTAACCTCGATTACACAGTACTCAAATGAATCTGGATTCAGCGCATACTGTACGTTACATCCACCAGTGATATTTAACTCACTGATGATATTAAGAGCAGATGTACGGAGCATCTGGTACTCTTTATCGCTCAGTGTCTGAGAAGGTGCTACTACGATACTGTCTCCGGTATGTACACCTACAGGGTCCAGGTTTTCCATATTACATACGGTAATGCAGTTACCATTGCTGTCACGCATTACTTCGTACTCGATCTCTTTCCATCCTGCGATGCAACGTTCTACCAGAACTTCCCCAACACGTGAAAGACGAAGTCCATTTTCCAGGATCTCTACGAGTTCTGTTCTGTTATCCGCGATTCCGCCGCCGCTTCCACCAAGTGTGTAAGCCGGACGAAGTACAACCGGATATCCGATACTTTCAGCAAATTCGATACCAGCCTGTACATCCTTTACGACTTTAGAAGCTGCACAAGGCTCGCCGATTTTTTCCATTGTCATCTTGAATTCCAGACGGTCTTCGGCCTTTTTGATCGTCTCAGAAGTAGTACCGATCAGACGTACGTTGTTTCTTTCAAGGAATCCATTCTCATCCAGCTCCATAGCCAGATTCAGTGCTGCCTGTCCACCCAGTGTAGGAAGGACACTGTCTGGTTTTTCCTTTAAGATCAGCTGTTCTACCACCTCAACTGTCAGAGGCTCGATGTATACGCGGTCTGCGATATCTTTATCTGTCATGATCGTAGCCGGGTTAGAGTTCAAAAGGACTACTTCCAGACCTTCTTCTTTTAATGAACGGCAGGCCTGTGTACCTGCATAGTCAAACTCCGCTGCCTGTCCAATGATAATAGGGCCAGAGCCAATTACTAATACTTTCTTAATATCTTTAATTCTAGGCATTATTTTGCTCCTTTCATCATATCCATAAATCTATCAAACAGGTATCCGGAATCCTGTGGTCCAGGACAAGCCTCCGGGTGGAACTGAACTGTGAAAATATTCTTTCCTTCGTATGCAAGTCCTTCGTTGGTTCCGTCATTTACATTGATAAATGCTTCTTTTGCGATAGCCGGATCAATGGTTGTACCATCAACTGCATAACCATGGTTCTGTGAAGAAATGTATACTCTGTTGTTTGTCAGATCCTTCACCGGATGGTTACCGCCGCGGTGTCCATATTTCAACTTATAAGTCTTTGCACCATTTGCAAGTGCCATAAGCTGATGTCCGAGACAAATTGCAAAAATAGGAATATCAGTATTGTATAACTTCTTGATCTCTTCGATAATAGATACGCATGTTTCCGGATCTCCAGGTCCGTTAGACAACATAATGCCGTCCGGATTAGCAGCAATAATCTCTTCTGCTTTTGTTCCTGCCGGATAAACTGTAACTTCACAGCCGCGTTCATTTAAAGACTTGGCAATGTTCTTCTTTGCACCGAAGTCCATAAGAGCAACCTTCGGTCCATTGCCTTCTAAGACATATTTTTCATCACATGTTACTTTTGATACCACATCACCAACTGTATATGCTTTCAGTTTTGGGAGAATCTCATCTAAGTTGTAATTCTCGTTCGTGGTGATCATTCCGTTCATGGTTCCCTTTTCACGAAGAATCTTCGTAAGGGCACGTGTATCAATTCCTGCAATTCCTGGAATATCCTGTTCTTTCAGGAAATCCTGAAGTGTTCCTTCACAACGGAAGTTGCTTGGCATTCTGGAAAGTTCTCTTACGATATATCCATCCGGCCATGCCTTCCTTGACTCCATATCCGGTGTGATGCCATAATTTCCAATCAATGGATAGGTCATTACTACGGCCTGTCCCGCATAAGAAGGGTCGGTTAATACCTCCAGATAACCTGTCATTGAAGTATTAAACACTATCTCGCTAATCATGTCTTTTGTCGAACCGATACTGGTTCCGGTAAAGACAGTCCCGTCTTCTAATATAAGAAATGCTTTCATATATTCACCTTTTCCCTTCTGTGTTTCTTTTTCTTTTTTCATGAATCCATACTGCTGTACTTCAGGTACATTTTCTATATTTGGGCAAAAAAAATTCGTTGTTACAAAGAATTTTTCTTAAAAATACAGAATAAAAGGCAGTTTGTGCAAGCACAAAACCGCCTCGTTTTTCATACATCGGTACCAGACAATTTATGTCTTCACAAATTGTAAAAATTATACTACATAATCCGAGGATTTTCAACGGATATTTTTGTTTTTTTATGAATACTGCCAAAATATTACAATCTTGTGTAATCTCGGGTCATCGATGTACTGGTACTTCACCTGCGATAATCCATAGTAATCCGCCAGATTCTGCGCTGCTTTTGCAAGTTCTTTCTGGAAAATGTCATCGTGCGCCTGACTGTAGACGGATGTATCTGCGAATTTAAAAATTGTAGCACTTTTCTTCGCCCAGATAGCCTGGTTCATGGCTTCCAGTACCTTCTTGGCATCATACTTTGTGTAATACATTCCGTTTACCACGTAATAATTGCAATCCATCTTGCTGCACTCTGGCATCTGTGTATCCTTATCCAGAATATGTGTCTGAAATAACTGCGTATCATCACAACACATATAATCATAGCTGATATTTGCCTTATTACCAGAAGCCTCTGCATCTTGACCTGAATTTTGCTCTGCATCCCGGGATGTATCTTCTCCTTCTTCCTGTTGGAACACCGGATCTCCCCAAGTTGTGTCGACATAATAATAATCGCCGTTACATTTCACCAGATTCCACGCATGGTTTCCGCCTTCCGTCGTCTTTCCCGTCACATAAGTACAGAACACGCCAAGCCGTTCCAACAAATACTGCGTTGCTTTCGAATATCCAGCACATACAGATTTCTGATTGACAAATACGCTGTAGATGTTCTGATTATCCGGCGCGCTCTCATCATACTCTACTTCATCTACGATTTTTTCATATACATAGAGAATTTTGTGATAGTCATCTGCATCGGCATCCAGATCTGCCAGCCACTTCTCTGCCGCCTGCATAATCGCGGTCTGCATCTTCTGGCTTTCTTCTGCTGTGTAAAAATATTTCGGTTTCAGGACGGTATAACTTTCTTTTCCTTTATAAGTCGTAGCCGTTGCTGTCCCGTCACACCAGAAGATGTCCGGCTGATCCTTCATCAGCTTCTGAAAAATCTGATTTGTCTCATCTACATCCGCGTTATGTACATAAATTTCCTCCGTGTGGTTTCTGACACCTTCCAGAATTTCCTGATAGACCTGCCTTTGTTCAGTCGGCAACTGCTGATAATAATATTTCTCCGTGTTCTCTTCTTCCGTTATGGATACTTTCTGATAAGGAATATCTTGTTTTTTATTTGAACCAAATTGTTCAAGTTCCAGGTATCCGCCCCTTTCTGCTGCTGCGGTTCCAAGAAAGAGAATGCATGTCAGAATCAGGATGATTAATTTCTTTTTTCTTCTTTTTCTATATATCCGTAAACACCTTCTTTTCATGCTCTGTTCTACGCTCCTGTTTCTGTTATTTTTAAGATGTTCCATACTTTGTGTAACAATCTGTCTCTTTTATTCCCTGTATCTTCACATTTTTCTTATTTTTGCATACTCTGTCAGTAACAGAGTCTTAAAAGAGGTCCTATTTTATGAACGGAACGACTCCAACCACTCAGGATACTCCCGACAAAGGCCGTCTGCAGATTAATCTCGTATCTGACATCTCTGCCTATCCGATTCAGGGGGCTCAGATTTCCATCTTCTACACGGGTGTTCCAGAAGCTCAGTTAGAACAACTTACTACCGACAGTTCCGGGCAGACCGATACGATTGATCTTGCGGCACCACCGTTAGAATACAGCCTGAATCCAGAAAATGAAGTCCAGCCATATTCCGAATATACCATGCAGATCACCGCCGAAGGCTTCGAGTCGGTCAGTATTGCCGGTGCTGAAATTCTCGCCGATGTCACTGCCATTCAGAATGTCAGCATGAAACCAATCGACACTCCCGAAGACGAGGAAACCGTATTCGTCATTCCGGCTCATACATTATATGCCACCTATCCGCCTAAGATTCCCGAAGACGAGATCCAGCCGACCTTCGAATCCGGAGAGATTGTCTTAAGCCGCGTCGTGGTCCCGGAATACATCGTAGTTCATGATGGAAGTCCACGCGACTCCACTGCCAAAAACTATTATGTGAAGTATAAGGATTATATCAAAAATGTAGCTTCCAGTGAAATCTATGCGACCTGGCCGGAGGATACCATCCGGGCAAACGTACTGGCAATCATGTCTTTTACTCTGAACCGGGTATATACAGAATTTTACCGGAACCGCGGATATGATTTTACGATCACTTCTTCAACCGCATTTGATCACAAATGGATTCCGGAACGGAATATCTATGATACGATCTCTGTGATAGTGGATGAATTGTTTGCCGATTATCTTTCCAGACCGAATGTCAAGCAGCCGATACTGACGCAGTATTGTGACGGACGGCAGGTACAATGTCCGAATTGGATGACCTTTTTGCTATAACCTATAAAGTGGATTTTTACCTATTTATATGCTACATTTTAGCAAAAATTATCTAAATTGAATAGCCTCAATCCTAAGTTCCTGTCCTACAGTTCCAAGCGTTGCTACTCCGTCTGCCTTTGTCCAGTCTGTCCATCCGGAACTCTGGATATGAACACGGTATTCGAAGTCGCCTTCGAAACATAAGCACTCAATACGTTTCTTTTCTCCAACTGTACCGATAATTGTGTCTTTGGTGATCATGCCGTAATCCACCCAACCTTTGCTCTGGATATGAGCTTTTGCTTTAATCGTTTTTCCGTATGGATTGATCCGGATCGCTTCCAGGCGTAATGCATGGCCGGTGATACCGATCACATTTTCTGCGGCTCTTGGTGACAACCAGCCTTTGCTCTGTACGTGTGGCTCGACTGAGAACATGGATTTCTTAATCTCCAGTGCTTCCATCTGCAGTCCTTTTCCGGTCGTACCAGCCCACTCTCCGTTGTTGGCCCATTCTGACCAGCCAATACTCTTCTGGTGGACTCTGTACAGGTAGAAAGATTCCTTTCCTGTGATCCGGATTGCTTCCAGTCTTCTGTTCTGTCCGGTGGTTCCGATCAGCGTGTCCTTCTTAATGTTCTTGTATTCTTTATTACCGATTTCTTTCATATGAACTGCAACGTCAGTCTCTCCGTCTGGCTTAATATGAAGCGCTTCAATTCTACGATTCTGACCGGTAGAACCTACCATCAAACCATCGGACTGCCAGTTGCCCCATCCAATGCCTCTCATGTGAGCCTGGTATGAGATTGTACCAAACTTATCGGTCTTGTTCTGGAATGCTCCACCCGACTTGATTTCTCCATCGACAGGTTCTGTCTTCTCGGCTGATGCTACTGGTGCTGCAGACGAGATTCCGAATGCTTTGAGGATCCCTCTTGCCAAGTCGTCGATCTGGGAATTAAATTTGTTTAAATCTTCATGATTTGAAATAAATCCGTTCTCCAGCAAACGATAACTGTAACCTTTCGCAGCTGCACGATTGACGTTGGCAAGGTGTGCTCTGCCTACAACTTTATTGGCTCTGCCCGGGAAGAATGAACCGATGAAGTTGGCAAGTGCCGTATCGTACTGATCTGGGGAGTATCCTTCCTTGATGATTACGTGCCCGCCTTTTGCCGTTGATACTCCACTGTCCATGTGAAGTTCCAGAATCTGATAGCTTTTTGGAATATTCAGCGAGCTAATGCCTTTGTCGGCATACCAGTTCCGGCTTGTATCTCCAAGAGTAACATTACTTCCTCCGTATGCTACAATTCGTCTTGCAAGTGCCCGGACTCTCTCTGCCTCGGTGTAACCGTAGCCAACAGCTCCACTGTCACCAGCTCCGTGTCCGGCTATTAAAAATAAATGTGCCATGATTGCTCCTTTCTGTGCGACGTCGCACACTATATAATATGTTAGAGGACGATTATTCGCCCTCTACTTACACTGCTGTTTATATAACTGATTTACTCCAGTTGCCGCTAATCCGCTGGCCATTCCGACCGCAACTGCATTGATCACATCGCCGGCCGGAAAGTCCGGCATTGTGTAGAGTCCGGCAACGCCCAGAACTCCACCACATACAGCCATGATGACCGGAATCCATTTGTCTGGAATTTTCTCATAGGCTTTGCATCCAAGTCCAATTACATAACAGATTGCTACGATCCCTACTACTGTTCCTAATGTACTAATATCCATGCTTAATCCTCCTGATCATGCGCTTGCTTATTTATATGCTTCTGAATCTTGTCTATTGCTTCTGTAACAGGTCCATTACATCCCTGTTCTTTCAAACCTTTCAGACAAGCCAGAATTCCATAAGTAAGCAAACATTGTTCTGATTTCATTCTCTCTATCTCTTTATCCTGCTCATTCTGTCTTAAATACCACTTGTATACTGCGAAAACAGCGGAAAAGATAACCACTACGGCCGTTAATAAGCTTCCAGCAGTAATGATTGTGTTTACGTCTACATACACTCTATGTACCTCGATTCTTTAATTTTGCGTATAAAAATAAGACCTTACGGTCTTGCTCTGATTTCCATGTGTTCACCTCTTTGCATAAAAAAAGAGAGGCGTTAACCTCTCTCGTTATGATTCTTCTTGTTATTATTGCGATCATATAATTCATACAATTTTTTTAAATCTTTGCTTTGTTTATTTTTCTTATATGTCCTTCCAGACGCTTCAATTTTGATTCTATTCCATTCAAATTTCAAATAAACTCGAACATGCCTTAAAAGTTCTTCTATATACTCATTCCGTTGCTTCACATAATTAGATAGCTCTTGACGAAAAAACACTCTAAATCTTTCGTTTTCTTCAGGGTTATTACAGAGATGATAATACATTTCTGCTTTAAATGCAGGTACCTCATAAAATTTTGCAATAAAATCTTTAATAATAGAATATTTCAACGCTCCCTCTGTTTCAAAATAATTTTCACAATAGCTTTCTCTGCAATACGCACATAACTCAAACAGTCCTTTATAATAAGATACTAATTTTTCTACGCAACCATCTATTTTCCCATCAATATTATCCGAGAAATTTAAATGCATATGTATTAAATATTTTAATTTTTCTATTCTACCCATATGTTTTCTATATTCGTCTAAGTCTTTCGCATCTAACTCCGCATTTTCAATCGTTGTCGTGCTAATCAAGGCTGATATATATTCTCTGAATTTGTATAACCATTCAACTCTATTTTTGGTAACAGCATTGACATAATGTACTGCTTTGTTGTTTCTGACAGAAAAATAAAGCGAAATACTGCTGATTAAAAAAGTAAGTAATATTCCGATTGAAGTTAAAGCAGCTTTATTTTCGCTAAAGAACTGTAACATTTTATTCATTATTACTACACTCTCCTTCCACCTCGATTATACAGCAGAAGGAGAAGTTTTCCAAGAAAGATTCATTTTCAACTAGTTATCTTGCGTATAATCTCGTGATACCTCCGTTGTTATATATCTTGATCTTATTGCTACTCAAATATGAGATCCCACCATTGTATGCACTAGAATAATATGCTTGATGTGAACCGGACCCGTGATCTACAACAGAACGACTTGTTAATACCTGTGCCGGTACGATCGTGCTTGCAAGTTCTCGGTAATAATTTCCATTTGTACTGCTTGCAAGTCCGCACGTGATCATGAACTCTGAATACTGCGATACATCGACTGTAATTGTGGAGTTTCCTGCTGAGGTCTGGTTCTTTAGTAATGTCCACTCTCTGTTCGCCTTGTTATCCACCTTTGTAAATAAAGCAGTCATACTCTCGCCGTTCACATACGTATCTGTATCATTAACTACTACTGATGGTACTGATGCCGATCCGCCCTCATGTGATGCCTTCGTTGAAATTCTCGTAGATGAATTTCTAAGATATGTTTCTGCTCCATCTACACCTATTTCCAGATCACCTATAAATACTTTTGCACAATCGACACCCTCTCCTAATCGAATCTCGTCACCTTTGAAGGATGCAAGTTCTTCAGTCCCCTTCCTAACTTGTACACTGGTTCCATCTATAAACACATTGAATCCAGCAGCATTACCGATCGTAGCTGTTGGCGCATATACTGGTTCGGATGCCACTCTCCAGTTTATGCCGTCATATGTGAAGGTTACGGTTGCTCCGTCGGTCCAATATACATCCCGGACACCTTGGATATACATTGCTTTTGTACCTGTACCAGCAATATTAAGTGTTGGACTGGATGCGGTATTTGCATAAGTAAATTTAACAGCTACTGTTGCTCCGGCTTTGAGAGATAATGTTCCAGCCGCCAAACTTGCAACTTTCGCTGCGGTTCCGGCTGCGGTATCACATGTCGCATAGAGCATTTGTCCATCTTTACCTGCATCCCCTGTCTGCCCTTGAGGTCCAGTTGGTCCCTGTGGTCCTTGAGGTCCTGTATCACCTTTTGCTCCCTGTGGTCCTTGGGGACCTGTTGCTCCGGTGGCACCTGTCTCTCCTGTTGGACCGGGGATACCCTGTTCACCTTTCTCACCTTGTAACCCCTGCAAGCCTTGTGGTCCTTGTTCACCTTGTGGGCCCTGGGGACCTTGAAATTTACTCCACCGATACTTTGTCGGATCTTCAGAATCAGCTTTTTCAAAATCTGCATACTGTCCCATATATGTTTTCCCGACAGTATCTGTTGTCGAAAATCCAGTTTTTCCATCCGCACTGGTCGCATAAGCAAAATGCACATAACTCGTCTCGCCGTTCTCTCCATTTTTCCCTGGAATTCCATCTGCACCATCTTCGCCGTTGTCGCCTTGGAATTTTCCCCACGTATATTTCGATGGATCTGTACTGTCATCCAGTTCATAATCTGCATAGGTTCCAATATATTTGTTTGGTGTTTCCGTCATGTCACTGTATGATGTCGGGTTCGGTACCGCCGAATATTTCATATGGAAATATGTTGTTTTACCATCTTTACCCGCTGTTCCCGGAATGCCCTGCTCACCTTTTATCTTTACCCATGTGTACTGCGTTGGATCGGAAAGATCAGCTTCTTTCGCAAGCCGGTTCGTAGCGATTCCGAGATAATCTTTTCCGTAAGCATTGGCCGAAATTCCCGTTCCATTTTCATCATCTGCAAAGGCTGTCCATGTATAAAAATTACGATTCTTAGCGATCTTCTCAAATCGCTCTGCCAACTCCATAACTTTTGCATCAATACCGCTTCCCTGTCTTACATAATCCCCTAGCTCTGCTTCTTTTGTATCGTTCGATTCTGACATCTCTAATTTCAACAGTCTTGCAGTAAGATATATATTATCGTCATCATCAACAATGGATACCGTGTCACCTACCTTCACCCCATCTGGAAGATATAACAACTCTACCTCATAGGTAACAGCTTCATCACAGATCTTCTTAAGACTGGATACGGCTCGATTGCACAATTCAGATTTCGATGTCGTATCGTATGTAAAGGATTTTACGATATGCCCAACATCATTCTTATTCTTTTCTGTCTTAATCTGATACCGGCTCCACTTTTCCAGTGCTTTCCGGGATTTCACATAGGATCCTTCTACATAAAAATCTCCATCATCGTACTTATAACCATTTAATGTAATCGGATTTTCTGATCCTTCCGGTGTTCCGCCGGTACAGCGGTATGCTGTTGCAAGATCTGCGATAGAACTCTTGATTCGAAATCCACTAACCTCTTTGCCAATGGTCAAAGTTACACCTGAATCATTTCCCCTCTTCTTATACACATTGATGTATTTTCCAGTCACAGCCATATTCTCGACTTTGAAGCTGAATTCAATCTCAGCATTATCAAACTGTGTAGCTACGCTCAATAGCCTTTCCGTAGCTGTAGTTTCACCGTCCCAGGATAACTTTCTTGTAAGATTGCTTACTTCGTTGATCCCGATTTCGAATCCGGAATCATATGCAAATTTATTAATGTAATAGGCAATGCTATACATCGCCTTTTGTGCATGCAACATACACATACTCATCAAAGCCGTTACGGATAAAAGACTGCTTCTGAGCCTCTGTCTGCACTCTTGCAAGCTCTGTCGTCATGAGCCTCTGCGCATTATAAGCACTGACACCGAATCTCTTCTCCAGATGCTTTGCAAGTTTCTTCGGATTCTGTCCTCTGATCAGTCCTGATGCAAGTAATCCTTCCAGCTCTGCTTTGAGCATTCCCTGATACATCCAAATACGATCCGAATATGTCGCATTCTTAAACGATGCATTCACAATTGCATGAGCGTATTTTTCATTCTTAAGAACGGACTTGCCAAGGATACCAGCTTGTCTCTGGAACTCTTTCAGTGTTCTGTCGGTCAGCTTCTTATCGAAATATTTCTGCATCTCATCAAATCCTGATACCATCTCAAGACCAATATTTGCCTTCAGGAGTTCCAACCGGTTCACCTTCATGGTCAGATTATAGATCCGCATCTCTTCATTTGCCCGATTGGAAAAATCTTTTGTTTCAACATATTTCTTTGCTTTCCGTTCATATGCTGCAATATCCAGCTTGCTTACTCTCTTCTTTGCCTCAGCCATCGTAATGCCTTCTTTAGCAGCATACTTGGTATAGAATCCGTTGATCTCTTTATTGATCTCGTCCATCATATTGGCATAGATCTCTTTGATCTTACGATTATACTCAGCTTCTTCCTGAATATTATGTTTCTTTGCTTCCTTTTCCCGGTTCTTCCAGTACTCCTGACTTGCCATCACCTGCACCTCCGAACATCTGCATCATAACAGGATCTGTCTTGGCTTTCTCTTGTTCATTTTCGATTTTTTCCATCTCATTCTGCACATTGTCCACGACAGACAGTACACCAAGCTGTGTCTCCTGTGAAACAATTCCTTCGAGGTTGCCGGCGATCTGACTCTCCTCCAGTACATTCGATGGAATATTCGGGGTGAAATGGTAATGCAGCTTCACCCAGTCATCTTCCTTCATTCCTGATACTGGATTCGAAAAGATCAACTTGTATCGCCGGTTCATTCCGGATGTAAACTTTCTCTCCTTCGTCTTTGCCAGATTGCTCATTCCCTGCAGCTTGTACTTCATGGCAATGCCCGAGCTTGTACCGAAATTCTCGTCTGAGATGTTCGCAACCATGCTGATCTGGAATATTAATTTCTCCAAGCGATCAATTAAATTTTCCTGTGTGGTGTCTCCGTTTGGTTTCTGCAGGAAATCAACTATAACCTCTGTTGCGTCTCCTTCCAGATTAATGATTCTGTTATCGCGGATATGCTCCAAATCTTCATCTTCCAACTTACTTCCAAGTACTTTCATGTATGCGTCTGCAAAATAATCTACATCGTTTGCCTTCTCGCTGATCGCTTTGTTATAAGCATCAATCATCGAGATTGCCGGTTCAAAGATACATGTGCGCTCCTTGTTCTCCACATACTCTGTAGCTGGCACCCCGTCAAATCCATGTATCTTTTCTTCTTCCTCCCAGATAAGCTTTCCCTTCTGAGTAAACCACCGTACCTTCTCCGCATCGGATACACTACCGTGCAAAACGTCATTCGAATCTATGTACAGTCGAACAAAGTATCGTTCTCTGCACAATACCGAATCATCATAGATCATAAAAGCATCAAATGGTGTCAGATATGTAATCCCGATATTTCCCAGTTCATCCACGTAATACATCTCGTATCCTTTGCCATAAATGCAACAGATCTTCGACAGCTCCGCATTGTTATCGTCCTGATCATTGTACTGATCCAGGAGCTCCACATATTTTTTGATGTTGCCTGCAGCATCATCATCCACAGATATCTTAATTGGATTCCCGATAAAATATCCGTTAAATGTATCCACCATATATTTTGCAAAGTTCACAGCAATACGATTGTCTGGTTTATAATCCGGCTTCGGCTTCTGGTGAAAAATCTGGTAGTCTGTTTCATACGCATCTTTCAGATGTTTAAACCGAAAGGCGCACTCTGCATTATGCTTTGCTATGAATTCATTCAGTTTGTTGTCTGTCAGTTCTTCTTCTGACGGTAATCGAAATAACACTTTACAGTCCTCCTTTCAGGTTTCTATTTAAACGAGGTTTATCTCCAAAGATTGTATATACAAAGTATCTTACTGCGTCCATTGCATGGTCATATTGTTTTATCGGCTTATCTTCCCCTCGTTCAGCGGCTTTTGCATCCCAAATGTACGATGCGAACTCTTTGATTGTGTTTTGGCAAACATTGGAAAAGATAATTTCAATCAAATTCAACTTTGTGGACACCAGTCTGATACCATCTTCTACATCGTTCTTTGCTTTTATTACTCTAAATCCTCTTTTTCTCAACTCAGCAATAAATGAAGCTGCTGCCGGATCGACGATAACGGCTTTAATCTCCGTTCCATCCAGCCAGCTTTCTAAATCTTTTGCATATTCTGCATCTGTCTTTTGCCTTCCTTTGTCTCGTCCAGAGTAATAGTATTCTCTAGTACAGTACCAGACGCCATCTGTTCCTTTGTTCCACAGCAGGAAAACTGTGGCATTCTGTGTTCCATAATCGCTACTAACGTATCTATTGCTATTTATCAGCTTTGTTTGGAATTCATTCGGATCTTCCACATGTTTTTCGTTGTCGAACATGTCATAGATAACACCTTCTGCCATCGCCCACAAGCCGAGAATGTAACGTTTGTAGAATACCCCTCTGTATGTATTCCGGTATCTTTCTTTGATCTCATCACTGAGGCTCAGGTTATCATCCATTACGAAATGTACGTATAGGATATTCTTGACCGGTTCACCTTTCGCCCTTAACTCTGCTGCCCGTTCTTTTCCAATGTATCCAACGGCTCGGTCTATCCAATTGACCTTAAACCAATGGTAAGGTCCGGAAGGGTTGCAGTTAAACCAGAATTTCGATCCATCTACCGAACATCGGCCGGTAGCCTGATTCACGAAACTTTCCGGCATAAGCGCCACTTCATCAAAGAAGACTCCTGCCAGTGTAATTCCCTGTATCAGGTCCTGGGAGCTTTCGTCCCTTCCACCGAATATGTAGAAGTTATTAGTCGTTTTTCCTCTTGTGATCACTATCAGGTTGTCAGCTCTGTGGTCTACCACGCCGTAGCCTCTTGCCTTTAGCATGAGTTTTAGCCAAAACAGTACGTTCCTTCGAAATGATCCGATGGTTTTCCCGCACATGGCGAAATTCTGTCCGTTGAACGTTTCCATCGCCCACATCACGTAGGATAGCGACATGCACACTGTCTTTCCCGATCGGATAGCTCCATCTGCTATAATCCCATCGTAATCTTTTACGGGCGACGTCGCACACCACCATGTCAGTACCTGTTTCTGCTTTTTTGAGAACGGTTTGAACTTGAATATCTGATTATATACTGTCTGTAGACGGCTTTTCTTCATAGCCTGGAGCTTTTTCTTCAGATTTGTGATCTTTTCATACATCCTGATCACCCCAAACTTCTGAAGCTGTAGCGTTCATGGCATCCATGAATCCGTCGTCCGCTGTTTCATGCGATCCTCCATCCTGTTTCATGATCTGGAGTTATGATCAAAATCCAGATCGATGATTGATATCTTATTATCCGTTGTAATTTTCAGCGTCTTCATCTTTTCTCCTCCGCCTGTTTAATGGCTTCCTTTGTAATACTTACCAGAACTTCTTTTGCCAGTTCTTCTGGCATATGTCCACGAAGTGATCTATACATTGCCGCTGTAACTCCTTTATATTCCTTTATCAGTTCTGCTCCTGATCCAAGTAGTTCTACCTGGCATCCCGTTATTCCGCTGCAAACGGACTGTGATGTTGCTTTAATCATTTGACTAATTCCCTTTCTTCTCATATAATATAGTTGACTAATTTTCTGAGCGCCCGAAGCTTGCCGGCTTATACGGGTGCTCTTCTTATTTCCACGTCAGATCAAATATCTGTCTTAACTGATCCGGCGTATAAATTTTTGCTGATGGTATTGTCACCCAGCTGATCAGATAGTTTCTTCGCACCTCTACGGTATTCGAACCCTTACTGATCGCATTTAAGTGCTCCCGGATTCTTTCCAGTTCTTTCCGGAATTCATAATCATCCATCAACCTTGGTATCTCTTGCAACGTCCTCACCTCCTTCACCTTACAAGCAACCAGATAAATAACATTGCATCAAATGCAAGTCCGATTGCGGCGCCGATCAGGATCTCTAACACCGTTTCTCTGATGATTCTCTGCCATTTTGTTCTTGGTCCTCTTCTTTTCATGCTTGTCCACCTCCCCTACCGCCTAAGCGGTTTTCTCTTTCTGGTATCCCAGATATCCAACAGCTACACGATTCAACTCATTCACGATTTTTTCTCGTTCCTCTGCAGATAATGTAGCCATGTCTCTCTCTACTCCATCGATGATCACGATGTTTATATGTTTCAAACTGCATCACCTCTTTATAGGTTATGTGGAATGGTTTGTACTTGTTGCATCTTTCTCCGATCTCTCCTATACTCTATATACAAGCACTTCCACGCTGAGTATTTATGAAAGGAGATTTTTTATGGGACATCAAATTGATTGGAGCGCTACTGCTGCTTGGATTGCCTTGGCTATTTCTATCATTAGTCCTGCAATCACAACCATTCTTACTAATCGCCATCAGCTCAAACTACGAGAGCTTGATATTCAAGAGAAGCATTCCAGTACATACAATGCCGCTCGAGCCGCAACCATCGAAGATTTTATTTCTAAAGTCGGGAAATACATTTCCTATTCTTCTTCAACGGCTAGAAAAGAATGTGCTGAAAGCTTTTTCCACATATACGCCTATACTCCACAATCTTTATGGCCGTTTTTAGATGATTTAAATGACAAAATCGAATCTAACGACTTTACTGGCGCTCACGAACTCTTCAATGGAATCGCTAAGTCATTAGCCTGCTTATTAAAAGGAGAACCGCTAATACTTCCATCAGAATAGTCCATGCTATCAGAAGCTTCCAATCTGGGAGCTTCATCTTATATTCAATCGCCCCACATATTATTGCTATGAATGTTACTATCAAAAAACAAATAACATTTATATTCACTGTGGTTCTCTACTCCCTCCCTTCTTCTGAACCTGTTTCATCTGTTGCAAATAAGTAATCTAATGTTTTGTCCTATGCACTTTGTTCTAAGTACGCTAAATCTTTTACCGTCTCTAACCTCTTCTTACAATCTTGATAAATTTCCTTATAGTGCTTTCCAGCAATAATTCCAGAATCAATCACGCATAAGATTATGTGTTCCATAAGAGACAAGTTATTAAGCTGCATTACTGTAGCTTCGTCCCTCTTGGAAATTCCCGCCATTTTATTTGCCAACTTCGAATAGGTCATGTACAACTTATCTGCATGTTGGCTTCCTTGCCCTTTCGCATACTCAACAAGATTCTTGATAGTATCTGTCTCCGCTTTACGTGTCAGCTTGCCGGCTTTCCTTGTCTCAATCCAAGTCTGAGTCTGTTTCTCTCTGATGAATTTCTCCATCTGATTGAAAGCTTTTATGTACTGTAATTTCCAATCTAATGCTTTCTTACCGGTGAATCCCATAACTAATAATGAGAATCCATCTCTGTTCATCAAGTACATCGGATACCTCTGATTGTTCTGTTCTTCTATATATGAACTATTTTTGAACATTTCATGGGTTTCCTCATTTTTGAGGAGACCCTCTATTGAACGCATCACATTGTCATGTCTCTTTTCAAACTTCTCAGCTACCTGCAAACTACTGCATACAGCTTCATCATTTCTTAGATATACAAGTTCGTCCATGTGTCCTCCTTTCTCTCTGTTTAGCTCAATACGATTGAACTTTTTGCTTAAAAAAATAATCTGGTATATCATCAACTGTTAGCTTAAGTAATCTAACCGCCTTGAAAATATCTGGTTGTTTCCAATCCCTGTTTCCACTCATTTTCAATGATAACGTACGCTCGGACCATCCCATAGCTTCTGCAAATTTATATCTCGTTCCAAAGATTTCCACGATACGTCCAGATAATTTACTATAATCATACAAATTTCCGCACCTCCTATTTGCTCAATTCTTTGAACATCTTTACTTTAGCATACGCCTTTTAATATGTCAATTGTTTTGCTCAATTTTTTTGAATTTTTCTCATTTTTATATTGAACTTTTGTACAATATCTTATATAATGTATCTTACAAAGTGAGGTGATCAAATGAAGAAACAAACTACTTCAAATAGATTAAAACAAATAATGTCAGAAAGAAATTTAAGACAAGTAGATATACTTGAAATGTGTAAACCGTATTGCAAGAAATATAATATAAAACTCGGTCGAAATGATTTGAGCCAATATGTTACTGGAAAAGTTGAGCCAGGTCAGAAAAAACTTACTGTTTTGGGAATGGCACTAAATGTAAGTGAAGCATGGTTAATGGGATTTGATGTTCCTATGGAACGAATGGCTTTTAAAGACACACCTAAAAACTTTCACTCTTCTTTCGATAATATAGAAGAATTTAAAGCTTCTTACGACAAAAGTAAATTGCGTGGCGATAAACTATTAAATGCCATAATCGAAAACGTTGAGCACCTTAATAACGATAATAGGAAGCGTTTATTTGAATACTCACAAAATCTTCTTACTAATCAACAGATGGAAGAAGAACTCATGCCAAACGCAGCACATGAAAGCAGAAAACCATATACTGCGGAAGAACGGCAAGCTGATGAAGATATGCTCGACTAAGTCCATTTTATTGGACAACTAAGCATTTATAATATCACTGGAGGTGTTGACCATGAAATACAATGCTTTACTAAATGAAGCCAATGCCGAAGGTATCTCTATCAAAGAACGTCCTTTTAAAACCTATGATGGACGGATAAAAGGCAAAGACATTTATCTACGAAAAGATATGAATACAGCCGAGAAATCCTGTGTACTTGCTGAAGAACTCGGACACTATTACACCACTGTCGGAGATATTCTCGACATGAATGTTTCTGAGAACCGTAAGCAAGAACGTCAGGCAAGGCTCTGGGGTTATAACCGTGTAATCGGACTGTTCGGTCTGATCAGAGCCTACGAACATGGTTGTAAAGATAAATATGAAATCGCAGACTATCTGGATGTCACAGAAGAATATCTGGAAGACTGCATTAACTGCTATCGGGATAAGTATGGGGAATATAAAATCGTAGACAATTACACAATTTATTTTATCCCTAACTTGATGATATTTAAGAAAATATAGAATTGAGGTGTTTTTGTGGGACTTTTTTCAAAATTATTTGCAGGAACTGTATTTACCTTTAAACCTGATTTTTCAAAAACGGAATACGAAAATTGGCTTGAATATCTTCACGTTGGTGGTACTGATTCCGAATGGAAAGAATTAAAAAAGCGCAATCATTGGAAATTCAAACCGGATCCAATTGAAAAATTTTCAAAATATGATTCTGAGCTTAGACCTGTTTTTTCCGAATACGGTGAATTAATTAAAATAATAAAGGAACAGTGGTCTGCTTTATACAATTCCAATAATTATACTGGTCAATTAGCACAAACCGTAGAAAGTAATTGTATTAAAGCAATTTCTTATTATAAAGAAATTCAATCAATTGACATAAAATACAATCAAGATCTTATGACTGGCTCTCCTGCCTTCACAAAACTGGCTTTACTCTATGAAAGGCAAGGAAATTTTGACAAATCCATTCTTGTCTGCAAAGCTGCTTGCAAAGTAGGCATAGATGAAAAATCACGCTTAAAAAGAATGATAAAGAAGGCCGGCCGTACTCCTACTGCCGAAGAATTAAAGCTTATAGATAACTAATTTGATTCATCCAGTATCTCTAACCATAAATACACTGCCCTCTTGATACGAAAGTATTTGTATGGCGGAGATATCTGATTGAATAAATACATTCTGAAAAAATCATATAAGAAAGAAGGAAAACTTATGAAAACATGGAAACTCGTATCAGGAATACTGTCAATCATTTTATTTGTTTTTGTCAGTTTCCAGTCATGTGCTGCTGGAATCAGTAACACACTTGAAGCAAATGGAGAAGCTGGTGGATCCGCTGGAATTGTCGTAGCAATCCTACTCCTTGCCGGAGGAATCGTTTCTATTGCAACACGCAATGGAGGTAAAGGTGGAAACATCGCTATTATTGTATTATACGGAATAGGTGCTTTACTTGGATTTGCCCTTGCCGGAAGTTATGCAGATTTAAATGTGTGGGCTGGCTGGTGTCTGATTTGTGCAATTATAGCAATCGTAGCACTTATTAAAAAGCCAAAAGATAGTAATAAATAATCCAATAATAAAAAAATCCCCGGTGTCTACCAAACACCAGGGAAATCATAAATAAGTTGCAAGGAGAGATAAAGTATGACCTATACAGATCAATTGGCGTTGCTTGACGCAATTGAAAATTTTAGCGTTCCGATCATTCCACCCACCACACATTTTTGGATGATTCGCACCAAAAAAGGCTATTTTTATAATGAATTTCTTTCAAAGCGTTTTGTTGCCTTGGCTTGGAATAACATTTCGCAAGAAACAGATTTTTCGGAATCAAATAAAGATTCATTAAAAGATGATATACTAATGACATTTAAAGAAATTCATCGCCCTTCAACCGTTATTAATAAATGTCATTCTTTTATTTACGAAATCAAGACTAATGATATTCTCGTAATCCCAAGTGCTAAAAGTAGCTATATTACTTTTGCACTTGCTGGTGAATACTATGAAGATGATTCAAAAACTCTAGAACTTGAGCAGAACGTTATATATCGTATTGATAATCACGATGTTGATATAAACGATGTTTCCTGCCCTTATAAGAAGCGCAGACACATAACTCTGCTTCGAACAGTGAAAAATGAAGAACTAAACTATTCGTTATGTAGAGCAATCTCTAATTATCATGGTATTTCAAATTTAGATTCTTACTCAAAGCAAATACTCAATGCTTTGTATAATTATTATATGTTTGGCAATGATATGTCTTTCGTTCTTAATGTTCGAAAGCAAACACCTATCGGTCCACGCTCAATCAATAACGTTCTATACGGAACTACCGAATTATTGACTTCTATTGCTTCAGAGGAATGCATATCGACTCAAGTATCTTTAAATTCTCCTGGAGATATTGTATTCTCTCTTGTTAATGTAAAAAATCTTTTAGTAGATAACTGGCAATTCATTTTTGCTATACTTGTATTCTTAGGCGGCGGCAGCGCTCTCTCATTTAAAGTACCTGGAGCAATTGATATTGTAAAAAGCATTTTTTCGGCTAAAGATGATTACCGTATCAAACATGCAGAAGCTGAAAAAGCTGAATTAGAGGTGCTTGAAAAGAAAGCTGATCTTTTGCAAAAAATTAAAGATTCCGGAATAAATCCAGAATCTTTAAAAAATCCTGTTGATGCGTTACTTACTGGTTGTACTACTCTGGAAGTTGAACCAATCATTTTAGATGATGCATCTGCAGCCAACGTTCCACTGGCAACCGAAGTGCAAGAATCTCCTGATATAGAGGACGAGTAAATTTACTTGCAAGACAAATGCCCACTATCCAAAGCAACACAATAAAATTATCTTCATTATTAGAAAAAGTAATCGATAGTAATTTAAAGTAAGTACTTAAAAGAAGTAAAAAAGAAAAAATAAAGATCAAAAAATCTATAATTTTAAGAAATTGTTTTTTCATAGCACTACCTCCTTTTCTGTATTATATCCGATATTTCTGTATACAACAATAAGAAAAATCATTAAAAATAACTATACTCTACGAAAGGACGTGATCACATGCCATTATTAAAAGATGACCATTATACCATCGAAGATATCTATGCTCTTCCGGAAGGAAAACGTGCAGAACTCATTGACGGACAGATCTATGATATGGCACCGCCAAGCTACCAGCACCAACGACTTGTAATGGAACTTTCTTCCACATTGAGGAATTACATCAAATCAAAGGGCGGTCCTTGCGAGGTTCTACCTGCTCCGTTTGCAGTTTTCTTGAATCAGGATGATTACAATTACGTGGAGCCTGACATCTCTGTAATTTGTGATCCATCAAAGATCAATGACAAAGGATGCAACGGTGCTCCCGATTTTATCATCGAAATTGTCTCACCGAGCAGTCAGCGCATGGATTACCTGACAAAGCTGTTCAAATACCGCACTGCCGGTGTTCGTGAATACTGGATCGTAAATCCGCTGAAACAGACCATACAGGTGTACTCTTTCGAAGGAACAGAGGATTCTACTCAATATTCCTTTGACGATGAAGTTACTGTTACGATTTATGGTGATCTTAAGATTTGCATTGCAGATCTGCTGAAATAAAAAAGAAACGCCCCTGCTGACAACAGAGGCGGATCTATTGAATACTATACAGTGCCAAGGCACGATATAACATTCCGTGAACAAGAGTATTATATCACATTTCCCTGGCACCTGCATAGGTGTTATTTTTGTACCCATTTTTGTGCGACGTCGCACATATAATTACAGGAAGGTGATACAATGAGCGTAAAATATGCATACGGCTACATCCGGGTATCCACTCATGATCAGGAAGAGATCTCCCCGGACTCCCAGGAGCACCTCCTCCGGGACTATGCAGCCAAGAACAATATTGTAATCATTAAGATCTTCACGGACCTAGGTATCTCCGGAAGGAAAGCCAACAAGCGTCCCGGCTTTCAGGAGATGATCGGACTGGCCAAAGGTGATGACCATCCAGTCGATCTGATCCTGGTATGGAAGTTTTCACGATTTGCCCGGAATCAGGAAGAAAGTATAGTATACAAATCTCTGCTAAAGAAACAACACAATGTAGATGTCGTGAGTGTGTCCGAGCCACTCTCCGACAATCCTTTTGGCAGCCTGATCGAGCGTATAATCGAGTGGATGGATGAATATTACTCTATCCGGTTATCTGGCGAAGTTCTCCGCGGCATGAAAGAAAATGCACTCCGCGGAGCATACCAGGCACGTCCGCCGCTCGGCTACAAGATTGTGGAGCATGGCAAGCCGCCGGTGATTGTTCCGGAAGAAGCAAAGATTGTTCGGACTATATTCGAAAAATACACAAATGAAGGCATGAGCTTCTTTGATATCGCCAGATACCTAAATTCTTTAGGACTCAAGACTTCGCATGGAAAGCCATTTGAGCGAAGATCTGTTGAATACATCATCCAGAATCCTTCATATTGTGGCATGATCCGGTGGAACCGGACAGAGAACAGCACCAATCGTATCAAGGATAAAGATGAATGGATTGTTACAGAAGGGCAACAGCCGGCTATCATATCAGAAGAACTCTTTGAATCGGCACAGGAACGATTTAAAGCCACCTACAAGCCGGTCGGTAAGCGCCCCTCTTCCACTTATAAGCATTGGCTTTCCGGACTGCTGAAATGCCCGGATTGCGGACGCACATTAACCGCAACCACTATGAAACGAGTCAATGGGGAAAAATATTCTTACTTCTCCTGCTATGGATACAGTAAAGGTAAATGTAAAAAGCCGAACGGCATCAGCTCCCTGGTCCTTGAGAAGGAAGTTCTGGCCAGTATCAAAGAAATATTGGATACCAAAGATATTGTCTATGAATTGCGTGAATATCAACCCACAGAGCAGTTTGATGAGCGCAAGGCTATAACAGAACAATTGGAAAGTTTAACCGGCAAAGAGGAACGAATAAAAGCCTCCTACCGGGAAGGGATTGATACACTGGAAGAATATAAAGCGAATAAAGCTATCATTCAGAAAGAACGTGAATCCTTAGAACAACAATTAAAGGAATTGAAAACGGCAGCACGTAAATCTGATCAGGATCCAGCGGATGCCATGCTGCAGAAGGTTCGAAGCGTATATGATATTCTCATCTCCAACAATTATACATACGTGCAAAAGAACGAAGCTCTGAAACAGATTATCGACAAGATTATCTACGATCGTAAGAATGATTCTCTTAAAATCTACTTTTTCTTATACAGGTAAAATGCCCGCAAGCCCAGTAAAATCAAGGGTTTGCGGGTGCTTTATAGGTTGTGACAATTTGGTTGACCCAATGGGGATCCAAATCCTTAGGCGACCAGGGCTATTCCCCTATCGAAATTCTCCGTTACTACTACGGTGACGACATGTACATTAACACCGCCGAAGCCATCTCCGGCATCCCATCCTCCTGGCCTGGCTATACTCTGGAAATTGGTTCTTCCGGCAATAAAGTTTTGCAGATGCAGGAACAATTAAATGTCATAGCAGGTGCTTATCCTGCTATTCCGAAAATTACTGCTGACGGGATTTACGGACCTGCAACTGCAGAATCAGTCCGTACATTCCAGAAAGTATTCGGACTGCCACAGACCGGAACAGTCGATTATACTACATGGTATAAAATTTCCGAAATTTACGTAGGCGTATCACGAATTGCTGAACTGTATGGATAATAATCGAATCGCTCTAATGATAAACGGCTTAATCACCCCTGAAAAGAAAGGATGGTAACATGAAAGCAAAAGATTGGAAAAAATGGGCTAAATGTGCCGGTATTAGGGCAATAAAGACTGTCGCGCAGACCGCCATAGCAACAATTGGAACCGTAACTGTACTTGGGCAGATAGACACGAAATTAGTAATTTCCACATCCATGCTGGCCGGAATATTATCACTGCTAACCAGTATTACCGGTTTGCCGGAATGTAATTCCGAAAACAAATAATGCTCTCTTTTGTATACTTTTGTATCAAAAGTCCCCCTTAAGTAGACTTTATCTATTTTCTACCTAAGGGGGATGATTTTTTGATAGATCTGCCAGCACTTCTACCTGCCCAAAAATATTCTATTAATATCATTAAACATTACAAATACCATCAACAACATCAATAGTATGATTCCTGCCAGATGTACATATCCCTCTTTCTCTGGTGGCACACGTTTTCCTCTGATTGCCTCCACAAAAAGAAATACCAGACGTCCCCCATCTAATGCCGGGAGTGGCAGCAAATTCATAACACCAAGATTCGCAGACAACAATATTGCCATATTTAACATCTGTACCACAACTGCAAATACTCCATAAGAACGGCTTTCTTTATAGGTTGTATCTACAGTACTTACAATTCCCACAGGGCCCGAAAGTTCATTTACTCCAATCTGGCCTGTCACAAGCATCTTTAGGCTATCGACAGTTGTACATATCCAGAATTTCACTTCATATCCGCCATATTGAAAAGCCGTCAACAGATTTGCCTTGCTATAACCGGAACTTCCTATTCCTAATCTCTTATAGCCCAGTTCTTTATCCATCTTCGGTGTCAGTGTGACCGTCTTTTCTTTTCCGTTTCTTAACACGGTAACAGCCACATCCTCATTAGAATGAAACTGATTGTAAAAGCTGACTTCACGGAAGATATGGATCTTTTTGTTTCCCATCTGTACGATCTCATCACCTTTTTTCAGGCCTGCTTCTGCAGCAGGATAGCCTGATTCTACTGCTCCGATCACCGGCTTATCATAGCCGACCATCGCTGTAATGATCACGGCAAATATAAAAGCCAGGATAAAGTTGAACACAGGCCCTGCCGCTATGACAGAGATTCTCGCCCAGACAGATTTGTTATTAAAATTGTTCGGCGAATCATTCGCTTCTTCGTCTTCCCCCATCGCACAGAACCCTCCGATCGGAAGGATACGCACGGCGTATTTGGTCCCTTTATATTCTTTTGAATAGATTGCCGGTCCCATTCCTATAGCAAACTCATCTACATCAATTCCATTTTTCTTCGCCAGTAAGAAATGACCCAGCTCATGAAAAAATATGATGAAGCTGAATAATAAGATTGCTAATATAATTCCCAAATTTACTGTTACCTCCTGCTGTTGATTCTCTCATAGGTCGCTGCTTCTGTCTCCAGAATCTGTTCCAGCGTTGGATTTTCAATATTCTTATGCGCTTTCATACAGTCCTCAATGATCTCCGTGATTTCCAGATACTTGATCTCTCTGTTGAGGAACTGGCTGACTGCAAGTTCATTTGCCGCATTGAATACAGTCGGAAGACTTCCGCCTTTTCTTCCTGCTTCATATGCAAGTTCCAGTCCGTAGAATGTGTCTGTATCCGGCTTCTCAAATTCCAGTTTGCCCAGTGTCCAGAAATCTACTCTGTCCCCCGGAAGGAATCTTCTTTCCGGATAATACAGTGCATACTGGATTGGGAGCTTCATATCCGGTGTTCCAAGTTCTGCAATAATTGCGCCGTCTACATATTCTACCATCGAATGAATGATACTCTGCGGCTGTACCACAACCTGTACCTGATCCACATCTACATTAAATAACCACTTGGCTTCAATAACTTCAAGACCTTTGTTTACCATTGTAGATGAATCGATCGTGATCTTACGTCCCATTGACCAGTTAGGATGCTTCAATGCATCTTCCACCTTGATCTCCATCAGTTCTTCCGATTTCTTTCCACGGAACGGTCCGCCGGATGCTGTCAGAAGTATCTTATGAAGTGCTCCGTGATTATTTCCCTGTAAAGACTGGAAGATTGCACTATGCTCGCTGTCCACCGGAAGAATGGACACTCCCATCTTTTTTGCCAGCGGCATAATGATATGTCCTGCCGTTACCAGCGTCTCTTTATTGGCAAGTGCAATGTCTTTTCCTGCTTTGATTGCCTCAATTGTCGGACGGATACCGATCATACCGACAACAGCCGTTACAAGGATCTCTGTTCCCTTCATCGTTGCAACTTCCATAAGTCCATCCATGCCTGCAACAATCTTTGTATCTGTATCTGCTACATTAACACGTAATTCGTCTGCTTTTTCTTCCGACCATACAGCCACGATCTGTGGGTGGAATTCCCTGATCTGTTCTTCCAGCATCTTGATATTGCTGCCTGCAGCCAGTCCGAGTACTTCGATATCTCCATTCTCTCTTACCACTTCCAGGGTCTGTGTTCCAATGGAACCTGTAGAACCTAAAATTGCTATCTTTTTCATACTTACCTCCTACAATCTTCCTGCAAGGAATGTTGCAAGATAATAAATGATCGGTGCTGTAAAGATAACACTGTCAAATCTGTCAAGGATTCCGCCATGTCCCGGGATCAGTTTCCCGTAATCTTTGATATCATGATTACGTTTGATCGCTGAAGCTGCCAGATCTCCGATCTGCGAGATCATACCGCCGACTCCGCAAATAACCGCATACTGTGCCGGATTCACACCAGCTCCTGTAATCTTATTTGCTGCAACTGCAAAGATTGCACCCAGTAATGCAGCTCCGACAATTCCGCCGATTCCGCCTTCTACGGATTTCTTTGGGCTTAACTTCGGTGCCATCTTGTGTTTTCCAAGAAGCATGCCTGCACAGTACGCACAGGTATCACACCCCCAGGAGCTTAAAAAGATCAGCCATACTGCAACGGCTCCGTCTTCCAGCATTCTGGTCTGGTACACATAAGACAACATCACTGCAACATAGAATACGCCAAAGAACACCGTCATTACCTGCTCTGCCTTAAATGTCGGGAATGAAAACACATACACCGCCATCAGTACTACCAGAAATGCAATCGTAAGAAGTGTCACATACTGCATCTGTCCGGTATATAAAATTCCATAATATACAACAGCTCCCAGATAACCGGTAAGTCCTAATATCTTGTTCTGCACATCCACAACTTTATAAAGCTCTGACAGTCCGATCAGACTGATCAGTGCCAGAAATCCAAACAGTAAACCACCGCCGGTTCCAACCGTTGCAATTAAGATGATAACCAGAACAATCCCACTTAATAATCTCGTCTTAAACATTCTGTTCTTCTTCCTCCTTCACACCACCATAACGTCTGTCACGGTGATTGTATGTTTCAATCGCCTTTTCCAGCTCTTCTTTACTGAAATCCGGCCACGGAACATCTGTAAAATAAAATTCTGTATAGGCAAGCTGCCATAACAGATAATTGGAAAGCCTAAGCTCCCCGCTGGTACGGATCATCAAATCCGGATCCGGGATTCCTTTTGTATCCAGATATTGCTCAAATGTTTCTTCTTTGATCTCAGCCGGATCCACTTTTCCATCCACGCAGTCTTTTGCAATCTTACGGATCGCACGGATCATCTCATCACGGCTTCCATAATTAATCGCGATCTGGAAATTCAGGCCGCCATTATTCTTTGTTGCTTCTTCCAGTTCCAGAATTCTCTTCTGAATGTCTTCATCCAGTCTTGTGATATCCCCGATCACGCGGACTTTCATATCATTCTTTGCAGCCGTTTTCAGACAGGTCTTCATGTAATTACGAAGCAGCTTCATCAGAGCATTGACTTCATCGTCCGGACGATTCCAGTTCTCTGTGGAAAATGCGTAGACCGTCAGATATTTAATGCCCATTCTCCACGCTTCTTCGCAGATACGCTCTACATTCTTACTGCCCTGTGCATGACCGTAATTGCGCGGCATTCCTTTTGCTTTTGCCCAGCGTCCGTTTCCATCCAATATGATCGCAACATGTTGTGGCACATTCATATGATTATTTCCTCCTAATAACAATAGGTATACAAGAACAGAGGGGACAGTTTCCAGAGCATCTGGATCTTATCCCCCTCCTGTTGTATACTGCTTTTATCTCTTACAGGTCTTATACTGTCATAACCTCTTTTGATTTTGCTTCTACAGCTTTATCAACTTCTTTTACATATTTGTCTGTCAGTTTCTGAAGATCATCTTCCATATCTTTCATTTCATCTTCTGACACATCGGAACCTTTCAGTTTCTTAACAGAATCGATTCCATCACGACGGATATTACGAATCGCAACTTTGGCTGCTTCGCCCTTTTTCTTAACATCCTTTACCAGTTCTTTTCTTCGATCTTCTGTTAATTCAGGGAAAAGAAGACGTACAGTTGTTCCGTCATTCGTCGGATTAATCCCCAGATCTGAAGTCATGATTGCTTTTTCAATCTCTCTTACCATTTTCTTTTCCCATGGCTGGATCTGAATCATACGTGCTTCCGGTACGGATACGTTTGCTACCTGCTGGATTGGTGTCGGTGTTCCATAATAGTCTACCATGATCTTATTCAGAACGTTCGGATTTGCACGGCCTGCACGGATTGCAGAAAGTTCTCCGTCCAGATTTCCGATTGTTTTCTTCATTTTTTCTTCAAATGGTTTTAATCTTTCATTCATAGTGTTATCTCCTTTTATCTGCTTATCTGCATTTTTATACAGTTACTTTTGTTCCTGTAAATGTACCCTTCATTGTCTCAACAATGCTGTTCTCCTCATTTAATCCGAATACCAGCATCGGCATCTTATTCTCCAGACACATGATAGAAGCGGTAAGATCTACTGCCATCAGCTTCTTATCGATAATCTCCTGAATAGATATCTCATCGTACTTCTTCGCTTCCGGATTTACCTTCGGATCACTGTCATAGATACCATCAATTGCTTTTGCCAGTAACATTGCATCTGCTTCGATCTCAATGGCTCTTAAAACTGCACCTGTATCTGTTGAAAAATATGGATGTCCTGTTCCGCCTGCAAAGAATACAACTTTTCCTTCATTCAATGCTTCTACTGCTGCATCCTTGGAAAACAGTGTGGTAAATGCACCGCATACGAACGGTGTAAATACTTCTGTCTTCATGCCTGCATAACGGAAAATATCAGATACATAGATACAGTTCATAACTGTTGCAAGCATTCCGATCTGGTCAGCCTTCACACGGTCGATCGTCTCACTGGTTCTTCCTCTCCAGAAGTTACCTCCACCTGTTACGATTGCAACCTGTACCCCATCATCTACAAGCTGCTTTACCTGCTTGGCTACACCCATACAGGTAGCTTCGTCAAATCCTGTCTTTTTATCGCCTGCGAGAGCCTCCCCGCTGAGTTTTAACAATACTCTTTTCATAAGTTCTTACTCCTTACCATAAGTTCTCTTTATGCATTCACATACTTATCATAAAGTATAGCATAGGAATAAAAAAAAGGGAATATGAAAGCCTCACATTCCCTTAAAAATCCTTTGAATTTTTATCTATTAATCGCGGAAAACCACTTCTCCTGTCTTTTCATCCATGCTTTCTACGATCGCCAATGACTCCAGATGAATACCTTTGGAACGGATGATATCTCCTCCGACCTGGAATCCCTTCTCGATCACAACTCCGGCTCCGACAAGCTCGGCTCCTGACTTTGTAACCAGTTCTGCAAGTCCTTCCAGAGCTTTTCCATTCGCAAGGAAATCATCGATCAGAAGTACCTTGTCACCTTTTCCGAGGAATTCTTTGGAAACAATAATGTCATACACTCTTCCGTGTGTAAATGATTCTACTTTTGTAGTGTACACATCTCCGGCAATATTCTTGGTCTGTGTCTTCTTAGCAAATACAACAGGAACATCAAATACTTCTGCTGCAACACATGCGATGCCGATACCGGAAGCTTCTATGGTAAGAATCTTTGTGATCTCTTCATCTGCAAATCTTCTCTTAAATTCTTTTCCAATCTCCTGAAATAACTTTACATCCATCTGATGATTCAGAAAGCTGTCCACTTTTAAGACATTTCCTTCTTTTATCTTGCCATCCTTGCGGATTCTGTCTTTTAATAACTGCATCTTAGCGGCCTCCACATATTTTTCTAAACGTTACCCAATATTGTAATAACTTTTGCGTCTGATTGCAAGTAGTTTCACTATATATTTTTCTAATATATTTTATTTTGCCAGTTTTTTCTCCAGAACGCCCATTGCAATCTGTTCGCTGGTGATTGGAAGATCTTTGAACCAGATGCCGGTTGCATTCGCAATCGCCTGTGCAAGCGCCGGTGCCGGAGTGTTAATTACGATCTCTCCGATGGATTTGGCACCGAATGGACCGGTCGGTTCATAACTGCTTTCAAATTCGACCTGCAGATTTCCCATATCTCTTCTGGATGGTACTTTATACTGCATGAATGAGTTATTCAGCATTTTTCCCTTTTCATTATACTGGATATTCTCATAAAGCGTCATTCCGATTCCCTGTACAAGCCCGCCTTCTGTCTGCACTCTTGCAAGATTCGGGTTGACAACGGTTCCACAGTCTACGACAGCCTTATAATCCAGGATTTCCACATGACCGGTCTCTTTGTCGAGTTCGATCTCTACTGCCCCTGCCATGAATGGCGGCGGTGATGTCGGAGACGTATTACTTTCTGTCACCTCAAGCGCACAGCCATTACCGCACATGGATTTCGTACCGATATCTTCCAATGATACACTCTTCTGTTCTTTCGGCCATTCTACATGATCACTTGCAAATACCAGTTCTTCCACAGGTGCCTCCAGCATTCCTGATGCAATCTCAAGGATTCTGGCAATCAGCTTCTGGCATGCTTTTTCTACTGCCTTACCTGTTATATACGTAGTACTTGACGCATAAGATCCGGAATCATATGGCGACGCATCTGTATCGGCACCAAGTACTTCAATTCTTTCCACCGGACAGTCCAGACACTCTGCTGCCATCTGTGCCAGGATCGTATCGCATCCGGTTCCCATATCTGCTGCCGCGATCATCAGTGTATAGAATCCGTCATCATTCATCTTGATTGTCGCGGAGCCGACGTCTACGCCCGAGATTCCGGACCCCTGCATTGCCATTGCAATACCGACGCTTCGAACTTTACCATTTCCCATGTCTTTACACGGATACTTGTCCTTCCAGCCGATTAGTTCTGCAGTCCGCTCCAGGCAGCGGTCAAGTGCACAGCTCTGTGCTGTCTCACCGTAATATGCAGGCATCACATCGCCTTCTCTTACCATATTTTTTAGACGGAATTCTACCGGATCGATATGTAATCGTTCTGCCATTTCATTTACTGCAGATTCCACTGCAAAGATTCCCTGTGTCGCGCCATATCCTCTGTATGCTCCGGCAGCCATATGATTGGTATACACAACATCGTATGTAAAACGGTGTGCTTCTGCCGAACTATACAACGGGATCGATTTATGACCAGACAATCCAACAGTCGTCGGTCCGTGATCTCCGTAAGCGCCTGTATTCGACAATGTATATACATCGATCGCACGGATCTTTCCTTCCTTCGATGCACCCAGACGGACATGTACTTCCATCTCATGTCTCGGAGACGATGCGATCTGCGATTCCTCTCTTGTAAAAATCATCTTCGAAGCTTTTCCCGTCTTCCATGTGACAAATGCCGGGAATAATTCCGCCACGACCGACTGCTTTGCACCAAATCCGCCTCCGATTCTCGGTTTGCTGACACGGATCCTGGATTTCGGAATTCCAAGTGCATTGGAAATGATACGTCTTACATGATATACAATCTGTGTAGAGCTTAAGATATTCAGTCTTCCATAAGCATCCATAAAGCATGTCGTACGGAATGTCTCCATCATGGCCTGCTGCGCTGCTCTTACATGATAGGTGCCTTCCACAACTTCATCACAGTCAGCCAGCACTGCCTCTACATTCCCGTCTTCAGTGCTGTCACATGCACATAAGTTCCGCTTATTATCTGCGCCGACCTGGCAAAGTGCCTTCCAGTTGTCTTCCGGATGTACCAGTACTTCGTTATCTTTTGCTGTATGGAAATCCAGTACTGCCGGAAGTACTTCATACTCTACTTTCAACATCTTAAGTGCCTTATCCACGCACGCTTCATTCTCTCCTGCCACGATTGCCACAGGATCTCCCACATATCTGACATGCTGGTCAAGGATCAGACGGTCATACGGACTGAGTTCGGGATATGTCTGTCCCGCCGTGGTGAATCTTTCATGCGGCACATCTTCCCACGTGTAGATATCTTCGATCCCCGGCACTCTTTTTGCCACATCTGTCTTTACTGATTTTACGATCGCATTGGCATGCGGGCTTCGGAGTACCTTTACGATCAGGCAGTCCTTTGGAGCAAGATCATCCATGAATACCGGCTTTCCTGTCACCAGTGCCATTGCGTCTTTTTTTCTTATCGGTTGTCCGACTGCTTTCATGATCTTTCTCCTTTCTTTCTGTATTCGATAAATGCTTCCATTGCACGAAGCTGTCCTTCATATCCGGAACATCTGCAAAGATTTCCCGCAAGATATGCCTTGATCTCTTCTCTTGTCGGCTCCGGATTCTCGCGGAACATGGCAATTGCATTCATGATCATTCCCGGATTGCAGAAACCGCACTGTTCTGCACCCTGATCTGCAACAAATGCACCGAATTCTTTTGCTTCTTCCTGAAGTCCTTCTAACGTATCTACCTTGCATCCGTCGACTCTGGCTGTCAGCATCGAACAGGATAATACCGGTTTATCATCTACAAACACTGTACACAGGCCGCAGTTCGACGTCTCACATCCACGTTTTACACTATAGCATCCATGATCTCTGACAAAATCGATCAGAAGCTGATCGCTGGATATTTCCGCTTCTCTCATTGTCCCATTTAAAAGAATCTTTACTTTCATATCCTACTGATCTCCTCCTTTTGTATTCAGTGCTTCCAATGTCCTGCGGATCAGAACGTATGCCAGACGGCTTCTGTATTCTTTGCCGGCGCGCATATTACTGTCCGTCTTCACCTGTGAAGCAATGCATTCTGCCTCTTTCTTCATCTCTTCTTCAGTACAGACACCGCTCCATACTTTTTCTCTGACTGCTTCTGTCAGTTCCAGTCGGACCGCCTTCTGCGGTCTTGCACCGATACATACGCATCCATTTTCAGCATTTACTGAAACCGCACATGTCAATACCGGAAAATCTGTCTTGGAATTTCTATGTGCCAGATAGATCATATTTCTCTGATCCTTTTTTACAATGACTCTGACTAAAATGTCATTGTCTCTTTTCATCTGCGCAAATTCCTGTAATGGAACAATCCCTCCTTTATACAGTTCTACGTAACTGTCCATTGCAAGAAACACCGTCAGTACATCCGAAAATCCATAGCGTCCGAATATACTTCCACCAATCGTTGCAAGGTTCCGGAACTGTACGCCGACAATATCACTGACCGCATCTTTTACTGCGCCTTCACACCACTGGTTCAATCTTTCATGACATTCCAGTTCACGGAGTGTCGTCATACATCCGATCCGGAATTCTTCTTCTGTCTCTTCGATCTGATTCAGACCAAGTCCGGACAGATCAATCGCTTTCTGTACATTCCGGTTCGACATCTTAAGCCACAACATGCCGCCCAGAATGCAGTTCGTCCTCTTCTGGTTCAGTTCATATGCCTGTTCCAGACTTTCTGCCTTCACATATTCCTTGATTTTTAACATACGCCTTTATCCTTATCTCTCTTTACTTAGTTTTATCCAGTTTCATCTATTCTTACTTTTATCAGTCTCACCTTTTTATCTATTCGTCTTTATTCCAGTGTGATCGCACCGGGAAAACAGACTCTGACGCAGGCAGGTTCCCGCCCTTCCCTGATTCTTTCAATACACCCGTCACACTTTTCCATTTTTCCGTCCTTGTCAAAATGGATCACGTCTTTCGGGCAGACCTTTTCGCAGGCATGACATCCAATACATTTTTCTTTGTCTGTCAGTACAAATCCAGTCTTCGGATCTTTGTAAATTGCCTGCACCGGACAGGCTTTGATACAGATACCGCAGTGAGCACAGCCCGGACAGATATTCTTTTCAAACTGATTTTTCACTACCTTTTTGACCGTCCGATGGCTCTTTGCATCTACATCTTCCACATCATGGTGTGCATCCAGACAGGCTATATGACAGGCATAACAGCCGACACATTTATCCGGATCAAATTTTAATCGGTAACTCATGCCTTCACCTCGCCTTTTTCTTTCTCGATTTTACAGAAATAACTTTTATATCCCGGGAATCCTGAAATTGGATCCAGATAATTTCTGTCTATCAGATCATTTGCCTCACCCTTTGCATTGCCATGATAGACGTGTACAATTCCCGGCTGGCTGTTCAGGTAAACCGCCGCAATTCCGCAGATACTTCCCACCGGGGAAGATACCCTCACCATGTCACCATCTGCAATACCATACTTTTTCGCATCTTCCGGATGGATTTCTACCAGTGTTGCCTCTTCAAGTCCTGCAAGCCACGGTACCCGGTATGTTCTTGCATGGAAAAGCTGTGGTTTTCTGGAACCGGTATTCAGAATCAGTGGATATGCTTCCCTATCCATGCCTGACACCTCACGGAAATCTCTGTATTCCGGAAGTCCGGAATATCCGTGGCTGTCTTTGTAACGTTCGAGTATCTGTGATACAAATTCCACCTTACCGGATGGTGTATGAAAGCCTTCTTTTTCATATCTCTTAAATGCAGGCGGAATGATCACACGTCCTTTTACCCCTTCCGGATGCGCCCGCAATTCCTCCAGTGTGACACCGGATGGCTCCAAAATATATTCCATATATTTCTCATAGCCATGTTCCAATGCTTCATCATGTAACTGCATGGCACGAAGCATGCCGATCATGATCTCAATATCATTCTTCGCCTCTCCGACCGGTTCGATTGCTTTTTCTGACAGGAAGAACATTCCTCCCCGTCCATTCAGCACAACATCTCGTTCAAAGGAAGACGCTGCCGGAAGAACCAGGTCTGCCATCTTGCTTGAATCTGAAAAAAACAGATCTACATTCACATAAAAGTCCAGCGCTTTTAATGCTTTCTGAAAATGCTCCGGCTCCGGCCACATTCTATGGTTCAGGCCGAATCCCACCACAGCTTTCAGCGGATATGGTTCTTCCTTCAGAATATAATCTGCAATTCTTGTACACTGCGCTTCCTCACACGGGAAATCAAACCATGCCGGAAAATCTTTCTCACCGATGGCTTCTATCGTATCCAGCCGTTTTACTTTTCCATATTCATTGCAAGGAGACACCGGACCCGGTCTTGACGGATTGCCACCCGGGATATCATAGTTGCCGGTAAGTGCGATCAGACACATCACTGCCCGGTAATTCTGCATTCCATTAATATTATGTACAACTGGAGACGCTGAAAACATCACCCCGGCAGGCCCGTTAGATGCATACATTCTGGCAGCTTCACGGATCAGTTTCTTATCTACACCGGTGATCTTCTCTGCTTTTTCCGGTGGAAACTGATTCACATACGCTTTGTACTCTTCAAAACCATATACATATTTTTCTACAAATTCTTTATCATACAGCCCTTCTTCTATGATCACCTGTGCCATAGACAGCGCAAGTGCTCCGTCCGTTCCCGGCAGAAGTTTCAAGTGGATATCCGCTGCCTGTGTCGTTACGGTCTCTCTTGGATCTACGGCTATGATCTTCGCCCCACGTGCTTTTAACGACTGATAAGATCTTGCCATTCCCACATTGGAATGATACAGATTGTTACTCCATACGAGAACCGTCTGTGCATGCATCAGATCCGGAAAGCAGATGTCATTTCCATAAATAGATTTCCATGCCATTGCCGCCGACTGAAAACAGGTACTGGATTCCGTACAGTAATTCGGAGACCCGTAAGCATTGGCAAGCCGCAGAAGTGCCGGTCTGTACCATTTCGGATATCCCGCATAAAATGCTGCCGCCTGCGGACCATATTCTTTTTTGATCCTGAGAAGATTCTCTGCAATCATCCGATACGCTTCATCCCAGGATATGCGTTCAAATTCCCCGCTTCCTTTTTTTCCGATCCGTTTCATCGGATACAGAATCCTGTCTTTGTTATAAACATACTGCCTGGAAGCAGCTCCTTTAGAACATAATCCTCCACTCTGCCCCGGAAGATCCCGGCTGCCTTCTACCGACACAAGCGTTCCTTCTTCTACATAAGCATCGATCGGACATCCCGCTGAACAGATATTACAGCGGACTTTTTTTATTACTCTTTGATTCATGCTGTTTCACCCATCAATGTTTCTATGTTCATTCGTACATTTTATTATAACAAGTTGCTTTTCAGTTTTCTATCTATTTTTCAAATTTCTGTCTTTCTTTCCTTTCATGATCTCAAAGTACATAATAAGAAGAAGTGTTCCCGCCAGCACCCATGCCGCCGGAGATGCCAGACAGATTCCCATATAGCTGCCAAAATGTGATGCAATCAGCGATGCACCGCTCCGTCCGACAAGTTCTGCAATCCCCGCTGTCATCGGAAGCAGTCCATATCCCATTCCCTGAATTCCGTTTCTATACAAATTAACAATAACAAGAGGCAGGAATGACACGCTTACACACCTCAAATAAATATCCACATATTCCATGATCTGATTTACATTCTCTGATACAAAGAATATCGTCATATATTTTCCGACAAAGAAAATAATCACACCTGTCACAACCGCATAAATAAATCCAATCAATGTTGCACTCTTAAATCCTTTACGGATTCTCGTATATTTCCCTGCCCCCATATTCTGTGCACAGTAAGTCGCCATCGTTGTACCAAGCGCAACGTAGGCCTGCGTAAACACCTGCTCGATCTTGCTTGCTGCCGCAAATCCGGCTGCAGCTGTAGAACCGAGGATATTCAGGCAAGACTGTACAACAATCGTTCCTATCGCCGTGATGGAATATTGGAATGCCATCGGAAGTCCGATCTTCAGCTGCCATCCGGCCAGATTCTTATCTATTTCCCAGTCTTCTCTATGAAGATACAGTGCGGGAACCTTCTTTGCAATATATAGCAGACACAGGATTCCCGAAATTCCCTGTGCGATCACTGTCGCATAGGCTGCCCCTGCCGCTCCCATTCTAAAGACAATGATAAACACCAGATCCAGCACAATATTCAAAAGTGCTGCAATCACAAGAAAATAAAGCGGACGCTTACTATCGCCCAGTGCCCTTAATACACTTGCAAGATAATTGTAAAGTGCCTGTGCCACAATCCCGCCGCAAATGACCATAATATATCCGTAAGCTTCTCCATACATGTCTGACGGTGTATTCATCAGATGCAGCACCTTCGCCATACTGATCATGCTCAGCAATGTAAGAATAACGGTTACGATCCCTGTAAGTACCGCACCGGATGCCACAGACTTCTTCATCGCCTTCATGTTTCCGGCTCCGAAGTGCTGTGCTGTAACAACCGTAAATCCCGCCGTAACTCCCTGCAGGAAGCCAATGATCAGAAATACCAGTGTTCCACATGCTCCTACCGCCGCCAGTGCCGCATTACCGACAAATTTCCCGACGATCACCGTATCTGCCATATTATAAAACTGCTGAAAAATATTACCGATAAAGATCGGCATTGTAAAATTGAAAATGATCTTCCCGGGAGTGCCGGCCGTCATATCTTTTTCCATCCTGTTTTCCTCCTTTTCCGTCATCTGTGTATATCGCTATCTTTCATCTTCATTCTATGTGTTTACGTTAAGAAAAGACCCTGATATCGCTTCAGAGCCTTTTCTCGCAAAACTTTATTCATTATATAAAACACAGAAAACAATTGCAACTATTTTTCTGCAGATTTATTTACAAATCCAACTTTATTAAGCGGCCAGTACCGGAATCCTGCTTTGGCCAGAATTGCCTCTTTCTTTACATACGTGTTATCCCAGTATCTGGAATCCAGACTATTGTTCCGGTTATCCCCCATTACAAAATAACTATCTTCCGGAACTTCATAAGGTCCGAAGCTTCCTGCCATCTCTTCCGGGCAGAAGCTTACCGCCTGTGTCTGCTCTTTTCCATCAATGTAAATCTTCCCGTCTTTCACGGTAACTGTCTCTCCTGGCAGTCCGATCACGCGCTTGATAAAAATCTTGGACGGATCATCTGGATATTTGAAGATTACAATGTCATATCTCTCTGGATCATCTTTGATATATGCCAGACGGTTTCCCAGCACCCGGTCTCCTTTCATAATCGTATTCTGCATAGATTCCGACGGAATCACGGCATTGATATACACCAGTTTGTTCATTGCAAATACAACACAGAATATGATCAGAAATGTTTTCAGATAATCCCATACAGCCGCCATACCAGTCAGCTCTTCCTGCTTCTTTTCCTTTTTATTTTTCATATTTTTACACTCTCCCCTTTCATGTAGCACATACGCGATCTTTTTCACACATTTTTACGTTCTCCCCACGCTTCACACATATAGCTTCATATAGTTTATGAAAGTTTTAATATAACCCCATCCGGACTGAATGCCACTTCATTGCCCTCATTAATCTCTTTCTGATAAAGTTCCGCATCCGGAATCTCTAACTGAATCTCTTCTTCACTTTTCAGCTTCAGAAGGGTTACTTTAGCCATTGGTTCTACCCCGTCCGGTCTTCCTTCACATCCAAAATCCGGTTCATCAATTCTCATCACCAGATATCTCATATCCAGGATATCTACTGTCTGCGCATCTAATTTTCCATCAAAGAACTTATCCAGTACTCTCCGAAAGACTTCATTCTCTTTTACCGCCAGCGCAAACAACGTCATTGACGAACGCAGTTTCAGATCATCAGGCCATCCCATGACTCTGGTTGCATCATCTGATTCCAGTTGCAAAAGTGCCTCTGAACTCTCTCTTAAATGTGCATTTGTCACTGCGTTTTCTATATATGCTTTAGCTTCTTCATAGTCTTCAATAGCGTAGTACATTGCAGTACCGCTACTCCCCAGCCCCTGAATCTGCGGAAAAATGTACCACATCCAGCAACTTCTCTTATGTCCACTCTTAATCTCTGCAAGAGCTGTCTTAAATTCTGACTCCTGCGCTTTGATAAACCTCTCTAGATTATTCTCTCTCATTCTTTTTTTGAACCTCCAGTCCATACATCTGTCTGTACGCTGCTTCTTTTCCAGTACAGTTTTTATAACAACATCTTTTTCTATTTTAGCATATCTTTCTATGTCATGTATACATCAAATCATCCGACATCTATAGAATAACCGGAACACAAAAAGCAGAAACTATTTTTTACACCAGCTTCCGCTTTTATTACTTAATCTGTAGGATGTGAAGATTCCTTATATTTTCCAGACTTTTTAAACAGCATATGAAATCCCCCCTTCTTCTTACCGGCAGAAAAATTTTCTTGCATTTTCCGATATGCCAGACTATAATAACGATTGAACAAAGTTTTTTATAAACAGGGGGGAGCTGGAGAAAACCGGCTGAGAGGAAGCGTAATTCCGTTTCGACCCTTTACCTGATTTGGATAATGCCAACGGAGGGATTCATACCATGTATTGATTTGACAGAGATGCCCCCGCATCTCTTCTTTTTTACTTTTTGTACCCTCCATCCGCTTTATGAATGAAGGGTATTTTTTTATGAAAGGAATGTTTATTTATGACACACACAACTTTATCATCAGACTCTTCACGGACAAGACGACTGGCTCTTGCCGGTGTATTTACGGCTCTTGCCATCGTCGGAAGTTTCTTAAGCTTTCCGGTTGCAGGCAGTAAATGTGCACCTGTACAGCATATTATTAATATCCTGGCAGCAGTCACGTTAGGACCCTGGTACAGTGTAGGAATTGCATTTTGTGCCAGCCTGTTACGAAATCTGCTTGGTCTTGGCAGCATGATGGCTTTTCCCGGAAGTATGGTTGGAGCACTTTGCTGTGGACTTGTATACTCCATTTGCCACAAGCTCAGCCTGACTTGTCTTGCAGAGGCACTCGGCACAGGAATTCTTGGCGGCCTGGCTGCTTATCCTGTTGCAGTATATATTATGGGAATCACTCCTGCCGGGATCTTCGTCTATGTAGTTCCATTTCTGATTTCTACTATTGCAGGAAGCATTCTTGCATTTCTGCTGATTACAGCGCTGAACAAAAGCGGCGTAATGGCTATGATAAAAGCGACTCGTTAAGAGTTGTTTAGAAACGGTACATTGGGGACACCACCTTGTACCGCATACACAAGTATCAGATTTTCCCATCTGATATAGGCGTCAGTAATTTCATAGTTCTTTTATGAACCTCAGATTTATGTAGAGAAATGTTTCCCTGCATCGAAATCTGTGTGTTTTTGCTGACGCATTATAACCTTATATTTAATTTTTTTAACGGAGGCAAACACATGAGAAATTACACAACACAGATGGATGCTGCAAGAAAAGGAATTGTCACTCCTGAAATTGAGATTGTAGCAAAAAAAGAAAACATGACAACAGAAGCACTTATGAAACTTGTTGCAGAAGGTAAGGTTGCAATCTGTGCCAACAAGAATCACACCAGCCTTGATCCGGAGGGTGTCGGAAGCATGCTCCGTACCAAGATCAATGTAAACCTTGGTGTATCCCGCGACTGTAAGGATTACAATATTGAAATGGAAAAAGTTATGAGCGCTGTAAATCTTGGTGCTGAAGCCATCATGGATTTATCGAGCCACGGTAACACACAGCCATTCCGCCAGAAACTGACACATGAATGTCCTGCTATGATCGGTACTGTTCCTGTATACGACAGTGTCATCCACTATCAGAGAGATCTTGCAACTCTGACTGCGCAGGACTTCATCGACGTTGTCCGTCTTCACGCAGAAGATGGTGTGGACTTTGTCACACTTCACTGCGGAATTACACGTAAAACGATTGAACAGATAAAAAAACACAAACGTAAAATGAATATTGTAAGCCGTGGCGGAAGTCTTGTATTTGCATGGATGTGTATGACCGGAGAAGAAAATCCTTTCTACGAACACTATGATGAGATTCTTGATATCTGCGAAGAATATGATGTTACTATCTCCCTTGGTGATGCATGCCGCCCTGGATGTCTGGCCGATGCTACCGATGTATGCCAGATTGAAGAACTGGTGCGTCTTGGAGAACTCACAAAACGTGCATGGGACCACAATGTACAGGTAATGGTAGAAGGACCGGGACATGTACCGCTTGATCAGGTTGCTGCCAACATGAAAGTACAGCAGAGTATCTGCATGGGTGCTCCGTTCTATGTACTTGGCCCTCTTGTTACGGATATTGCTCCAGGTTACGATCACATCACATCCGCTATCGGTGGTGCAGTTGCTGCTATGAATGGTGCTGCATTCTTATGTTATGTAACACCTGCAGAACATCTGGCGCTTCCTAATGTAGATGACGTAAAACAGGGGATCATTGCTTCCAAGATTGCTGCCCATGCTGCCGACATCGCCAAAGGTGTTCCCGGAGCACGTGATATTGATGATAAAATGGCTGAAGCACGTCAGAAACTTGACTGGGACGCACAGTATGCCTGTGCATTAGACCCTGAAACAGCCAAAGCCATCCGTGACAGCCGAAGCCCGGAAGATGATCATAGTGATACCTGCAGTATGTGCGGAAAATTCTGTGCAGTCAGAAGTATGAATAAAGCTTTGGCCGGAGAATATATTGATATTCTGTAATTCTTGGGATTTAATTTATTAACTGGAGAAGCGGCCTCTCAGTCCTTGAAGGAAACAATAGATAAGGATTATTGTTTCCTTCAAGTCGTGACTGGCTGTGGATGTTAATAAATGAAAATGCCCGGAAGTCCAACCCGGTGGAAGCCACTACGGTTACGCATTTACCATTTAATTCGTAAGGCATTCGACACCCACGGAATAAAAAGTAGAAAGCCGTTCCAGTGAATGTGAAGAAGGTGTTGGAAATAGTTAAGCGTCAAAATTATGCGTTGGGTTTTCGAAATTTGCCTGTTTGAGCCGAATGGCGAGTTGCAAATTTCGGAAGCCCGTTTTTAGCATAATTTTGACGCTTTAGTATTTCCCGCCGACGGAACCTGAACAGGAACGGCTTCCTGCTTTTTATGCAGGTCCGGGTAGTCATGCCTTCTAAATTAAATCCCAATACACTTACATTGAAATCCACCCAAATGCATTTGCTACCGAACTGACCAGAATAATAATAGCAAAGATTGGGCACAGATACTTGATCATTACGACAAATATCTTCTTTCTGCGGAATTTACTTTCCCCATGCCGGATTTCTTCTTCCATACGATCCACACCAACTACTTTAGATACAAATAAACTTGTCATCAACGCAGCAATCGGCATCATTACAGAATTGGTAAGGAAGTCAAAGAAGTCCAGGAACTGCATTCCGATAATCTTTACGAATGATAATGGTCCATATCCAAGGCATGACAATGTTCCGAGAATAATCATAATGAATCCCACAATAACTGTGGATTTCTTACGGCTCCATTTCAATTCGTCTTCTACTGTAGAAACTGCACTTTCTGTTAATGCGATAGAACTCGTAACAGCAGCAAATAATACAAGTAAAAAGAACAGGATTCCTGCAAACGTTCCAAATCCCATGCTGTCAAATACCTTTGGAATTGTAATAAACATTAATGACGGACCTGCCTGCAGCGTATCCGGATCTCCACCAGAGAATGCAAATACAGCCGGAATAATCATCAGACCAGCCATAATTGCAATTGCAGTATCAAATACTTCAACATTCCTTGTCGAATCTTCGATGGACGTGTCTTTTTTCATGTAAGAGCCAAATGTGACCAAAATACCCATAGCAATTGACAGAGAATAGAACATCTGTCCCATGGCTGTTACAACCGTCATCCATGAAAAGTTTTTAGGATTTGGTACAAGGAAGTATTTCACACCAGCCAGCGCACCCGGTCTTGTCACCGAATAGATTGCAATGATCACAGACAGTACCACCAATATCGGCATCATAAACTTGGAAACACGTTCAATTCCATTACGGACACCCGCATAGATAATGATCAATGTGAACATACAGAAAACAATAAAGCATATTTCCGTAGAAAGGCCATTGGATATAAATTTTGAAAAATATCCATCTTCTGCTAATTTTGCACCATTCCCTTTCAGGTATTCCACAAAATATTTAATTACCCATCCTCCAATGACAGAATAATACGGTACGATCAACACAGGAATGATTGCATTGATCCATCCACCGAACGACAACCATCCGGCCTTTTTGCCAAAGGCTTTAAACGCACCAACCGGACTCTTTCTTGTCATACGTCCAAGAGCTGATTCCGCAACGATCATTGTATAACCAAATGTCAGCGCAAGCAGAATGTAGATCAGGAGGAATATACCTCCACCATATTTTGCGGCCAGATAGGGGAATCTCCAGATATTTCCCAGACCGACGGATGCGCCTGCCGCAGACAGAACGAATCCTATTTTTCCTGAAAAGGAACTTCTGTTATTTTTTTCTTTTTCCATTTCTCTTTCAGTTCCGATTTTCCATGATTACAATCAATCAGAACTTTCCCTCTTTCTTATCAGATTATATTATCAGACATTGATTATTCTTATATGCCAGACGATTTATTTTATCACATTTACGCAGTGAAGTCACTATTAATTTACAGATATTGCATTTGAAAAAGATCCCCGTCAAATGACGGAGATCTTTTTCAAATCATTTTATGTATTTTATTTATCGTATTCGTTCATCCACTTGATCAGTTCTACACAGTAGTCATCGTGTCTGTCTACAAATGTTGTATGTCTTGCTCTCTCCCAGAGAATCCATTTCGTATCCGGGATCTCGTCTGCCATAGTCTTTGCAACTAATGGTGAACAAAGATCAGAGATACCACTCATGATCAGTGATGGAACTTTAATCTCATGAAGCCTGTCGATATATTCAAAATCTTTCAGTGTACCGGATGGAACGAATTCGTTCGGTCCCCATCCATACAGATAAGCTTCTCCACCGGATTTCTTAGGTCTTGTACAGCACTCCGGAAGATCTTCTCTCCAGTAATTGCAGTATCTGTCCATATAGTTATCTACAGCTTTCAGATAAGCTTCTCCTGTGAAGTCATTACGCTCCAGGGCATCGTTGATCGCTGCTTGATCTTCTTCTGTCATCATCTTGATTCTGCGCATTCCTTCTCTTGCCCACAGGCTGCTGCTTGGATGACCGGAAGAAATGATGAATGATTTTACACCTTTTGCTCCACGTTCAATCGCATATGCAATCTGCATCATACCGCCCCATGACTGGCCAATGATATGGCATTCATCCAGTCCGAGGTGTTCTCTTAATGCATCCAATTCATCCAGCCAAAGATCCTGTGTCCACATCTCCGGATGTCCATCCAGGTAAGATTTACCGCAACCCAACTGATCATACATAATGATCATACGATCATCATCATCTGCAACATTATCCAGTACTTCAAAATAGTTATGTGTAGATCCAGGTCCGCCATGTAAGCAGATCAGCGGAGCTTTTCCGTTATCTTTCTGTTCTCCAACGATTCTGTAATATGTCTGATAGCCATGGAAAGGCATATATCCTTCTGTAATTTTTGCCATTTTACCTATTCTCCTTTTCTTAAAAGACGCCGCAGACCGCTGGTCCGCGGCATTTTTTTATTATAATTTTCTGACACCCCTTGTCAGTTAAATTTTCTTATGAGTAAGTAAAGTTACTTACTTGCAGCTTTTTCTATGTACTTTAGAAGTATTAGATAGCTCTTGTGTATTCTTTCAGCCATTCTCTTTCTTCATCAGTCAGATATGGGCCAACTTTCTCGTAGCAGGCTTTGTGATAATCATTCAGCCATTCTTTCTCTGATCTTGTCAGTTCTTCCGGATCGATACCATCAAGGTCGATTGGTACGAAGTTCAGAGTCTCAAAGTGCATGAACTGTCCATATTTATTCTTCTCACCGTTTACAGTAAGCAGGTTGTTCTCGATACGGATACCAAAATCTCCTTCTTCATAGATTCCCGGCTCATCTGTAATTACCATACCAGGCTCAAACTGATGATGTTCGTTCTTAGAAGGAACGATGTACCAGCGGAATCCTGTTGGCGGCTCGTGGATACTTCCAAGATATCCGAAACCATGTCCGGTTCCGCACTGGAAGTCTTTGTTCATATCCCAGATTGGCTGTCTTGCCAATACATCCAGAGACCATCCGTGGTTACCATAGAGGAAGTTTGCTGCGCTTAAGTGCTGCATTGCTCTGTATACAGCTGTGTAATATTTCTTCAGTTCCGGTGTGATATGTCCCAGTACTGTTGTTCTGGTAATATCAGTAGAACCTTCATAATATCCGCCGCCTGTATCGCTCAGAAGCATACCGCCTTCTTTTAATACAACGTCTGTCTCTTTAGACGGTGCATAATGCATCATTGCAGCGTGCTCACCGAAAGCCTGCAGAGGTTCGAATGAGTCACGAATATATCCTTCCTGTTCTGCACGCAGAGCTGTCAGTTTATCTGAAGCAGAAAGCTCTGTAATCTCCATCTTGTCATAATTTTTCTTAACCCAGTAAATGAACTTCGTCAGTGCAATACTGTCTTTCAATTCTGCATTTTTGATATTTTCAATCTCAACAGCATTCTTAATTGCTTTCATCAAGATAGTCGGATTAGCTCCTTCTACTACCTTACATGGAAGACTCTTATACAGTGCATAGTTCATCTTCATCGGGTCAATCAGTGCAACCTCATCTGCACCAATCTTCTTAGCATCTTCGTAAATGTCATTGTATGGATGAATGTTGACATTATTCTTTGCCATCTCTTCTCTGATGCGGTCATTCAGTTTGCTGTCATCGATATACAGATCTACACTGTCTTTACGTACGATCACATAGTCCAGTACCAATGGGAAGAAGTCAATATCATCTCCTCTGAAGTTCAGAAGCCATGCGTTATCATCCAGAGACGCAATCAAATGTACCGTTGCTCCGTATTCAGCCATCTTCTCACGAACTCGTTTCAGCTTGGATGCAACATTCTCTCCTGTGTATTTGTCTTCCAGGAAGAAACAAGGTTTCTTAGAAAGAGACGGGCGATCTTCCCAGATCTGGTCGATCAGATCTACTTCATATTCGATCGTGATATTCTTTGCGCCCAATACTTCTTCATATTCCTGTCCTTCTCCCATAGAAAGAACACGGCCGTCAAATGCGACTTTACCGCCTTCCGGGATCTTCTGGGCAAGCCATTCTGTTGTAGATGGAGTATCATCAACAAACATCTTCATCAGGCGGACACCACTGCCTTCCATCTCGGTCAGTGCCTGTGTGAAATATCTTCCATCTGTCCACAGACCTGCGTCATCTTTTGCGATTACAGCTGTTCCGTAGGAACCACTGAATCCAGTGATGAACTTTCTTGCTTTGAAATGCTCTCCTACATACTCACTTTGATGGAAATCTGCAGTTGGCACAACATATGCATCGATATTCTGCTCTGCCATCAGTGCGCGAAGCTTTTCAATACGCTTTGCTACTTCTGTCATTTTGTTTTCCTCCTTAGCTACGTAATCTTTCCTCTTCTGCCAGTAAAACAGATTTCCCCATCGGCATCTGATTTATAGACTACGCTCTATATCTGGTTAAAATTATAACACTTTCGCGAAATGTTGCAACACTAAAAGCAATTATTTTATCTTTTTTTCGAAATTTTTCACAAAATTTATATACAGAAAACTTTAATGAAAAATATTTTCTGCATATTCAGATTGCATCCGCAGAACCTGCCAACGGTAGCTTCTTCCGAATGCATGACAAAAAAAGAGACAACCAAAACTGATTGTCTCTTTTTTATCATTTTTCAAAAATTAATCCTGAGCAATGATTTCTTTTTTGTTGTATGAACCACAAGCCTTGCATACTCTGTGAGGCATCATTAATTCGCCACACTTGCTGCATTTTACCAGGTTTGGTGCGCTCATTTTCCAGTTTGCTCTTCTTTTGTCTCTTCTTGCTTTAGAAGATTTATTCTTTGGACAAATTGACATAGGTTACACCTCCTTAAAATTCTTAAATACATCACGGATAACTGACATTCTAGGGTCGAGCCCCGTATCTTCACAGTTACAGGTACCTTTATTCAGGTTCTGACCACATACGTTGCAAATACCTTTACAGTCTTCGCTGCATAGAATTTTCGTCGGCCACCCTACCAATAACTCGTTGTAGACCAATTGTTCTACATCTAAGCTATATCCGTCAATATAGTTATTCTCGTCTAAATCTTCTGACTGATCATATGCATCTGACTCTGTATCAATCTTATGCTTGAAGTCAAGTGTCACCTTCACTTCTACATCTTCCAGACATCTGTCACATGGTGCAACTGATGTAATCTCAGCTTTACCAGTCACTTCCAACTTGCGGTCACCTGCATATTCTACAGACAATTCAAGTGGTGTCTTCTCTGTAATTGCATAATCTCCCATCTCAGACTTGAAACAAGTCATTTCAATCGGAACAGATTCATGTATTGCTTTATGCTGCTCAGACAGAACGTCGGATAGGTTTAATATCATAGTATCGTCTCCTATTCACACACTAGACTATTATATCATGTAAAATTATTTTGTCAACAGAAATTTACATTCTTTTAGTCATTTAGTCTTAAACTAATTTTGCTGTTTCACGAGCAATAGCTAACTCTTCGTTTGTAGGAAGGACAATTACTTTTACTTTTGATTCTGGTGTAGAAATTACGGTTGTCTCTCCGTGAACATTCTCATTCTTTTCTTCGTCGAGCTCTACGCCAAGATATCCAAGGTAATCACAGATGTCTTTTCTGAGGTCCGGAGCATTCTCTCCAACACCGGCTGTAAATGTGATTGCATCTACACCGTTCATTGCTGCTGTATAAGATCCGATATATTTTGCAACACGGTATTTGTAAGTATCCATTGCAAGCTGTGCTCTTTCGTTTCCGTCAGCAGCTGCCTGTCTTACATCACGGAAGTCAGAAGACACACCGCTGATTCCAAGAAGTCCTGACTTTTTGTTCAGGATATTCAGCATCTCATCTACGCTGATATCTTCATGATTGCAGATGAACTGAAGAACTGCAGGATCAACATCTCCACTACGTGTTCCCATAACAAGTCCTTCCAAAGGAGTAAGTCCCATACTTGTGTCTACGCATTTTCCACCGATAGATGCGGAGATACTTGCACCATTACCAATGTGGCATACAATAACCTTTGCATCTTCTTTTCCAAGAAGTTTTACAGTTTCACCAGATACGAACATATGGCTTGTTCCGTGGAAACCATATCTTCTGATGCTGTATTTCTCATAATATTCATATGGGATTGCATACATAGCTGCTTTCTTTGGAATATTCATACCAAATGCTGTATCGAATACTGCTACATTCGGTTTGCCAGGCATTGCTTTTTCGCAAGCTTCAATACCGATCAGGTTTGCAGGGTTATGAAGAGGTCCGAGGTCGAAGCAGTCACGAACAACTTTCTTCACGTCTTCTGTTACAAGTGTTGCATCACTGTAAATAGTACCTGCATGCAGTACACGGTGTCCGATTGCTGTAATCTCATCCGCACTTTCGATCACACCATGCTCTTTATCCTGTAAAGCATCCAGTACTAACTGTACTGCTACACCATGATCTGGCATTGCCTGCTCTACAACATATTTATCTTTTCCTGTTGGTTTGTGTGTTAATACAGATCCATCGGCTCCGATTCTTTCACAGATACCTTTTGCAAGAACGCTCTCGTTCTCCATGTCGATCAACTGATATTTTAAAGATGAACTTCCGCAGTTCATTACTAATACTTTCATATTATTTCTCCTCTTACTTTATCTCTTACTGATTCTGGCACTGAACTGCTGTGATTGCAACAACACCTTCAATATCCTTAGCACTGCATCCTCTTGAAAGGTCGTTAACAGGTGCTGCGATTCCCTGTGTCATTGGTCCGTAAGCTTCTGCTTTTGCAAGACGCTGAACAAGTTTGTATCCAATGTTACCTGCATCAAGGTTAGGGAAGATCAGAGTATTGGCTTTTCCTGCAACCTGGCTTCCTGGTGCTTTAGCTGCTCCAACAGAAGGAACAAGTGCTGCATCAAGCTGCATCTCTCCGTCTAACATAAGATCCGGATTCTCAGCTTTTGCGATCTTAACAGCTTCCTGTACTTTTGTTACGTCATCGTGTTTTGCACTTCCCATTGTTGAGTAAGAAAGCATAGCAACTCTTGGATCAGCACCAACGAGCTGTTTGAAGCTTTCTGCTGAAGACTGAGCGATTGCTGCAAGCTCTTCGGATGTAGGATTCTGGTTCAGTCCGCAGTCAGCGAATACAAATGTTCCGTTCTCTCCCATGTCGCAGTCAGGTACTACCATAACAAAGAATGCAGATACAAGCTTTGTTCCTGGTTTTGTCTTCAGGATCTGAAGGCATGGACGAAGTGTGTCAGCTGTAGAGTGGCATGCTCCGGATACCATTCCGTCTGCATCTTTCATCTTAACCATCATTACACCATAATATAAGTAATTAGTAAGAAGAATCTCTCTTGCCTGCTCTTCTGTCATTCCTTTTTTCTTTCTCAGTTCAACAAGTGTTGCTACATATTCGTCTGTCTTCTCATATGTAGCAGGGTCTACGATTGTAGCTCCTGTGATGTCGAAATCCCCTTTATTCTTAGCGATTTCTTCTTCGCTTCCGATCAGGATCAGGTTAGCTGTTCCTTCTTTTAAAATTGCCTCTGCTGCCTCATAAGTTCTGATGTCTTCGCTCTCTGGAAGAACGATTGTTTTTTTACAACTTTTTGCTTTTGCTTTGATTTCATCTATAAATCCCATGATAAATAGACTCCTTTCCAAATATTTTTCTCAGTATTTTCATTATAATACAAAGAACCCCTGTGGACAAGGGTTCTTCCTGTAATCTTATGTCTCTTTTTGCGTACAATGTACAATATCCGTTATATTTTGCTTCTGATATATTACATTTTCACGACATTATAATTGAAAAACGTGACTTACGATCGCAAAATACACACTGATCGTACTGATATCAACCAATGTAGAAATCAAAGGCGTTGCCATGATCGCCGGATCCAGCCCAATCTTTTTCGCAACCAATGGCAATGTACATCCAACCACTTTCGCAATCAGTACGGTACATGCCATAGTAAGTCCAATGGTAAACGCCATGGTGGCATCTCCCTGGCCCATCAGCATAATTCGGATTCCATTCACTACCGATAAGATAATGCTGATACAGAATGCAATTCGGATCTCTTTCCAGATCACCTTAAACAGATCAGAAAATTCAATCTCTCCAACTGCCAGCCCACGAATCACCAGTGTCGAGCTCTGTGATCCACAGTTTCCACCGGTTCCGGTAAGCATCGGAACAAATCCCGCAAGCTGCGGCATCAGTGCCAGTGCATTTTCATAGCTGTTCATGATCATCTGTGTTACGGTTGCAGACAGCATCAAAAACAGCAGCCACGGAATACGACTCTTTACATGTTCAAATATCGATGTCCCGAAATACGAATCTTCATTCGGATTGACACCAGCCATGATACTGATATCTTCCGTTGTCTCCTCCTGTAATACCTGCATGGCATCATCAACCGTTACGATACCCACCATGCAATTTTCATGATCCACGATTGGCAGTGCGATCAGTCCATACTTGGTAATGGTATTTGCCACATCTTCCTGATCGTCTGTTGTACGTGCATACAGCATATTGGTATCCATGATCTCTTCTATTGTCTTGGATTCACTGCTTGTCAGCAATTCTTTTACATCAACCTGACCGATCAGATGGCGCTGTTCTGTAACATAACAGGTATAGATTGTCTCACGGTTCAGCCCAACCTGGCGGATCTTCAGAATCGATTCTGCAACCGTCATTTCTCTGCGAAGCGCAATATAATCTACATTCATCACGCTTCCGGCACTGTCTTCCGGATATTGTAACAGTTGATTGATCTGTTGACGCTTTTCTTCATCTGTAACCATCAGAAGTCTGTCCACTACATTGGCAGGCATCTCTTCCAACACATCAACGGTATCATCCAGATACATTTCCTCCATGATCTCTTCAAGCTCGGAATCCGTCAGTGCATTGATCAGGTCCTCTCGCGTATCACTGTCCATATAAGAAAATGTCTCTGCAGCTTCTTCTTTTGCAAGCAAACGGAATACCAGCACCATATGCTTCTGATCAAACTCTTCCAGAATCTCCGCAAGGTCTACAGGATACATATTTGTTTCCAGTTCTTCTTTCAGTTCTTTATATTCTCTCGCATCCAGCATGTCTTTGATACGTTCTTCAGTCAGTTCTTCTCTGTCTTCTACATAATCAATATCATCTTCTTCTCGCTGTCCGTCCTCCAGGGGCTGCTCCTCATTCATCTTCTCTTCCATAACAATATGCATCCTCCTTTCTTCGAATTTTGCTGGGTAAACATCCCATTTGCGTACCCCACTATTGTATAGTATAATCAATTCCAGAATGTTATACAAGGAGATTCTTATGAAAACTGTTGGACTTATCACAGAATACAATCCATTTCACAATGGACATCTTTATCATATAGAAAAAGCAAAAGAACTGACCGGTGCCGACCGGGTTATAGTCATCATGAGCGGCGACTATGTGCAACGTGGAACTCCCGCCGTTCTTTCCAAGCATTCAAGGGCACATATGGCCCTTTTAAACGGTGCATCTGTTGTGCTTGAACTTCCGGTCTGTTATTCCTGCGCAAGTGCAGAATTCTTTGCAAAGGGTGCAGTATCTGTCTTAGACGGTCTTGGCTGTATAGATGCGCTTTGTTTTGGGAGTGAATGTGGTAATCTGGAACATTTAACATCCATCGCACACCTTCTGTCTGCCGAACCAGAAACCTACCGTCACCATCTCCAGAGTTCATTAAAAAATGGCATGTCTTTTCCGGCAGCAAGATGTCACGCTCTCGAAAAAATGACTGGCGATGCCTATGCTTCACAGATTCTTTCTGATCCCAATAATATACTGGGAATTGAATATCTGAAAGCTCTTAAAGAACTGAACAGTCCGATTGTTCCATTTACCTTAAAAAGAGAATTTTCCGGATATCATGACACAGAACTTCATGACTGCTCCAGTTCTGCTTCTGCAATCCGAAAAGTCTTGATGAATATTCCGGCATCCCCGTACCTGCCAAAAAACATATCCGCACAGCTAAGCGAGCAATTACCACCCGGTTCTTTATCTATTATACAGAATGAATGGAACTTTTCCTGTCCTGTGGAAGCAGATGATTTTTCACTGTTGTTAAAATACCGCCTGCTGAGCGAACCCCATGAATCTCTTTGCAAATACCAGGATGTATCTGAAGAGCTTTCCAACCGAATCATCCGGAACCGGAATCAGTTTCGCTCTTTCGGACAATTCTGCACCCTTTTAAAAACAAAAGAACTGACTTACAGCCGTATCAGCAGAAGTTTACTGCATATTCTGCTATCCATAACCACAGAAGATATGCATGCATACCAGGACAATTCCTGTTCATATGCGCGTATTCTTGGTTTCCGGAAAGAACATACCGATGTCTTACGCGCGATGAAAGATCATGCTTCCATACCGATCATTACCAAACTAGGCAAATCAGCATCTCTTTTGTCACCGGAAGCTTCACGTATGTTGAACCAGACTTCTTTTGCTTCCGACCTGTACGAAAGTGTTATCTCCGATAAATTCGGCATACCGTTCACAAGCGAACAGCAAAAGCAGATTATACGTGTATAGTACTTCGACATATGATATTTTCTACGTTTCCCTTTGCATACTTTTGTATACAAAAACATGCGGCGTATGACGAAATATCTTCTTCCTGCGAATGGAAGCTGAACTTATTTCATCATGCGCCGCACATTTTATTATACATTACATGGATTTATTTTTAATTTTTGAAACTATGTACAGGAGCCGGAATTCTTCCTTTTCTATTTACAAATGCACTACAATCATATTCGTTAACAGGAATGATCGGAGCATATCCCAGCAGTCCGCCAAATTCGGCAGTCTCTCCTACATCTTTTCCGATAACCGGGATCAGACGTACAGCTGTTGTCTTCTGATTCACCATACCGATTGCCATCTCATCTGCAATAATTCCCGAAATAGTTGAAGCTGTTGTCTTACCTGGAATTGCAATCATGTCAAGTCCTACCGAACATACACATGTCATTGCTTCGAGTTTTTCGATCGTAAGAGCACCCATCTCTACTGCATCGATCATGCCTTTATCTTCACTGACAGGAATGAACGCACCACTTAAGCCGCCTACATAAGATGAAGCCATGACGCCGCCTTTTTTCACCTGATCATTCAGCATAGCAAGTGCTGCTGTTGTTCCCGGTGCTCCAACACGCTCCAGACCAATTTCTTCCAGGATCTCAGCCACACTGTCTCCTACTGCCGGAGTCGGTGCCAGTGACAGATCGATGATTCCGAACGGAATGCCAAGTCTCTTCGATGCCTCTCCCGCAACAAGCTGTCCCACACGAGTTACCTTAAAAGCAGTCTTTTTGATTGTTTCGCATAATTCTTCAAAACCTTTGCCACGTACCTGTTCAATTGCATGTTTTACAACTCCCGGTCCACTGACACCTACATTGATCACTGCATCTCCTTCTGTCACACCGAGGAACGCTCCCGCCATAAACGGATTATCATCCGGTGCATTACAGAATACCACAAGTTTTGCACATCCCAGAGAATCATTTTCTTTTGTTGCTTCTGCTGTTTCCTTAACAATCTCACCACACAGACGCACCGCATCCATATTGATTCCCGTCTTTGTAGAACCTACGTTGATGGAACTGCAGATTCGATCCGTACATGCGAGTGCCTGTGGTACAGAACGGATCAGATTCTCATCACTCTTTGTCATAGACTTTGACACCAGTGCCGAATATCCGCCGATAAAATTCACTCCGACTTCTTTTGCCGCTTTGTCCAATGTCTTTGCAATTGTCACAAAGTCTTCCGGACTCTTACATGCAGCACCGCCAATCAGCGCCACTGGTGTAATAGAAATTCGTTTGTTTACAATCGGAATACCGAATTCCTGTTCAATCTCTTCTCCGGTCTTTACAAGATCTTTTGCAACCGTAGTGATCTTGTTGTAAATATTTTCATTTAATTTATCAAGGTCTGCATCTATGCAATCCAACAGGCTGATTCCGAGAGTGATCGTACGTACATCCAGATTTTCCTCAGCAATCATCTGATTTGTCTCATATACTTCATATCTGTTTATCATGTGTTTTTTCCTGCCTTTCAGTGATTTTACTTATAATCTGTGCATTTTTTCAAATATTTCTTCTCTCTGGCAGTGAATAGTAACACCAATAGAAGTTCCGATCTCTTCCAGTTCTTTTGAAACTACGGCTACTTCTTTACTGCAATTTGTCACATCAACAATCATCATCATGTTAAAGTATCCATCCACGATGGTCTGCGAAATATCAAGGATATTAATGTTAGTTCCTGCAAGATATTCACATACTTTTGCAATAATACCTACGGTGTCTTTTCCTACAACTGTAATTACACATTTCTTCATGATTTGTTTTCCTCCTGTTGTCTTCACATCGTTTCTTACATTTTTGCTTCATTCTTATAATGTAATGATATCAGATACCTGATCTCGTTTGGCTACCATCATCGGAATATCATCTCCTTTATAAGGATTGTCACCGATACTGATCTCCAGTTTGACCGTTTCGTATGCCAGTTCTTCGTAATTGTTCTCTTTACTCAGATGTCCCAGAACTACATATTGCAGGTCATCATGTAATATATCGCAAAGAAGCTTTCCAGACAGTTCATTAGAAAGATGTCCCCTGTCGCCCATTACCCTTCGTTTCAATGGATATGGGTAAGGTCCTACTTCCAACATATGTATGTCATGGTTTGCTTCCAGAACGACCGCATTCAGATCGCTCAGATGTTCTACGGTATAATCATCATATACCCCGAGATCTGTTGCAACTGCAACAGATTTTTTTCCATTTTCAATTCTGTAACCAGACGGTTCATTTGCATCATGGGAAATTGCAAACGGATCTATATTCAATGTTCCAAGTGAAAATGGATGATCTATCTCTATCTCATGTAAAAGGCCTTCCGGAAGTTTTCCGAGACTTTTACAATTCCTGATTCCTTCAATGGTTCCGGGCGTTGCATAGATTGGAATCTCATACTTTCTGCTGAACACACCAAGTCCCTGAATATGATCTACATGTTCGTGTGTGATCAGTATTCCCTCCAGCTCATCCCCTTTTATCTCCAACTTTGATAATCCTTCTTCGATTCTTTTCTTGCTGATTCCTGTATCGACCAGAAGATGTGTCTGATCATCTCCTACATAAATACAATTTCCACTGCTTCCACTCGCAATGCTGCATAATCTCATACTAAATAATATCTGCCTTTCCTATAAATCTTCCACGATCTTATTCAGCTGGATCTTTGTCTCTTCAAACTGTCCGCTGTTATCGATCACCCGGTCACAATGACGCATGAACAGATCTTTCGGAAGCTGTGCTTCAAAAATCTGATCGACCTTGCTGTCTTCATATCCTCTTGCGTATTTTAAACGTTTTCTTCTGATGGAATCCTCTACATACACATACCAGAGTTCATCACAAATTTCCTCATAATGATCTTCTATCAGAAGTGCGCCTTCTATCAGCATCAGATTCGTATTCTTGCGTTCTTCTCTTGTGATCTTTTTCTGAATCTCTTCTTTTACCCTCGGATGTACAATTCCATTTAACACAGAAAGTTCAACTCTGTCGGCAAATACAATGTCAGAAAGCTTCGCACGATCCAGTTCACCTTTTTCATCCAGGATTTCATTCCCGAAATGAGCCACAATTTCATCAAAGCATTCTGTTCCTTTTTTCTGTAGTTTCTTTCCTACTTCATCCGCCATACAAATAGTCGCACCATACTTATTATTCAGATATTCCAGAATCTGTGTCTTTCCTGCGCCTACTCCTCCGGTAATTCCTATAATCTTCATCTTTCACACCTCTTATTTTGCTTCGTACCAGTTATCTCCTGTATGCATATCTATCTCAAGCGGTACTTTTAATTCTGCCGCATGTTCCATTTCTTCTTTCAAGATATTCTGAACCTCATCCAGCTCCGGCTCATACGCCTCGATCAAAAGTTCATCATGTACCTGTAATACAAGTCTTGATTTCATCTTCTGGTCTTTCAGTCTCTGATTCACCCGGATCATTGCAATCTTGATGATATCAGCTGCTGCTCCCTGAATCGGTGAATTCATTGCTACACGCTCACCGAACGAACGCTGCATGAAGTTGCTGGAAGAAAGCTCTGGTACCGGTCTGCGTCTTCCAAAGAGCGTCACCACATAACCTTCTTCTTTGGCATGCGTTACTGCATGATCCAGAAATGTCTTAATTCCCGGATAGGTTGCAAAATAATCATCAATATATTTTGCAGCTTCTTTACGTGTAATACTTAAATCCTGGCTTAATCCGAACGAACTGATTCCGTACACGATACCAAAATTTACAGCCTTTGCATTTCGCCTCTGCTGAGGAGTTACTTCATCAAACGGTATATGAAATACCTGTGATGCCGTAATCCGATGGATATCACTCTGTTCCTTGTATGCCTGGATCAGATGCTCATCTCCTGAGCAATGTGCCAGAACACGAAGTTCAATCTGCGAATAATCGGCATCCACAAATCGATATCCTTCTTCCGGAATAAATACTTTACGAATCAGACGTCCAAGTTCCATCCTTACCGGAATATTCTGAAGATTCGGTTCAGTACTGCTGATTCTTCCGGTCGCCGTAATCGTCTGGTTAAATTTTCCATGAATCCGCCCATCATCCTGAATATAATTCGCCAGCCCGTCTGCATATGTGGACTTGAGTTTGGTATATTGACGATATTCCAGAATCTTTGCGACTACCGGATGTTCCGGTGCAAGCTTTTCCAGTACATCTGCCGCAGTCGAATAACCTGTCTTTGTCTTGCGCCCACCCGGGAGCTTCATATTTTCAAACAGTACAACTCCAAGCTGCTTTGGTGAATTAATATTAAATGTCTCACCTGCTTCTTCGTAAATTTCTTTTTCCAGTTCGGCAATTTTACCCGCGAGTTGATCGCCATACTGTTTCAAAGCATCCGCTTCTACACGGATTCCATTTTGTTCCATATCAAACAATGTGAATACCAACGGCATCTCAATATCCCGGAACAACGTATCCATCTTTGTATCCCGTAATTTCTGCCGCAGAACCTCTACCGACGCATAATTTACATAAGACTCATAGCAGGCTTTCATATCCTGATCGATCTTTTCATCAATCATCAGACCCAGATGTTCTCTTGCAACATCTTCCCATGTATAATTATTTTTAAGTGGATTCAAAAGATATGCAGCCACACTAACATCAAAGCAGTTTGCCTGATTCCGGATTGTTACCTGTTCCATAGACTCTTTTAAATGGAACATTGCATACGTTTCTGCCTTCTCAGCCACATCCGCAAGTTTTTTCAGTAACCATTCTCCGGTTATGTCTTTTTCAACTTTGATACAATAACTTTCCTCTTTTGAAAAGCACAGTCCGATACCTCCAAGTCCGGCCTGATCTGCAAACAACGGTAATACATTTTCCAGATCTTTGAAGATTACGGCGCCTATTGTACTTGCTTCTTCCGCCTGTACAAAGACTTTCTCCGCTTCTGATTTGGAAGTAATGATCTTAAATCCGTCCTCGACCTTGTTGGCCGGTGCCGAAACATCGAATCTGGAAAGAAGATTTTTAAATTCCAGTTTCTGGAAAAAGATATATGCTTCTTCCGTATATAGATTACCGAGCTTTGCTTCGGATAGTTCATACGGGAAATCAGCCTTTACATTGATCGTTGCCAGCTCTTTACTGAGCACCGCAAGATCCCAGTGTTCACTTAAAGCCTTGGATGCTCTTGGCGGTTTCAGCTCATCCACATGTTCATGCGCTTCTTCAATCGAATGATACTGTGTAATAATCTTTGTCGCTGTCTTCTCCCCGATGCTTGGAACTCCTGGAATATTATCTGCCGTATCTCCCATCAGTGCCTTCAGATCAATAAATTCTTTTGGCGTCACCTGATAACGTTCTTCAACATCTTTAGCGTAGTAATCTTCAATTTCTGTCTTGCCCTGCTTAGTCTTCGGAATTCGGATTTTTACATGCTCTGTCGCAAGCTGCAGCAGATCGCGGTCTCCGGAAATAACGGTAACTTCCATACCTTCATTCTCACATCGATTGGATAATGTTCCAATCAGATCATCTGCTTCCAGGCCGGCACATTCAATCGTCTTAACCCCCATTGCGTGAAGCACTTCTTTGATCACCGGAACCTGCTGCCTTAACTCATCAGCCATCGGCTTTCTTGTTCCTTTATATTCTGCATACATCTTGTGTCTGAAAGTCGGGGCGTGAACATCGAATGCCACCGTCAGATATTCTGGTTTTTCTTCTTCCAGAAGTTTAAACATAATCGTTAGAAATCCATATATTGCATTTGTATGAAGGCCCTCCGCATTCGTCAGATCCGGCAGCCCGTAAAAAGCCCGGTTAAGAATACTGTGGCCGTCAATCAGAACAATTTTACTGCTCATTTTGTCTCTCCACCTAAATAGTTCATTTCTTATAAAATCACTATCTTACTATACACCAATTTGTGCCTTTTTAAAAGGTTAATTTTTCTCACTGATTTTCTTTCTACGGTTTCTTTTCATTTTTAGAAAAAGGGGATTGACAGACATTACATTTATAGTTATAATTTATTTTGTTGTGTAAGCAACATATATGCGGATATGGCGGAATGGCAGACGCACAAGACTCAAAATCTTGCGGAGGTGACTTCGTGTGGGTTCAAGTCCCACTATCCGCATTCAAAAAGCCCAGTAAAATCAAGGGGTTTAACGATTAGAGACATTTACTTTTCTTACTATTTTTGTTACTATGGTTTCGTAAGAAGTAAATGTTTTTTTTATACTCTTCCAGCACATTCCATGAATTTGCTCTTTTCTTCCATGGAACTCACATCGTATGTATAATTTTCTTCATTTACTTTTTCCGTATGACCCAACAAAGACACTGCTACTGTTCCAGATACACCGGCACATTTCATATTAGAATTCAATGTTCTTCTGATAGCATGGATACTTTTCTTGTTATGGAATTCTGCTGTTGTTGTGTTATTAACTGCACAGTCTGATATTCTTGAAGCATACACTCTTCCCCTGTCATCTTGAAAAACATACTCGCCTAACCAGCCATTCTTAAATTCAAACTCTTTTACTTTTCTTAATACCCTTGCCATATCATCTGTCAATGGATTATCTGAGTCGGCGAATTGTTGAGTCAGAACATGAAACTGTCCGTCAGCAATGGAATAAAGCTTCTCTTGAAAAGAGTGTATCAGAAATTCACGAACGGCAGCAGGACAAAGAAAAGCACACCTAAAGGCGTTTCTCCCTTAAGTGTGCTTCTATTATTCACGTTAATAGTCAAATATAAAAAGCATAATTACTTTTGGATGGGCGGTGTATCCATCATCTCAGGTACTCTTTTCAGAGTGCGTCGGGAACCATTTCCGACCTCAAAAATAACTATGCTTATTATCAATGTATGTTGTTTACATTTATACTATACTATTCATTTTCGTCATTGTCAATATTTGCGTTTTTTATTCTTCCACTGTACAAACGTCTACTTATCTTTGAACCTTGGATATCATACATCGAAGAAACATATAAATATTGACCATCTTTTTCCAACTTTACTCCAACCAATACATTCTTAGAATACTTTTTTATAAACTCAATACTTTTATCATTTTCATTAGGATTAACACCTACATAATCTGGATTTTCTATAATCTCCGGAAGATAATCAATATACTTTAAACAATTAAAATGTTTTCTTTTAACCATATGTGCTGGTAAACCTTTTGACCTAAATATGTCTAACTCTTCTATATCAATACTTAACAATTCATTATATCGCAAATCATATTTTCCAACTTTTATCAAGTCATTCTTTTCATCCATATTGGTATTTTCCGTTTCTATATATTATGTTTATTATAACATATATCCATTTATAGCCCAATCCCTTCTGCCTTTACATTATTATAAAACGGCAACGCTCCCAACCAATACTCGAACTGATCTTTTGATTTAGGTAGAGAATTTGTCATACTGATTATTCTCTCAGTGTCGAGTTTATAACTCTAACGTCAATAGAGTTTATTCCTCTTAGACAAATATCTTTGAGGTGAATTTCTATGGATTACAAAGAACGCATACGTGCATTACGTGAAGATAATGATTATACGCAATCCCGTATTGCAGGATTACTTAATATTGGACAGAACACCTATGCTGATTATGAACTTGGCAAAACACGAATCCCTGTAGACTCACTTATTAAGTTGGCTCAGTTCTATAACGTAGATATGAATTATATCACTGATATCAGCAAGACCGTTCACAAATTTCCTAAAGAAAAACAGCAACTGGCAGCAGTCAATAAACGTAAAAAAATAGTCATACCAGAACACACTCTTCACTGCTGCCAGTTTTATCCCATCCAATTATCTAAATTGAATAGCCTCGATTCTAAGTTCCTGGCCTACGGTTCCAAGAGTAGCTACTCCATCGGCTCTTGTCCAGTCTGTCCATCCGGAGTTCTGGATATGAACACGATATTCAAAGTCACCTTCAAAGCATAAGCATTCGATACGTTTCTTTTCGCCTACGGTTCCGATAATCGTATCTTTGGTAATCATGCCGTAATCCACCCATCCTTTGCTCTGTACGTGCGGTTCGACGGAGAACATGGATTTCTTAATCTCCAGTGCTTCCATCTGCAGTCCTTTTCCAGTCGTACCAGCCCACTCTCCGTTGTTGGCCCATTCTGACCAGCCAATACTCTTCTGGTGGACTCTGTACAGGTAGAAAGATTCCTTTCCTGTGATCCGGATTGCTTCCAGTCTTCTGTTCTGTCCGGTGGTTCCGATCAGCGTGTCCTTCTTAATGTTCTTGTATTCTTTATTACCGATTTCTTTCATATGAACTACAACGCCTCTACTTGCACCGTTACTTATATTGTACTTCCGGCAATAGCACACCAACGGAGACAAAAAATGTTCATATCCTTAGGTAGCAATAAAATATTTATCTGTTTCTTCTTTTATAAATTACAATTTCTGTTACCACTGCAATTCCAAACGCACACAACATTACCAGCCATAAATCCATACGATTTTCATCACCTGTTTTTGGAGATTTTCGAACTTCCTTTGAATTATGCCCCGGCTTTTCTACAATTGTATTTTTCGGAATTTCCTGTTTTCTATACAAAATAGTCTGATCTGCATTTTCGATATCTTCTTCTTTTGCGATCAAGTGTTCTTCTTCATCATAAAGCCTTTCGAATACTACAACTGATTTTCCAGCCAACATGCGTGCATCCAGTTCAAATGTCATTTCAATCGTTCCTTCTTCATTTTCTGGAACAAAAGATATCCCGGCAGTCACTCTTTTTCCATTTTCATCAAGTAATTCTTTTCCGGTTTCTTTATCCATCAAAACACCTTTCAAAACATAGGTTTCATCTGGCAACAGATTCTTATAAGTTATCTGATCTATGATTTTTTGCTTTTCCTTTGCCTCTCCTTCTTGTGTCTTTGAGTTCTCGTCCAACGCTTTTGTACCAATTTCCGGGAAATAAATGCTTTGTTCTTTCGCTTCCGGGTCTTTATGCTCTGCTATGCTCTTACCGTCTGCTTTGATTTCTTCATACACAACTATCGTTTTTCCGCACAGCTCATCGGCGCTGATTTCAAATCCAAGCTCTACACTTCCTTCTGATTTTTCCGGAACAAATTCTAATGTCCTTTCTTCACTCACCGGATTTCCCGTTTCTTTTTCTACGATCATTCCGTGCAATGTGTAATTTCTACCCGGCAGCAGATTCCTATATTTTACAGTATCAAGCAGTTCTACAGTTCCATCTGCCAGCGCATGATGCGTTTCTGTCTCTTTATTAAGCGCAACCGTTTCCACCTCTGGTACATACATAGTCTGTTCTTCATCTTCCAGATCCGCATGTGTACCATATAATTTCTCGCCATAATAAAGCTTTTCAAATGCCACCAGTATCTTCCCGCCGAGATTCGTTCCATCAAAATTAAATTTTACATCTACCGATCCATCCGTATCTTCCGCAACAAACTCCACACTTGATGTTATCTTCTCACCGTTTGCATCTTTTACTGCCTTTCCGGTATCTTTGTCCATTAAAATTCCTGTAATCTTATATTTCTTTCCTTTCTTTAAATTATGATATTCTACCGTATCGGTAATCTGCATATCCTTTTCAGACTTTATAATATGTATTCCCGTTTGATCGTCTTTCACAGAAGTCTTCAATTCCGGAAAATGTATCATCTGACTGACATCTTCAATATCTTTATGTACCGCGATCAGCTCCTCGTCCAGATAACACTCTTCAAACACTGTAATATTTTTTCCTGCTAATGTATTTCCATCAAAATTAAACTCTACTTCCACACTGCCTTTTGCTGTTTTAGGAATGAATTTCTGCAATCCGAATATTTTCTTCCCTTTTGAATCCAGAACAGGCTCCCCCGTTTTGTGATCCATCAGTGTTCCCTTCATGACGTATTCTTTTCCCTTTTTAAGACCTGTATAAGTAACCGTATCTATCACCGTTACACTCTCATCTGCATTAGAATAATGAGTTCCTGTCTCTTCATCCTTCGCCACTGTAGAGATCACAAGATCAGGATTCATAATTGTTCCCAAGTCTAATATATAATTGTCACGGGAAATTTTAAATGTTCCTTTGTACAATGCTTTGTCCACATTTTGTCCACAGCGTAGTTCTTCCATTTTATAAGTATCATAAGGAAATGCACCATTATCATCATTTACTTCCGACATCTCTCCGCCGCTATTAAGCCCAAACCAAATTCCGCTTTCTGCCTGACCTGTATTGGTATTTTCACTGTGTTTTACATAATTGGAGGCCGATGAAAAATATCCATTCGCATCTGTCATAATCATGTGGCTCTCTCCCGTTGTTACAGATGTGATTCGAAACGGAATTCCTGCCATAGATTCTTGTGTTTCTTCATCTTTCTTCTGAAATTCTATATCCCCTCTGAATATACGATCCGCAATTTTATATGTATTGCCTCCCTGTATCTTCGCAAGATTTCCGTCCTGTATAATTTTAGTCAGATAATATGTGCCCTCTGTTTTCCCTTCTACACTTTCTATATACGCTCCGTCCAGTGAATATCCTTCCGGTGCTTTTGTCTCTTCAATACTGATCGTTCCAAGCGGAAGTACCGGAATCTTTCCATCTTCTGCATAATAAAAATCATCCCCGCTAATTTGATAATCTTTATTCAATCTGCTTTCATAGCTATCTTTTTCTTTTTTCGATTTTAAGACCCAGGTTCTGTCCGGCGTTTTTGGAAGTGTAGCCTGATCATATATGCCTGCATAATAACATACGGTAAATTCGGCACCCTCCAGACTTCCTGCCCCATGTGATTTTCCTGCTTTATATTCCTGATCAATCTTTTCAAGAATAAGTTCCATATCCGAGTACACCGGCACATCCTTCACGTTTACAGAAACAGTCTGGCCGGAAACAACAGTCACAGGATAAACCGTTTCATCCAGCCGGTATCCTTTCGGCGCTTTCTTTTCTTTCACATAGTAAGTTCCCTCTTCAAGTTCTACAGTGTTAGAATTTCCTTCTTTATCCGTCGTAAATGTCGCTGCTTCATTGGTCGCCGACCGATCTTTGTAAATTCCATAGCATGCGTCTTCCAGAGAATACTGTGGATTCCCATTCGTAAGCATCGTCTGTGTTTTCCCCTTTTTTAATTTCGCATAGCCGCTGTAATTTCTGTAGATCAATGCAGAACCACTGATTCTCTGATATCCGATCAACCTTCCGTCACTGTCTTTTGTTACGCCATCCGTCGCTCCTGTAACACTGGTACAATACAGATTCCCCATCACTTCGCCGGTAACTTTATTAACTCCGGTAACCGTATATCTGTATGTATACTCCTGGCCAACATACGGAGCCGCAGCTGTGTGATCCGCACAGCCACCAGTAGCTGTTACTCCAGCCAGGATTCCGGTAAATCCGCCTATCGTTACACTATGTACGGTATATCCATTTCCCCCATCTACAGCAGTGATTACACAATTTCCGGTAAACACATCCCCTGCTTCCGGTTTATTATAATTTCCACGTGTCTGTCCTGTTCTTACTGCTCTTATTTTCTTATCTTCTTTACCGAAAGTAACTACAACTTTCTTCTCCAATTCCATAGCAGTGACGTCTCGCCAGAAACATTTTCCCTGCACTTCTGATACATCTTCCAACTCATAATTTCCGTCTTTATCCAACACATGTACTGCAATATCCGTTTCTTTCGGGGATTCGGCCTGTACGCGCACACACATTCCCTTTGGTACTTCTATCACACTTCCGGATGTAATCTCCTGCGTTCTTTCTGCTGTATCTGTCACTGTTACTATTCCTTCTCCAACAACTTCAAAACTCATCTTTTTTGCAACTTCTCTGGCATCTGCAGAAGTCTTTGACACACCAAAAACAAACATCTGACACAATAAAATTCCTGCCATCAAAGAAGCTGCGGCCTTTTTGCCTCTATGCATCTTTGTCATATGTTTCCTCACTTTCTTTTTTCATTTATAATATTAATCCGACCGCTGTCACTACCTCCCTTCAAAAAACAACGTTCATTTTACCGGATTACTTTCTTACATATTTACAAATATAAATGGATTGTCTGGCAACATCATATAAGAATTCTGATCTGCCTTTTTTGAACATTTATTGATATTAAAGACTGAATAACTGAATGTCATTCAAGTATTTTCGTATATAATACAACACAGGTTCTAAGAATGTCAATCCCTAAAACCTGTGTTATTAAATTATTATTTAGCAGTATATTACTTTTTAAAGTGCATCTTCCGGGAAAAGTGCATCGTCTACTGCTGTAAGATCTTTTTGTGGAATATAATAAGCTCCGTCTTTATCAACTTTTACATTGACAGTTACAGTAGTCTTATCACCGTATGTCGGATTATTCATTTTTTCATCCATAAGTTCATACATCTTTTTCATGATCGCTTCATTCAGTTCTTCATCACTTGGGACATATTCGATATTTGAATATGTATCTGTTACCCAATTGTCAAGTTCTTCAGATACTGTGGAAAATGCTGTAAATGGCTGAACTTCTACGGATACCTTAAATTCATCATCTCCAGCTTCTTTTACCTCTCCAACCTTATAATTGGCAGATTTTAACATTTTTTCAAAAAGCTTACGATAATTAGCCTTCAATTCATCTGAAACACCTGTTTCATCAAATCCGGCTTCCTTCATACTGTTATCAAGATTTGTCTCGTATTCTTTCTTTGCCTCTTTTTCTGTGGAGTCTGTTATTTCTGCATATTCTTTAAATTCTGCCTTGTAACCAGCATCCAGTGCAGATTTTACATAATCCTTTGCTTCATCTGTCGTCATGCCTCCACATCCGCACAACACAAGCATTACTCCTGTCAGCATTGCTGCCAACACGCCCCGTTTCCTCATAAATTTATCCTCCTCTAAAAAGTGATAGTATCTTTCCATTATCAGAAAGATACTATCATTATACCAGATTTGTTCACACTGGAAACTATTCTTTTATCAGCTTTTTCCCAATATCAAAGCAATCAAATGTAGCAAAATAATCTGCCGGCGTCTCCGCTCTTCTGATCAGCTGTGTAGATCCATCCTCTTTCAGAAGAACCTCTGCGGATTTTAATTTTCCATTGTAATTGTAACCCATAGAGAAGCCATGTGCTCCCGTATCATGGATCACCAGTATATCTCCCATATCAATCTTCGGAAGCATACGATCGATTGCAAATTTATCATTGTTCTCACACAAAGATCCTGTCACATCATATTTGTGATCGCAAGGTGTATCTTCTTTGCCCATTACTGTAATGTGATGGTAAGCTCCGTACATTGCCGGACGCATAAGGTTAACCGCACATGCATCTACACCAATGTATTCTTTATGTGTATGTTTCTCGTGGATTGCAGTTGTAACCAGGCATCCATAAGGTCCCATCATGAAACGTCCCATCTCTGTATAGATTGCGACATCTCCCATACCTGCAGGTACCAGTACTTCTTCGTATACACGGCGGACACCATCACCGATTGCACGAATATCATTCGGCTCCTGATCTGGTTTGTAAGGAATACCTACACCACCGGACAGGTTGATGAATTTGATGTGTACACCTGTTTCCTTCTGAAGTTTTACCGCAACTTTAAACAGTACTTTCGCAAGCATCGGATAATATTCATTTGTTACGGTATTACTTGCAAGGAATGCATGGATACCAAATTCTTTTGCTCCTTTTGCTTTCAGAATTTTGAAAGCTTCAAATAGCTGTTCAGTTGTCATTCCGTATTTTGCATCTCCCGGATTATCCATGATATCATTACTGATCTTGAACATTCCGCCCGGATTGTAACGACAGCTGATAGTCTCCGGAATATGTCCGATTGCTTTTTCAAGAAAATCAATGTGTGTGATATCATCCAGGTTGATGATCGCATTCAGCTTATCTGCCAGTACGAATTCTTCTGCAGGTGTATCATTCGAAGAAAACATAATATCCTCTCCTGTTGCCCCGATCGCATCGGAAAGCATCAGTTCTGTATAAGAAGAACAGTCACATCCGCATCCGTATTCTCTCAAAATATTGATCAGAAATGGATTCGGTGTTGCCTTTACTGCAAAATATTCTCTGTATCCCTTATTCCATGAAAACGCTTCTTTTAAGGCTTTCATATTCTCACGCATTCCTTTTTCATCATATAAGTGAAATGGTGTCGGATATGTTTTGATTATCTCATCCAACTGTGCTTTTGTTACAAATGGTTCTTTTTTCATCAATCTCTGTTCTCCTCTCGTATCGATAATAATTTTATCTCATTCGCAAGTGCTGTCTTGTATAATTCCACAAAGTTTTTTTGTCCGGAATAAAGACACGTATTCATGCTTCCTTCTCCGTATTCACCTGTCAGTACATATTTGGAGTCAGCAATGACTCCGACCTGCATTCCTCTGCTCTCTCCGAGATATACTTTTGCATTGCGGAAAGTTGCCGGCTGATCCGTAATGATCACAACCTTTTTTCTCGCTTCCATCAGTGCATCCAGTTCCCGGATCAGAAGTAACAGATAATTTCTTGTACAGCTGATATAAACTCTCTGATCTACCTGCGATAACAGATTCTTTATCTTATTCAGTATATTCTCTGCGCCTTCGATCGTAATATATCCTTCTGCGTATGCTTTTTCCGATGGCATATGTTCCTGCAGCCATCTTGCGGATTCTTCCAGCTTGCGGACACGATTCTTGCAAAACTCGTTGAGCGGGACAGGCACATACTTCCTGGTACTTGCCTCTTCCACAAGATATGCCGCACCTTTCTCTGTCATACTTGCCAGAGAATTATATGCATTAGACCTGGATATTCCTGTCTGTTTTGCAACCTCATACCCTGTTACCTTTCCCTCTGTCAGCAGGCACTGATAAATGCTTGCCTCCTGTCTTGTAAGTCCGAATTCCATCAGGCGTTCTGTAAATGATGTCTGTTCCATCTTAATCATTCACCTCTGGGTTCATTAGTAGTTCTCTACAGGAACACTATAAGTGAATTTTCTCTGTATGTCAAGGAGAATCTTTCTCAAAAACAACTGGAAAACAATCAAAAAAACAGAAAGCTTCAGACCCGAATATTTCAAGCCCCTTTGCTTTCTGTTTTTCTATACCAAAGTATGCAAGAGAAGTTGCCGGTGACAAGTTCTCTGTATTGCCATGCTCATTTATAATCTTCTATTTTCTGTCATCTACCATAGCGATTCTCATCATATTGCTTACGGTTCTGTTCTCAGATACATTCGTAGATGGAATTCCAAGTGTTAACACAACCATATCTCCTGCTTCTGCAAGCTGTTTTGCACAGATCAGATCGATCGCATTATCACAGATATCTTCTGCTGTGTATACTGCAACTGATTTCAGTGGTCTGACACCCCAGTTGATCTGCATTCTTCTCAGCGTTGCTTCATTTGGGCTGATACCGATAATACCTGTCTTTGGTTTGAACTTAGATACAACTCTTGCTGTAGCACCGGATACAGTAGGTGTTACGATACATTTTGCACGAAGGTTATTTGCTGTTGTTACCGTCGCATGTGCAAGTGCGCTGGATGCGCTCTTAAGTCTGTGTTCTCCAGCTTTTCTGAGGATCATATCATAGTCCAGGTGTTCCTCTGTATTCTCAACAATGTGAACCATCATCTGCAGTGCTTCTAATGGATATTTACCCTGTGCGGTCTCTCCGGAAAGCATCACTGCATCTGTTCCGTCGTATACCGCATTGGCAACGTCTGTAACCTCTGCTCTTGTTGGACGCGGGTTACGCATCATTGAATCCAGCATCTGTGTAGCCGTGATAACCGGTTTGAAGTTATCGTTACATTTCTGGATAATTGTTTTCTGAAGGTATGGAACTTCTTCGGCAGGAATCTCAACACCAAGATCACCTCTGGCTACCATGATTCCGTCTGCACAGCGGATGATCTCATCGATGTTCTTGATTGCCTCAAAGTTTTCAATCTTGGCAATAACCGGAATATATGGAGCTTTACATTCTCTTAAGAATGATTTAATCTCCAGGATACATTCTGCATTTCTTACGAAAGAAGCAGCGATAAAGTCTACGCCCTGTTCTACACCGAATTTCAGATCGTCACGGTCTTTGTCTGTGATAGCAGGAAGACGGATTGCTACGTTCGGTACGTTAACACCCTTCTTCTCTCCAAGTTCACCGCCATTGACAACTTCACAGTTGATGTTATTGCCCTTTTTATCTTTTACCTTCAGCTCGATCAGACCGTCATCAATCAGGATTGTGCTTCCGGCTTTGACATCTTCTACCAGACCTTTATATGTAATAGATACGATCTTATTGTCTCCTACGATCTCATCTGTTGTCAGGGTAAATGTCTCGCCTGCTTCAAGCTGTACTTTCTTTCCGTCTTTTAATACACCTGTACGGATCTCAGGTCCTTTTGTATCCAGAAGAATCGCGATTGGTTTGTTCTCTTCCTCGCGGATCTTCTTTAACATATCCATACGACCTTTTTGCTCCTCATGATCACCATGAGAGAAGTTAAATCTTGCGATGTCCATTCCATTCTGGACTAACTTTCTCATCAGAGATTCATCGTTGGTATTTGGTCCCATTGTACAGATAATCTTTGTTTTTTTCATATTTTCCCTATTCCTCTCTTAGTTATTTAACATGTGTATGTGTGAACAAATGATCCTGGCAATATTCATAATTGCCATTACATTTTGAGCAATACCGGAATTCCAGATTCGGATCATCCATTTCTGTTCTTCCGCAGATTGCACATCTGTGTTTTGCTCCATTTGCATAGACATTCACCGGTCTTTCTGCCTGTCTCATCTTGCGCTTGAAATCATTCTTTCTCTTCATCTGGCCCGGTGAATACGGCTTCATATTCCGTGAACTTAAGAAAAAAATGATAAAGTTCAGGATCGAGATGAACGCAGCAAGTGCATTCGCCTTATAATATATGCCATAGTCACCTCCGCCGTAGGCCGGAAGAAAAGCCTGTACGATCGCATACACAAAATACAGACCATCCAGCATCGCCAGCCATTTGATCTTGATCGGTATGACAAAGAACAATAACAACTGGATATCCGGGTAGAGTGCCGCAAATGCAAAGAATAGCGACAGATTCAGATACCATGTATCCATCGGTAACACAGCGCCTGTCAGTAAATATGCCAGTATGGCTCCTATTACAATAAAGAGCATTCCCGAAAAGAAATACAGATTAAAACGAAAAGCCCCCCACGCTGCCTCTAACTGCTTCCCTATCATATAATAGAGATACAGTACAAATACAATAAAAATCAGGCTGTCAGATGGAGGCTGGATAATAAACGTAACGATTCTCCATATCTGCCCCTGAAGAATCTTACCGGCATCCAGGCTCAGGAACTGGCTATAGAACGTCGGATTGATCAGATTCAGCACAAATCCGGCTGCATATAATATTATAATATAAGTCATGAGATTTGGAATCGCATATCTGCTAAATTTCCGTTCAAGTTTGTCTAACCAATTGTTCATATAACTGCTCCTTTATGTTTATTCTCACACTGTAGATATTCTACCTTCCTGAGAGATATTTGTCAATTATGCCAAGTAAAGTTCATCTCTTTTTAACATATCTTCAACATTTGTTAATTGTCTTTTGGCCACTTTTGTCGTATAATGTTACAGGTCACAATTAAGCAAAATGCATTTAATAAGAAGAAAGACATATATTTTAACATGATAAGGAGTTACATAATATGAATCAAAAGGAATTATACACACTTGGTATCGACATCGGTTCTACGACCGTAAAGATTGCCATATTAGATGAGAATAATGAAGTGGTATTTTCTGATTATGAGAGGCATTTCGCTAACATCCAGGAAACTCTTTCCGATCTGTTAGGAAGAGCGATACATAAATTAGGTCCTGTCCATGCATCACCGGTCATCACCGGTTCCGGCGGACTGACACTTGCGAAACACCTTGGAGTACCATTCGTACAGGAAGTTATCGCCGTATCAACTGCTCTTCAGGACTATGCACCTCAGACAGACGTTGCTATCGAGCTTGGCGGGGAAGATGCCAAGATTATCTACTTTGAAGGTGGTAATGTAGAGCAGCGTATGAACGGCGTCTGTGCCGGTGGTACAGGATCCTTCATCGACCAGATGGCTTCTCTTTTACAGACTGATGCCTCCGGACTGAATGAATATGCGAAAAATTATAAAGCTCTCTATACCATTGCCGCACGATGTGGTGTATTTGCCAAGACAGATATCCAGCCTCTGATCAACGACGGTGCTGCCAAAGAAGACCTTGCTGCTTCTATATTCCAGGCAGTTGTCAACCAGACGATCAGCGGACTGGCTTGTGGTAAACCGATTCGCGGACACGTCGCATTCCTCGGAGGACCGCTTCACTTTCTCTCTGAGCTGCGCGAAGCATTTATCCGCACACTGAAACTGGACGATGAACACATCATCGCCCCGACACATTCCCATCTGTTTGCAGCAGTCGGATCTGCTCTGAATTCCAAGAAAGATCTGGACGTGGCACTCATCGATATGCAGTGCCGTCTGGAAGGAAAAATCAAGATGGAATTCGAAGTAGACCGTATGGAGCCGCTGTTTGCAACGGAAGCAGATTTTAAGGAATTTGAGGAACGTCACGCAAAACATCAGGTGCCAGTCAAAGATCTTGCAACTTATCAGGGAAAAGCATTCCTCGGTATCGATGCAGGTTCTACAACAACCAAGGCAGCCCTGGTCGGCGAAGACGGTACTTTATTATATTCTTTCTATCATAATAACGATGGAGATCCGCTTGGTACAACGATTTCTGCAATTAAAGACATTTACAGCAAACTGCCGGAAGGCGTGGAAATTGTCCACTCCTGCTCTACCGGATATGGCGAGGCGCTGATCAAGGCCGCTCTCTTGTTGGACGAAGGAGAGGTCGAGACCGTCTCTCACTACTACGCCGCTTCTTTCTTTGAGCCAGACGTAGACTGTATCCTCGACATCGGCGGCCAGGATATGAAATGTATCAAGATCAAGAATCAGACTGTTGACAGCGTGCAGTTAAACGAAGCGTGTTCATCCGGATGCGGTTCTTTTATTGAAACATTTGCAAAATCACTGAATTATACCGTCGAAGACTTTGCTCACGAAGCATTATTTGCCAAGAATCCGATTGACCTTGGTACCCGTTGTACTGTTTTCATGAATTCAAAAGTAAAGCAGGCTCAGAAAGAGGGTGCGGAGGTTGCTGATATTTCGGCTGGTCTTGCTTATTCTGTAATCAAGAACGCATTATTTAAGGTTATCAAGGTATCCGATGCATCTGAACTCGGTAAACACATCGTTGTTCAGGGAGGAACCTTCTACAACAACGCCGTACTGCGAAGCTTTGAAAAGATCGCCAACTGCGAAGCAATTCGTCCGGACATCGCCGGTATCATGGGCGCATTCGGTGCTGCACTGATCGCACGTGAGCGTTACGTTGACTGCGAAGGCACGACCATGCTTTCCATTGAAGACATTGAAGCCATGGAATATTCTACTACCATGACCAAATGTAAGGGATGTACGAATAACTGCCGTCTGACGATCAATCATTTCAGCGGCGGACGTAAGTTCATCACAGGTAACCGTTGTGAGCGTGGTCTTGGAAAACAGAAAACAACAAACAAGCTTCCGAACTTATTTGAATATAAATTAAAACGATATTTTGATTATGAACCATTGGCAGAGGAAAATGCTCCTCGCGGACTCATTGGTATCCCTCGTGTACTGAACATGTACGAGAATTATCCGTTCTGGTTCACATTCTTTAATAAACTGGGATTCCGGGTTGTCCTTTCTCCTGTATCCAACCGCAAGGTATACGAACTGGGAATTGATTCCATCCCGAGTGAATCCGAGTGTTATCCGGCGAAGCTGGCACACGGACATGTACAATGGCTGATCAACAATGGCATTAAGACGATCTTCTATCCTAGTATTCCATATGAAAGGAATGAATTTGCCGAAGCCAACAATCATTACAACTGCCCGATCGTAACTTCCTACCCGGAAAATATCAAGAACAACATTGATGCGATCGTACACGGAGAGGTTGATTTCCTTCATCCGTTCATTTCATTTGCCAGTGAAGATACGATTTCTTACCGACTGGTTGAAGAATTATCCGAGAAGTTCCACATCCCGGCAGATGAGATCAAAAAAGCAACTCATACTGCATGGGAAGAACTCGCTGCATGCAGAAAAGATATGCAGAAAAAAGGTGAAGAGACGATCAAATTCTTAAATGAAACCGGCAACCGTGGTATCGTTCTCGCAGGACGTCCGTACCACATCGACCCGGAAGTAAACCATGGTATCCCGGAACTGATCAACTCTTATAATATTGCAGTTCTGACGGAAGATTCGATCTCCCACTTAAATCCTGCAGAGCATCCATTAAATGTTATGGATCAGTGGATGTATCATTCCCGTCTGTATGCTGCTGCAAACTATGTAAAGACTGTAGATAATCTGGATCTGATCCAGTTAAACTCTTTCGGATGTGGTCTGGATGCTGTTACAACCGATCAGGTTGCATCCATCCTGAACGATTCTGACAAAATCTACACCTCTCTTAAGATCGACGAGGTTAACAACTTAGGTGCCGCAAGAATCCGTGTAAGATCACTGCTTGCTGCGATCCGAGTCCGAGAAAAGCGTGGGGATAAACGTGAGATCAAATCCTCCGCAATCAAAAAGGTTGCATTTACCAAAGAGATGCGTAAGAATTACACGATTCTCTGCCCGCAGATGTCTCCGATCCATTTCGAGCTTCTGGAGCCTGCATTTAATTCATCCGGATATAACCTTCAGGTTCTGCCGAACGACAACAAACAGGCCGTTGACGTAGGACTGAAATATGTAAATAACGATGCCTGCTATCCGTCACTGATGGTAGTCGGCCAGATCATGGAAGCTATCCTTTCCGGTAAATATGACACACACAAGATTGCCGTGATCATCAGTCAGACCGGTGGTGGATGCCGTGCTTCCAACTACATCGGATTCATCCGCCGTGCCCTTAAGAAGGCCGGTTACGGATACATTCCGGTCATCTCCATCAACTTAAGTGGTCTGGAGGATAATCCAGGATTCAAACTGACTCCGAACCTGATCTTACGAGGTATCTATGGTGCAGTATTTGGTGACATCTTCATGAAGTGTGTATACCGTCTGCGTCCATATGAGGCTGTTCCAGGCTCTGTCAATGCAATGCATAGAAAATGGGTAAAGGTATGCCAGGACTTTGTATCAAACGGCTATCCGAGCAGACGTAAATTCAAACGTCTCTGCCGTGAAATCATTGAAGACTTTGACAATAACATCGAATTACTTGATATAAAGAAACCTCGTGTTGGTGTCGTTGGAGAAATCCTTGTCAAATTCCTTCCGGCAGCCAACAACTACCTGGTAGATCTTCTGGAAAGCGAAGGAGCCGAGGCAGTTGTTCCGGATCTTCTGGACTTCCTGCTCTACTGCTTCTACAACCAGAACTTCAAGGTGGAAAAGCTTGGATTCGAAAAGAAAAAATCTACAACAGCTAATCTTGGTATCAAAGCTCTGGAATGGTTCCGTGCTCCGGCAACCGAAGCATTTGCGGCCAGCAAGCACTTCACACCACCTGCTAAGATCCAGGATCTTGGAAAGATGGCTTCGGACATCGTATCTCTTGGTAACCAGACTGGTGAAGGATGGTTCCTTACAGGAGAAATGTTAGAGCTGATCCACAGTGGTGCACCAAATATCGTGTGTACACAGCCATTCGCCTGCCTGCCGAACCATGTCGTAGGTAAGGGAGTTATCAAAGAACTTCGCAGACGCTATCCGGAATCTAATATCGTAGCGATCGATTTCGATCCGGGTGCAAGTGAAGTTAACCAATTGAATCGACTGAAGTTGATGCTTTCTACGGCGAATAAGAATTTGAATAAATAATTGGAGATTTAATACATCAGACGACGGTTACCCGGACCGGAATAAAAGTTAGGAATCCTCTACATTCACTGGAAAGGATTCCTAACTTTTATTCCGTGGGTATCGAATGCCTGAAGAATTAAATGGCGGAAGGTTACGAAAAAACCGAAAAAATGTAGCAAAAAAGAGGATGAATATCTGTCACTCAACTAAATGAGATTTGATATTTATCCTCTTTTTTCATCTAACAGTTGTCAAATGTATGCTATCAAACAATAGTCAAATAGTTCTATTTTTCATACTACTTTCAAGCATACCACAAAGTTTGATTTCAAGCCATTCCTTAGAATTTACCAGCCTGAGCTGCTTCCTCTACGGATACAGCAACTGCAACAGTCATACCAACCATCGGGTTGTTTCCTGCTCCGATCAGTCCCATCATTTCTACGTGAGCTGGTACTGATGAAGATCCTGCGAACTGTGCATCTGAGTGCATACGTCCAAGAGTATCTGTCATACCGTAAGAAGCTGGACCTGCAGCCATGTTATCTGGGTGAAGTGTACGTCCTGTACCACCGCCTGATGCTACTGAGAAGTACTTCTTGCCCTGCTCGATACATTCTTTCTTATATGTACCTGCAACTGGATGCTGGAAACGTGTCGGGTTTGTAGAGTTACCTGTGATAGATACGTCTACGCCTTCTTTGTGCATGATTGCAACACCTTCACGTACGTCGTTAGCACCGTAGCAGTTAACTTTAGAACGGAGTCCGTCAGAGTAAGAGATTCTCTGTACTTCTTTCAGTTCTCCTGTGTAGTAATCATATTCTGTCTGAACATATGTGAATCCGTTAATTCTTGAGATGATCTTTGCAGCATCTTTTCCAAGACCGTTCAGGATAACACGAAGAGGTTTCTTACGAACTTTGTTAGCCTTCTCTGCGATACCGATAGCACCCTCAGCAGCTGCGAATGATTCATGACCAGCCAGAAATGCGAAACACTCTGTATCTTCTTCCAGAAGCATCTTTCCTAAGTTACCATGTCCAAGACCTACTTTTCTCTGATCAGCAACTGATCCAGGAATACAGAAAGCCTGAAGTCCTTCTCCGATTGCTGCTGCAGCTTCTGCTGCTGTCTTACATCCTTTTTTGATTGCGATTGCTGCACCTACGATGTATGCCCAGCATGCATTTTCAAAACAGATTGGCTGAATACCTTTGATCTGATTGTATACATCAAGTCCGGCATCCTTTGTGATCTGCTGTGCTTCTTCGATAGAAGAAATACCATAACCAGCCAATACTTCATTGATTTTATCAATTCTTCTTTCATATGATTCAAATAAAGCCATTAATTTATCCTCCTGATTAAATTACCTTAAAATATTGAGATTACTCCTTACGTGGGTCGATGATCTTAACTGCATCTGCAACACGTCCGTACTGTCCTTTTGCTTTCTCCCAAGCTTCGTTTGGAGTGTCTCCAGCTTTTACGAAGTCTGTAAATTTTCCAAGGCTTACGAACTGATATCCGATGATCTCATCGTTCTCATCAAGAGCGATACCTGTTACATATCCTTCTGCCATTTCAAGGTAACGAGGACCTTTAGCTAATGTTCCGTACATTGTACCAACCTGTGAACGAAGTCCTTTTCCGAGGTCTTCCAGTCCGGCTCCGATAGCAAGTCCGTCTTCAGAGAATGCACTCTGAGTTCTTCCGTATACGATCTGTAAGAATAATTCTCTCATTGCTGTATTGATAGCATCACAAACTAAGTCTGTATTCAATGCTTCTAAAATTGTTCTTCCTGGTAAGATTTCAGATGCCATAGCAGCTGAATGTGTCATTCCTGAACATCCGATTGTTTCTACTAATGCTTCCTGGATGATACCTTCTTTAACGTTAAGAGTTAATTTACATCCTCCCTGCTGAGGTGCACACCAACCAATACCATGTGTTAATCCTGAGATGTCTGTTACATCTTTCGCTTTTACCCATTTTGCTTCTTCAGGAATTGGGGCAGCTCCATGGTTTACACCCTGAGCTACTGTACACATTTGTTCTACTTCATGTGAATAAATCATGTTGAAACTCCTTTCAGTATTAAAAATAACATCTTTATTTTAGCACATCGTTAAAAATAAAACAACAAATTATCTTAAGAACTTCGTTAAGTTTTTCAATGTTTTTGTTGGTTTGTGTGATAAAAATAATTTTTTTGTCAAGTTGTTTTTCTTTTATATAAAAAATCTCGAATTTTCTTTTTTTTTAGTCAATTCAATAAATTATCTGAATTCTATTCCCCTTGTTTTCTTTAGGAATTACGGGTATAATTTAATACATATTTTTTATAACAGAAAGGAATTATGATTATGAGTCATTATGATTTAGAAACAAAATGTCTTCATTCTGGTTACACTCCTAAGAAAGGAGAACCATGTGCACTTCCTATTTATCAGAGTACTACTTTCAAATATGATACAACCGATGAAATGGGACAGTTATTTGATTTGAAAGCAGAAGGATATTTCTATACACGTCTTCAGAATCCTACGAACGATGCTGTAGCTGCCAAAATTGCTGATCTTGAAGGAGGTGTTGCAGGACTTCTTACTTCTTCTGGACAAGCTGCAAACTTCTATGCGATCTTTAATATCTGTGAAGCTGGAGATCATGTTGTTGCAGCTTCTACGATCTATGGTGGAACATTTAACCTTCTGGGTGTTACATTAAAGAAACTTGGAATTGACTGTACATTCGTTGATACTGATGCAAGTGCTGAAGAAATTGCCGCTGCATTCAAACCGAATACCAAAGTTTTATTTGCAGAGACGATTGCAAACCCTGCACTTGTCATTCTTGATATTGAGAAATTTGCAAAGGTTGCCCATGAACATGAAGTTCCATTGATCGTTGATAATACTTTTGCAACACCGATCAACTGTCGTCCTTTTGAATGGGGTGCTGACATCGTCACACATTCAACAACAAAATATATGGATGGACACGCCGTTCAAGTTGGCGGTGCGATCATTGACAGCGGAAACTTTGACTGGGACGCTTATGGACACAAATATCATGGTCTTACTGAACCTGATGAATCTTACCATGGTGTCGTTTATACAAAACAATTTGGAAAGAAAGCTTATATCACAAAAGCTACAACACAGCTGATGCGTGACCTCGGTTCCATTCCATCCCCTGAAAACTGTTTCTTATTAAATCTTGGATTAGAAACACTGCCTTTACGTGTAGAACGTCATTGTGAAAATGCTCAGAAAGTTGCTGAATTCTTAGATGCTCATGAAAAAGTATCTCATGTTATTTATGCCGGACTTCCTAATGATAAATATCACGAATTAGCACAAAAATATATGGATAAGGGAAGAACCTGTGGTGTTATTTCCTTTGAACTGACTGGTGGACGTGATGCTGCAGTACGCTTTATGGATGGCTTAAAATTAGCGAACATCGCAACTCATGTTGCTGCATCAAAAACAATGGTTCTTCACCCAGCAAGTCATACACATCGCCAGATGAATGATGAACAGTTAAGAGAAGCTGGTGTTTCTCCTGGAATGATCCGTTTATCCGTTGGAATTGAAAGTGCAAAAGATATTATCAATGATCTGAAAGAAGCACTTGAGAATGCATAGTTTTATAGGTGTTCGAAGATTACTTAGTAACAGTAATAATTGATATTATAAATTTCAAATATCATAGCAAAAAAGAACCTTAACTCCCAGCATTTATTATATATGCATTGAGTTAAGGTTCTTATTATTTT